>OGZE01000233.1_pt1 | contig 43472 bp, 49 predicted proteins | sample 1576731 | NCBI WGS metagenome assembly OGZE01 (sample SAMEA3541503, study PRJEB24748) | human gut metagenome | biome: human gut; feature: human-associated habitat; material: faeces | place: China | collected 2012 | reverse complement strand
TCGCAGACACTTTATCTGGATACGGTAGATGTGACTGTAAAGGGTGGTGCAGACAAGGCAATGTCCACACTTGATGAGGCGATAGAGTATGTCTCAGGTGTGCGGTCAAGGATAGGAGCCTTCCAAAACCGTCTGGAATCTGCTGAGAGCAGTCTTTCTGAGACTTCTGAGAACATGACCGGTGCATATTCCAATATCATGGATACCGACATGGCAACCGAGATGACGGAATACGCAGCACAGAATATTCTCGATCAGGCCGGAATCTCAGTGCTGTCTCAGGCAAATGACCTGCCACAGCAGGTACTTTCACTATTGTCGAGGTAATAAGCAATGAAAAATGAATTGAAGCAGGAGCTCACCAGAAGACTTTGTGCGTGCAACAATGGCGGACTCGTGCTTGTTATGTATGATATATATTTTGGTTTTTCAGATGATGTAAAAAATGCCCTCGTGTCAGAGGACAGGGAAGCCTTGAGAAAGGGCGTGTCGGATGTACAGGCGGCACTTGATGAGCTGATGGGGGCACTTGACTTTAAGTATCCTCTCGCAGGACAGCTTTATCCACTGTACTCATACTGCAAGAGGCTTTTTTCCACAGTGCTTTACTCACTTGATGTGTCGGTGGTGGATGAGGCCGATGTCATTATGAAAAAGCTCAGAAACAGCTTTGAAACAGCAGCTGCCGATGACAAATCGGCTCCGCTTATGGACAATGCGCAGAAGGTCTATGCGGGCATGACCTATGGAAAGGGCAGGCTCACAGAGAGCTTTATAAACGATGATAACAGGGGCTTCCTTGCGTAGGAGGCCTCTTTTTTAGTTCATTAAACCTCATTAAGTCGCTTGGCACAGTTTAATAGAAATTTATACCGCATGGAAACAGCCTTGGCCTGATAGATGTAGTAGTCAATTAAATCGGGCTCAACCACATTTTCCAGGTTAGTGTATACAATTTGAAGTTCATCTGTTGTTTTCTTGATGTCATCCTGTAAGGTCTTGTAACCGTCATTTACAGGCGTTTCTTTAAATAATTTCATGAATTCCTCCAACAAAATAAGTCTTAATACAAGTATAAGCAAAAGAGTTTCTTCTATTCACAGATTTTGTAAAAAGTGCTTTTGACATGTGAAAAACCAGTAAAATCAAGGTTTTGACTGTGGACTAATGAGTTGGGTTTGGCTGCATTTTGTGGATAACTAACAAAAAGTATTTATTTTAAAAAAAGCTATAGACAAAATCGGGATTGCGTTGTTATAATTCGTCTCACGAAAGGAGAGGTGATGAAAATACAGTGATTGTGAAATTAATATCACACCTCATGCTGTATATACTGCTTACAGTAGCAGCAATTGGGGATTTCAAAAATTATAGAATCAGTAACCGGCTGATTCTGACGGGACTTGGTTGTGCGTTTCTATTTCGCTTAGTGGGGGGCAAGGTAGCGAGCATCATCTGGTTTCTTCCAGATATAGTTTTTCCGGTTGTCATTTTATATTTCTTATATCTTTCAGGCATTTTAGGAGCCGGGGATATCAAGTTATTTTCAGTAGTATGTGCATTTACAAATTTAAAATTTACCGCCTTGTGCATAGCAGCCGCTTTTGTGGCGGCAGCGGGATATGGTCTCATAAGTATGGTGCTTAAAAAGGAGCTCTTTGTGCGTATGAGGGATGGATTTTTATACTTAAACGGTATACTGTGTGGCAGATTTATGCGGTACCGCGGACAGGGGAAAGCTGTTAGTTTCGCGGTATACGTGCTTTTGGGAACAGCCATGGCAGATATATGGGTTTACGGCATGAGGTGATGGAAGGAGGGTTAAAGTACTATAGATGAAAAAAATCAGACTAGGAATTTATATTGAGGATTCAGAATATGGCGACAGACTGACATGCTATTTCATGAATCATTATAAGGATCAGCTGGAGATACATATGTATACCATGAAAGATCAGCTGGAACACTTAGAGGGCGAGATAGATATCATGCTTTCAAGTGAGCTTGACCAGTGGAATAACAAGTATATCCCACTGATACAGATTGTTGAGGAAACACCTATTGAGAGTGAGGAGGGTATATACTTTGTGGAAAAATATCAGGAAGTAAACCGCATAGTGGAAGAGATTTTAAAGCATGTGGGCGGTGAGGTGAGAGACCTCACGAGTGAGGGATCTTTGATAGGTCAGACGAGGCTTATAAGCGTGTATTCACTTGCTGATAATCAGTACCAGATGCCTTTTGCGATGACTTTGTCCTCTATTTTGAGTGAGAATGAAAAGGTACTGCTTATGGATTTTCAGGAGAATAGTGGATTATCGCGGATGCTTGAGCAGAGTGTGGAGCATAATCTGGACGAGCTATTGGTGATGGCCGAATCCGGACGATACTCGACCAACAGGATAAACAGCTGTATCGGAAGAAAGCATAAGCTGGATTATGTATATCCGATTGAAAATACAGAGTGTCTGTGTGAAATAAATACGGTAATATGCAACAATCTGCTTCAGATGCTTGGCAAGGAAATGCACTATGACTGCATAGTTCTCAATATGGGAACAAGATTTAAGGGCTTTTTTGATATTCTTGACAGATGCAGTGATATCTACCTGGTACAGAAAAAAGGCGGAATCAGCCAGTGGAGAGAGTACGAGTTTACAGAGGAGCTGATTGAAAGAGGCTTAAGCAATGTAGTTGAGAGGATTAAGCTGATTGAGCCTCCGGTCATCACGACACCGGTATCTACATGTGATAAGCTTGTAGAGCTGTGGAAGTGGAATGAGTTTGGAGATGTCATAAGAAACATGACTCGGGGTATTTCGTGTGCTGGATGATTTTGGACAGAGAATAAGAGATATTATACTTTCTGAAATGGATTTGTCCAGAGAGCTGAGTGATGAGGAAATATGTGATTTAATCGGAAGCGTGGTTTCAAGAGAGGCACGCGACAGACCAATGACTATAAAGGATAGAGCTGAGCTTGAGCGCACCATATTCAACTCTCTGCGTAAGCTTGATGTGCTGCAGGAGCTGGTGGATGACAGGGATGTGACTGAAATTATGGTAAACGGTCCCAATGATATATTCTATGAAAAAGCCGGAAGAATCCAAAGGTTCAAGGGTCATTTTTCATCGGAAGAGAAGCTGGAGGATGTGATACAGCAGATTGTGGGACGCCATAACAGGGTTGTAAATCAGGCATCACCGATAGTTGATACCAGGCTTAGTGACGGCTCCAGGGTAAATATAGTGCTAAACCCCATATCTATAGGAGGCTCGGCTGTATCAATCAGAAAGTTTCCGGAGCATCCTATGAGCATGGAGAGGCTTGTTGAGATAGAAGCTCTCTCGCCGGAGGTGGCAAGGCTTCTACAGATACTGACGCAGGCCAAATACAATATATTTATTTCCGGTGGTACAGGCTCCGGAAAAACGACCTTCCTGAATGCTCTGTCACAATATATTCCTGATGATGAGAGAATTATTACAATTGAAGACTCAGCGGAGCTGCAGATTCTGGGAGCTAAAAATATAGTAAGGCTTGAGACCAGAAATGCAAATACCGATGGGGTTACTCCAATTACAATAAGAGATCTTATCAGGACGGCTCTTCGTATGAGACCGGACAGGATAATAGTGGGCGAGTGCAGAGGTGCAGAGGCGCTTGATATGCTTCAGGCTATGAATACAGGACATGACGGCTCGTTGTCCACCGGCCATGCCAATTCACCACATGATATCATTTCAAGAATTGAGACTATGGTGCTTCAAGGTCAGGATTTCCCACTCAATGCGATACGGCAGCAGATAGCATCCGGAATAGATATTATTGTCCAGCTTGGCAGGCTGAGGGATAAAAGCAGGAGAGTCCTTGAGATATCAGAGGTGGATGGATTTATGGATGGTGAAATTGTGCTGCATACGCTGTATCGTTTTGAGGAAACCGCTGTTTTGGACAGTGGGAGGATACAGGGCTTTTTAAAGAAAGAAGGGACACTTTGTCACACCGACAAGCTTATGGCAGCAGGGCTTAGTGTATAGGCTGTTATGTGGCATTTAAAGTAAGAAAGGCTGTAGCTGTCAGTATAGGAATATATGTTACTGAACAGTTATGAAGGGTTTGATTATATGGATTACAGCAGATATTCCATGTCCATAAAGGATTGGGGGATTGTTTTCATAAAAAGTATGGCTGCCACAGTGATTATCGCATATTTGTTTTATGACAGTCCTATTGTTGTTATTGCTTTTCCGGCGGTGTTTGCGTATTGTGCAAAGCTGTGCAGGCAGGAGGGTGTCAGAAGACAAAAGGAAAAACTAAATGAAGAGTTTATGAATGTACTTAAGGTATTGAGCTCGAATATGCTGGCCGGATACTCTGTGGAGAATGCATGGCAGGAGGCTGAAAAAGAGATGGAGCTCATGTATGGGAATGATTCGCTTATGCTGTCTGAGATACAGGAGATGAACAGGCAGATAAAGATGAATCAGACATTTGAGGCGGTGCTGTCAGAATTTGCTCATAGAAGCGGTCTGGAGGATATAGTCAATTTTTCTGATATTTTCTCATTTGCAAAGAGAAGCGGCGGCAGATTTGTGGATATCATAGAGTCTACCACTTACAGGATGTGGACAAAGTATGATACCAACCGACAGATAGAGGTTGCGGTTTCTGCCAAAAGACTTGAGCAAAAGACTATGAACTATATTCCGATATTTCTTTTGGCATTTCTAAAGCTGTCTTCAAGAGATTATATGTCTGCACTATATGGAAACCTGATCGGGGTAATCTTTATGAGTACCTGTCTTTTAGCCTATGCAGGGGCAATTAAACTGGCAAAGAAATTTTTACAGGTAGGAATAGGCATATGACGGGAGGAAAGAGGCTTAGAATAGCAGCATTATTTGTTATAGTTTTAGTTTTTGCTTTTATCATGGACATGTCGTCAAATGCTATAACTGATAATACACTTATACGCAATGATACAGGTGACGGAGATGCAGTATATGATCTGGTGCTAAATGCGGATGGACTCGATGAGGATTACAGCTATCAGCTGAAGGTTATGGAGGAGCAGCCTTCGGATAAACAGGCGAATGAGCTGTTTACACAGGCAAAAAAAGAGATAGACGACAGCTTTTGTGAAGAGAATCAGAGTGTGGAACAGGTCAGAGGGCATGTGATTATGAAGGATGCATATGCATCGGGAGCTGTGGAGGCAGAGTGGACACTGAGTGACTATGATGTGGTTGATATTAATGGAGATGTGAACCAGGATGCATTTGAGGAGGCTGATGATGAACAGGGAAAGCTGATTAGCGCAAGTGTTGAGCTTTCCTGTGGCGAACACAGACAGCTGTATGATTTCTCATTTGTGGTATTTCCGGATGAACTGGACGCGGGCGAGCGCCTCATAAAGGGTATCAACAGACATATTGACAGTGAAATGTCAAAGACTGGGACTAAAAAGCTCACACTGCCGGATGAGGTAGATGGAGTAAAGCTTAGCTGGTCGCAGGAAAAAAGCAATACTGCAGCTAAAGTAGCCATGCTTGAAGTTGTTGTTATAGTTCTTCTGGTGCTTGAGAAAAAGGAAAAAAAGAAGACGGCGCAGAAGGAGAGAAATATACAACTGCAGCTCGAATATCCGGAGATAGTCAGCAAAATGGCTGTTTTGATGGGTTCAGGAATGACTGTGGAGCAGGCATGGAATAGGATTACCGCCCGTTATCTTGATGAGCGGAAAAATAATGATAAGAATATTATGCCTGCTTACGAGGAAATGCTTGTGACGGAGAGAGAAATCTCAGATGGCGTGACAGGCAGAAAAGCATACGCAGGTTTTGCGGAAAGAGTAAAGCTGCCATGCTATCAGAAGCTTGTACGCATTATTTTACAGAGTATTCACAAAGGAAGTAAGGGTGTATGTGAAATGCTCGAGAAGGAATCGGAGGATGCATTTGATGAGAGGAGGCTTTTAGCCTTAAAGCTGGGTGAAGAGGCCGGCACCAAAATGCTTATGCCGATGATGATTATGATGGCTATAGTCATAGCAATAGTAATAGCACCCGCAATCATTGATTTTAAGATATAGAAAGGAAAAATTATGTTAGGATTTAAGAATTTTTTATTAGATGAAGATGGCGCAGGAGTAGTGGAAATGATACTGATAATTGTCGTGTTAATCGGTCTGGTGCTGATTTTTAAGAAGCAGCTTACGACACTTGTAAACAATATCTTTCAGACAATCTCAAGAGAGGCTGGTAAAGTGTGAGAGGCAGTATAACGATATTTGCCACAATGCTTCTCATGCTGGTGTCACAGTTTCTGTTTACTGTACTGGAAGCCGGAAGGAATCTGACACTTACCAATATAGCATGCATGAATTCAGAGGCTGTAGCAGAGTCAGTTTTTGCGCAGTATTGCAGACCATTGTGGGATGAATACCATCTGTTAGCGTATGACGCCGGAAGTGACGCAATGGGCAATGTGGATATCGAAAATGTCAAGTCGTATATGAAGCAGCTTACGACTGACAATTTTAAGATAAGCGATTCAGTAGCTTTTGCCGGGGGTACTATTGTAAACGGCACCAGTATGCTAAGGTTGTCAATGGATGAGCTCGAATCCATGAAATATGTGCTCATGACGGATGATGGTGGTGATGTGTATACAAATGCAGTTGTCTCATATATGAAGAAAAATATTGGCTATGAGACAGTCAAAAATCTTTACAGTCAGTATAGTTCATTGAATGAAAACAAGTCTGCGGGTGAGTATGATGACAGTAAAATAGATAGTGCGTTAAAAGCCTTAAAGGATAATGCAGCTCATGAAGGCGGAGGCAAAAGCATAGCGAGGTCGTCACCGCCAAGAGCTTACAGTGCTCTTTCATCGGTTTCGAAAGCAAAGCAGACGTCAGAAAGTAAGGCAGAAAGCACAGAAGGCGGTAATGCAATAGAAAATCCGCTGGTCAAGGTGCAGAAAGTAAAGGCATCAGGAATATTATCGCAGGTGGTTGATGAGAGCACGGTGTCAGGAAACAGTATTGATACATCAGCCAGAGTGTCCGGGCGAAGTCTGCATAAAGGAACAGGGGGCTGGTCCGAAAGTGGTGATGACTGGTATGCGAAAGTACTTATGCAGCAGTATATTCTGACATATATGAGCTGTTACACTGATACAAATCCCAATCATGCCCTTAACTATGAGGTGGAGTACATCATAGGAGGCAGAGCGAGTGATAAGGACAATCTGAAGATCGTTATAGCTGAAATACTGGCTATGCGTTCGGCTGCCAATATGGCATACCTGGCAGGAAGCGCATCAAAGCAGGCACAGGCGATGGCTCTTGCTGCAATTATCGGTGGAATTACTCTGACACCGGAGGTAATTGAAGGGGTGGAAAAGGGAATTCTGGCGGCCTGGGCATTCTGTGAAAGTGTGCTGGATTTAAGGGCACTTTTGGATGGGGATAAGATTCCACTGATAAAAAGTGATACGTCATGGACATCGAGTCTGTATGGCATGACAAGCATGCTCACAGGGCAGGTGAAGGCAAAAAGCTCAAATGAAGGAATAGGCTACAAATCATATCTGGGTATGCTGCTTTTTACAAAGAGCATGAAAAATATAGCGTATCGCTCGATGGATGTGCAGGAGGCTACAGTGCGTATGACCGGTGCGCATGAAAGCTTTAGGATGGACAATGCAATCTGTGAGCTTAGTACAGATGTAAGCTACAAATATCATGGCATATTTTTATGCTTTGTGAATCTGTTAGATGGGGCAGATAACGAGTATACCATTAAAAATAAGGCAAAGTATTCCTATTATGGACGATGACGAAATAAGAAAGGCAGGTGTATGAAGGTGTCTTTTGTTAATAAAGTAAAGTTCCACATAAAAAAACTTTATAGAAAGGCCAAACTCCCAGGCGATGATAGTTCTCAAAAGATGCCCTCATGCACCTGCCTGAAAGCGTCATATACACTTGAGGCTGCGGTAATATTTCCGCTTGTAGCAGTTTTTTTTGTATTTATACTTTTTTTCTTCAGGGTGGTTCAGGTGGAGTCGCAGGTAAAGGCTGCTCTGTATTATTCATCCAGGATGAGTGCATTAGCGAGCAGTGCAAACGATTCGTCAGTTGTATCAGTGGCGACAGCAGAGGTACTATTCAGGAGCCAAATATCTGACTCGAAGCACATTGATACATACGTGAGAGGTGGAAAGTATGGAGTGTCACTGCTTGGGTCAAAGATGGATGGTGATGATGTTGCACTTAAGGCAAAGTATAAGGTTAAGCTTCCGGTGAGCTTTTTTGCGGTAGATGGAATATGGATAGAGGATTATAGTAACAGCAGAAAATGGACAGGCAAAAATCCCGGTGAAAAGACGGACCCATATGTATTTTACACTGACTATGGCAGTGTTTATCACCTGTCCGAGCAATGCAATTACCTGGATCTGAGCATAAAGAGCATCAAATGGTCACAGGTGGGGGCAAGCAGAAACAAAGATGGTAGGAAATACCACGCATGTTACTGTGCCGCGGATAAAAAAACAGAAGGTTCAACGGTATTTATAACAGATTATGGCATGAACTATCACGGAAAGCTTGGATGCAGTAAGCTTAAGCGGACAGTACACAAGGTGCATAAGTCTGAGGTAGATGGCAAAAATCTGTGCAGTAAATGTAAAGGAGAAGGAACATGATACAGCTTATCATTTTACTTGGAATAATCAGTATAATTGACTTTTCAACCAAAAAGATACCGGTAGTTGTATTGGTAGTAATGGGTATGGTGGGTATTGCAAGCTCTTTTTATGCAAAGCAGTCAATTATATCAGTGGCTGTTGCCCTGATTCCCGGTATAGTGCTTATGGTAGCTGCATTTCTTACAGGAGAGCAGATAGGCTATGGAGATGCTGCTGTTGTGACGCTTATGGGATTGTTTGTGACAGCTGACATAGTGTGCAGCACTATGGTGATGGGACTGACAATAGCGGGAACAATCTCAGTTATTTTAATTGCATCAGGCAGGGCTGGAAGAAAGAAGCAGATTGCATTTACACCATTCCTACTGCTTGGATATGGACTGACGGAGGTGTTTATGTGACTGGGAATAAATTAAATGTAGATTTATCTTATGGATTAAAAGGCAGTTATACAGTTGAAGGTGCGATTATTATACCTATATTTATTGTTATGCTTGCGATAGTGATGAAGATGGGACTTGTGCTGTATAACGAAATGAAAGCAGACAGCTCTTATGAGTATGCTACTGATATGTGGCTGGTGGATGATTTCTATAATTATCAGGTTTTGAAAGAGGTTGTAAATGAATTCTAATGAAATAGTATATGAGAGAAAGATGACAGGCAGCTTTATGAAGCTGCGTTGTGACGAGGTGAAGCCGTTAGATGAAAAGATATTGTTGAAAAACAATATTCCGGGCTTTCTGAAGATGGAGAAGTGTTATGTGAATAATGAAGGGCAGTACTGGTATGATATATCCGGAGTCCAGTCTTTGGAAATGCGCTGCCAGTATAATGATATAAAGCTTGAGTTTCTTGAAAAGCTTGTGGTGAGTATCTGTAACAAGATGGAGCTTTTGGAGAATCATCTTGTTAGCGCAGAATCTCTGGTGCTTGATCCTCAGCTAATACACATAAAAGGGGTAAATCAGGATGAGGAAATATATTTTACAGCATACCCGGCACAGATGAAAACCATTTGCAATACATTCCAGCATTTGATGGAGTATATGCTCACAAAGCTTGATCACAGTGATGCTGAAGCGATACATATAGCATATGGCATATACGAGAAAACCATAAATGGCAATTACAGTATTGCTGATATTCGAAATGCCATAATCGAGGAGCGACAGAAAAAGGTGGCAGAAAAGCCGGTGGAGGAGGTGATTGCGCCGATTTCACAGCCACAGGTCAGAGCAGAGAAGCCTAAGGAGCAGATAAAGCCTACACTGTACGATAAGCTTCGGGTGTATCTGCTGGAGCAGCTGGATATCAGGCTGCCGGAGCGAAAGAAGCCGGAATCCGTGACAGAAAAGCCTAAAAAACCGGACATAAACAGAAAATGGTTTAAAAAAGAAAAACGAAAAGAAAATCGTGAAAAGGTAGATGACACCATGCTTATACACCCAAGCTCAGAGGCTGCATCGGAGCCTGTACCGCGTCAGATACACCCCACAGTATGTCTGAGCGATTACAGGGAGCACCCACAGGGCATGCTTTTGTATGAGGGCATGGAAAACCGCAGCAATATAATAATAGACAAAGATTGTACGCGTATTGGTCAGGGTGATGAGGCCGATGCGGTAATAGGCAAGGATACAATAAGTCATTTTCATGCAGTTATAAATAGGGAAAACCAGGAATTTTATCTGGAGGATTTAAACTCTACAAATGGAACCTTTGTGAATAATGAGGTGCTTGCGTACAAGCAGAAGAAGCAGCTCAAGTCAAATGATATCATCAGATTTGCCGATGTTAAGTACCGGTTTGTATAATTGTTGCAAATAAGCTCCTTAAAATTTATAATAAGAAAAAAGTATTTAACAGGAAAATTAAGGAGACTCCACAGATTTGCAGAATATAAAAAGATTTGATGATAAACCATATATGACAATTGGCATAATAGTGGTAAATATAATAGTTTTTGTGCTGATGAGTATATCAGGCAGCACACTTGATGCACAGTATATGGCTGCCCACGGAGCCATGTACCCTGAGTATATAAAGGATGGTCAGTATTGGAGGCTGCTCACTTCTATGTTTATGCATTTTGGATTGATGCATATACTTAACAATATGGTGGTTTTAGGCGCTGTCGGTCAGATAGTCGAGAAGGCTATGGGGCATGTGAAGCTTCTGATTATATTTCTTGTGTCAGGCATGTGTGGAAGTGTATTATCGTACATCGTTATGCTTTATAATAATGACTTTGCGGTATCGGCAGGCGCCTCCGGGGCGATATTTGGTCTGGTGGGAGCACTTGTGTGGATAGTTATAGCAAACAGAGGCTTTTATGAGGGCATCAGCAGACAGCAGGCTGTATTTATGGTTATACTCATGATATACTATGGAGTTTCAACGCAGGGAGTGGACAATTGGGCTCATGGAGGCGGACTTGCAGGCGGATTTGTTATTTCAATTGTTTTATATCGCAAAAAGAGATATAATAAATATAATATCAACTAAAAATTAATGGTAGGAGAAGCTACATGAAGATAAATATTTATTATGGTGGAAGAGGCTTACTGGACGATCCGACACTGTATGTGATAAGCAAGATAGAAAATGTGCTAAAGGAGCTCCGCGTAAAGGTGGAGAGATACAATATCTATGAGCACAAGAATGAAATAGCTACATTGCCACAGACCTTTAAGGATGTAGATGGAATCATTCTCGCAACGACGGTTGAGTGGCTTGGCATAGGAGGATACATGCAGCAGTTTCTTGATGCATGCTGGCTCTACGGCGACAAAGAAAAGATAAGCAATACATATATGCAGCCTATTGTTATGTCTACCACATATGGAGAGCGCGAGGCAGAGACCACACTTTGCAATGCATGGGAGATACTTGGCGGTCTGCCGTGCTCAGGGTTATGCGGATATGTAGAGGATATTACCACGTTTCAGCTCAATAAGGAGTATAATCTCATAATAGAAAAACGAGCGGAGAATCTGTATCGCACGATATCTCAGAAGATTAAGAGCCTGCCTACAAGCAATCAGGCAGTGAAGCAAAGTGTACTCAGGACACAGCAGCTCAATCTCACCCCACAGGAGAGCGAGCAGCTGTCGAAGTATGTGTCTGATGATACATATGTAAAGCAGCAGAAGGAGGATATCGAGGAGCTTGCAACCATGTTCAAGGACATGCTCGGGCAGCAGGCATCTACAGATGACATGCCATATATAAAGGAGCTTGAAGCACATTTTATTCCGCTTCGTGAATTCAAAGCCTGCTATTCATTTAATATAGAGGGCATTAAAAATCCATTATATATAAAGGTGGATGAGGATAAGCTGGATATACACTATGGCGAAGAGGATATAGTGGATGTATACGCCAAATTTTCGAAGAGTATTATGGAGTCTATAATAGATGGTCACATGACCTTCCAGAGAGCATTTATGACCGGAGAAATGACAGCAAAGGGTAATTTCAAGACACTGCGCATGCTTGATCAGATATTTCCGTTTTAATGGGCTTTTTGATTCTGAACAGTTACAAAATAATTATATATATGAGGTGACAAAGATGAAAGATGACAACTGTATTTTCTGTAAACTGGCAAATGGGGATATCCCGACCAATTCAATCTACGAGGATGATGATTTCAAGGTAATACTCGATGCAAGTCCTGCTACAAAGGGACATGCACTTATCCTTCCAAAGCAGCATTATGCAAATATTTTTGAGATTGAGGATGAGACACTTGCCAAGGCAGCAAAGCTTGCAAAGAAGATTATGACACACGAGAAAGATGTACTTGGCTGTGAAGGCTACAACCTGGTACAGAACAATGGCGAGGTGGCAGGCCAGACAGTATTCCATTTCCATATGCACCTGATTCCAAGATATGAGTCAGATGACAACAAGAATGTCATAGAGTGGAACCATAAGGAGTTCACTGATGATGAGATGAAGAAAATCTGCGACGAGATGAGCATGTAATAGCTTCTAATAGTTACACATTATTAATTACACATTATTAAAAAACAAAAAGCCCAGATATGCAAATGTAGTTCATATCCGGGCTTTTTCTTTTTTATGATATGCAATGACGCTTTAAACAGACTCTGACCCTATGACGATTTCTTCACCTGAGAGTTAATCAAATCGATTATAGTGGCGATGGAATCCATCTGACCGCTTTTTGCCATGGCATCCTTATATTTATCCCTGTTGCCGTACACCTCTTTTACTGCGCTAAGCAGAGAATCCTTTGTGAGCTCCTCCTCCTCGATGACATATGAAAATCCCTGCTTTTTGAAGGATTTTGCATTTAATACCTGGTCTCCGCGGCTGGCAGCAGCAGAAAGAGGAATCAGGATGTTTGGCTTGTGCAGAGCAAGCAGCTCGCAGATGGAGTTGGCTCCGGCTCTTGAAATAGCCATGTCAGCCAGAGCAAACATGTCGGTGAGCTCAGCATTGGCGTACTCAAACTGTGCATAGCCTGTGATTCCGGCAAGCTTGTTGTCCAGATTGCCCTTTCCGCAGAGGTGAATCACATAGAAATCCTTTAGTAGTTCAGGAAGAATCTCACGGACAGCTTCATTAACCTTTTTAGAGCCGAGGCTTCCTCCGATGATGAGGATGACAGGCTTATTGTGGTCAGGAAAATTACAAAGCTTTATGGCATTTTCGGCAACACCACTAAAAAGCTCGCGTCTGATAGGTGAGCCGGTGAGCACAGCCTTGTCAGCAGGCAGATATTTCATGGTCTCAGGGAAATTGCAGCAGACCTTTTTGGCACCCTTTATGGCGATTTTATTGGCAAGTCCCGGGGTGATATCCGACTCGTGGATGATGGCAGGTACATGGCAGTGCTTTGCGGCAAGCACGACAGGTACGGAAACGAAGCCACCCTTAGAAAATACTACATCAGGCTTGAGTTTTTTCATGAGGCTTACAGCCTGACCGTAGCCCTTTAACACGCGGAACGGGTCTGTAAAGTTCTTCCAGTCAAAGTATCGGCGCAGCTTTCCTGATGAAATGCCGTGGTAAGGAATCTTCTGGGCTTCGATCAGTCCCTTCTCCATTCCGTTTACTGAGCCAATGTATTCGATATCGTATCCAGCCTCCTTAAGTGCCGGCATAAGAGCAATATTTGGAGTGACATGACCTGCAGTACCGCCACCTGTCATAACTATTTTCTTCATATATATGTATCCTTTCTTGCATTCCTGTTTGTCTCATATTTATATTATACTCAACACAATAAAAGTCAATACCAAGTTACCGGTGAAAGTTTGCTCTGCAATGCCAAATAAATGTCGAAACTTGCGACCGATAGGAACTGTTAAGTTCAAGTGAATTGGTTATAATAATCAATAGTACATCATCCTGCGTTATAGGTTAAGTTAAATTTTGAATGATGTATCGGAAAAAGAATAGTAGGGAGGACACATTAATATGGAATTATCAATGGACAATATGGACATCGTGGCAGGAGGCATACTTGCGATAATGCTTGCACTTTTCATGCTGACAGTCATTGTGACCTTGTTCGCACTCTCACATAGGATAAGACTTTTGAGCAACGAGATTTATAAAATAGAAAAACAGGTGAGCGACTACATAGACGAGCTGTCTAGAAGCGAAAGCGACAAGCTGGAGATAGAGCATAAGGCACATCAGAATGGGGTGATTTCATCGGTGCTTCAGGAGATTTTTCCATGAAATTTGACAAAATGCTATTACTGTGATATTATACCGACTGTAACAAAGTTGTAACAAATGCAACATAGGTGTAATAAACGTAACAAAAACAACATATACTACACCATATGGAGGATTATATGAAGCTAAACAAAAAAGTAATCGATAGCATTACGGTCTGTGGACTGTGCGCCATGCTGACGGTTACCGCGGTTACTAACAGCGGACGCTCTGAGGTCAAAGCAGAGGATAAGGTGCTAGCAAACACTGGTTTAGAGCATACTGGTTATAATAGTTATGCTGGCGTGGCAGCGACTCTTTTTGATTATGAGAAGGGTCTCACAGCAGAGAATGCTGTTACAGTAGAAAAAGAAAATGTTGAGATGGTGGCAGCAGCACAGGATGCACAGCCGGAGGCGCAGCCACAGCTCACACAGGAGCAGCAGGAATGGCAGACAAAGCTTATGCCAAAAGTTGAAGAATCACTCAACGTAAGAGCACAGGCCGATGAACAGTCAGATATTGTTGGAAAACTATATAAAGGAAGTGTGGCAGACATCGTAGAAAACGATGGCACATGGGCTCACATCAAGTCAGGAAATGTAGACGGATATGTCAATGTATCTTACTGTGTGACCGGAACTGACGCACTAAGCTATGCTTACGACACATGCGGAGAAATCGCCACAGTAAATACAGACGGACTTCGTGTGAGAGAGACAGCAGATACAAACAGCAAGGCCTTAGAGGTAGCTGACCAGGGCAAGACCTATCAGGTGGACCGCGCAGCGCAGGCACAGGATGGCTGGATCGCAGTAGTCTGTGATTCACAGACAGGATATATCGCAGCAGATTATGCGACACGTTCCCTCAACACAAGAGTAGGTATCACAATTGAAGAGGAACAGGCTCAGATAGCTGCACAGAAAGAGGCTGAGAGAAAGGCCGCAGAAGAAAAGGCAGCAAAAGAAGCTGCAAAAGCAGCAAAGGAATCAAAGAAAACAGAGACCACACAGGGCGAGGCGGTAAGTGCAGGAGCAGATGACCTGACACTTCTTGCTGCAATTATCGAGTGCGAGGCAGGCGGAGAGAGCTATGAATGTCAGCTTGCAGTAGGAGCGGCAGTCATCAACAGAGTAAAGAGCGGCTCATATCCAAACAGCATCTCAGGTGTTATTTACCAGAAAGGCCAGTTTGGACCGGCATCATCAGGAAAGCTCGCAAGAAAGCTTAGCGGACGCATTTCTTCTTCATGCTACAGTGCAGCACAGGAGGCAATGTCCGGAGTGGACAACACAGGAGGATGTACATCCTTCAATGACCATGGCTCAGGAATATCAATCGGAAATATGAAGTTCAGATAATATACAGCCAATACAAAGAAATAACAAAGAGGCTGCAAATCAACAAAGCTTGTTGGTTTGCAGCCTCTTTAATTATTTGTACGGCGTGGTTTTACAGTCAGAGCGTCAATGCTTCAAACCTCTTGCAACATACCACAAAATAGAGTAAAATGACATCATTATAGCAACCTACAGATATTAATTATAGTAACCTGCATCTATAAACGATGCAAATAAAACCCAGGAGGCAAGAGCAATGCAGTTAAAGGGACGAAACTTTTTAAAACTTATGGATTACACTCCGGAAGAGATTACTTATCTGATTGACCTCTCACAGGAGCTGAAGGAAAAGAAGAAAAAAGGCATAAGACATGATGAACTCACAGGCAAGAATATAGCGCTGATTTTTGAAAAGACCAGTACCAGAACTCGCTGCTCTTTTGAGGTAGCGGCACATGACCTTGGAATGCATGTCACATACCTTGACCCGAGCGGTTCACAGATAGGCAAAAAGGAGAGCATCGCCGATACAGCGCGCGTGCTCGGCAGAATGTTTGACGGAATCGAGTACCGTGGATACGGACAGGAAATCGTGGAGGAGCTGGCTAAATACGCAGGCGTACCGGTATGGAACGGCCTGACAAATGAGTTCCATCCGACACAGATGATAGCAGATATGCTTACAATCCGTGAGCACCTCGGCAGACTCAAGGGCGTGAAATTTGTATACATGGGCGATGCAAGATACAACATGGGCAATTCACTCATGGTCACATGTGCAAAGCTTGGCATGGACTTCGTGGCATGCACAAACAAGAAATATTTCCCAAATGATGAGCTTGTAAAATACTGTAAGGACGTTGCAGAAACAACCGGCGCATCAATCACACTCACAGAGGATGTGGCAGAGGGCACAAAGGACGCAGATGTTATTTACACAGATGTGTGGGTATCAATGGGAGAACCGGAAGAGGTATGGGCAGAGAGAATTAACGACTTAAAGCCATATCAGGTAAATGCAAAAGCATTTGAAAATGCAAAAGATAGCGCAATCTTTATGCACTGTCTGCCTGCATTCCATGATTTAAAGACCACAATCGGCAAGCAGGTCTATGAGAAGTTTGGACTGAGCGAGCTTGAGGTGACAGACGAGGTATTTGAGTCAGAGCGCTCAGTGGTATTTGATGAGGCAGAGAACCGTATGCACTCAATCAAGGCTATCATGCGTGCAACACTTGCTGACTAGTACGGCAAGCAATGACCGCAACAAAAGATTGACGGAAAGCTAAGGAATAAAGTATGAAGGAAGAAATACTTAGACTTCTACGCAGCGCTGACGGCTATATTTCAGGGCAGGAGCTATGCAACCGGTTTGGAGTATCGCGCACAGCCGTGTGGAAGGCCATAAACCAGCTAAAGGAAGCCGGATATGAGATAGAGGCACAACAGAATAAGGGCTACAAGCTCATGGCAGCACCGGATCTGATGACAGAGGCGGAGATAAAAAGCCTCATGCACACAGACTGGGTGGCAAAGGAAGTGCTGTATTTTGATACAATAGACTCCACCAACATCAAGGCTCAGGAGCTTGCCGAAAAAGGCTATCCGAGCGGCACCTTAGTTGTAGCGGACAAGCAGGAGTCAGGCAAGGGGCGCCGCGGCCGCAGCTGGGTATCGCCGTCCGGCACAGGTATTTTCATGACACTTATGATAAAGCCTGATATCAATCCAAACAATGCATCCATGCTCACGCTTGTGGCAGCGCTTGCTGTCGCAAAGGCAATAACAAGCGTAACCGGCGAGGAAGCCATGATAAAGTGGCCAAACGACATTGTGGTAAACGGCAAAAAGGTGTGCGGCATACTCACAGAGATGAATGCGCAGTTTGACTATATCAACCATATTGTTGTAGGTATCGGTATCAACGTGCATAATGAGAGCTTTCCGGAGGAAATCAGTCAGATGGCGAGCTCACTCATGATAGAAGCAGGTGGCAAAAGATTTCACCGTGCGCAGATAATCGCAGAGACCATGTCATACTTTGAGCAGTATTATGACACATTTTTAAAGACGCAGGACCTTTCAGCCCTCGTCAGGGAGTATGATGAGCTGTTGGTCAACAGGAACAAATCAGTAAGGGTACTGGATCCGAAGGAGCCGTTTGACGGAAAAGCGATGGGCATCACGCCTAAGGGCGAGCTGATCGTGGACACATGGGAATCGCGTAAGCTGGTTTCAAGCGGAGAAGTATCAGTGAGAGGAATATACGGATATGTCTAAAGAGGTAGTACTTTGCGTGTCAAACGCATATCAGAAAAAATATTATCTGAACGAGAATTTTAACGGACTTCCACAGACAATAAGGGACGAGCTCAAAATCATGTGCGTCCTGTATACAGAGGATGTGGGAGGCATACTGGAGCTGGTGTTTGATGAGGACGGAAACCTCGATTTCAGAACATCCTGCAAGGAAAACGACTTTTTTTATGATGAGATAGGAAGCGTGCTAAAGATAAAGCAGTACCGCAACGAGCGAAGAGAACTGCTCGAGTCGATAGAGACGTATTATCGCATAGTATTTTTGGGAGAAGGACTCGAGGAGGAATAACAGATGATCTTAGCACTGGACGTAGGAAATACAAACATAACATGCGGCGTGTTTGATGGTGACAGGATAAAAGCGAGCTTTAGAATTACAACCAAAATGCCACGTACATCGGATGAATACGGCATGCTTCTGAGTACTCTGCTTGAAAGAAATCAGGTAGGCATGGACGACATACATGATGCAATCATCTGCTCCGTCGTACCGAATATCATGCATTCACTGCAGAATGGCCTTATAAAATACTTCAATATCAGGCCGATAATCGTGGAGGCGGGCATCAAAACAGGCATCCGTATCGCCACACCAAATCCGCAGCAAATTGGAGCAGACCGTATAGTAGACGCCGTAGCTGCATATGAATTATATGGAGGACCTGTTTTGGTCATAGATTTTGGCACAGCAACCACCTACGATATGGTCGATGAAAACGGTACCTTCATGGGAGGAATCACAGCACCGGGCATACGTATCTCAGCCAAGGCACTCTGGGAGGATGCGGCAAAGCTTCCTGAGATAGAGATTAAAAAGCCTGATAATATCCTCGGAAAGGACACTATCACCAGCATGCAGGCGGGACTTGTGTATGGACAGATAGGACAGACAGAGTACATCATCAACAAGGTAAAGGAAGAAACAGGCATGTACGATGCAAAGGTTGTAGTGACCGGCGGACTCGGCAGAATAATATCCAATGAGACAGAAAACGTGGATGTATACGATCCGGATCTGACATTAAAGGGCATAAACCTCGTGTATCGCAAGCAGAACCGCAAGGGAGTGAAGTAATAGTATGGATATTCATCAGATACGAAAGCTTCAGATAGGAAGTGTGACACTCCCAAACAACCTGATACTGGGACCTATGGCAGGCGTGACAGACCTGCCATTTCGCTTATTGTGCAAGGAGCAGGGAGCCGGCCTTTTATGTATGGAAATGGTCAGCGCCAAGGCAATTTTGTACAAAAACAAAAATACAGAGTCGCTTCTTTCCATAGATGAAAGAGAAAAGCCTGTTTCACTCCAGATGTTTGGCTCAGACCCGCAGATAATGGCTCAGATAGCAAAGCAGATAGAGGAAAGACCGTTTGACATACTGGATATCAACATGGGCTGTCCGGTGCCCAAAATCGTAAACAACGGTGAGGGCTCGGCGCTCATGAAAAATCCGATTCTTGCAGGTCGGATTATAGAGAGCATAGTAAAAGCGATAGATAAGCCGGTCACCGTAAAAATACGAAAGGGCTTCGATGATGAGCATGTCAACGCAGTAGAGCTGGCACATGTGGCTGAAGAAAGCGGCGCAAGCGCAGTCGCAGTGCACGGTAGGACCAGAGAGCAGTACTACTCCGGTAAAGCCGACTGGGACATCATAAGGCAGGTAAAAGAGGCTGTCTCAATACCGGTCATAGGAAACGGAGACCTGCTTTGCGCAGAGGATGTCATAAAAATGCAGGAGCAGACAGGCTGCGACGGCTTTATGATAGCCAGAGGAGCGCAGGGCAATCCATGGATTTTCTCACAGATACTGCATTACTTTGAGACCGGCGAGCATCAGGAAAAGCCATCATTTGAGGAAGTACGCCGGATGATACTGCGCCATGCACGCATGATGATAGAGTTCAAGGGCGAGTACACGGGGATACACGAGATGAGAAAGCACACAGCGTGGTATACGGCAGGATATCCGCATTCATCAAGGCTGCGCGCGGCGGTGAATACGGTGGAGAGCTTAGAACAGCTTGAGGAGCTTTTGTATAAGTAGAAGCTTTGAAATTGAAATCGGTCAAATCCTTGACAGCGTGGGGATTTTCAATTATAATACACGCGTTAAAATAGGCTTTACGATTTAATAAAACAAACTTCCCACATTTAGGGTATCGTGGTTACCGGCGTAGCATACAGTTTATTCCTCAGAAAAATATGAAGTTAGCCACGGGAACGAATCGCGGATAGAGGGTTTTTCTTTGCTGCGGGGTTTCCGTTGCCGAGGGTTATGGAAACCCGTGGCAGTTCATATTTTTCTTCGGAATATACTGTATACTTTCCGGTAAATTAAGTCTTTGAAGTGGGAAGTTTCATTTTAGCAAATCAACATAATAAAATAAAAGAAAAGGAAGATAGAAGGGTAAGAATCATGGATAACAAGAAAAATATTCTGACATATGCAGGTCTTAAGAAGCTCGAGGATGAGCTTGAGCAGTTAAAGGTTGTTAAGCGTAAAGAGGTTTCCCAGAAGATCAAGGAGGCTCGTGAGCAGGGTGATTTATCTGAGAATGCTGAGTATGATGCAGCTAAGGATGAGCAGCGCGATATCGAGGCTCGTATTGAGGAAATCGAGAAAATCCTTAAAAATGCAGAGGTTGTTGTTGAGGAGGAGGTTGACCTTGACAAGATTTCTATCGGATGTAAGATCCGCATCTTAGATTGTGAGTTTGATGAGGAGCTTGAGTACAAAATCGTTGGTTCAACAGAGGCAAACAGCTTAAAGGGCAAGATTTCAAACGAGTCACCTGTAGGTAAAGCTCTTCTTGGAAAGAAAGTCGGAGATACTGTAACTGTTGAGACTCAGGTAGGAGAGCTCACATACAAGGTACTCGAGATCCAGAGAGCAGAAGAGAACTAAAAGAGGTAAAAAATGGCAAATCAGAATAATAACAAGGGTGGACAGCAGCAGGACGTAAACCAGCTCCTTAAGGTCCGCCGTGAAAAATTACAGAATTTACAGGAAGCAGGAAAGGATCCCTTCCAGATTACAAAGTACAATGTCACTCATCACAGCAGCGATGTAAAGGAGCTTTACAATGCTCATGAGGCTGAGATTCTCGGTGACAGAAAGGCTCCAGATGTTGAGGGCTTGGATGATGCTGCAAAGAGAGAGGTAATCAACAACGATTACAACGAGAGAAGAGAAATCATGGATGCAAAGCCAATCGAGGTAAGCATCGCAGGACGTATGATGTTCAAGCGTGTCATGGGGAAGGCTTCTTTCTGCAATATTCAGGACTTAAAGGGCAATATCCAGGTATATGTGGCAAGGGACAATATCGGAGAAGACTCATACGCAGACTTCAAGAAATCAGACATTGGTGATATCTACGGTGTAAAGGGCTTCGCCTTCAGAACAAAGACAGGCGAAATCTCAATCCATGCAGAGGAGATAACACTCCTTTCAAAGTCACTCCAGATACTCCCGGAGAAGTTCCATGGACTGACAGACACAGACACCAGATATCGTCAGAGATATGTAGACCTTATCATGAATCAGGAGAGCAAAGAGGTATTTATCAAGCGCTCACAGATACTCAAGGAAATCCGTAACTTCCTTGCAGGCCGTGATTTCATGGAGGTTGAGACACCTATGCTTGTCTCAAACGCAGGTGGTGCCGCAGCAAGACCATTCGAGACACACTACAACGCATTGAACGAGGATGTAAAGCTTCGTATTTCCCTTGAGCTTTACTTAAAGAGACTCATCGTCGGAGGACTTGAGCGAGTATACGAGATCGGACGAGTTTTCCGTAACGAGGGCGTAGACACACGTCACAACCCTGAGTTCACACTTATGGAGCTTTATCAGGCATACACAGACTACGAGGGCATGATGGAGCTGACAGAGTCAATGTTCCGTTACCTCGCTGAGAAGGTATGCGGTTCGACAAAAATCTCATACAACGGCGTGGAAATCGACCTTGGAAAGCCATTCGCAAGAATGACAATGATAGATGCAATCAAGAAATACGCAGGCGTAGACTTCGACCAGGTACCTGATGATGCAGCCGCAAAGAAGCTTGCAGACGAGCATCATATCGAGTATGAGGAGCGTCACAAGAAGGGTGACATCGTAAACCTCTTCTTCGAGGAGTACTGCGAGAAAGAGCTTATCCAGCCAACATTTATCATGGATCACCCAATTGAGATATCACCACTCACAAAGAAGAAGCCAAGCGACCCTACAAAGGTAGAGCGTTTCGAGCTGTTCTGTAATACATGGGAGATGTGTAACGCATACTCAGAGCTCAACGACCCAATCGACCAGCGTGAGCGTTTCGCAGCACAGGATGCCAACGCAGCAGCAGGCGATGATGAGGCAGAGCACACTGATGAGGACTTCCTCAACGCACTTGAAATCGGTATGCCGCCAACAGGTGGAATCGGATACGGAATCGACCGTCTTGTAATGCTTCTGACAGATAGCCAGGCAATCAGGGACGTATTATTGTTCCCGACGATGAAAACTTTGAGTAAAGAAAACCAGTAAAATCAAGGGTTTCAGCGATTTTGAGTTGTGATTTACTACAAATTTACTACAAATTTGCTACGTATAATACGGAATAATACTTGATAATACGTTTTGTGCGACATTTAATTTTATAGGGTATGTACCTTTAGGACACTTTCCAAGTGAGAATTTGGGAGTGTCCTTTTGTTATGGTCAAAAATAAAATTTGGAGGTAAATACAATGAACAGTACAGCGTTAGGAGCAGAAAAGAAAGAAAACATTATTTTTATCAGCGATGCACATGAGAAATTCTATTACGAGAAGTTAAAAGAGGTAAGGTATCAGGATGTTTACCACAAGGCACTCTGCTACTGTCTTGGCATCAGTGACGATACCAGAAGAAATATTAAAAGCATTTATGATTTTAAGACAGGCTGCGTGAAAACGGAATGCCTGCAGGAAGGCTGGCAGACCAGCGGAAGCGTGAAAGTAGTCAGAATGGCATTTAATCTGTACTGTAATGGTACACCGAGTGTTTTTGACTATGAGGATATGGAGGAGCAGATTGACGAGTGCAGGAATTACACGGTGGAGGAACTGTTCTGCTGTGCCTACGCACCATATTTTTGGCAGGCGGTACAGATTCGTTATCCGGAGTATGCAAGATACAACCGGGAGCTGTATGCCCTGTTTGGAGGAGCAGACTAATGTTAAAGGTCAGACTGATGGGAACGAAGAACGATATTACTTGGTTCGGAAAGATATTGAACAATAATTCCAAAATTGAAGTTACCGAATTTTCAGATTTGTACCCGAACAAGGGGACAAAGAAGTTTTACAGAGCGTATGTGGAAGTAAGAAAGAGCAATGTAGCAGAGAAATCATAGAAAACAGCATAGAAAAAGGAGAATGTATCATGTGTAAAGTTATATCAATTGCAAACCAAAAAGGTGGTGTGGGTAAGACCACCACCACAAGCAACTTAGGAATCGGGCTGGCAAAGCAGGGAAAGAAAGTCCTGCTGATCGATGCGGACGCACAGGGGAGCCTGACTGCAAGTTTAGGCTTTACGGAACCGGACAAGCTGGAGGTCACGCTTGCCACGGTCATGGCAAATATTATCAATGATGAGGAAATGGAAAAGGGATACGGCATTTTGGAGCATGAGGAGGGCATTTCCCTCATGCCGGGAAATATTGAGCTGTCCGGTCTGGAGGTATCGCTTGTGAATGCCATGAGCAGGGAGCTGGTGCTGCGTTCCTACATAGAGCAGGTAAGGGAGGACTACGATTACATTCTGATTGACTGTATGCCCTCGCTTGGCATGATAACCATAAATGCCTTTGCCTGTGCCGACAGTATCTTAATTCCCGTGCAGGCGGCATATCTGCCCGTAAAAGGTTTGGAGCAGCTTATCAAGACCATAGGCAGGGTAAAGCGGCAGATCAATCCAAAACTGGAGATAGAGGGGATTCTGCTGACGATGGTGGATAACCGCACCAACTATGCAAAGGACATCAGTGCATTACTGATTGAGAATTATGGAAGCAAGGTTAGGATATTTCAGAACAGTATCCCGATTTCCGTAAGGGCTGCGGAAATTTCAGCAGAAGGTGTCAGCATCTATCGGCATGACCCGAAGGGGAAAGTGGCGAGTGCCTATCAGTCTTTGACGGAGGAGGTGCTTCGTGATGAGTAAGGCAGGAAGTGCATCAAAGGTCAAAATAAATAGTTTTGATGATCTGTTCGGAGCTTCCCAAGCTCCGGCAGGCACAGAGCAGGTGCGGGAGATACCGCTTTCCGAGCTGCATGAGTTTAAGGGACACCCGTTCAAGGTGCTTGACGATGAAAAGATGCAGGAAACCGTGGAGAGCATTAGAAACTATGGTGTGTTAATGCCCGGTATTGCAAGACCGAGGGCAGGGGGCGGCTATGAGATCATTGCCGGGCACCGCAGGAAGCACGGGTGCGAGCTGGCAGGGCTTTCCACCATGCCGATGTTCGTGCGGGATTACAGCGATGATGAAGCAACGGTTATCATGGTGGATACCAACATTCAGCGTGAGGATATTTTACCCAGCGAAAAAGCAAGGGCTTATGCAATGAAGTATGAAGCCATGAAACATCAGGGCAAAAAGGGAAGCGGAAGCAGCCTTGACGAAGTGGGGGAAGCTGCCGGAGAGAGTGGAAAGACGGTGCAAAGGTATATATGGCTTGCCCGTCTGTCTGATGAATTGCTGGATATGGTCGATAAGAAGAAAATCGGTCTGGTGCAGGGCGTTGACATATCGTTTCTCACGGAACAGGCGCAGGAATGGGTACAGGTCATTCTGGAGGAAACAGGTGCAGCAATTTCCACCCACCAGTCGGCAAAACTGAAGGAGTATGGAAAAAACGGGGAGCTGACCCTTGCAATGGTAAGGCTCATTTTGACGGAGGAAAAGCCGAAGGAAAGAAAGGTCACAATCAAAGGCGAGAGGATCAGCCGATATTTTACGGAGGAGTATTCCAGTGAGGAAATAGAAAATATCATCTATCAGCTATTGGAGGAATGGAACGCCGCAAATGGCGTGAGCAAGCAGTAAAGGAGGCACGGAAAATGGGCGGTACAATCAAATTCGATTATTACTACGGAATCGAAGCGGAGCAGTTTTCGTTTTACCGTGTTCCACGTCTGCTGATTAAGGACGAGAGGTTTAAGGGGCTTAGCAGCGATGCTAAGCTCCTCTATGGACTGATGCTTGACCGTATGGCACTTTCCATGAAAAATGGCTGGCTTGATGATGAAAACAGGGCGTATATCATTTATACGGTGGACAGTATCATGGAGGATTTGGGATGCGGCAAGGATAAGGCGATAAAAGTCCTTGCCGAATTAGATACCAATAAAGGGATCGGTCTGGTGGAACGGATACGCAGGGGACTTGGCAAGCCGGATATTATTTATGTGAAGAACTTTGTTATTCCAGAGGAAAATGATGAGCAGCCGGATAAACAGGGAGGCGATAAAGGTGCTTTTACTGAGGACGGAGAAGCCGACTTGCAGAAGTCGGAAAAACCGACTTCAAGAAGTTTGAGAAGCCGACTTCAAGAGGTCGGAAAAACCGACTTCAAGGATTCGGATAATCAGACTTCAGGAGGTCGGGAAAACGAACTTCAAGAGGTCGGAAAACCAGCCCCTAATTATACTGACTATAATAATACTGACATGAGCTATAACAATCCTATCAATCAATCAGGAGACCCGGAGCAGAGAAACGATAAGATTGATGTGATGGAGGACGTGAACGCATACATAGAGCTGATTAAGCAGAATATTGAGTATGAGCATCACATGAAGTATGATAAAAGGCAGGACAGGGATTTGTATGAGGAGCTTTTTGAGGTCATCTGTGAAGTGGTATGCGTAAAGCGTAAAACGGTCAGAATAGCGGGAGAGGATTACCCATATGAGCTTGTAAAATCGAAATTCCTGAAGCTCAACAGCGGGCATCTGGAGTATGTGATCGGCTGTATGCACGATACTGTCACAAAGATAACCAACATTAAGGCATACATGGTTACAGCACTTTATAATGCTCCCTCAACTATGAACCATTATTATCAGCAGGAGGTACAGCATGATATGTATGGCGGCGGCTGGGAGGAAAAAGGGATTGTCTGAAAGAATTGGAAAGATTTTTGCGGAGATAATAAATATATTCACAGGCAGCTTTTGGACAGAGTGTCCAGAGGTGGATAATGGTTTAAAAAATAGATTAGGCGGTGCGGTATGGAGAAGAAAGTATATATCACGAAAGAAGAACAGGAAAAGTGCAGAAGGGTTGCGGAGGCGTTTGCAGAGCTGTATGGGCTTGAGAATATCCTTGTCATGGATGCAGGAAGATACGGCTTTGTAAAATTGCAGTATTACAAGGAGCCGCAGGGCTTTGATGATGTGATAACCTTCACGGATAGTCAGAGTATGTTTGAAAATCTGTGGCAGGAATGGCTTGATACAAAGCTCTATTTAATGGCAAAGGGAACGCCGCTGATGGAGAAAGGTTATGGCGGCGTATTAAAAAGTCTGCCGGAGGAAAAACAGAAGGAACTTACAGACAGAAAAGCCGACTTTGCAATAAAGGCAGGAATTACATTATAAGCAACACAGCGTAAGGGCAGTTATGAGCAGACAGCTTGTAGCTGCCTTTTTATGTTCAATGACTTTTGGACACGATGTCTAAAGGTGGAAAGGAAGATAACAATGGAATCAATGAGAGATATCAACAGGGTAATGGAGAGGGAGGTTGCAAAGGGGAGCTGTCCGCTGGCTTTTGAACGGATGGAATTTGGCAGTAAGCCTTTTCAGTTTATCATATCAGAGGAAAAGTTAAATGAAGTTCTTACATATCTGCTGCGGATCAGAACCTTCGGGCAGTATGCAGGGAAAAGCATAATCAACAATGTATATATGGATTTGGATATGCTCTGCAAAAAGCCGCAGTTTAAGCGCACCCGTTCCGTCGTGGAACGGGAAGAAGTTTACACAAAAGTGCAGAGATATAAAAGAAAACTGAAGCCGGAATATGACGGCAGGGTGTGTCTGGAAACGGTACAGTGTATTTTCAGCCTGCCGGAGAAAGAAACGGACAGATACAGAATGATCTATGAAGGGCAGGAAACCTATGGTTTTATTATGTCAAATAAATATATCCTCGGTCTGTTTGCTTATTGTGAAGCCGCAAGAAAAACTATTGTGTGGGATGGCGTGGAATTTGAACACCTGACGGAGCAGGAGCAGAAGATCGTTTTGCTTGATAATGTGCGGGATGTGCTGTTTCAGGCATTGCTTTTCGATAATGTTTCAATGGAGAAGAATCATATCCGGGCAGATATGTGTACGGTTATGTTATTGGAATAATAAATACAGACAAAATATTTTATGATAAAAAGACTTCTGTTATAATAATTGAAGCGGAATTTATTTTAAAGAGGGATTATATGAAACAAAATCATCATTCGCTTGCATATAAGCGGCAGAAGCAGCCAAATAAAACCTATAAGGATTTAAAGCAGAAGCAGAAAATGAAAATTGCTGACCAAATGTTTCGGGAAACCTGCTCTTATTATAAAGAAAACGGGGAAATGCCCACAGAGGAAGCAGCAAGGGAAATTACGGAACGTATTTATAAAAAGCTGGAATCACAGGCGGTATGGGTTCCCTTTGATGAGGTTTACCAAGCATATCTTTTAAAGATGCCTCGTTATGAAATCCGTATCAGGGAAAACGGAATACCGGAGGAAAAGCCCGCAAAGGAGAAAAAGCCTGATTTACCAAAGAAAAAGAGGGGAAGCAACAATAAGATATGCCCGGAGTGCGGCAGGAAAATGAAACAGCAGTTTATCGGTTTGCAGCATTGCAAATGCGGTATGAGCTGGAAGAAAGATATTGGATATTTTGAACGTACCGGGGATATGGTGTTTGCTTTGGAACGCAGGAAAACAGGTAAAAAGACAAAGCAGTGTCCGGTAATCCGGTACAGATAAATTAAATATGGTACACAGCGTCAGGGCAGTTATAGACCATAAAGGTTTATAGCTGCCCTTTTTGCGTTTACAGACTTTTGGACACGATGTCCAAAAGCGGAAAGGAGAGCTTATGAAATATTTACTGCATCGGCTGTATGTTCCACCTTAGCGGAGCTTACAGTCAGATAACAATGGATCAGGAGGTACTTATGCAGGAGGAAGTAACGCAAAAGACAATCGCCCTTGTGATTAAGACCTCAAAACTAAGTGCCAGCGTACTGAAAGCTGCAATGCGGATTTATCTGAATCATCAGAAGCAGAAATCACAGAAATCGCATGGTAAAACTTCTGTGAAAAAGCTGGTGGGAGAGGGCGTGGGAGTATCGTCTATCGAAGTGACGGACAGCAACATCAAATCCTTTGAGCGGGTAGCTCGTAAATATAATGTTGATTTTGCTGTCAAGAAAGACAGGACGTGCGAACCGCCCAAGTATCTGGTATTTTTCAAGGGCAGGGATGCCGATGCACTGTCGCAGGCATTCAAGGAATTTGTTTATGGTAATGAGAAAAAGAAAGGCAGGACTTCAGTAAGGGAGAAATTAAAGCATTTCAGGGAAGCAGTGTCACAGGATAAGAACAGGGAGAGGAGCCGGGAGAAAAATAAGGACAGGGGACAGAGCCTATGAGCAGCATCATTGCAGGCATAACCAAAGACCTAAAGGCTGTCCCGGAAAATCTGAAAGCAAAGGCGAAAGGTGCGGACGCCAAGAAGCTGCTGCTTTTGAATGTCCCGTATATCCTTGCAGGCTATTTCTGTGACAAGGTGGCGTGGCTGTGGAGAGTATCGGAGGGAGCAGATGCTTCCGCCAAGATGATTGCAGCCATGAACGGCTTTGATACGCTTTTTTCCAATCCCCTGCCCAGCTTCCACCCAAGAGATTTACTGATTGGAGCAGGCTGCGGCATAGCCCTCCGGCTTGTGGTGTACTACAAAGCCAAGAACGCCAAGAAATTCCGGCATGGCAAGGAGTATGGTTCCGCAAGGTGGGGAAATGCCAAAGACATAGAGCCATACATGGACTCTGTGTTTGAAAACAATGTCCTTTTAACCCAGACGGAGAGGCTGATGATGTCAGGCAGACCAAAGCAGCCGAAGTATGCGAGGAATAAAAATATTCTTGTCATCGGCGGTTCCGGTTCCGGCAAGACGAGATTTTTTGTGAAGCCGAACCTGATGCAGATGCACTCGTCTTATGTTGTCACTGATCCGAACGGTTATACTATAAGCAGATAGACAAAGGGTGTGTTTCACAAGCACGACCGATGTTTATCTGCTTAATTACATAAAGAAGGGAGGTAAAACCGTGGCGAAGAAAGAAGAAATCAAAATTACCGCTCTGTATGAGCGTTTATCGAGAGATGATGAACAAGCTGGAGAATCGAACTCCATCCAGAACCAAAAGAAATATCTTGAAGAATATGCCCGTCAGCATGGGCTGAGAAATATCCGGCACTTCTATGATGACGGCTATTCCGGTACGAACTTTAATCGTCCCGGTTTTGCCGCCCTGCTGGAAGAAGTCGAAGCCGGACGAGTGGAGACCCTTGTGGTAAAGGATCTCAGTCGTTTTGGCAGAAACTATCTGCAAGTTGGCTACTACACAGAAATCCTTTTCCCGAAAAAGGGCGTTCGGTTCATAGCCATCAACAACAATGTGGACAGTGCTACCCCGCAGGACAATGACTTCACGCCGTTCTTGAATATCATGAACGAGTGGTACGCCAAGGACACCAGCAACAAAATCAAGGCAATCTTCAAGTCCAGAATGAAAGACGGAATGCGATGCAGCGGCTCTATCCCGTATGGCTACAAGAGGAAGCCGGACGATAAGCAGACTCTCATCGTGGACGAGCCAGCCGCAGAGGTTGTCAGAAAAATCTTCCGTCTGGTTTGTCAGGGCAACAGCACCACCGCCATTGCGGAAATGCTGACAGCAGAGAAGGTGCTGATTCCCTCCGCTTATGCAGCCTTAAATCAGCCGAAGAATTGTAGGCACAAGAATGTGGCAGACCCCTACCGATGGAGTGCAACCACCGTTGGCTACATCCTTGATCGGCAGGAATATCTCGGTCATACTGTGTTGGGCAAATCCATCTGCGAGAACTTCAAGACCAAGCAGCGCAGAGCCGCAACACCGGACGAGCTGATGATTTTCCCCGATACGCATGAAGCCATCATCGACCAAGACACATGGGATATTGCCAGAAAGATACGCTCAAAGAAAAAGCCCAGAGTGGCAAACGGCACCTACTCCCACCGCTTGTCCGGCTTGGTGTACTGTGCGGATTGTGGTTCCCGAATGGGATTTATCAGCCCCGAAGCAAATCATAGCGAAACGCACTATGATTCAGATTCCGCTTTTCAATGCGGCAATTATCGGAGCAAGAGCGGAGAATGTGTTTCTCACTATGTAAAAACATCGGTTCTGGAAGCGGCAATTTTACAGGCAATTCAGACTGTAAGCAAATATGTCCTTGAAAACGAGGACGAATTTATTCAGCAGCTCAAAGCCGTTTGGAATGAGCAGCAGACCAGAACAGCAAACAACGGCTATCAGGAACTTGCCGAAGCAAAGAAGCGAATGGCTGAACTGGACGAGAAAATCAACAAGCTCTATGAGAGTACCTTGAGCGGCTTGCTGCCGGAGAGACAGGCACAGCGCATGATTCAGCAATATGATGAAGAACAGATTTTGCTGGAAAGGCGTGTTGCAGAGCTAGAAAATCTGGTTCAGCAGGACGAAATCAAGCAGGTGGACGCATCCCGTTTTATCGCTCTGGTTAAGAAATACCGGGACTGCGAGGAACTGACCGACACCATGCTCTATGCGTTTATTGACAGGATTGAGGTTCACGAAGCCACAGGCGGTCGAACCATCTACCGTCAGCAGAACATTGACATTCATTTTAATTTCATCGGCAACTACTACCCGCCTGTTGAAGCTGTTTCCGAGGAAGAACGCATTGCCGCCATCGAAGCCGAACAACAGCGAAAGAAGAAGGAAAAGGGCAAACGCTCGGAAGAACGCAGAAAGCAAAAGCTGTATGCTATGCGAGAAGCTGCGGAAGCCGGAGACCCGGTCGCTATCGCACAGTATGAAGAACATCTGGCATATCAGCGTGAACGGAATTAGAAGCACCGCCAGAAGCTAAAGGAAGCCAGAGAAGCCAGCCCGGAATATATCAATCAGTTAGAGGAAAAAGAGCGCATCAAGCGTGAAAAGATGCTTGAAACTGAGCGTAAGCGGGTGGAGCGAGCCAAAAAGAAAAAGAAGCTGACACGGGCTGAATTGAAAGAAAAGGCAAAGACAGACCCCGAAGCAGCCAAGCAGCTGGAGGCAATGAGAGCCAAGGAAGCCGAAGCCAGACAGCGCAAAAAGGAGCGTGAGGAAGCGAGGATGGCGGCTGATCCAGAGTATGCCGCCATGATGGAAGCCCGAAAAAAGGAGTATATCCGCACAAGGACTGCCAAGCGCAAAGCGGAACACAAAGCCCTTGTGGAGCTTGCCAAGACCGATGAAGAAGCCGCAAGGAAGCTGGCTGAGAAGCGGAAATATCAGAGCGAAGCCACCGTTAAGTGCTATCAGAAATTGAAAGCCGATGCGGAAGCCGGAGACCCCGAAGCCATGAAACGATACGAAGCCCACCTTGCCAAGCGCAGAGAGGACTACCACAAAAAGAAAGCAAAAAAGGAGGATATTCCAGCATGAAAGAACTAAAGCCAAGAATCCATGAGAACGGTATTGACTACATCCTCGTAGGAGATTACTATGTGCCGGACTTAAAACTGCCGGAGGAACACCGCCCCATTGGTCACTGGGGACGGCTGCACCAGTCCTATCTGAAACAGTTTCGACCATTGATTTACAACGACCTGCTTTTGTCGGGCAAGCTGCATACTGTCCTTGCTGATTTGAACGAACAGGCAGCGAATAGATTAGACTTGATAATCCGTCAGATGGCAGAAGTTGAGGGCGTGAATGAAGCTATGAAAGCGGAAAACCAGATGCTATGGGTGCAATCCATGAACTCTATCTGCAACCGAGCCGAGGAAATTATCAAGTATGAGCTGATTTACAGCTAAGCAAGGAGGACACCATGAGACTGATAAAGCTAATCATTAAGCTGCTGGTGTTACCGCTGATTGTGGCAGTCACCCTGATACAATGGGTCGGTATTTTCTTCACGCAGTTTTCGACCGTTATCTTCAATCTGCTTGCCGGGCTGATGTTCCTGATAACGATTGCCGGATGGATGTTCGGCATCAGCGCAGGAGCAGAAACGCTCCAACTGCTGGCAGTTACCTTTGTGGTCTTTATCATCCCTCACATTGCGGAATGGCTGATTATCAGAATCGCCGTTATTAACTACGGACTGCGTGATTTTATCAAGTCCTGACCCAACAATTTTATATCGTCAGCAAAGCGACAGGTATTTTCTTGTGAAATCCCTGCCGCTTTTATTTTATCAAATCAAAGGAGAACAAAACTATGACAATGAACCAGAAGAAAGCACTGTACGCCTTTGGCAGCACTGACCGTGAAGCAACGGTCAATCGCTTCTGTACGCTGGCAGAGCTTGCACCCGATCCTGCCGTAAAGCGATTCTTCCTTGCAATCGCAAGGGAAATGAACGCCCCGACCGCCGACTGTTGGTATCGCTGTATGTTCTTCAATCTCCGCTTAGAGATGGAAGCATATCTTCGCTACGAAAAGGCTTTTGAGCGCATCGTGAGCGGCTGTCCGGCAGAGGATTGCGAGGACTGCATGGAATACAACGAGGAATGGGAGGATGACGAATATGACCCTGACGAAGTATGAGAAAGAGACCATTATCCTGTTCAACGAGGGCGAGGACACCGCCCACATCCAGACCTACAATGCCGGACTGCGGAAGCGGCGCAGCATTCAGCAAGAAACACCCCGACCTTTGCCGCTTGGAAAAATCCTTCGCCCAGGGTGGCGTGATCTATGTGCTGGGCAAGTCCAGACTGTCTATCCGACTGCAAGCGCCGTACAGCGAAGAACGCAGACGGAAAGCAAGCGAGAGCGCAAAGCAAACCGGGTTCAAGAGCCGGACAGAATAATGTAACAGTTAGGGGGCGATATGCGGTCAAAATGTCGGGTTTGCATCCGATGTTTTGACCGCAGTCACTCATGGCTGAGTAACCGATGAATCTATAGCCGTTGGCATTAACATTTTTTCGTTCGCAAAAAACATATAATTTTGTTTTGGCAAGCTTTTAATAATTTGACATTTTAATAGTTACAGCCTATAATTAGACTAATAATAGTCTGATTATAGGAGGGACCATGGATAGATTAGTATACTTGGGAGAAAACATTCTTCAGCAAGATATGAGATTTAGATTGCCTAAATCTGTTTTAGTTAATCTAAATGCTGAAGCTGGGTATTCCGTATTTGAGATATATTTGAACGTTGAAACGGAGGAAATTATACTTAAGCTCTCAAAAAACAAAGGAGAAAAAAGAAATGCTTGATTCTTACGAAATCAAACCTTATACGCAGATGGGAACCATCGCTAAAGATAGAACAGACAATTTATATCCGTTGGAAATGGTACTTCCGGTTTTAGGCATGAATGAATATTTTGTCAAAAAAGTAATTGGAAAGCAAGAGCATTTAACAGAGGATATGATTGTCAAACTGCTTGAACAAGATGCTTTTTCGGAGACATTTGTCCCAAGAAGCAAAGTATTGACATATCTGAGGAAAGAAATTGATTGTCACTTGGAGCAAGCTTGTCTAATCAACACAATCAATAAAATATATAAAGGCGACGCTATTCCGCTAATCGACCAATTAGATGATAACTCTATTCAGTGTGTAGTCACATCAACTCCGTATTGGGCGATGAGAATTTATGATGAGTTTTTGATTAAAGAGTGGGCTGACGGAGAAATATGCACCTTTGGATTGGAGCAAACTCCTGAAGGTTTTATAAGGCATTCTGTTGAAACGTTATATCATTTAAAACGAAAACTTACGCCTACTGGTTCGATTTGGTGGAATGTGATGGATTCATATAACACAAGAACACAAATAAGAAGTAATGCAGCTGAAGCGTTATATGCAATGCAAGGGCATGATAAAAAATCTTGGAAAGATCATAAGTATAAGCGATATTCTGCCGGGCACTCTTTTTTACAAGACGGCGAACAGTGCTTGATTCCACAACGAATTGCGGAAAGGGCATCGAGAATAGGCTACTTTGTCAAGAGTGTGATTTCTTGGTGCAAGACAGCATCTATGCCTGAACCTCAACAATCTCGAGTAAGCAGAAATGTAGAATATGTGCTTCATCTTACAACTCAAAGAACACCATTGTTTAACAAAGAAGCATACCTGACTTTGTCTGCTGACTTTGGTGGAAGGCAACCATTTGAGTCTGAAAAGTTATCGGATTTCTGGCATTTACCAACATCATCAGGAGGTAATGGTCATGGAGCACAATTTCCGCTGCAATTACCCGGAAGATGTATTGCTCTTTCAACCAATGAAGGAGATATAGTTCTTGATCCTTTTATTGGGTCTGGTACTACTGCAATTGCGGCGTCGCTGCTGGGACGTTCATATATTGGGTTTGATATCGCTGATGAATACATTAGGATAGCCAACGACCGAATTGCCGCTGTCAAAGCGGCTAATCGTAAAACGAACATTCATGTTTAACAAAAGAGGCACGTGCTATCTACGTGCCTCTTTCTGTCTATAAGTTTTCAATTATATCGGAAGCTATTTCTTCGAGCGACAAATGCACCGATGTTGAAATATTTATTCCTATTATTCTGCTTCCATCATATGCAGATATGGTTTCGTTATGACGAACATAAGGCGAAATAACAAAGGCTTTTGATAGATTTGCATACTTCATATATGTAAAAATCTGATAATAATCTTTGCTATCAGGAACTTTGTATTTCACGTCGAGAACCGCCAACACATTATTACCGTCATAGATCGTAATATCTGGTTCGAGTTCACAAGAACCATTGGAAAACAAGAAACTTCTTGGGATGAAGCTTTTTTGGCATGAATATCCCTTGGGGGCACTTTTTCTCATAAACGCAGTTCTTATATAATCTTCATAAAGACCAGGCATATTAAAGAGAATACTTTGATTATTTGCAGAGGTGTTTCCAGCTTCGTCTATACCTAAAATAACTAATGCAAGAGCGATGGGAGTATAGTAATACGCATGTGCACCACCTATTTGTAAGTTTCTAAGATTCCCTTTTAACCGCAATAAAGATTCTTTTGTAAGCACTTTCTTGTAGCTCATTGACGCCCATGAATAAAGTACTCCCCATTCATCTGTGTTGTGCTCAAACAATGGCAAACACCTTTTGGCGGCCATTGAAATCACTTCATTCTCAGGAATGTCGTATGTTGATTCCAATGCCGTTGAAATAACAGGTTCAATTTGTCCAGATAAAATACGCCGAGCAGTGTTTGGCCAGTCGACTTTTCCTTTTATGACTGCACGACTTTTCTTAATAGGTAATCTCTTAAATAAACGCTGATGGCATTGTATTGTTATTAGCTCGTTTGCAAACTTTCGAGCAATTGATTGAAAGTCAACATTATTTCCATCCCAATCAATACCATTTTTATTGCTCTGATGAAGCGTGAGATCATTTATATATTCATACATTGCGAAAGGCTGCAAACTCTTACACTTTGGTTCAATCAATATAGAGTTATTAGAGGCGCAGGGAATAATTCCAGCTAGTCCGTCGGCTTGCAAGTAGATCTGTGATTCCTTATACAACACATGGAGATTCGCAGGTATTTGCTTGGGCAAAAGATCAACTGTAAAGCCAGGACATTCACATTCCTCGTTTTCAGTTATTGTCCATTTCATATTTAATCTCCTGTATTAAAAAGTGTATCCACAGTATTATCTATTTGTGCAATGACCTCAGGTTTAAATGCTTCAAAATGATTGCAAAGTACAGGGCGGATTCGAGATAAATAATATCCAACAAAGCTTATCTTGCCATTGTAATTTGCAAAATATCCATGTCCTAATGGGTATACAGATTGAATGGTGTTAAATACGGTTTTTATATTTTCACGAGTAGTATCTGAAATCTCTTGGGTCATTAACATCGAGTTTAGATCTTCAATGCGAGGCGGAAATGTTACGCTTGCCATACGACCAATCAATGCATCATCCACATCTTCTGTACTTGTGTCAATGTTGTTCATAGTAAAGAAAAAGATGGTGTCTTCAGGAATAAAGAGGTTCTCTCCGTTAGGTAACTCAATTGCATGATCCTTTCCTCGATAGGCAGATTCAATTAGCGAAAACACTTCTCCAAGAGCTTGACTAAGTCTTGTTCGATTTGCCTCTTCAAGAACGATTACTTTTTTTGATGCATGTAATGCTCTGAGTAGTGCTCCGTCCTTCCATTCGAATTCACCATTTTTGCTTGGAAAAAAACCTGTAATGAGATTTTCATATCCCCAGCCTTCATGTAGTTGAATAGTACACCTTTCCTCTATATTTCGACCGTATATAGAATCAACAGCTCTTGTCTTACCTGTTCTTGGAGGTCCAAGTAGCAGAATTGCCTTTTCCCCATTATCCAGGAGTTCTCTAAGTTGTTGTTCAGGTGAAGTATTTACCCAAGCGGGTTTTTCAGAAACTGTTGCCATATTTTTTACCCTCGTAATATAATCTGAATTTGTTTCTAATTTGGCTTCAAGTGTTAATGGCGAAGCAAATGCATTTTTACAGATGTCACTTAGCTGTTTGTCTGTAATAGGAGAATCTTGAAAACTCATTGAGATTGGTTTTTTGATAAAGACCAAATCACACTCCGTATCATCTAAATTTAGATCACTTTTCATCTTTTGGATGATTGCTTGGGGAGAAGTATCCGCAAGATCTTCTTGTGCAAAATACCAAATTGCGAATTGCAAAATAGGGATATTAACTCGTTGGCCATCTTCTCTTGCAAATCCTGTTTTATTGTGACCAAGTCCAAGAGGATATTGTCTTCCGACACTTACGGTAAGTCCTTTTGTAGAGTTTTCGAAAGATAAAAAACTGGTTGGATCTACTGTTACAATGGAGCCGCTTGATGCCCATCTTTGGATATTGGTTTGAATGATACTTCTTGCAGCATCATTATTCATTTTAGCAAATCGCTCTGTATGAGCAAACGGAACAAAAAAACTGCCATTCTCATTTCCACTCCGAAAAAGCTTTTTCAGATAGGGCGTAGAATTTGATGTATCGATAATAACACTATGCGATTTGGTGAGCCCCATAGCTTTCAGGACAAACCATATTTTTAACATGTGATCCGCTGCGCCTCGCATATCATGAACTGCAGTTTTTATTGTGTCTTCTGTGAAATACAATGATTATTCCCCTTTCATATTTTGGCTTATACGAGATCTTCAAATAAATATGATACAGAAACACTTAACCCATCAGCAATTTTCTTTATGTTGAGTAGCGAAAGATTTCTTTTTCCTGACTCCACCGATGAGAAGTATGTGCGATCCATGCCTATCTGTAATGCGAATCTTTCTTGGCTAAGACCTGTTTGTTGACGTAACTTACGGACTCTTTGCCCGAAAGAGATGAGATAATTATTATCCATAGTACACCTCCTCAGTGTTTAATAATAAGAGTAAACGGTCTATAAGACAACGGACTATAAGCAACAGCGGAAAATAATGACCAAGCCAAAGGCGATCAACCGTAAAAAGTTGGTCGCTTTTGTTTTGCCCATTATCAGAAAGGAGAAGTTGCCCATGAGCGAAGAATTGGAAAAGCTGAGACACAAGCAGTATGTTGCGGAGAGGAAGCTGACCGCAGCCAAGCACAAGGAGAAGCGACTGCAGAACGAGCTGAAACGGCTGACCAGAAGCGAGCGAACCCATCGGCTTTGCACTCGTGCCGGAATGTTGGAGACCTTTTTGAAAGAGCCGACCGTCCTGACCGATGAGGATGTGATGGAGCTGCTGACCTTCATCTTCCAGAGCGAAGCGGTTCAAAAGAAGCTGAATCTGCTGATTGAGAGCCGGAGAGAAACGCAGGAAGCGGACGAGGGCGAAAACCCTTGACGGAGACAAGGGCGCAATTATACACCACCTAAAGATGGTGATTGCGTTCTGCCGAAAGCCCATTGCATGGAGCATGATGATTTCCGCAAAAGTCCCATGCTTCAATCATCCAGAGGAAGCTACACTTCCCCTGCGCTGGCTTTGCCAGCTACCCCTTTGTGGACTTGCCGCCGAGGAACGATTGCAAGCAATCATTCCCCGACAACAAGTGAATATCCCCCCACCCGACCGTACTGAAAAGTATCGGTCTTTTTTTGTACCATCAAAAGGAGGTTCAACCAAAGATGCCAGTACCACATTTGGAAATCCGCATCGTCCAGCGAAGCAAGGGCAGCTCTGCTGTTGCCGGAGCTGCCTACCAAGCCGGAGAGAAGCTGTTTTCCGAGTATGACCAGAAGATGAAAAACTACCTTTACAAGAAAGAGGTGGTTTACACAGAGGTCATGTTGCCCACCAATGCCCCACCCGGATATGCTGACCGAGCAACACTTTGGAACGCAGCCGAGGAAGTAGAGAAGCAATGGAACTCACAGCTTGCAAGGCGATTTGTGGTTGCCTTGCCAAGAGAAGTGCCGCTTGAAATGTATCCGCAGATGATGCAGGAATACTGCCAAGAGCATTTTGTGTCCAAGGGAATGTGCTGTGATTTTGCAATTCATGACCCCGATCCTCCCGGACACAATCCCCATTGCCATATCATGTTGACCATGAGAGCCATTGACGAAAACGGAAAGTGGCTGCCTAAGAGCCGCAAGGTTTATGACCTTGACGAAAACGGAGAGCGTATCAGACGTCCCTCCGGCAACTGGAAAAGCCACAAGGAGGATACCGTTGATTGGAACGAGCAGTACCATGCCGAGGAATGGAGACACGGCTGGGAGCTTGTTCAGAACAAGTATCTGGAACTTGCCGGAAGTCCTGAGCGAGTGAATATGCGCTCTTATGAACGGCAGGGACTGGATAAGATTCCGACCGTCCACATGGGAGCCGCCGTTTGCGCTCTGGAACGCAAGGGCATTGAAACCAACATTGGCAATCTCAACCGAGATATTAAAGCCGCCAACAGTATGATGAATGCCATCCGCAGCACCATCCGAAATCTGCGAAACTGGATTGCGGAGATTATGGAAGCCACCAAGGAAGCCTTTGCAGAAACGGAAGCACAGGCAAAGAACACTTCACCCGATCTGGTTCTTCTGCTTCGTGACTATCTGAACTTACGAAAGGCAGAACGCAGCGACTGGTCGAGGTACGGTCAGCAGAAAGGCACGACCGATGACTTGAAGGCGGTCTCCAAAGCAATGATCTATCTGAAAGAGCATGAGCTTTTCACACTGGAAGATTTGAATGTAGCCCTGCAAGGAATGAGCGAGAAGTCCAAGGGCATCAACGCCGCTATAAAGAAAGCATCTGCCCGCATGAAGGTCATTACTGGCATTCAGAACGCCGTGGCAGACTGCCAGACCCACAAGGCGGTTCATGACAAGTATCTGAAAATCGGCTGGAAAGCACGACAGGTAGCGTTTGCGGAAAGCCACAAGGACGAGCTGGACAGCTTCAACAAAGCGTTCCGCTATCTCAAAAAGCAGGGCGTGGATTTGAATGTCAATCTGGATTCCCTGCAAGCGGAGTACAGCAATCTGCAAGCGACCTACGCAGAGCTTGCCGGACAGCTTGCCGCCGCCAAGGAGGAATTGCAGCCGATGAAGGATATTCGCTATTGGGTCAGCAAAGTCCTCACGCCGGAGCAGTCCGAGGCCCTGAAGAAGCCCGAACCGAGGCACTCCGTCACGGAGAAGATGAAGTTTCTGCAAGAACAGAGCAGCAATCAGCAGGAGCAGAAAACCCCGCAACAGAAAAAACAGAATATGGAACTGTAAGGCACTTGCCGTTTTCATTGTGAAAATGTCAGGTGTCTTTTTTTGTTCCCCGAAAGGAAGATGCAATGAATGTATTTGAAGCGGTCAAGCAGAACTTGACCACCCGACAGGCGGCAGAGATGTATGGCATTCCGGTCAACCGTCATGGCATGACAGTCTGCCCGTTTCACAATGACAAGAATCCCAGCATGAAGGTGGACAAGCGTTTCCATTGTTTCGCTTGTCAAGCGGACGGAGATGCAGTTGATTTTGTTTCCCGTCTGTTCGGACTGCCCAGCAAAGCCGCCGCTATGAAGCTGGCTGATGATTTCGGTATCAGCTACGACAACAGACAGAAGCACAGAATCAAGCCCCATACCCGAGAGCCTACCCCGGAACAGAGATACCGCCAGGAAGAAAGCAGATGCTACAAGGTGCTGTCCGATTACTTCCATCATCTCAGGACATGGAAACAGCAATACGCACCAAAGCAGCCGGAGGACGAATGGCATCCTCTGTTCGTGGAAGCTCTGCAAAGAGAAAGCCATATCGAATATCTGCTGGATGTTCTTCTGTACGGCACAGTCGAAGAAAAGAAGGCTCTGGTTACCGAGCAAAGAAAAGAGGTGATGAATCTTGAGCAACGATTTGCAGAACACCCAGACGAGCATGACCGTGGAGGAAGTCAGAGGAAGTCTGGACTCGACCGATAACGGAGCTGTCAAAAACAGCATCCGAAACTGTCTGACTGTATTTCAGAATGACCCGAAGCTGGAAGGAGCGATCCGCTACAACATCCTGACGGAGCGCATTGATATTGTGAAGCCGCTCTGGTGGAGCAAGCCGACAACGACCTTGAATGATACGGATTTGAATTACCTGATGCTCTATCTGGAAGATCAGTACACGCTGATCAGCGAAAAGAAAATCCAGAAAGCAATCTCCATTGTCGCTGACTGCAACAAGTACCACCCCATCCGTGACTATCTGAACGGTCTGGAATGGGACGGCACCGAGCGCATCCGCTGCGCCCTGCCCCATTTTCTCGGAGCTGAGGAAAGCGAGTTCACCTATGAATGTCTGCGGCTGTTCATGCTGGGCGCAATCAGCCGTGTATTCAAGCCAGGAAGCAAGTTTGAAACCATGCTCTGTCTGGTCGGAGGACAAGGTGCAGGAAAGTCTACCTTCTTTCGGCTGCTGGCAATCAAAGACGAGTGGTTTTCCGATGACCTGAAACGAATTGACGATGACAATGTTTACCGCAAGATGCAGGGACATTGGATTATCGAAATGTCCGAGATGATTGCCACAGCCAACGCCAAAAGTATTGAGGATATTAAGTCATTTATCAGTAGGGCGAAGGAAACCTACAAAGTGCCGTATGAAACCCATCCGGCAGACCGATTGCGGCAATGCGTGTTCGGCGGCAGCTCCAATACGATGGACTTTCTGCCCCTCGACCGAAGCGGCAACCGAAGGTTCCTGCCCATCATGGTACACCCGGAAAGAGCTGAGGTTCATATTCTGGAAGATGAAGCTGCATCGAGGGCGTATATCGACCTGATGTGGGCAGAAGCAATGACCATCTATCGGAGCGGTTCTTTTCGCCTGACTCTCTCAAAGCAAATGAACAAGGAGCTGCGGGAGCTGCAAAAGCAGTTCATGCCGGAGGACACCAAGGCAGGACTGATTCAGTCTTTCCTTGATAATTTCAATGGCACACAGGTCTGCTCCAAACTGATTTATGCGGAAGCTCTGAACCATTCCTTTGACGAGCCGAAGCAATGGGAAATCCGAGAGATCAATGAAATCATGAACAACAGCATCGAGGGCTGGACAGCGTTTTCCAATCCTCGAATCTTTGCCAAGTACGGCAGACAGCGAGGTTGGGAACGAGCCGATTCCGGCAACGAGCTATCGGCAACCGGCTCTGATTTGCCGGACGGTTTTCATGAGCTGACCGAGGAAGAAGCCCAACAGATAGAGATTCCATTCTAAAAAATCGACCCCGTTGCCGAGCTGGTTGCTATCCCGTTGCCGACCCCGTTGCTGGGCTAATCCCTTAAATCTCTTTTATTTACAAGAATTTTAAAAAGTCTGACAACGAAAGCAACGGAGAAATCAAGGAAAAAAGCAAAAATAGTACAAGAGCCAGATAGGACTATGTTCGAGGTTTTTTGAAGCCCGTTGCCGGACTTCGTTGCCGACACACACCCTGTCTGGCTTTTTCCGTTTCAAGGAGGTATCGTATGGCACAGAACAACAAAGCAGTCCAAACACCCAAAGCAAATCCGGCAGGCTCGTTCAGCATGAGAATGGGCAGCACCACCTATATCATCGGTGTTCATTTCAGCGCAGAGAGCAAGGACACCTTGGAGGACAAGATGAAGCGGCTGATGCGTGATGATGTGAAAGCGGATAATTTCTAAGCCGAAAATCGTATGCAACACTTCTGTTTTCTATCTTGACAGGAACGACCCGAAAGGGACGGTACTGGTTGAATGCGGAAAGATGTTAAAAAGGGGCAAGTACAAGATAAAAGTTTTGAATACCATAAACTTTGCTAAATCCATGCATTACAATCCTTTCGCCTACATTCGGAGTGAAAAGGATATTTTGAAACTTGTAAACACGATTATAGTCAACACCAAAGGGGAGGGACAGCAATCAGGTAAGGACTTTTGGGTCAAGGCTGAAAAGCTCTACTATACGGCATTTATCGCCTATATCTGGTATGAAGCTCCGGAAGAGGAGCAGAATTTCGCAATGCTGATTGATATGATTGATGCCAGCGAAGCCAGAGAGGACGATGAGAATTTCAAAAATGCCGTAGATTTATTGTTTGAGGAACTCGAAGCGGATAAAACCAATCATTTTGCAGTAAGACAGTACAAGAAGTACAAACTTGCTGCCGGAGAAACAGAAAAGTCTATGCCACAAAAGACAAAGGGAAAAGAAGAAACTTATGAGATATTTTGAAGTTTTTTTATTTTTATTCCCAACTTTATTCCCAACATGTTATAAGTAGTTCGGTTGGGAATAAAAGTTGGGTAAGGGAGCATACTAATGGATATTAAACAAATTGTTTTAGATTTATGTGCCTTAAGTGATGAACAGGAATGGTTTGAATTTAAGGAGAACTGGTTTCAGCCTGAAGTGTTAGGCGAATATGTATCTGCCCTGTCAAATGCAGCAGCATTTCATTATAAAAAAATGCCTTTTTCATTTGGGGTGTAATTGATGTAACTCATGAAATTGTAGGAACAACTTTTAATCAGTATTGTGATTATAATAAGTCACTTTTTTACTATCCAGTAGTGCTTCCGTGCCTACCACTTCCACCCGTAGTGT
>OGZE01000225.1_pt1 | contig 43869 bp, 48 predicted proteins | sample 1576731 | NCBI WGS metagenome assembly OGZE01 (sample SAMEA3541503, study PRJEB24748) | human gut metagenome | biome: human gut; feature: human-associated habitat; material: faeces | place: China | collected 2012 | reverse complement strand
GCAGGGCGTTCGACGTGAACGTGTCGCGGGTGAGCGTCAGCGAGCAGGAATTATGGTTGAGCTCGGTCATGGCGGGCGACGCGGGCGTCGTTCCCGGCGTCGTCTCCTTGACGTACCGGAGCCCGTGTTTCGCACCGGATGCGATGGTGCACATGGTCATGATGCTGTCCTTATCAGGCTTGGAAGGCGTAAAAGCCCACGTTGACCACGGCCCCGGTACGCTTGCCGTCGCAGGCGGGCGCGGATTTGCGGGGCGTGGTGATGGTGGCCGTGCCGGAATCAAACCGAATGTCTTCCCCGCGCGGGAACCGGCGGGCAATCTGATTGGCAAGGGTGGCGGCAAGCGCGTCTTCCCCGGCCTTGACCACCACCTTGATCTCGATCCGTCCATTGATCTGGGTGAGGCCGCTCATACCGAGCGTGGCCTGCTTCTGATTTTCGAAAACGACTTGCGCCCGCATGTGGCTGGCGTGGGGTGGGACAAACGGCTCGCCTTCCCAACCGAGAGGCAGGGCAAGGGCGCGGGCGGCGAGGCGGACCCGGTCTTTCAGGGTGTCATAGAGATTCATCGTTGGTCCTTTCGGTAAACACGAGTTGTTGTCGCCAGACGATCGTCCAGACGCTATAGTTGTTTTCGGCAAAAGCCTCGGCGTGTACCGCTTCAAGAGTCTGCACGACGGCGGGACTTACCGGGAGTCCGAAGGTTGCGCCGTGGATGCTGAGGGCCGCCGTTTCGGCTACCGCCAGCGCTTCGGCTTCGGCATCCTCGGCCCCGGCGGCGTTGTTTGAAATGACCAGCACGCCGAACGAACCGACGACGTCAAAGTCGAGCGTCCCCGGTGCCGCGTCGTTGTCGGCGGCAAGGGCCGCGACGAGCACGGACACGCCCGCCGGAAGCCGTTTGTCCGCCACGGCGTCGATCGTGATCTCCCCGGAGAACGCTTCCACGCGGAGCAAGTCCGGGAGAACGGTTTGCAGGAGCACCACGGCGGCGTCGCGCACTTCGGTCAAACTAGGCATGGTCGAACTCCATATGCTTCATCACGATACCGACGATCGCGGCCTTCCATCCGTCCGGGATTCCGCCGTCGCGCTGAAAAAGGTACGGGCGGGCCGGGATGCGGATCGTATGCGCGGCTGTGGCCATACCGAACTTGGCGCGCTTGTCGGTTGCCTTGGCAAAGCGCACCTGTCCCTTGTTTTTTCCCCGGCTGATGCGCCGGAAGTGTAGCTTTGTCGCACCCGCAGCCCGATTGATGGTAGCTCCGAACTGATGAACCGCCGCGTAGACGAGGTTGGTGCCGACAATGACACTGTCCGGGCCGACCTTCCATGTGATTGTCTTTTTGAGCCGTCCCTTTCTCTGGAGAATCGGGTGGGCGTCGCCCTTTCTCTGGCGTACGGTCGCGGGCTTCAACGGTTCCCACGCTTCACCGTCCGGTGAGCGTTCGGCCTCGAACCCTTGCCGAATGTTCACAAGGAGCGACTGGCCGATCTCTCGGTAGATGCGCGGCTTTTCAGCCTCAAAACGCTCAAGCCCGGCGGAAAGGGACAGCGTGATCGTCCCGTTTGTGGCCTTGACGCTGATCATGCTCAAAACCCCTTGAGGCTTTCCGGCGTGAATATCCGGGCCGGAGCGTCCAGTTTGATGCTTCCGCCGCCGGGAACGTTGGCGGCGGGCACGCCCTCAGCCCGAAAGACGATGACGCCTTTTGACATGTCTTTGAGTCCGGCGAGCGCGTCCTCAAACATCTTGCGGACGTCGTCCGGGACTTTGCCAGTCCCGGTGTGGAGGTAGTAGAAGGCCATATCTGCGCACCACCGGAGCACAGGAGCCGGGACGGGCGACAGCGGGGTCAGATAACGGCCCGCCGCGTACCCGTCGATGGTCTCCGTGGCGTCGGCAAGAGCCGCCTCAATGACGCCCCTGTCCGGGACGCGCGCGAGGGGCGTAGCCCGATCCGTAAGCTGGGTGAGCTTCGTTTCCCCGAACCGGGTCACAAGATCGTCATACGAGGCGTAGGTCATGGCTCTAGTCCTTCTTCCGGGTGGTTGGCTTCGGCTCCCCGGCGTCGGGGATTTCTTCGATCACGAGCATGGGCTCGGCCTTCAGGGCCGCCAGCGCCTCAGCCGTAAATGCTCCATCGGGGTATTCCCGCGTTCCAGCGTGCGTCATACCCGCCCGCCGGAAGCCGTCTTTCTTTGCGGTAATGCGGATCATTGCGGCACCTACAGCCACGGGCTGACGAGAAGTTCCGCCGACCCGGCCCATTCGTTGGTAGCCCCGCCCGTCGTCAGTGCGGCGACGACAACCTTGCGCGCGGCGGATTCGTGCGTGGGCGGAACAACGAGAAGATTGGGCACCAATCCCAGTGGATCGCCTGCGTCATTGGTGAACGCCATCATCGCGGCGCGGGCTTCGGCGTAATTTTCGTTCGTCAGCGGCTTCGTAGACCGGACCGCACACTGCCACAGACCGAAACCCACGTTTACGCGGGCATCCACGCCATAGAGGTACTCGTCACGCATGAATACGTTGTCGTCATTGGGCGCGTCCTTTCTCTTCAACTCGTATTCCCGGCGCTTCTGGAAAATCATCGGCTTCACGGGGCGGGTGGTACACATGAGGAACCACGGTTCCACCGCGTCGGAGTTTGCCGTGATGGAGTTTGAGACGGATGCACCGTTGACGGGGTGATCCGTGTCGAAAAAGTATTGGCCGTCATAACAGAGAAGCTCATGGCCCTTCTTGAGCGCCCCGAACACAAGCTGATTCGGATGGAGCCCGGCCTGCGCGCCCATGTCGCGGAACATCGGGCCGTAGATGCCGACCTGATCGTCCTCGATATCGTCGCGCTTCACGGCGATCGTCATCTCGAACTTTTCGTTCTCGATGCTGTACTTGTGGGCCTTCAGGTTGCGGATGATGCGATCCCCGGCCCATTTTTGCATGGACGGCAGGGTGCCGAGCCACGGGTAGACATTTTCCCGCGTGCCTGACGGTACGACCATCGCAACTTTCTCATACTGGCTCTCGGCAGTGCCGAAACCACCCTGAAAGGCTGCGGATACGCCAAAATAGAATTGTTCGAGCGTGGAGCGGTTGATATCCATCGGTAACTCCTAGATTTTGACCCAGACGCCTTCGTCGGTGACGTCAAAGACGATTCCGGCGACAGGCGCGTTCGCGGCTGTGGTTTTCTGGACGGTGCAGTCATCCGCCGCGTAGCAGGAGGCCCCGATACTGGCGAGCGTGGGCTTGTCATCGGAGGCCGCGTCAAAGGCGAAGACGCCCCGGCGTACCAGCACCTTTTCCCCGCTCTTGCCCTGCCGCTGGGCAACGCCAACCACCGGGGACAGTCCGGCGGTGATGCTTGCCGGAACGAGCTTGCCGTCGCCGTTCAGGCAAACTAAGCTTCCGGCGTAGACCGTGGCTGCCGCCTCAAACACTGCTTCGTCGCCATTGCGGCGCGCGGTATCGCGATCACTTGCCAGAGCAGTCATTATCGCCCTCCTTTTCCTTCAAAGACGATGCCTTTTTGTAATCATCCTCGGAAATGCCCATTGCCCGGCAAATAGCCTTTGCCGTGGCGTCAAGGCCGGAGCTGGTGCCTTCCGGGGGCGTAGCCGTGACAGTCTGCGTCGCCCTGCTGCCGGGGCGGAGATCAGGGGCCACCTCCAGGAATTTCTTGAAGGCTTCAGGAGCGCTTGCGGCAGCTCCCTTGGCCCAACCCTCAAGCGCCGGACTGATTTTGCCTTCGGCCTTGCCCTGTTCCACAAGCGCCAGCGACTGCGCGGCCTTCATCCGGGAAAGTTCGGCGTTCACGGTGTTGAACGTCTCCACGGGAACGTATTTGGAGACGTCGGGATGCTCGGCACGCGCGGCAATAGACTGGACGGCCTTGGCGATGCCGCCGGGCGTCTTGTCGTCGGTCTTCGCGGCTTCGGCCATGACGGACATGGCGGATTTCATGGCCCCGACGTCGGCCATGACGCGGCGGGCGGCGGTCTCAACGGCGGCTTCCGTGGGCTCCACGTCGGTTATGCCGAGAACGGAAGCCATAGTTTTCAGAAATGACATTGTGATGTCTCCTGTAAAAAGATTCAGGCCGGGCTCTCTGGCAGCGAGCGCCTTGAGCCCGGTCAGGTTGGGAACATTGGTCAGCGCCACGGATTCGATTGCCTGAATGTCCCCGGTATCCTGCTGGTAATAGTAGACCGGGGAAACATAACGGTATTCGCGGGCGGCGACGTGCGCCTTGCCCTTGTCCGTCCACTCGACCCGACCCCACACGCCGTCGGCGCGTGCTTCAAGCTCGGTGATCCAACCTGCGGCAATGGCGGGCCGCCCGTTCATGGCGGTGTGTTCGAGCTGGTGATCGTAGTCGACCGGAATGTCGACCGGCCCGTTGTGCTCACGGGTCCGGGCGACCACGGCGGCGGGATCGCAGGTGTAGGGACCGCGCCCGTCCCGCCCCGAAAACGTCCCGGACGGAAACACCTGTATCCAGTCCGGGGCGTTCCCGCTTGCCGGGGCGGGAAGGGCTACGGCGTGGGAGGATTTCAAAACATGGCTGTTCATGGGTGGAGGATAGAAAAACGCCCAGACAAAACATGCCCGGAAGATGTTCCGGGCATGTTTTGGTTGGACGCTCTGGCGCAGTCTGGACGGGAGGGGTGTTTATGAACGCCTGTAAACGGGGCGGGCTGCTTTAGAATGGAGAATCCGGCCCGATGTTCAGGAAAAGAAGAAACAAGCGCGCTGAAGGCGAATCTTGCGTTTTCGAGAAACTCTCCTTATTGTCTTGCAAGACGGGTGCGACACGGTGATATTCTGGCCGCCGTAGCACGGGAAACCGGAGCGCATTGTGGGGTTCCTGCCAGGCCCCTCCACCCGTCTTATTTTTTGCCTAAATTCCTGAGAGCCTTTTTCAGCCGGGAATCGTTCTCGCTCAATCTGTACAGACTTGTCACATACAGTTCATCACCAATCCGCGTCGCCTTTACGATTACGGCGAGCCCGCCCGGACGGTTCAGGACGAATGCCACTTTATTAACATCTTGGGGCAACCGCTCTCCTTTTTCCACTGCTTCCTGCGCCAGCACATAATCAGCCGCCGTCAGTTCAGGATGGTGGCTTTTCTGTTTTGCGTAGGAAGCGGGAGACAGGCAGGCTATCCGGGCCGTGGCACCGATTGAGGCCGCGTCGTCAGCGGAAAGCACCGCAAGGGGGAGCGGAACCGTGGGATTCTCGGCCCATTCGTCAAAGCCGTCCCGGACAAGCCGACGCACCATTTCCGGCGCAAGCCCGCCGGGGGCAAGTTCGGTTTCGGGAAGAAGCGGGGCCGCCTGCATGATCGCCGTGGCTTCAAGAGGTACGGGGAGCTTTACGAGTTTTTCAAGCATGACGCGCCCAAGCTGCGCCGCCCGGTCGGTATCCCCCGGATTGTACGCCCAGCCGGGATCGATGCCCACGGGAACGTCCATTACTTCGCCGGTTGCCGGGTTGACCCACGTCACCACGCCGTCATCGGGCGCACCGCTCACCTTCCAGCCGTACCTTTGCAGATCGTCCTCAGAAACGGCCACGGCGTCACAGCGGCATTTCCAGCCGTTCGGCGGGTAATGCGTCCTCCACCACGGATGGTCGATCGGCAGGATGATCCCGTGCCAGAGGCGGTGCTGCGGCCTGATTTTACTGTCAAGGATGCCCTCGTAGCGCAGGTAGGGGAAGGTGTCCTTCAAGTCCTGCTGTTGCTCCCAGCGGCCCTGCGCGAACGAAACCCGCATGTTCACATCAAAGATGGTTTCGAGCCGCCGGACGCTGCCAAGCTGCACCGTGCGCTCTTCCCCCGTCTCAGGATCAATGACCGCCGTGCGGCCCCACCAGCCTTTTTTCTGGAGCGTGGGGATAAGGTCGCGCTTGAAGTCGGCAAAGGTTGTGCCGTTTTCCATTGCGCTCACGAGTGCGCCGTGAATGTCTTTCAGGATGTCGAACCCGGCGGAGCGGGCAACGGTAAATCCGGCGTGGTGCTGCTCCTGCCAGACCGTCGCCCAATGGTCGGACGGGAACAGGTTCGTGCCGCGCCGTCTCAGCGCCTCGATCGCCTCGTCAAAAGGAATGCGCGGAAAATCAGCCATTGCGGCCCCTCACGCGCTGGTTGAACATGGCGAAAGACGCCGCGCGGGCGAGCGGTTCCGCGTTCTGCTTTTTCAGGGCGTCGGGAAATCCCGCGAGAAACTCGGCATACGACGTACAGCGGTCGGCAAGCTCAAGGATCGGATCGACAAGCGGGGACACCAGCGGCTGCCAGTCGCCGAGCTCTTCCTTGACGGCTAGGTCGATCGCGTCGGGTTCCGGCGCGGATTGTGCAGGCTGGACGGATTGCGCCGTTTTTACTGGTGCCGCTCCCTTGCCGGGCGCGTCCTCTTCGGTTTTGACGGGGCTTGCTCCGATGGTTGCAGCACCTTGTGCGGGCTGCGGGATGCCCAGCTTGTCGCGTACAACGGACACCTCGGCAAAGTCCGGGACAACGGCTGCCACCTTCACAACGTTGTCGATCCACTTGCTCACGTCCTCTTTTTTCTCCCGGGCTATCCTGATGATCGGATAACGCCGCCGGGGACCAAGATTCAGATCGACCAAAGGCCGTACAAGATCGCGGGACAGCGTCGCCGCAAGCTGCGCGGCGTCGGACTCTTCGATGTCCTCCCGGACGCGCTCGTGGGCGTTCGCCGTGCCGACATGCTGCCCGACGTCCGTGGTGCCGGTCTGTCCGAGGACGGCCTTGGAAATCTGCTTGTCGAAATACTCGGTGAGTCCCTTGAATATCTGAACGTTCCCGGTGCTGTTGGTGTTTACAAACTCGATCTTCATGCTATCCGGGATGATTGCGGCGGCATCCTGCGCTATCGAACGCACGGCCCGCAAAAGCACGTCTTTCTCGTCCTGCGTGGCTTCGGAGCCGTAGCGCCCGACACGCAGGGGAAAACCGAACACCTGCGCGAACTGAACCCAGCTTTTGATCCCGAAGTTTTTGAAAAGATAGTACCACGCCACGGGCCGGGCGAGCCCCCCGCGAATAGGAAGACCTGATTTAGACTTGTGGATATGGGTGATGAACTTCGCGGGTGCGAGCGGTTCCGGAAGGCCGCTTTCGCCCTTGAGCCGGAGCGTTACTCCGTCCAGACGGTCGAACTCGAACCAGCGAGGATCGCGCCAGAGAATGGAAGACGGGAACCAGCTTTTCCCCTCGGTGTCCCACATGATTTCACAGACGGAATACCCCTTGCCCACGGCGTCCAGAATATCCTGCACGGCCTCGGCGAGGACGCCGGTGTCGATAAAGTCCCGCACAAGATCGGCGGCCTTCACGTCTTCGGCGGCGTCCGTCGCGGCTTCCACTTTCACGGGCAAACCGGCCACCTGCAATTTGCGCGTGGAGAGAACGGAACGGTAATGGAGGTCTTTCTCTTCCATCTCCTCGGCAAGCTCAAGATAGGCCAGCGCGTCGCCCTGTTCGGCGGCGAGCAGAAGCGCCGTAAGTCGCTGCGGGGTCAGATTCTGTGCGGGGTGCCCGGAAAGGATTTGCCGCACCCCGGTCACCGTGGGGGCGGCCACCTCCTCAACGAGTCGGGTCTTGTCAACGGGGTTCCCGTCCGCGTCATACAACGTTTTCACCATGCGCCTCTCTGGTAGTCGTCATCGTCGTCCGGAAATGTGGACGTATCGCGCCGTTGTGTCGCCGGGGTGTAGCCGTATTCGATTTTTGGGGAGCTTGCGGCGGACAGGGCGAGGAAGAGCGCCCACGTGCGGTCGGCGTGCCCCGCGTCGTCGGATTCAGCCACGAACCGGGGCGCACCCGTGGGGCCGGACACTTTTTGCAGCTTGTGTAGGTCCGAGCGGAGCGCCTGCACACTTTGAGGAATGCGGAGCCGCCTGTCTTCAAACGCCTGTTTGCCGACTGTCGCGAGCCCGAGCTTTGCGGACGCCGTAAACAGCACCCCTTCGACGCGGCTTGTGCCATGCCGACGCTTGGCGTCTTCCACGGGCTTCTCACCCATACCGGTCTGGTCCATGCAAACACGCATCACCCGATACCTCGCCATGAGATCGTCAAGGATCATATCCTGCTCGGCGAACGTCGCGCCCCGGCGCTCGGCAATCTCCCGAACCCAGAGCACGTCCCCCACTTCTTCAAGCACAACGGCGGCGAAGAGGTCACGGCGGCGGCCTATGTCGACGCCGACAAAGCACGGTCCGCCCGCGTACAGATCCGGGCGTCCGGCCTTTTCATCCTCTACAGCGTTGATAAGCTCCCATGAAAGCCACGCCGTCGCGCCGTCCATCCATTGAAGCTCAAACTCCTGCGCCCATGCGTCCTCATCCGCCAGAGCCTTTCTCAGCTCCTCGACATCGCGGGGAAGCCCGTCGGCCACGGCCTTGTAGATATCCACCACATGCCGGGACCATGCGCCGTCTTCGGCGGTCATGAGCTCAAAAAATTTGTTTTCTTTTCCGTTCGGGGTGGATGTGATCCGCAGTTTCAGGCCGTTTTTTGAGATCACCGGAAAAAGGGCTTTCCAGATGGCATGGCTGTCCTTATGAAAGGCGAATTCGTCCAAAAAGACGTTGGCGGAAAAGCCGCGCGCCGTATCTGGGTTCGCGGGGAGCGCGGTCACGCGGGAGCCGTTTCTCATCGAAACTTCGAGAGCCCGGACTGTAGTCCTGTCTTCGAGCCGGAAATCCGTTTCCAGCGCGTCGAAGGCCGCATTCATGGCCCGCAGGTGAAGCTTCACCCCTTCCTCCATCGCTTCCCGCGCCTGCCTTTCCCCGCGCGACAGAATGACCCAGCGCGTACGGCGGCCTTCAAGTTCCGCAAGCGCCATATCAAGGGCAATTTCAAGCGTCGTCGTAAACGTCTTGCCGGTCTGACGGGCGAACATGCCGATCTTGAAGCGGGAATCGTCCTCAAGCCATGCCTTCTGATAGGGGTAGAGAATCGGCGTTTCCATCACGCGCCGCCGTAGGCTTCAAGGAGCTTTGCTCGGAGCTCTTCGGGCGTCAGGGCCGTGTTTTCTGGATCGCCCGTCACTTCATCGACGGCCTTGTCGAGCTTCGCCTTCACTTCCTTTTCCACCCGCTCCCGGACCTTCGCCTCGAAGTCCTGATCAAGGCGGTTTGCCTGCGCCATATCCTTGAGCGTCCGGGCCAGCGCCATAAGTGCCTTCGGATCGTCAACGTCCCCTTCCTCAACCCGTGTCGCCAGATGGTCAAACACCAGGTCGCGCAACGTCTGGACGAGGAGCCGCCCCTGCTGGCCTTCCACCACGGACGGGCCGATCTCCCTGACGAGCGCTTCGGTCATTTCCCGGCTCTGGCGCAGTTTCGCGGCCACCTTGTCGATCCGTTGCTTCTGGCGTCCGAGCGCGGAGAGTGAAACCGTTTCAACGCCCATGCCCCGCAAATGCTCAAGAATCTCGGCAAGCGTAGCCCGGCCTTCCGAAAGAAGGCGGTTCACCTCTTGCAGAATCTCCGGCGGCAACCGGCGGAGTGAAGACTTCCGGCCCATAGTTAGAACCCCGGCCCCGGACGCTTCACGCCCGGCACGATCGCGCGGCCTTCGGCGACGTCGAGCCCGCGCTGCGTGATCTTCACGACGATGATCCCGCCAAGATCTTCACGCGAAACGAGCCCCTGTTCCTCAAGCCATGCGACGTCGGCATTCACACAGTCGCGGGAAACGCCGTGCCCTACGGCCTCAAGCGCGGATTGCAGGAGCGAGGTGTTCATGGCGTAATCGGCATCCTCGGCAAGGAAGCGCAAGGTAGCGCAACGGCGGTTTTCCGCCTGAAGCTGGGCAAAGGTACGTTTTTCTTTCATCGGGAATTCTCCAAATGATGCTGTACGAGCATGGCAATCTCGTTCTTCAAACCGGCCACCGATGTTTCCACCCCGTCCATATGAGCTCCTATCGCTTTCATGTCGCCTCTCAGTTCTTCAAGGGAAAGCTGGATGTTGTGCAGTGTCTTGCCGTCGGGAACCGTTTCCATCCGGCGCTCCAGAACGTCAAGCCGCTCGGAGATGATTTCCTGTTCAGCCTTGACGGCATTGTGCTCGTCCTTGCTGACGAACCGCCGCGAGAGCTGATACAGGCACCAGCCGTAGGCCAGTGTGGCGAGGATACTGAGCACGGGCCACCAGCGGTTGATCTCGTCAATAACGTTCATGGGATATCCTTTGTGTAGCCGACGAGCCCCCGGTACCCGGCTTCGAGCTTCCGGCAGTAGAGGCCGTAGTCCCGCACATGGGCGAGCACGTCCTCGGGCGTCGCTAGTGCGTCCGGCTGTACCCGGGCTCCAGCGGCTCCGGGGGGACCGGGAGCGTCATGAGCGCCGCCGGGGGCGGAGCCTTCACGTCCGGCGCTATGACCGGAACCAAGGCCGAGGGCTTCGTTGTACAGGCGCACCCAGCCATCAGACAGGCCAGCGCAATCACGGCGAGCGGCTTCGGATACATCCCGGATTCTCCTGTTTACGGACGCGCGCTCGGCGTCCAGTTCGGCGGTTTTCACGGCAAGCTCTCGGGCGAACTTCTCGCCCCGCGCCGTTTCCGCCGCCAGACGCTCGCGGGCGTTCTTTTCGGCGGCGGCCACGGCTTCGGCGCGGGCACGCTCCTGCTCGGCGTGGGCGGCGTTGATTGAAGCGACACGAGCTTCATAGACGCGGCTGGTCACATAGTCGCCCCGTGCATACCCGGCCAGAAAAGCAAGTAGGCATACTATCAGGGGGATAGCCGCATCCATAAGCCAATCGACAATCTTACTCGGCACAGCTCACCCCCGGACCCCAGCCCGCCCGGACATACGCCGCCTGCCTCTCGAAAATGTAGGCGACATAGCGGCGGTTTTCCCGGATCGCGCTTGCCCTGCGCCCCGCGTTCACGGTTTCGACACTTCCAAAGTAGCGATCTGGATCGAGCCCCTTCTTTGCGGCGAGGTTCCGATCCCGGTTCACCCAGCCCGCGCCGCCGTTGTAAGCTGACAGCGCAAAAGCCATGCGATCGCAGGGGATAAGGCTTTTCCCGGCGCTCATGGCGCTCATGCGATCCCAAAGGTATTTATCGTAGACGACGCAGGCCCGAAGGCTCCAAGCTGGTTTGAACGGCTGGGGATTGCCGACTTCCGGCGCAACGGTGGGAAGCCACCGGGCCGTCGACGGGATGAACTGCGCCAGCCCTTGCGCGTTCGCCGCCGACACAGTGTCGTTTCGCCACCATGATTCCGTATGAATTTGGGCTGCGAAGATGGATACCGGGGCGTTCAGCCCCCACGCGGCGCGGGCCTCCCGGATGAGCGTCGCCCGGTACTGGAGCGCCGCGCGGGGGATGGCCACGGTCTTTTCCGGGACGGCGGCATGGGCGAAGGTGGCGAATAAGGCCAGAAACACGGCTCCGACGACGGCGCACCCGACGGAAAAGGCCAACCCAACAGCAAAAGCCTCAATAATTTCAGGGAGGCGCTCTTTGATACGGCATCGCATGGCTACAACCCTAGACACATGCCGAGGATCACCATGCCCACCATGATCCCACGCCGGATTGTTGCTACGACGAAGGCGCGGAGATACCCGGCGCATATCTCAAAGTCGACCTCGTCGTCCCCACCGTCGGCGTCGGGATTGCGGAGCCAGTCGGTTTTCAGATACCCGGACGGTCGGGCATAGGGGAAAATGGCCCGGTCGATCCACACGCCGATGCACGCGGCGAAAGACACCAGTGCGGCCTTGTACGCGATAACCGGGAGTTGCTGGGGAGAAATGACGGCAAGGAACGCAAGGATCAGGACGGTGACGAGGCCGCACAGAGCCAGCCAGCGGCGGGCGGAAAAAAGGCGTTTGAACATAAAAAAAACCTCCTGTGACGGCACACTGTCACAGGAGGTTTTGAATGTTTCCCCGGAAGAAGTTCCGTCAAAAGAAGGAAAGTTGGCGGGGGCCGGACTTGTGGCTCCGAGCCACAAGTCGGACGTATCGCTCGGTTACGCCGAGTTCAAGCGCGATCTGCTCGTGCGGCTGCCCCGTCTCAAGCTTCCGGGCAATGGCGGCCTTGTACGGCTCGCCACGGCGTCCGTTGGGGACTGTGATCCGAAGCCCGCCGTACTCGGCAACCAGCGCCGACAGCGCGAATACGCCAAGGATGCGCCCAAGCTGACACGCCGGATCGGCCCGTCTCGGCACGTATACCGGCACGCCGCCGTATGAGCGGCACAGCATATCCGCCGCGTCATGCCCGATCACTTCTTCAAGCTCCGGGCGGCTTACCCATGTTTCGGCCATGTGTATATCCTCCGGTGAAAAGGGGTTTCGAGGAGAACATACACAAAATTTCAATGATCGGGGAAAAATTACACCTCCTGCAACGTTATTGCAGGAGGTGTAATTGGAAAAGCACAAAATTGACGAAAATCCGCCCGAAGCAACTCCATTGATATTCAATCCACATATGTTTCTTTGTCTTTCCAATGTATCCTATCTGATAGATAAAAAAGACCCAATAAAGTTAATATAAACATTTGACAGAATAAAAATAAAACAGGGTAAAATATGATTAATTCAATATTTGAAGATAATAAAACTAAATCATGCATCACCAACTGTTCTTGAATATAACAGTGTAAATCCGTTATTTGCAGAAAACAGCAAGCAACGAATAACCATAGACTTTCAAAACTAAGATATCCAAATAAATAGCTTAAAAAACGGCGTCTAGTTAAAATTCTTACTTCCACATAACCATTCTCGCAGGCTTCTAGCGTTACTTTGTCGCCAGCTAACGGCTTGTCCATGAGACGCCGCGAAAAGGTTGAGATTGCGGCAAGTGCTGCAATATAAAATCCAGGCAATAGCTGTAAAAATGATAAAAGGCGACTGACAACGGAATCCGTTCCGGATATAATCGGTGTTTTTGAAAAACAATAAAGATACACTAATACGGCAAAGGAACTCAGCAAAGGGATCCAGAATCGGTATCGGTTCAGAGAACTCCCTTTTATACATAAAAAAAGGAGCGGGCGGAATAGTCGTGAATGTTTAAGCATATTACCCCCAGCGAAACATGCTAACATGCTCTGCTAAACACCCATGACTTAATGCGTGGACATCGCAAGTCTTCGATGTTCACAAAGGACATGCCTACTCATCCTATTTTTAAGCTCTTGATGGATTTCCTTACAGAACTGACCAATACTTTGATCAAGGCATAAATTTAATTTTTGTGCAAGTAAATAAGTGTCTAAATCATTACTGGAGAGCTCATCTACTTCAAATAAAAGGCTTCCAACTTTTTTCGTTTCGTCTTTATACCGAATATAAACCTCGGTATATTCTTTAAGCTTTGGCAAAAGAGACTTAAAGTTTTCTGTAAATGAGCCAAGTATAGATTCTGGAGACGGGACAATAGTAAGGCGTTTAGCAATCTTCTTTTGATTAAAGTTTTCATCAAATGCTTTTTGTGCTTTTTCGACACATACGGCTTCAACCTGAAAAGGGGTTTTACCAACCAAAGCATCCCGTAGCGTTTTTGATGCAAGAGTGTCAATCTTTGCAAATGGATATGCTTTATATGCGGCATCGTCCTCATCTTTAAGCTGGTATTGGGTGTATTTCCGCAAAAGGTTATTAAAAAATTTATTTATTAACCCCAAACTCAAAATCGGGACTTCCTCTTTAGCTGCAATGTAGCAACCATTGTTGGCATCTGTCCGAGTGAGATAAATAACCATATGGCATGAGTATGAAACTTTTTCGCCTTCAACAGCTGCTTCCGTTCGTGTCGTATCATTTTGCGGATTCCAAAAACTGGGGTCAACCACATCGCTGTCTCCAGCTGCCCATAATAAAGTAGCGATCTCTTGGTCTTCCGAAAAAGCTAATTTCCGTAGCCCAATAGTTACACGTTCATTTTGATATTTTTCCGTCAAGATACCACTAGACTGTAGATGATTCTGAATTTTTAAAAGACATTCTTTTATATCAGGAAGAATCTTTACCTTTCTTCCCCGGGCAGAGAATTCAAGTTGAATGCCCATCATGCGAATATTCCGTGAATTTTTCTTAAGCATAAATATCATCTTCTCCTTTCACTGTAAGATTGACACATGTCTGCACCCACCCGGCGCTCCCCGCGCTGGCCCCTCAACTCTTCCACGCCTTCATCACGTTAAACGCTGTCCCACCTTGCCTTATCGTGATTATCGGTAGCCCTCTTTTCCCTCTTTCGCAGTTCCTCGTTTTCGCGTTCAAGCTCGCGGATACGGGAAAGGTGTCGCTCGGCTTGGACACGGAGATCGGCGTTTTCCCGGATCAAGGCATTGTTTTCGTCTACTGCCCTCAAATAACGGTCAAGAATATCCGTATCCCCTGTTTGTCCGACACGTCGGACATTTTTGTTTTCTTGTAAATTAATATTTTCAGTATGTTGTATTTTTTTCTCTTCTTCATTTGTCCGACCGTCGGACATTTTCCCCTCTGGTAAATTCTTTTTTAAGCGTGCCTGAAATTGGGGAGAAACCTTTCCTAAATCATGTATGGAAGCTAATAATTGTGCGCTATTACTAGATATATCGTTAGCATCGCACGATTGTTCGTCTCGGTACATCGGGCCTGTGCCATTTAACAGCCAGTCACGGCATAATTTTTGATCCAATATCAACCTTTCAAGGAAAACGGGATCTGCTTCGCGTAGTCCATCTTCATACCTCTTCAGGGTAACAGGACTTATGCCTAGCCGTTTAGAAAAGACTGCACGAGAGATGCCTTGCCGGATCATTTTTATTCGTTGACCTAAATTTTTCATAGCCTGCTCGTATGTTTTTTTGATCCGATGGTTGACTTTTTGATCCTATGGATCTATTTTTGATCCAACGAACCACGAAAAACCACAACTTCCAAAACCACCCCTACACGGAACCGAGAAGGGGCGCAAGAAAGGGAAGGGATATGAACCAGACAAACACCCGAAGGACGGACATTCCGCTGACGCTCCGGGAAAGCGTGAAGGACGCCTTTGCCGAGCGCGGACTCAGCATTTCCGAGTGGGCGCGAAAGCACAATCTTGCCCCGCAGTACGTCTATGATCTGTTGAACGGACGAACGAACGGGGCGCGGGGAGAATCGCACCGCGCCGCCGTGCTCCTCGGCCTCAAGGAAGGCGTCATCGAAGAGCGGGCGGCATCATGATGCACCCCGTCAGCCGGAACATGGCGAGGCTCATGCGGCGCATCAGGCGCAGGGACATGAAGATCGGAAAACTGAAACGGGAGCTTCGCAAGCTCCGGAGGAGACAACGCAAAATGGAAGAGGAACGCAAGGCCGTCATCACCGTAGCGGAAAACGGAGGGATAGACGTAGAGATCGAGTTTTTCCCTGACGCCGGACGTGTCGGCATCTGCGGAGAACTCGCCGCGATCGGATTTGGGGCCATCGTACAGGCATACGGTCGGTTTAAAGACGAAGAACAGACCGAAGATTAAGGAGAAAAACGCATGACTCATAAAGACGGCTATGTATCCTGCAACTTCTGCGGACGCCATGAATCTCAGGCAATCATTCTAGTTGCCGGACAAAACGACTCGCACATCTGCGACTGCTGCGCATGGGATTGTACGGTGATGATCTACGAAGAAGTAAAGGATCGGTATCGGGGGGAGGAGTCCAAGGGCCTCATTGAAAAACCGACCCGGCTCGATGTGTACACCTTTGCCGATACCCCGGACGACACCACCAAGAACGAGAAGGACATATCATGAGTACCCTCAGCACAACCACCCTCGCGGCTCATTTCCCCGCCGTGGCTCCGGAAATCTTCCGGGCGTTCGAAAACGAAAAGCCCCTCACCGCTGGCACGGCGAAGGGCAATGAAGGAAAAAACGAAAACACTGTTCATTCCTCTTGGCCTGTTACCATACTCGACACCCCGGCGCAACTCCCGCCATTGGCGGCGAGGATCGACGGCCTGGCCTCCCAGATCGCGCGGATCATCGACGGAACCGTCAGCATGGGCGTGGAAATGCAGCTTATCATCCTCGCCTTCAACCTCGTCGCCGTCGCCGAACAGGTGGGCTACATGGAAACCAATCTGGAGGTGCCCGCATGACCGAAAAGAAGAAGCTCACGCAGCTCGGACGGGCGTTTCTGCTCATCGAAACATTGGCCCCGCACGTCGTGACCGGGCTTTCCGTAACCGATCTTTCCGTCGCCACCGGTATCCCCGCCCCGTCGGTTTGTCGGGACATGGACGCCCTCGCCGCCGAAGGCATGGCGCAAAAGCTCGAAAGCGGGCGATGGGCGCTTACGGCAAGGCCGCTCAAAGCCTACCGAGCCTACGATATAGCCCTCCGCAACCAGCAACAGCGGCAGGACGACTTCAAACGCACAATCGAAACCGGGGCCTACAGGCTTCTCGGATAGGAGACACTTCTATGACCGACACCGTTATTTCTACCCCCGTCGTCTCCAAACAGCCCGATCCGGAAAAAGAGCTTCAAGACGTCCGGAGTAGCACCGTCTCCGTCCGTGCGGAAGACTACGTTCTCGATCTTAGATTTCAGCAGCAAGTTGGGCGCGTACAAGGGTTTCGAGCGGCTGCCTCCGGCCTTAATCTCGGAGTCATTCAATGGTTTTCTACCATGAAAGCCAGTGGTGATTACAAAGGACGAACCTTTGAAATAAATGGAGAAATCCATTCCCCGAAAACATTTGATGAGTTGTGCGACGCAATGGGTTTCTCCCGCCAGAGTATCTATGAAGCCCTCCAAAACTACGCGACCTTCGGCGAGGAACGCCTGACGGAAATCCGCAACCTCGGCCTTACCGTGCGGGACACCCGCAAGATCCGCAAGGCCATCAAAGATGTGGACGAAGACACGAAAAAGGAAATCTTCCGGGAGCTCAAGAGCTCAACGCCGGAAGACCTTCGCGTCACCATCGACGTCATCTGCGCCCAGCACGCCAAGGCGCAGGCCGACAACAAGAAGCTCGAAAAGGAAACCGCCGATCTCAAGAAAAAGGTCGAAGACCTCGAAAAAGACAGGGACACCAAGCAAAAGGTGGCGCAGGAGCGAAACGACCAGATCGCGGCGCTGAAAGAAGAGCTCATCGTCGCCACCTCCTCGGCCATTGCGGACGTTGAAGTCAAAAAGATGAAGAAGAACGCGAAGAACCGGGAGATCATCGACGAAAAGTGCAGGGACGCCGTTTTCGCCGTGGCAGCCCTCGCGACATTCGGTTCGGCGGTCCTCGCCGACGATGAAAATTCGGAAGAGACGGCGGCCTACGTTCACGAGCGGATTTCTTCCGCCGTGCGGAGCATGGCCGCACGTATCCTCTCCGCCGGGATCGACGTGGACCTTACTGCGGAGCTTGTGCCGGACTTCGGCCCGGATCTGGATGGGGAACCGCTCCCCGGAGCGGACGATCAGGAAACGACCGACTAGGGGTTTGCCATGCCTTCCACACCTTCATCCGAACAGCTTCGCCTCATAAGCGACGCGGCCCGCGCGCTCGAAAAGGCGGACCCGTGCAACGGGGATCGCGGGCGCATCGTGGCGCGGCTTGCCGAAACGCTGAATCGCTCCCTGAACACCACTTACAACTACCTGAAAAAGTACGGTGCATGGGAGAGCGGCAAAAAGCCCCGCAAGGGCAAGGGCGAAACGTGCGTCCCCGAGGCGCTTTGCCGAAAGATCGCGGGACTCGTCATCTGCGGCGACCGCGCCAACGGCAAAAGGCCCATGTGCATCAAGGACGCCGTGAAGCGCTGGGAGGCGAACGGGGAAGGCATCGCGGCCCCGGAAACAGGAGAAGTCACCATGCCGTCGGTTGAAACCATCAGCCGCGCCATGCGGCGCTACGGGTGCCACCCGGATCAGCTCAGGGTGGCGAGCCCGTCCGTCCGTATGCGGACGGAATACCCCAACAGGCTCTGGCAGGCCGACGCCTCGGTATGCGTTTTGTACCGCATCCGGGGTACCGGAAATATCGGGCTCATGAAGGAAGAGAGCTACAACGAGAAGAAGCCCGAAAACCTCATCAAGATCAGAAATACGCGCATCGTGCGCTATATCGTGATCGATCACTGCTCCGGCAACTTCTACCTGCGCTATGAGCAGGCCGCCGGAGAGGACGCCAAGGGCTTTCTCGATACGCTTATTGACGCCATTACCGACCGGGGGCCGCAGGACGTCATGCACGGCGTCCCGGAAATCCTCTACACCGATCCCGGCCCCGGCCCGACCTCTTCGCTCGTCACAGGCTTTTGCGGGCAAATGGGAATCACTCCGGCACAGCATGTGCCGGGAAGAGCCCGCGCCACCGGAGCGGTCGAAAAGTGTCAGGACATCGTCGAATGCAAGTTTGAAAGCCGCCTGCGCTTTCTGGAAGTGCCGGACGTCGCGCAGTTGCAGGCGCTTGCGGACCGCTGGCGCAGGTATTTTTGTGCCACTACGATCCACACCCGGACGAAAAAGACCCGCAACGACGTGTGGCTTTCCATTCCTGCGGAGAAGCTCCGCACGGCTGAGGCCGACGTCATGCGTTCCGTAGCCTCGTGGGGCGAGGTACGGTGTCAGGTGAAGGACGACTTCACGATAAGCGCCGACACCCGGACGCACTACGGCGTCCGGTGCTACGATCTGCGTGAGCTCGGCTACCACGGTTTGCAGGTCAGAGACTCCGTATCAGTCCGCCTCAATCCCTACAAGGCCCCGAGCATCATTGCCGTCCTCGAAAAGCCCGACGGCGAAAAGGTTTCCTTTGAGGTGCCTCCCATGCAGTTCGACGGCGCGGGGTTCGATCTCGGCGCTCCGGCCTTCGGGGAAGGCTTCAAGGCCATGCCGAAGACGCGCGCGGAAAAGACCCTCGAAGCGATCAAAAAGGAAGCCTACGGCGTTCAATCCGTGGAGGAGGCCGACAAGATGCGCCGGGCAGGAAAGCCCGCCTACGCCACGATCGACATTATGGCCGACGTGAAGGAAGCGCCCGTCTACTTGAAAAAGGCCGGGACGCCTCTGCCTCTCGAAGAAAAAAAGGCCGACGTGCCGCCGATGAAGCGACTCTCCTTCGCTATGATGATGCGCCGGGATCATCCGGATGTCTGGCGCGACGACAACACCGACGAATGCGCGGAATGGCTGCGGAACGTCTACCCCGAGTTCGTCCCCGGAAACGAGATCGAGGCCGTGGTCGAACGTATGCGCGAGAAGTTCGCGCCGAAGCGCGCCCGGCGGCTTGAGTTCCGGCCAAATGAAGGGAGGGCGGCATGTGCCGGATAATCCCCTATGAGCCGACGGTAAAGGCGCTCTTTGAAGAGGCGGAGCTCAGTCAGCGCGAGGCCGCCGCAAAGCTCGGTGTCTCCCCGGCGCTCGTCAATCAGCTTTTGAACCGGGGAACCCTCCCGAAAACGGGCTGGGCCGGGCTCAAAAAAGGGCTCGCCTCTTTGCTTGAAGAGCGCGGCGCACAGGCCGCCCTTGTCGACTATGCCCTCGGCAAGCTGGAACGGTTTGCCGGGGATGAAGATACCCCCGCCGGGGATACGGCGGAAAGCGAGGAACCCATGATCTTGAAGAAGCAAACGCTCACGATGAAGACACGGCAGGCATTCGGAATCGTCAAAAATCCCTTCGCCGATCCGCAGGACGCCGCCGACGTCTATCTCTCGCCTAAAATCCGGTACGTCCGGGAAATGATGTATGACGCCGCGACGAACGGCGGTTTCCTCGCCGTGGTGGGCGAGTCCGGTTCCGGGAAGTCCACGCTCCGGGAAGAACTTATCGACCGCGTGAAAAACGAAAACGGCAAGACCGTCATCGTAGAACCGTACACGCTGGCAATGGCCGAGAACGAATCGAACGGCAAGCCCATGCGCTCCCAGCACATCGCCGAGGCCATCATCAGCACCATCGCCCCCGGAACTTCGGTCCCGTCGTCTCCGGAAATGCGCTTTCGCAGGCTCCATCAACTCTTGAAGAGCGCCCACGGCGCGGGGACGCATCATTGCGTCATCATCGAAGAGGCTCACGACCTGCACCGACACACGTTGAAGAGCCTCAAGCGGTTCTGGGAATTGAAGGACGGGTTGCATCGGCTCCTTTCCATCATCCTGATCGGACAGACGGAGCTCGGGGAAAAGTTGAAGCCCGCCGACGCGGGGGTGCGCGAAGTTGTGCAGCGGTGCGACGTGCTGAATATCACCCCAATCGAAGACGTAGCGGATTTTCTCCGCTTTCGGTTCGCCCGAGCCGGGATCGACTTCGGCAAAATATTCACCGAGGACGGCGTCGACGCGATCAAGGAAAGCCTCACCGTGGCGCAGGACCGTTCCGGCAATGGCGTGTACATGGGCTATCCCCTCATGATCGCCAACATGACCATCGCCGCCCTGAACCTTGCCGCGAGCGCCGGGGAAAAGCAGGTGACGGCGGATGTGGTCAGGATGGTGCGGCCATGAACACATCAATAAACATCAAGAAACAACGTGGCAGGATTACAGAAATAAATATGACCGGTAGCGCAGCAAACAACTTTTTTAAAGGACTGATGAAGGCTCAGGAGGAAATCAATGGCAAAACGTGTGAAACCCGTTCTGAACATCCCGGCGGTGACGACTTTGGAAGAAGCGGACGCGACGCTGGCGCAGATTGCGGCGAGGAAGCGGGAACTTGCGCTCCTTGAACTCGGGCTGAAAGAGGACGTCGATACCCTGAAACTTAAATGCGCCGAGGCTTCCGAACCGATCAAGCAAGACATTGAAGTTCTGGAACAGGCGCTGATCAGGTTCGGGGAGTCCAAAAAATCCGAGCTGTTCGTCAAAAAGCGCTCTCGGGAGCTCACGTTCGGCATTATCGGCTTTCGGGCAAGTTCCGCCGTCAAGACCATGCGGAAAACGACATGGGAACAGGTGCTCGGCCTTATCCGCGACGCGGGGATGCCCGAGTGCATCAGGACAAAGCAGGAAGTGGATAAGGAAGCGCTCCGCCAGCTTCCCCCGGAACGCCTCGCCGCCGTGGGGTGCAGGCTAGAACAATCCGATCTCTTTTTCTACGAACTGAACGAGACGGAACTCGCGGGAGCTGAATCCGCATAATGGCAAACCGGGCGGAGCAATCCGCCCGGCTCCATATGGAGGGATACCAATGCGTACCACAGCCGATCCAAAGAAGCTCGTCAAGGCGCTCCAGACCGGACGCCGCAAGCTCGGTATGACTGACGAGGAGTATCGCGGGCTCCTTTCCAGCGTCACGGGCGGCCGGACGACTTCAAGCAAGGAACTTTCCGGCGAGGAACTGGCCCGGGCATTGGCCGCGCTCAGAAAAGCGGGCTTCCGCACGACGGCGGACCCGCAGATCAGGAAAATTAAAAGCCTCTGGTATGAAATGCACGATCTCGGAATCGTCAGAAACCGGAGCGATCAGGCTATCGAGACGTACATCCGGCGCATCACGCGGGCGCAAAAAATCGAATGGTGCTCCGTGGAACAGCTCCAGCTCGTCATCGAGACCCTGAAAAACTGGATAGACAGGATCGAGGAACCGGCGGTACGGGAACACCTGCAACGGTTCTTCTCGGAGCAGCAGCCCGCTACGGCCGTCATGCAGTAACACGCGCCAGTCGCATCAAAAACAAATGGAGAATGTCATGAACAAGTATGATCTCGTACGGCGGCTCAGGAAGGAATGCGGAGCAACGGAAGAGGAGATGGAAAAGCTCGTCAAGGCCATGATCGACACGTTCACGGAAGCCCTTGCGGAAGGCGATCGGGTTTTCCTCCCCGGACTCGGGACGTTCACCCCCGTACCGCGTGCCGAGCGGATCGGGCGTAATCCGAAGACCGGCGGTTCCTGCACCATCCCGGCGCGCACAACGGTCAAGTTCACGGCGGCGAAACGTCTCAAGGATGCGCTGAACAGTTAGATATGCTACCCCGGTAAACAACAAAAAAGGAGGGTTGATTCCCCTCCTTTTTTGTTGCAGATTCTGCAATGGAATTACACTCCCTCCTAAAATCCTTCCCGATACTTCCCAAGTTATCTCGTTTTTTCCCACTAGTTTTCATGCCATTGATCATGATGACGCTGACCGCGATGCCGGTGTACTGGGGCGGGATGCTGACTTCTTCCATGCAGGCGAACATGGTCGTGTAGATGACGAGGCCGAAGAAGCTGAACATCATGGTGAGCAGGATGATCACGGCGTTGGACGTGCCCTTGGGCAGGGAGAGGATGACGAACAGCATCCCGATGATGACCACGAAGCAGATGGCGAGAATCTTTGCGGCCGAGCCCATCTTGTCGGAAATATAGCCGCTGAAGGGTCCGGTCAGGACGCGCAGGCCAAAGGCGCGGATGGTCCCGAGCACGGCGCCGAAGGCGATGGACGCGCCGAGGACGTTGGTGGTGTAGGGGGTCATGTAGGTGATGCCGATGTACATGCCGTAGCCGCAGAAGATCAGGACGACCATCATCCACACGGCGGGAAGCTTCATGACAGTAAGCGCGCTCTTGAAGGGGTTCTCCTTCGGCGCGGGGACATTGTTGTTGTACGGGGTCTTGTCTTCCACGAAGAAGCCGACGGCGACGGCGGCGACGGCGCAGAAGGCGGACTGCCCGAGGAGCATGAGGTGGAAGCCTTCGATGTTGCTCGAACCATTGGAGTAAATCCAAGCACCTACGAATCCGATAATGGAAGAGAAGATGCCGGTGGTGCCGTAGAAGGTGCCGAACATGCGGCCCTGTTCCTCACTGCTGCCGGTGTCGCGGATGGCCTTGATCAGCGTAGGCCACTGAACCGTGTTCGCGGCAATGGCGAGCAACGCCCAGATGAGCTGTGCCGCGCCGTAGGAAGTATGGAAGGCAAAGTAGGCGTTCAGGCCGCACATCATGATCAGCGAAAGGAGCAGGAGCTTCTTTGGAGACCCGCGGTCCGCGAGCACCCCGCCGGGGATATAGAGAGCCATGCTGACCGCGGTAAAGATGGTCATGAGCAGGCCGAGTTCGTTGTTGCTGGCTTGGGTGGCTTCGCGGAACACGTCGTAAAACTTGATCTGCACATACGGCAGGGCCATGGACGACGAGAAGGTGATGCCGAGCGCGAACAGGCGCATGTACTTGAGGAAATTCGACATGATGGGCTCCTGAATGGGTTAGGCGCGGTATACGGTCTTGCCGCCGACGACGGTCTGCACAACCTGCACGTCCAGCAGGTCGTCAGGGGCCGTTTCCAGCGGATTTTGGGACAGGATGACGAGGTCGGCGAGGTAGCCTTCGCGGATACTCCCCTTCACCGTTTCACCAAACATCGAATGCGCGGCGTTTACGGTCCATGCACGCAGGGCGTCGTAAACGGAAACACGCTGATCTTCGCCGAGGATCTTCCCGCTCTTGGTGCGGCGGGCGGTCGCGGCGTACATGCTGAGGATGGGATCAAGGGGCGTCACCGGGAGGTCGGTGTGGAGGCAGAACGGCATATTCCGCTTCTTGGCGCTGGCGACCGGGTCCATGCGCAACGCGCGTTCGCCGATGAATCTGTCACGGTGCAGGTCGCCCCACACATGCACATGCCCGACAAAGAAGTTGGCGATGATGCCGAGCTTCGCCATGCGGTCGAGCTGTTCCTCGGACGCCATCTGGCAATGGATGAGCATGTGCCGGGCGTCCGGGCGGGGATAGGCCGCCTGCGCCTTCTCTATGGCGTTGATGGCTTCCTCGATGGCGTTGTCGCCGTTGGTATGGATGGCGATTTGGCATCCGCCCCGGTGGTATCGCTCCACGCGGGCCTGCAAATCTTCCGGGGTATGGTGAAGGAGCCCCTTTTCGTCGGTGCCGAGGTAGGGCTCCTTGACGCTGGCGGTGCGGCCCTGAATCGAGCCGTCGAGCAGCAGCTTGATGGAGCCGAGTTGAAGGCTTTCCGAACCGAACCCGGTCACCAGTCCGCCTTCCATAAAGGGGATATACCCGTAATCCATGATCACGAGGTAGAAGCGCAGATTGAGGCCGCCTTCCTTTTCCAGCTCATGGAAAGCCCGGAGGAGCTGCCACTGGTTGCCCATGTAGCCGATGGAGCCGTCCCCGATGCTGCATACGCCCTTGGCGTTGGCGGCGGCGATGCCCTTACGGAATGCGCCCTTGTATTCTTCGACGGTGTACTTGGGGATGACGCTCAGGGCGAGATTGTACGCCTGCCCGATGAGCAGGCCGCTCGGGAGGCCGTCCGCGCCGAGGTGGATTTCGCCCTGCCCGCCTGCGGGGATCGGCGTGTCCGCATGGATGTTGCAGATTTCCAGCGCCTTCGAGTTGACATAGGCGAGGTGCCCGCTGCCGTGCATGACGAAGACCGGATGGTCGGCACAGGCTGCGTCGATGTCCGCGCGCTCCAGGTGCCGCATCTCGGCGACCATGCTGTCGTTATAACCGTACCCGATGACCCATTCGCCCGCCTTCTTGGTCTTGGCGTTCTCGCGGATCATGTCCTGAAGCTCGGCGATGTTCTTGATATGGTAGCAGGTGAACTGGAGAAATTCGCATTCCGCCCAGTCGGTGACGTGCGCGTGGGATTCGATGAAGCCGGGGATGAGGGTCTTGCCCTCAAGGTCAACGCGTTCGGTGTCGTCCGTAATCTGGCGGAACACGTCGTCACGGTTCCCGATTGCGGCGATCCTGTCGCCGATGGTGTATACGGCCTCAACCGTATGCCCTTCGGCCTGCATGGTCAGGATCGTTCCGTTGTAGAATACCTTTCTGTCCATTGCTCGCTCCTCGTGGCGTGCCCGGAACGGCACGTTCTTTTTTCCACATGGTGACGTTCTACCGGAACGGCGGCATGGAAGGTATCGGGGGGTTTCCTGAAAGCGGCCCGGAAAATCCCCTAGGCGTGAGGGGTAGAAATACGTTCAGCATTCCTCAAACGGCACTTCAGCTGCAACGGGAGTTCCATACCGTAGGCGTTTGGAGGCGTTGTTCGGTCCATAAAGACACTCATTCAGGCTATCAGGACGAGGAATCCTCAATTTGAGTCTTCCGCATGGGAACGCTTTGTCTTGCTGTTTTTCTATATTATTATATCTATTTGAAATTAAACGGAATATATTTCAAAGAAGCGTATCCTGCGCCGCCCCTGATTAAACATTTTTTTCACAATTTATCATCCAGCTTATGGAAGCCCCCCCCACTTTTGCTAGGGTGCGGACAAGGGCGAGCCCCCGGAATCCGGGCGGCCTGCCATGCGCCAATCAAAAAGACGCGGCGTATCCTTTATTGCATACAAGTCTTTCTGATTGCAGCATGATATGTATTTTTTCCAAAAATGGGGTAACGTGTCCCGTACGGTTTCCGGCCGACAACATCCAACGATGAGGAGAAACATCATGCGTAGGTTTCCAGCGTTCCGTCTTTGTGCCGCCGTGTTGCTGAGCCTGTGTTGCGCCCCGCTTGTCCATGCGGGAACATATCCGGATCACCCGATCAAGATGCTGACGATGACCAAGCCGGGAGCACAAATCGATTTGCTGACCAGAGCCGTGGCCGAAAAACTAAAGGCCAGCCTCGGGCAACCCGTGCTGGTCAGCAATGTCCCCGGCGGCTCGCACGGCAGCGTCATGGCCACCGAGCTGGCGTCCTCCCCGGCGAACGGCTACACGCTTGGCGTTTCCGCGACCGCGGCGTTCACCTATTCCCCCCACTTCGTCCGCACTAAGTACGGGCTCGGGGATTTTCAGTTCCTCACCCTGCTCGGGCTGAACCAGAGCGGGATCATCTGCCTTCCTGATCGCCCTTGGAAGACGCTGAAGGAGGCCTTCACTTGGGCCAAGAAGGAAGGCAAGGGACTCACGTATATGTTCCAAGGCTCGGATGACCGCGACGCCATGAAGCGCATCGCCGAGCAGGAAGGCGTCAAGCTGTCGCTCATGCCCAGTTCCGGCGGGCCTTCCGTCATTTCGGCGGTCATGGGCGGGCATGCCGATCTGGGGCATACAGGCGCGATCCTGTTCGATTACGTGCAGAGCGGGAAGATCCGCTGTCTGGCGGCGTCCACGCCGGTTCGCCTTACCGAGCTTCCCGATATTCCCACGCTGCGCGAACAGGGATGGGACGAGTCCATCGAGATGTACGTGGTCTTCGCTGCGCCCAAGGGGCTCCCCGACGAGGTGCTGCAACGCCTGAAGGCCGCGCTGGACGACTTGAAGCGGGACAAGGCGTTTTCCGAATTCGCCGTCGAAAAGCTGCGTATGCGGCCCGTGGAGTTCGGCATGGCCCACGCCGCCCAGTACATGGAAGGAGCCTCCAAGCGGTACGCGGCACAGGCCGCCCGCTGACGACTTCAAAACGCGGGCGATCCGGACGGACGCCCGCGCCCGGAAACGGGTTTCCCACGCGGTTCGGGGCGGCTCCGCTCGGGGAACAGATGCTCGTTTGATGCAAACCCGCCCCGGATCGCTTGCAGCGGGACGCGGCTGCCCCCGGCGTGCGCCCCATTTTCACAGGAGCCTCCTATGACCGAATTGCAGAGGGATACGTTGGCCTATGGCTTCGTCGCGGCGGCGAGCGCCTATCTCCTCATCTGGATCATCCCCGCCTATACGCCGGAATATCCGGGGTACGGCGTCCCCGCTTCCCTGCTCCCCGACATTGCTGCCGGGTTCATGCTGGCGCTGTCCCTGCTCGGGCTGGGGCGGGCCGCCCTCTCGTGGCGGAAGGCCGAAAAATCCGGCGGGGACGGGCAAACAGCTGTCCGGTGGCGGCACCTGGCCTGCTTCCTGATCCCGTGCGCGCTGCTGATGCCCGCCATGTCGCTGTTCGGCTTCCTGCCCGCCGGTATCGCGTTCATGGTCGTCATCCAGATAGGCTGTGGGCAGCGGCGGTGGCTCCCCATGACGCTCGTCTCCGTCGCCCCCGTGCTTCTCGTGTATGCGATCATGCGTTTCGGGCTTGGCGTCCCCATGCCCTGACCTCCTTCCTCAAAGGATCAAGACTATGCTGGATATGATTCTTGCCGGGCTCTCCGAGGCCTTGCAGCTCGCCAACCTGCTGTTCGTGCTGCTCGGCGTCATCGCGGGCATGATCGCGGGGGCCATCCCGGGCGTCAACGGCCCCATGGCCATTGCCCTGTGCATCCCCCTTTCCTATTATATGTCCCCAGTGGCGGCCATCGGCTTCCTCGTCGGACTTAACAAGGGCGCATTCTTCGGCGGCTCCATTTCCGGCGTGCTGCTGAATACGCCGGGCACCCCGGAATCCGCGGCGACCACATGGGACGGCTATCCTCTGGCGAAGCAGGGCAAAGGCGAAAAGGCTCTCCGGATGGCGCTGTACGCCTCAGTGACGGGCGACGCCTTCGCGACGCTGGTACTCATCCTCGTGGCCGCACCTCTGGCGGCCGTGGCCCTCTATATGGGGCCGCCGGAAATTTTCGCACTCATCTGCATGGCCATGACCATCATTGCGGGGCTGGGCACCCGTTCCCTGCTCAGGGGCTTCATCGCTGCCGCCCTTGGCGTGCTGATCGGGACAGTGGGCATCGAGCCCGTCTCGGCTCTGCCCCGCCTGACCTTCGACATCGTCCCGCTTGAGAGGGGTATCTCCCTGATCCCCGTGGGCATCGGGATGCTGGCCTTTTCGGAAATCATCATCCAGCTTGAGCAGCAGCTCGACCGCAAGGAAGCCCGCGAGGTGATCACCTTTTCCTCCAAGCCCGAGGATCGCTTCATCACGCTGAAGGAATACGTGGAGTGCCTCAAGACGCTCATCCGGTCTTCCATCGCCGGGACCGTCGTGGGCGCGCTGCCGGGGCTCGGCGCGCCGGTCGCCTCCTTTTTCGCCTACGATCAGGCCGTGAAGCACTCAAAGGAGCCCGAAACCTTCGGCAAGGGCAGGCTTGAGGGCATCGCTGCTTCCGAATCCGCCAACAGTGCGGTGGTCGCGTCCAGCCTCATCCCGCTCTTCACCCTCGGCATCCCCGGCAACATGGCGGCGGCGCTGCTCATCGGCGCGTTCGTCGTCCACGGCATGATCCCCGGCCCGCTCATGTTTGAGCAGAACGCCCAGTTCATCTACGCCATCTACGGGAGCCTGATCATCGCCAACCTGTTCCTGCTCGGTGTGGGGCGGCTCGGCCTGCGCCTGTTCTGCAAGGTGGTGCAGATTCCCTCGGTCATCCTATACCCGATCATTATCTTCACATGCGTGATGGGGGCCTATCTCGCCCAATACGCCGTCTTCGACGTGACGCTGATGCTCTGTTTCTCGCTGCTGGCCTATTTCATGCGCAAGTTCGACTATTCCTTCATCTGCCTGATCATCGGCTTCATCCTCGCCCCGATCTGGGAAACCTCGCTCCAGCAGGTAATCATCGCCTCGGAACAGGATCCATACATGTTCCTGACGCGGCCGGTGGCGGTCGTCCTGATGCTCATGACCTTTTTCATCATCGTAAAGTCGGTGCTGGCTGCGGACATGAAAAAGTAGCGCCGCCCGAAAAACTATTCCCTGACTGATAGAACAGAGGACGGTATGCCAGTATCTTATCTTCTAGATGGATACCACATTCAGAGATCGTCTTCAGGAGAACCACTATGGCCAATATTGCAGCCAGCCGGATGCACCCTTTCCATCCGAAACAGTTGTCAGACATCGAAATGCAGGTCGTCACATGCGATCTCCTGATCATCGGCGGCGGCAACGCCGGGTGTTTCGTGGCGACGGAAGCGGCGAAGCTTGATCCCTCGCTCAAGGTCGTGATCATGGAAAAGGCGGAGATCATGCGTTCCGGCGCCTGTTCCGCAGGCATGGACGCCATCAACACGTACATCCCCAAAGGGAAGACGCCTGAAGATCTGGTCCGGTGGAGCCGCGCGCAGGTGGGCGGCGGGCCGCTCCGCGAGGATCTCGCCCTTTCCAATGCCGAGGAGCTGAACGAGTCCGTGGAAGACCTCGAACGCTGGGGCCTGCCCATCCTGCGGGACGGGGACGGGAACGTGCGCTACCGCGGCAAATGGGACATTTCCATCCACGGCGAGCAGCTCAAGCCAATCATGGCGGAAAAGGCTCTCGAGAGCGGGGCCGACGTGTACAACCGCGTCGCGGGCACCGGGCTGCTCATGCACAAGGGCCGCTGCGTCGGGGCGATGGGCCTCGGCGTCCGCGATGGGAAATTCTACGTGTTCCGGGCGAAGGCCACGGTCATGGCCACAGGCGGCGCGGGCACGCTGTACAAGTCCTATACGGCGGATTCCACGGACAGCGGCGCCCAGATATGGATGTGCCCCTACTGCGTGGGATCCGGGTACGCCATGGGCTTCCGGCAGGGCGCGGAGCTGACGAGCCTAGAACAGCGCTGGGTCGCCACCCGGACGAAGGATTTCTGCGGGCCGGTCGATACCATCTCCGTGGGCTACGGCGCGCCGATCGTCAACGCCAAAGGCGAACGGGTCATGAGCCGCTATGCCGCGCTCGGCGGCGACGCCGCGCCGCGCTACATCCGGGCCAACGCGCCCATGGAGGAGTGGCTTGCCGGGCGCGGGCCGTGCTACTGCGACACCACGCACCTGACCCCGGAAACCAGCAAGGCCATGATGGAGGACTACCTCAACGAGCGGCCTTCCTTCGTGCTGTTCCTCGCCAGCCGGGGGCAGGACGTCACCAAGGAGCCCATCGAGATTTATGGCTCCGATCCCTACATCCTCGGCGGGCACACCGGAGGCGGGTTCTGGGTGGACATGCGACGCATGACGACCGTGCCCGGCCTGTTCGCCGCCGGGGAGACGGCTGGCGGCAATCCCAACAAATTCGTCGGGGGCTGCTGCGCCGAGGGCAAGCTCGCCGCGCGTGGGGCCGTGGCCTACATGGAGGGTCTGGATCTACCGCCCCTTGATGAGGCCCAGGTTAAGGGGGAAATGGAACGAGTATACGCCCCGCTGCTTTCCCGTGACGAGGAGGGCATCCGCCCCGTCGAAATGAAGGAACGCCTGCAACGCCTGATGGATGAGTACGCGGGCGGCATCAGCCAGTTTTACCGCACCAACGAGGAACGCCTCGACTACGCCCTGCGCCATATCGCGGTACTGCAATCGCAGTTCCGCTATCTCCGCGCCACGGACAGCCACGAACTGATGCAGGCGATGGAAACCATCGATCGTGTGGACGTGGCCGAAGCCGTGGTGCACCACCTCAAGGCCCGCAAGGAAACCCGTTGGGCTGGCTGGCAGACGCGCTCCGACTACCCCGAGCGCGACGACGCGCACTTCGACTGCTTCATCGAAAGCCGCAGGGACCCGGCGACGGGCGAAGTGTCCACGTTTACCCGCCCGTATGAACAGATCATCCCCGGCGATCGCCATACCGCTTGATGTTACTGAGAAAAACGAAGCAGAGGTTTACCATGCCACCTAAAGTTGATACACGGAAATGCACCGGATGCGCCGGGAGCGCGGAATCCTGCTGCGAGCGGGCCTGCCCCGGCGATCTCATGGCGGTTTCCCCTGAAAACGGCAAGGCTTACTGCCGCGCGACGAATGAGTGCTGGGACTGCATGTCCTGCGTCAAGGCCTGCCCCTGCGGGGCTCTGGAAACCCGGATTCCCTATCAGTTAGGCTACTACAAGGCCACACTGCGGCCGATCATGGGGAAAGACTGCATCACTTGGAAGTGCCGGGATATTCACGGTCGGGAGTCCGTATACAAATACGTCAACCGGCTCCGCTAGCCAGGACGCGCTCTCGTCAACGCGGCCCGTCCGTCATACGCGGAGGGGCCGCGTTGTTTTGGGGGTGTAATGGAAAATCTGTGGTATTTGCAGGATCGGGATTTTTTTGCCGGGTTGGAAGAACAGCGGCAGCGCTTCTTACAACGCGCCATCCGCAAGACACTTCCCAAAAACGATATCGTCTTCTTTGAAGGCGACACAGGCGACTCCTGTTTTTATGTCGCTTCCGGGCTTGTCCGTATTTTCAGCATTACAGATTCGGGCAAGGAATCCATCTTCTTTTTACGCCGCCCCGGAGAACTGTTCGGCCTCTCGGAAGTGTTGAACGCCTTCCCCCGCCGGGCCAACGCGCAAACGCTGATGCCCACGGAACTCTACGCGATGCCGAGCGTGGAATTCGATTCCCTGCTCGCAGAAGACTACGTGCTGGCCCGCCGTGTGATCACCATGCTGGGCAGCCGGGTCCGCTATCTTGGCGACAGGCTCAGCAATCTCGCCACGGGGAGCGTCATGAGCCGCCTCATCAAACTGCTGATCTCGCTTGTGTACGACCTGCTGCCTGATGCCGAGGCATGGGCCAAGCCCGTCGCACTCCCGGTCCGCATCTCCCAGGAACAGCTCGCCTCCATGACCGGCTCAACGCAGCCCACGGTCAGCGACCTGCTCCAGAAGTTGCACAAAGCGGGCCTGATAGCCATCGCCCACCGCCAAATCACGATATGCAACCCGCTCCACCTGCTCGCCCACGCCGAAGAAATCATCGAGGACTGAACGCCGCTCGAAAGGGATGGACGGGTACCCTCATGCATCACGATCGTTTTGGACAAGGGCGCAGCCATCCCCACATCCAGTGTGCACTTGCCCTTCTCTCTATCGGTGGGCTTCTTATGTGATGGATGCGGGAAGGACGACGACAGCCTTCAGTCCAACATGGCAATGATGAGCCAACAAGTGTATGACTTTTGCATCACAACAATTGTCACATTGCGAAAATGGCCTATACTCAGCACACAGCCTTTTTCATTGTTGCCGAACGGGGCACGTTATACGGCACAATCCTGCGACGTGTGTTGCCGTTTCATGGATTGACCTGTTGCCAGCAATAGAGAAAAATAGTTTGGGTTTCCGCTCCGTACGGGCGGTTTTCCAGCCGCCCCCCTCTACCACCCCCCAACCCTTGTGAGACCATGCTGACAGCCAATCGGAAAACGGAAGACTGTGCCTTTCTGGCCTTGCTTATCGGCGTCACGGCCCTTTTTCTCTGGATGATGCTACCCTTCTTCGACGTCATCTTCTGGGCGGCGACGATCGGCATCCTATTCCATCCCGTCTACAGAACCATTGCCGAAAAATGGAGAATGGGACGTATCTTATCGGCATTCATAACCATCCTGCTCTGCCTCGTCCTGATCATCATACCCCTCTCGTACATCCTCTATAACTGTGTTGTTGAGGCAACCCTCCTTTATCAAAGGCTGCACTCCGATCAGAATTCCTTCGTCGGCTACATCGACCGGATCAAGGATTCCTATCCGTTCCTCCAGGACTGGCTCCACTACGCCGGGTATGACCTTGAGCGCATTAAAAGCCTTCTGACCAAGGCGGCTCTTTCCGCCAGCAGCTTTCTCGCCAGGAACACCGTCACCCTAGGCGAGAACACGCTGGGATTCCTGACCAACTTGGCGCTCGTCCTTTACATCGCCTCCTTCCTGCTCATGGACGGCACCAAAATACAGGAACTCCTCATCAAGGCCCTGCCCTTCGGGGATCACCGCGAAAAGCTGCTTTTCCGCAAGTTCGCCGAAGTCACGCGGGCAACGGTGAAAGGCAGTCTCCTCGTCGCCGCCGCGCAGGGCGCGCTCGGCGGGGTCATCTTCTGGCTCCTCGACATCCACGCGGCGCTCCTGTGGGGTGTGGTCATGACCGCGCTGGCGCTGATCCCGGTTGTGGGCGCGGCGCTCGTCTGGGGGCCTGTGGCGGTTTATCTTTTGCTCACGGGCGACTACTGGGACGGCGGCATCCTGCTGGCGTACGGTTCCACCGTGATCGGCCTCGCCGACAACATCCTCCGCCCGCTGCTCGTCGGCCGGGACACCAAGCTGCCGGACTTCCTCGTGCTGCTGTCCACGCTGGGGGGATTCGTCTTTTTCGGCATGGACGGCTTCGTCACAGGCCCCACGCTCGCCGTGCTGTTCGTGACCGTCTGGCAGATTTTCATTGCGGAGTTCGGGGCAAACGCGCCGGTTTCCCCCGCAGCTTCCGCTATACCCGGCGTTATCCCCGTCAGGCCGCAGCCGGATAGTTCCGTCCCCACGAAAACAAAGAAAAGCAAGGCACCGCGCAAATCCCGAGGGCAACGGTAATCCTTTCGAAAACAGGAAAGTCCGCCCACCTGATAGTGGGCCTCTCCGGTATACTTTGACTCCCGATTCCTCGTAGAAACAGCAAGCCCCGCATGATGAGTTCGTGCGGGGCCTGTTGTTTTTGGGGAGTACCATTCACGTGGTTATGAGGGAACAGTCAATGCAAGAAAGTGCAGGTGATACAAAAACGACCTTTTATCTGTATGCATGATTTCTATATTAAAACCAGTTAGAAATCCTTATGGATATATTATCTCGTGAAATTATTTATAGCCTTTCATTGCCTATCAGTTGTGATGGTTCGCATAACAGTTTATATATTTAATGTCTTAAATAATAAATATTGTAATTACATATTATGATGGCTGTATATATTGATAAATATCAAATGTATTTTTTGGTAATCATTACTGAAAGACATCAATATCTATATTATTTGTATTCCAATCCTTAATCCTTACCCAATTTTTTGTTCTCATTTCCCGTTCATACCCCTAACAGGAATGATAAAACTATCCACGCTCCGCAATATATTCTGTTCATAATGGTGAGTATATGCATGAGCCGCATAGGCTATCCTCCGCATCGTTCTCCCCTGGTTTTATTTTCCTGATGCACACGCCCGCCCCAAGCCCAAAAGCCTTAGCCCACCGTGTGGCTTTCCGTTTTTTCTTGGTCAGAGGCCATCGCACCTCGGTCTCTGCCTGTACGCGGTTATAGCGTCCTGCCAATGCCAATTCACTACAGGCCATTTTTCCGCATGGGCCTGCACCGTATCAGAAAACGGATGTTCATTACGGACTGCACCGTGTTTACAAGAGGCAAAAAAATCCTTTAATGCGTCTTTGTAAAACGTAAAGATGATGCAATATGCTCATCACAATGTGATTTTTTTCTTTTTATTGCACAGGATATTCGATTGTACTAGGTTACCATAGAGAGGATTCCTCTGTCTGGCATAGGCCATTCAAGGAATCTTACGGGCCGTATCTTCCCTTTCGGGATATCCCCTTCTCCACTGCGGTGCATCCGCACGGCAGCATCCTCGTCGGACTTGGTACCATCCGACGTGCCACTCACCTGATTTTACGTATTTTTCACCCTCCAACACCTGTATAAGGGAGGTCGTTCCTCGGCCGCGTATTCCGCATTGTTCATCTTTACATTTCCTCCAAGGAGGACAGCATGAAGAAACGAATGGGTATAGTCGCCGCAGTGGCTACCGCGATGTTGTGCAGTTCATTCGCCTTTGCCGCCCCCATCAAAATCGGCCTCATGGCGCCGATTACCGGGGCCTTCGCCAGCGAAGGGCAGGACATGCAGAAAATCTGCGAACTCATGACGGAAGAGCTGAACAAGGCCGGAGGCATCAACGGGAACAAGGTACAGCTTGTCATAGAGGACGACGGCTCCACGCCGCGCTCCGCCGCAACCGCCGCCAGCAGGCTGGTCGCCGCCGACGTGTGTGCCGCCATCGGGACGTACGGCTCGGCCGTGACCGAGGCCTCGCAGGACATTTACGACGAAGCGGGGATCGTGCAGATCGGTACCGGCTCCACATCCATCCGGCTCACCGCCAAGGGAATGAAGCGCTTCTTCCGCACCTGCCCGCGCGACGACGAGCAGGGCCGCGTGGCCCAGAGCACGCTGGCGAAGTTCGGCTTCAAAAAGGTCGCCATCCTGCACGACAATTCCGCCTACGCCAAGGGGCTCGCGGACGAGGCCAAGCAGCGCATCTTGGACAAGAAGAGTGCGGACATCGTCTTTTTTGACGCGCTGGTACCGGGCGAGCGGGACTATTCCGCCATCCTGACCAAGATAAAGGGCGTCAAGCCGGATGCCATCCTGTTCACGGGCTACTACCCCGAAGCGGGCCTGCTGCTGCGCCAGATGCAGGAGATGAAGTGGGCCGTGCCCATCATCGGCGGCGACGCCACCAACAACACGGATCTCGTGAAGATCGCCGGGGACGCGGCCGCCGGGTACCGGTTCATTTCCCCGATCATGCCCGCGGACATCGACACCCCGATGGCCAAGGCGTTCCTCAAGGCGTACGAGGCGAAGTACCACAGCCTGCCCAGCTCCATCTGGTCCGTGCTCGCCGGGGACGCCTACAACGTGCTCATCGCCGCGATCAAGGCCAAGGGCCCCGACCCCGCCGCCATTGCGGGCTACCTCCACAACGATCTGAAGAACCTCGACTGCTTCACCGGCCAGATATCCTTTGACGAAAAGGGCGACCGCGTGGGCGACCTCTACCGCCTCTATGAAGTGAACGCCAAGGGCGAATTCATCCTCCAGCCCAAGTAAGGCATCCTTCCGAAGGCCCGGAGCTTCCGGGCCTTCTTCCCACCGCACGGGCATTGTCGCCTTTCCGGAGGCCCCTCCGTCCCCTCTCTCCTAGGGGGACGCGCGCCCTCCGCCACCTCTAGCTCAGGGGGTGTCAGCAGTATGGAAGAATTTTTTCATCAATTGACCAACGGGCTCGCCGTCGGGGGCATCTACGCCCTCATCGCGCTTGGCTATACTATGGTCTACGGCGTATTGCGGCTTATCAACTTCGCCCACGGGGATCTCTTCACGCTGGGCTCCTACCTCGGCCTGACCCTCCTGTTTTCGCTCGGGCTGCAGGGCAAGATGAGCGGCATCCTCGTCGGCGGGGCGCTCATCGTCATGTCGATGGGGCTGGTGGCCGTCGTGGGCTACCTGCTGGAACGGGTGGCCTACCGGCCCCTGCGCGGGTCCAACCGGCTCGCCGCCGTGGTGTCGGCCCTCGGCGCATCCATCTTCTTTTCCAACGCCATCATGCTGGTCTACGGCGCGCGGAGCCAGGTGTACCCGAACGGCATCCTGCCTTCCGTGGCGGTCAGCCTGCTTGGCGTGGACATCCCGCTCATGCGCATCGTCATGTTCGTGGGCACGGTGGTGCTGATGCTCCTGCTGTACTGGTTCATCAACCATACCCGCATCGGGACGGCCATCCGTGCCGTCGCCATCGATCAGGACACAGCCAAGCTCATGGGCATCAATGTGGACAACATCATCTCGATGATCTTCCTCATCGGCCCGGCGCTCGGCGGGGCCGCCGGGGTCATGATGGGGCTGTATTACGGCCAGATCACCTATGACATGGGGTTCAGCTTCGGCCTCAAGGCGTTCACGGCGGCCATCATGGGAGGGATAGGCAACATCCCCGGCGCGATGGTGGGGGGCATCCTGCTCGGCGTGCTCGAAGCCATGGGCGCAGCCTACGTGTCCATCGCGTGGAAGGATGCCATAGCCTTCCTTGTGCTCATCCTTATCCTCATTTTCCGCCCCACAGGTTTGCTGGGGGAAAGGGTGGCTGAGAAGATATGAGCGACTCTCTTTTTTCAAAACGGTATTTCTACCCCGTGGCGGGCGGCATCTTCTGCCTCGTCATGGCCTGCGTGCCCACGATCCTCGAGCTGGCGGGGCTCGGCGGGGGCGGCATCGCCCAGCTCGACATGCTGAACAAAATCGGCATCTATGCGGCGCTGGCCCTCTCGCTCAACCTCATCTTGGGGCAGACGGGCCTGTTCCACATGGGGCATACGGCCTTTTTCGCCATGGGAGCGTATACGACCGCGATCCTCAACACCGTGTACCACTGGCCCGTCTTCGCCACCATGCCCATAGCCGGGGTGCTGGCCGCGATCTTCGCCTTCGTGTTGGCGAAGCCCATCATCCACCTGCGCGGGGACTACCTGCTGATCGTCACCATCGGCATCGTGGAAATCGTGCGCATCGCCCTGACGAACAACCTCTTCGGGCTGACGGGAGGGGCGAACGGCATTTACGGCATCGCCCGGCCTTCCCTGTTCGGGATGGTGTTCTCATCGCCCAAGCGCCAGTTCTACCTCATCTGGACCTTCACCATCCTGACCATGTTCCTGTTCTACGTGCTGGAGCATTCCCGCTTCGGCAGGGCGCTCAACTACATCCGTTACGACGATCTCGCGGCATCGGGCTGCGGCATCGACGTGACCCGGTACAAGCTCATGGCCTTCACCGTGGGCGCGTTCTGGGCGGGCATGGTCGGCACGCTGTTCGCGGCCAATATCAGGACCATCGAGCCGACATCATTCAATTTCTACGAATCGGTCATCCTGTTCGCCATCGTGATTCTGGGCGGCTCGGGCAGCATCGCGGGCGTGGTGCTCGGCGCGTTCCTGCTCATCGGGCTCCAAGACGTGTTCCGGGAGTTCGAGAGCGCCCGTATGCTCATCTTCGGCGCGGCCATGATGGTCATGATGATCATCTGCCCGCAGGGGCTGCTCCCGCCGCGGCGCAGGTTCTACAACGCCCGGTTCCTTGTCGGCCGGTTCCCCCGAGGCGTGCAGCGGGCCGAACCCGCAAGGGAGGAGGCGTTATGAGCCTGCTCATCCTGCGCAACCTCCTGAAGAGTTTCGGCGGGCTGGTGGCGATGAACAGCGTCACCTTCAGCGTGGACGAAGCCAGCATCGTCGGGCTGATCGGCCCCAACGGGGCCGGGAAGACCACGACGTTCAACATCATCACCGGCAATTACCGCCCCGACTCCGGCGAGGTCATCTTCGATCGGAAGGACATTACCGGCAGGCCCACCCACAAGATCGTGGAATTGGGCATCGCCCGGACGTTCCAGAACATCCGGCTGTTCCAGGACATGAGCGTCCTTGAGAACGTGCTGGCGGGATGCCACTGCCGTATGCGGGCGGGGCTGTTCCCCTCCCTCTTCCGCACCCCCGCGCAGCGCAGCGAGGAACGGCAGGCCGTGGAACGCGCCATGCGCGAGCTTGCCTTCGTCGGGCTGGACGACCAGTACGCCAACCTTGCGGGGAACCTTGCCTACGGCAACCAGCGCCTGCTGGAGATCGCGCGGGCGCTGGCCTCGGAACCGCGCTTCCTCATCCTCGACGAGCCGGCCGGGGGCATGAACGATCAGGAAACGGCGGATCTCATGCTGCTCATCAAGGCCATCCAGAAGCGGGGCATCACCATCCTGCTGATCGAGCACGACATGAACCTTGTCATGCGCGTCTGCGAAAAGATCGTCGTGCTGGAAAACGGGGCCCTCATCGCCGAAGGCACTTCCGCCGAGATCAAGAGAAACCCGAGGGTCATCGAGGCCTACCTCGGCGCGGAAGGCTAGGGGCTGTTGACGCTGCGGAGGGAACATCCTGTTTCCCCGGGGCAGTGCATATTTTGAACCGGCGTGCCACCCCCAAGCGAAACCGCCCCGGCAGCGGATGCGCGCCGCGGGCCACCCCCGCCGCGGGCGGGACAGGGGGACGCCCCAAAGGAGTCGTATGAGCGAGGCCACCACCTATCTGGAATTGCGCGACCTGCGCGTGAGCTACGGCAAAGTGGAAGCGCTGCACGGCATCAGCGTACACGTCGAACAAGGGGAGATCGTCACCATCCTCGGCGCCAACGGGGCGGGGAAAACCACCACGCTCACGACCATCAGCGGGCTGAGGAAACCGAGCGGAGGAAGCATCCTTTTTCAGGGCAGGCCCCTGCACACCATACCGAGCCATGAAATCGTGCGGCTGGGCATTACGCAGTCCCCGGAAGGGCGGCGCGTCTTCGGTACCCTGTCCGTACGGGAAAACCTCGATCTGGGGGCCTTCACGAGCAAGGACAGAGGCCGTTCCGCCAAGATACGGAAATGGATATTCGACCTCTTCCCCCGCCTCGCGGAACGGGAAGGGCAGCTTGCCGGAACCCTCTCCGGCGGCGAACAGCAGATGCTCGCCATCGCCCGCGCGCTCATGGCCGACCCCAAGGTGCTGCTCCTCGACGAGCCGTCCCTCGGCCTTGCGCCGCTGCTGGTGCGCTCGATCTTCGACTCCGTGCGCAAGATCAACCGCCAGGGCGTGACCGTCATCCTCGTGGAGCAGAACGCCCGCGCCGCCCTGAAGCTCGCCTCGCGCGGCTACGTCATCGAAGTGGGCAGGGTCGTCATGGAAGACGCCTCGGAAGCGCTGCTCGCCAATCCGGACGTGCAGGCGGCCTACCTTGGCGGCGGGCAGGAAAATGGGCAAGAAAACTGAGCCCCCACCGGAGAAACCAAAAGCGGAACGCCATATCGCGTTCCGCTTTTGGTTTGCCCAGTAACCTTCTTATAGGCAAAAAAGTCCTTATTCCTTCCTCGAGAGCCCTTCCCGCCTGCGCTGCCATGCCCCGGCATCCGCCGCCCTTCCTCTGCAGGGTGCCGCGTTCAAGCGAGCCTATAGCCCCTTAGCCCTGTTGCGGGAAGCGTTACCCGCCCGATCCGGCGGTGCGGCTCCATTCCGGGGCGTGCCCATACTCCCCTGAAGGCGACATGGGCACGCCCGCATCTTTTCCGGCTATACCCAGTCGTCGTCTTCGGCGATGGGCGTGAAGCCGCGCCGGATAGTATTTTCCGTCACACAACGCGGGTCCATGAACTGAAGCAGGTAGTCGGGGCCGCCCGTCTTCGAGCCGACGCCCGACATGTTGAACCCGCCGAAGGGCTGGCGGCCCACCATCGCGCCGGTACTGCCCTTATTGAGGTAAAGGTTGCCCACCCGGAATTTTTCGCGCGCCTTGGCGAGGTTTTCAGGGCTACGCGAGAACACGGCCCCGGTCAGGGCGAAGCGTGTGGACAGGGCGAGCTCAAGGGCCTCGTCGAAATCCTTGGCCCGCATCACGGCGAGCACCGGGCCGAAGACCTCTTCCTGCGCAATGCGGTGTTCCGGCATGACATCCTCAACGATCAGCAACGGCACATACGCGCCCTTGTCCGGCAGATCGGAGCGCTTGACGAGCGTCTTCCCCTCGGCTTCGGCTATCTTGATGTATTCGAGCACGTTCTTTTGCAGGGAAGCGTCGGCCAACGGGCCAAGGAAGTTCTCCGGGGTCTCGGCGGGGCCGATCCGCAGGGATTGCGCCGCCAACGCCAGACGCTGGACAAAAGTGTCGTAGATGGCGTCGAGCACGATCACGCGCGAGCAGGCCGAGCACTTCTGCCCCTGAAAACCGAAGGCCGAATACACGACCTGCGACACGGCTTCGTCAAGGTCGGCATCGTCGTCCACGATGGTGGCGTTCTTGCCGCCCATTTCCGCGATGACCCGCTTGACCTGCCGCTGGCCCGGCTGCACCTTGGCCGCCTTTTCCACGATGTGCAGGCCCACGTCCATCGAACCGGTAAAGCAGATGAGGCTGATGTCCGGGTGTTCCACCAGATAGTCGCCCATGACTGAGCTCTGACCGGGGCAATAGTTGAAGACCCCGGCGGGGAGCCCCACTTCCTTGAAGATTTCCACAAGATTGTAGCCGATGGCCGAGGACAGGGACGAAGGCTTGAACACCACCGGGTTGCCGGTGACGATTGCGGCCGAAACCATGCCCATCGCAATGGCGAAGGGGAAGTTCCACGGCGCGATGACGGCGGCCACGCCCTTGGGCTGGTAGAACAGGACGTTGTGCTCGCCGGGCGCGCGGCCCATGCGCCGGGGCACGCTGAGGCGGAGCATGTCGCGGGCGTAGTATTCGAGGAAGTCGATGCCCTCGCCCACGTCGCCGTAAGCCTGTTCCCAAGGCTTGCCGACCTCCAGCGTCTGGAGCGCCGCCATTTCGTAGATACGCCGCCGGGCCACGGCAGCGGCCTTGTGCATGTACTGCGCGCGTTCCAGCGGCGGGGTGTCGCGCCACGCGGGGAAGGCGGCCTTGGCCCCGGCAAGGGCGCGGTCGATCTCTTCCCGGCCCGCCTGGCATACTTGGGCCAGCACCTCACCGGGATCGGCGGGGTTGACCGTCGGCAGCAGGGTTTCCGTGGCCACATCCTTGCCGTCGATGTAGAGCGGCAGGGTCCGGCCCTCCGCCGCGCGCACCGCAGCGATGCCCTGCGCGTACGCCTTCCGCTTTTCGGGGATGGTGAAGTCCACCGGCGGCTCGTTCCTGAACGGCGGGAAGGGCCCTTCCTCATTTGGCGGCGCCTTCTCCTGCCGGGCGGCGAGTTCTCGTTCCAGCGTGACGGCGGGGTTTTCCATCAGCAGCTCGACCGCCGCGCCGTCCGCGAAGCTCTGGCGCAGGAAGGATTCGTTGGCGGTGTTTTCCAGCAGGCGGCGCACGAGATAGGCCATGCCGGGGATCAGCTTTCCGTAGGGGCAATAGAGGCGCACACGGCCAGCCACATTGCGCAGGCCCTTGCGTACGGGTTCGGCCATGCCGTAGAGCACCTGAAATTCATAGCGGCCTTCGGGGACGTCCAACTGCCGCGCATACTCCATGACCGCCGCGATGCTGCGCACGTTGTGCGATGCGCACGCGAAATAGACGATGTCGTGGTTCTCGAGGATGAGGCGGGAAATTTTCTCATGGGCCAAGTCGCTTTCGGGTTTGTGCGTCCACACCGGGACGGGCCAGTCGCACTGCTTCGCGAACACGGTTTCCGCGTCCCAATACGCCCCCTTGACCAGCCGCAGGGCGATGGGCAGCTTTTCTTTCCTAGCCCAAGCGATGAGATCACGGACGGCCTGTTCCGTATCTTTCAGATAGGCCTGCTGGACAAGGCAAAGGTGCGGATAATGGCGGAATTCCGGGGCGGAACGCAGGCGCTTGAACAGCTCTACGGTGATTTCGCGGTATTTGAGCTGTTCCATGTCGATGCACATGAACCCGCCCATATCGATGGTTTTCTGGTAGAGGGGTGCCAGCCGCCGGTAGATGCCTTCCACGGAATCCTCCAGCGCTACGGGGTTCGCCCGTGAATAGAGGGCCGAAGGCTTGATGGAGATGTTCACCTTGGGCATGGATCCCCAATCCATCCCGTTGTCAGGCCCGTTCCCAGACAGGGCGGGCCATTTCTTCTGCTCCTCCGCCAGCGCGTCCAGTACCTCATGGTAACCGTCGGCATAGGCGTCGCTTTCCTCCTCGTTGACCGAGGCTTCGCCGAGCAGGTCGACGGTAAAGGCGAAGCCGTCCTTGCGCAGTTTGGCCAGCCCTCCCATCGCCTCCTTGACGTTCTGGCCGATGATGAACTGGCGGCCCATGCTCTCGATGTTGGAACGGATGGCCCCGCCCATGATTTTGGCGGTCAGCGCGCCGCCGAGCCCGGCTTTCCCCGCGCCCCAGCGCAGGACTGAGGGCACTTCGGAGCCGCTGGAGGCGAAATACTCGCGGATATGCCGCAGCAGGGATTCCGAGGTGTTCAGGTAGGGCAGCACGTCCACGAAGCGGAACAACTGCACCTTGAAGTCCTCGTTTTTCATGGACCAGTCCATGACTTTTCCAGTCCACCAGCCCTTGTTGAAGATGGAAGGGGCCTCTCCGCTGATGCTGTTGAAGAATTCTTGCCCACGCTCTACGATTTTCTGTTCAATCTGCTGATCCATGAAGAACTCCTTTCGCATTGAAACGGGAAGTATGTCGTCGGATCACAAAAAACTGTCGAGGCTGGCACCCTCGGAAGCTCACCTCCCTGCGGCCAGAATGGGGCAGGATACCTGCACCGTAAGGAAAACGTCCCGCAATGCCGCTCAAAGCCGCATAAAGGGCGTTATAAAAAGGTATAAAGAAAGGCGCTGCCTCTCCTGCAATGATTATTGGAGAGACATTATTCCTTATAATGATTGTTAATGTAAAACGCTCACTTGATCAATCTGAATAAAAAAATCACATAAAGAATGCGCGCCAAAGAATACTAATAAAATCTTTTTCCGAAATTTTCATACCGGATACTTATCATATGGATATTTTCGGCGGTTCTTTTTATATTTTTGGCAGGTATCTTTAGTCTTGAATGGATGTGTTCAAGAACCCATACTTCAAATCCATGAACAACTTTATTCTTTGCATAAAACCAAGGCAGTTGGGAAACACTATGCCGTTTATGGACACTTTCCTCCATTTCAGGGAAAGAACGGCAAGCAGCAGACGGGGAGCCGTATCCGGTGCCGACCGTGAAAAGGTTGGCAAGAAGCGGAACAATAAAAGCCCGGATAGTGCCATCCCTTCACGGAGCGAGGAGGCCCAGCGGCTCGGGAAGCCTTGCCCCCATGCGTAATGGGAAAGAAGCCGAGCCTTGCTGACGGCGACAAGGCTCTCCGCTCAAAGCAGCTTTTGCGCAACGACACTTCCGAAGGAGCCGAGTTCACGGATAACGGTTACGCCAGCCTCCTCAAAGGCCGCAATCTTGTCCTCGCCCCGGCCCGACGTGCCGCTGATGATGGCCCCGGCATGGCCCATACGCTTTCCGGGTGGGGCGCTCAGGCCCGCAATGAACCCGAATACCGGTTTCGGATAGCGGCTTGAGCGGATATATTCGGCCGCGCGCTCCTCGGCGTCGCCGCCGATTTCCCCGATGAGGCACACGGCCTCGGTTTCCGGGTCGTCTCCGTACAGCTTGAGCAGGTCCACGAAGCTCAGCCCGTGGATGGGGTCGCCGCCAATGCCGACACAAGAGCTTTGCCCGAGTCCCGCCGCCGTGAGCTGGTGCACGGCCTCATAGGTCAGCGTCCCGGAGCGGCTCACCAGCCCGACGCCGCCGGGGCGGTGGATGTAGCCGGGCATGATCCCGACCTTGCACTTGCCGGGGCTGATAATGCCCGGGCAGTTGGGGCCCACGAGCAGCGTGCCGCGTTCCCTGAAGAAGGCTTTCACCCGCACCATATCCAGAACCGGGACATGCTCGGCGATGACCACCACGAGCCGGATGCCCGCCTCCGACGCTTCGCAGGCCGCGTCCGCCGCCAGCGCCGCGGGCACGAACGCCACACTGACGTCGGCC
>OGZE01000220.1_pt1 | contig 44459 bp, 38 predicted proteins | sample 1576731 | NCBI WGS metagenome assembly OGZE01 (sample SAMEA3541503, study PRJEB24748) | human gut metagenome | biome: human gut; feature: human-associated habitat; material: faeces | place: China | collected 2012 | reverse complement strand
TGATAAATAGTTGATATCATTAATATAAAAATTATTATTATTTTCTGCATACTCAACTATTTTTCCATTCAATTTATCTATAAAGTTAATTTTTCCAATATGTGAAGTTCTTTCAAAGTTTCCTAATGTTCTATTTTTAGGATATTCAAAATTATTTTGTATTATAGTACAATTATATTTATTTGTTAAAGTACTCCAGATTGAATGAAATTTTTCTACCTCTTTCTTCAATAGCTCTTCAACTTCCTCTTTTGAATTTGATATTTCTGGAAAATAATTTATATTTCTATATGAAGTATGAATATATATTATCTCTGGATTAAACAATTCTAATTCTTTATTAAATAAGGCATCTTCATAGTACTTATTATATTCGCTTTCATAAAAAATTGGTTTTATCCCTTCTGATAAAAGAAATATTTCTAAAATATCTTTTATATCAAAAGTTGTACTTCCACCTAAAACAGCTATTCTTTTTTCAATAAAGTTATCTCTTTCTAATAAGTTTCTTTTTATTGACTTTTTCTTTCGCATTATATAATCACTATTTAATGGGTATCTAAAAAGGTTAGACATTTTTTTCACCTAAACCTCTTATTAATTTTTTATCTATGAGTTCATCTTTTTCATTTTCCATTTCATATGCATTACATTTTAATTTGTTTGCAATCTCAATTACATCATTATATCCATCAGAAAAAGCCCATAAGTACATTCTTTTTTTTATACTATCAGTAGTTTCTTTTTGTGATCCTAAAGTTGGATATAACCCTCTTTTATCTAATTTAGGTTCGCAATTTTTATGAACTGCTTCTAATTTTTCATTAATCTCTATATTCATTAATATTTTTTTATAAATTTCAAATGATTTATAAAGTTCTTCCAAGGGAATAAAATCTAAATTATCCAGTGAAGTATGATATTCTTTATATGTTCCATACATCGATCTCATCAAAGATCCAATAGGTAAATTAAATCCTAAACTACAATATTGTCTTTCATCACTTCCAGCTGGAAACCATTCATAAAGATTAAAATCTTCATTTAGATTATTAAGTATATTTAAAGCTGCTTTATCTGCTAAACTATTTCCTTGGCGACTTTTTTTGTAAGTAAATTTTCCCCTATCCCCAATACAATTTATCACATAACCTGCAACTACATTTTTCTTTAAATTTTCTCCAAAAAGACTTAAATATGTGATTGAACCAATCGTTTCTGGAAGATAAAGAAATCTATAACTATATTTTAATTTATCTTTTCTTTCTAAAAGCCAATTATATAGAAGCGTTTGAACTATTGGCCCTGACAACTCATTATTTCCCATTGAAGGATGACATAAATATGTAGATAATAATACTTCTTTATCTATTTTTCCTTTTATAAATCCTTCTCCTATACTCATACTTCCATTTTTTAATTCTGAATCAATAAATATTTCATATTTATCTTGATTTAATTCTTTTAATCTTTGATGTTCTAAACAAAATCCCCATCTTTCCTTATAATATGATGTTAAATATGGAATTGCTTCTGGAATTTCTGGAAGTGTATAAATATGTTCCATTAATTCTTCATGAGAAATTATTCCTTGAAAAGGTGTACTATATCCCAAAATATGTAAATTTGATTTTTTAAAATCAATTATTTTATTTCCTTTCAAATCCTTTACATAAGCATCCTTTATATTCCATTCTTTTGGCACTTCCCAATCAAAAGCTTTTGTTCCTGTTGGAATTTCTAAAATATTTAAAGGAATTTCTTTTGAAATAATTTTTAAACTCTCTCTTAATCCATTTCCTGTTATGCTTCTACATATGGGAAATAATTGTTCTTTTAACTTATATATTTTTAGTTTATTTTTATCGTATTGAGCTATATTTAAAGAATCATTTTCTTTTATATCTTTTTCTATAATATTTGCTAATTCTTTTAATCGACAATTTTTAATTGGAATATTATAAAAATTATTTACTTTTAATATTTTTTTATTTTCAGCACTAATCTCTAATTTATCCATATTATGACCAACATCAAATTCTAAATACCTCACATACATAGAATATTCTCTTTCGGTTTCACTATTGTTCTTATCTATATACTTACCTTTAAAGGTCTTTAAAAATCTATAATCTACCTTTAAACTTTCTTCAATATAATGAGTAAATGTTAAACTATTTGTAAAAGAAACATCTATAAAAACCATTTTATAATCTTTTTCTTTAAAATAAGAAAAAGGAGAATCTAAACCAAAAGAAGAACTATTATTTAAATTACACAATTCTTGAGAATTTTTACCCCAAACAGCAAATGAATAAATTGGATGTTGTGTTCTTTGAAATTCTTTTCTTTTCAAAGCTTTTTGAGATAATGCTCCAGTTTTTGATTTTGTCTTATTATAGTCAAAAGATATTCCTTTACAAAAATCCCAGTTATATGTTGGAAAAACAATTGTTCCCTCTTTTGTTATTTTTTCTTTTAATTTATCTAGAAAAATATCCAAATCAAAAGTTTCTTTTTTTTCGTAAAATTTCAATCCAATCCTTAAAATATCTGATGCAATAAAAATATTTTCTCCTTTTTTTATGTTCATTTTTTTTATCAATTCATTATACATATTTTTTCCTTTCTATAATTTCTCTACTGATTTTACTATTCTTTCCACTTCTCCATTATTTATAACAAATATCCTGTCACAGTCTTTTAATGTTGTAAGTCTATGGGCTACTATAATTAAAATTCTCCCTTTTGATACATCATATATTTCTTTCATTATCTCTTCTTCTGTTTCATTATCTAATGCTGAAGTAGCTTCATCCAATACTAATACTTCTGGGTCATCATAAAGAGCTCTAGCTATTGCTATTCTCTGCTTCTGTCCTCCAGAAAGCATTATTCCTCTATCTCCTACTATTGTTTTTATTCCTTCTTTTTTCTTTAAAAATTCCCATATTCTTGCTTTTCTTAAAGATTCAACCAACTTTTCTTCATTATATTCTCTATTAAATACAACATTATCTGCTATTGTTCCATCAAAAAGATATACTTCTTGTGGTATATATCCTATACTTTGCCTCCAATATCCAATATTTTTATCCTCTAATTTAATATTATCTAAATATATACTTCCATTTTTAGGTTTGTACAGCCCTGTAATCAAATCTACAAGAGTTGTTTTTCCAGAACCTGATTCTCCTACAAATGCTACCTTTTCTCCTTTAAAAATATTTAAATTTATATTTTTTAAAACTTCTTTCCCTTCTTCAAATTCAAAGCTTATATTTTTTAATTCTATTTTTTTATTAAACTCTATAGAATTATTTTCAATATTTTCAATTTCACTTTCTAATTCCTCAACTACAGTATCTAAAGATTTTCTATAAAAAAGAATTGTTTGATAATACATAATAATTCTATTTACTGATGGCAGTATTCTATATAATCCTATAAAAAATATTGATATTACTGGCATTATTTTAGCTAATCCATTTTCATCATATATCATTACAGAAAATATTATTAAAACTACCACTATTGAAAATCCTAAAAATTCTAATATTAATCTTGGCACTGGTTGAGAAGACATATACTTTTTATCAACTTTTATATATTTATTACAGGAATTTTGAAAATTATTCATTATTTTTTCATCATTTGATTGTAATTTTATAAACTTATAATTCCCAAACGTTGACCCTATTATTTGATAATATTCTTCTATAGCTTTACTTCTCTCTACGCCCCATTTTTTTGTTTTATTTAAGATTAGATATTTTATAAGAAGTATATTTATTCCCATAAATATTGAAACAAATAAAGTTATTTTTAAATTAACATATAACATTACTAAATATATAAAAAATACTACACATATCTCACTTAACATCATTAAAAAATTTTGAATTAATATAACTAATAAATTAGCTTCTGTTGTTATATTTTTCATAAGATCATTAGAATTCTTTTTTATAAAGTTTTGATATGGGTATTTTAGATAATTATCCATCAATTTACATGTAAATTGATAATAAGAATTTCTAGAAAAAGAAACCAATATGTAATTAAAAAATATATTTAAAATATTTTTTATTAAAAATATTATCACTATTGTTATTCCAAAATAAAATATAAAATTCTTAGTATTTTCAAAATTAAAAAAATTATATATCAATTTTAAATATTTATTTTCAAATATTATATTTTGATTAGTTACTATTGCCATAAATGGAACTATTGTTGATAATCCTACTACTTCACTTAAAGAAATTATTATTGAAAAAGCTGCTATTCCTAATAACTTTTTCATTTCATTTTTAGTGAATAGTTTTTTTATTTTTTCTAACATTCTTCATTCCTCATTAGACTTTCTACAAAATTAAAATCTATTATATTATCTATATCTATTGCATTTTTATTATTTGAAATATAAGCATAGCTATTTTTTCCGTACCATTCTTTTAATTTAAGTAATTTTTCTATATTACTTAAAAATATTAGTCCATTTATTTCATAATATTTAGGTAATTCTTGTCTATTTTTATTTTTTATCTCTTCTTTTATAAAATTATACATTTTCAAATCTTTATCTATAGTATTGCACCATAATGGATGATGTTGGCATTCTGAAATACTTATTATCGAATCCGCATTTTTTTCAAATAATAACTTTACAGATTTTCTTATATCTTCTTCTGTTCTTAATGGAGACGTTGGCTGTAATTTCATAATATAATCAAATTTTTCTCCTTTTTCTTCCAAAAATTTTATAACATGTATCAACACATCCATACTATCTGCTGTATCTGTTGCTAGTTCTTTTGGCCTTAAAAATGGAATCTCTGCTCCTGCTTTTTTTGCTATTTCTGCTATTTCCAGACTATCTGTTGAAACGATAACTTTATCAAAAATTTTACTCTTTAAAGCTGTTTCAATTGTATAGACTATAAGTGGTTTTCCACACAATTCTTTTATATTTTTTCCCGGCAATCCTTTTGATCCACCTCTAGCAGGTATTACTGCTATAAATTTTTTATCATTAAACATTTTTCTCACTCCATTTTATTTTAGATCTTCCCACTTTAAGATTTCATCTTTTTCTATATCTCTGATTAACTTCTTTCCTATAACATATTTTACTTCATCAGGTCTTATTCCAGTTCCAGGTCTTTTAAATTCTAAATTTTCTAATTTTATAGTTTCTCCTTCTTTCAAATCATTAGCTAAAACTACACTTCTTCTAAATTTTTTTAATTTTTCCTGTTCATCTTTTGATACTATTCTCTTATATGTTCCTAAAGCTTCTGTTATATTTTTTGATTCTTTACATATTATTTCTAATTCTTGAGGATCAGCAGAAATTTCATGATCCCATCCTGGCATATTTTTGTCTAAAGTGAAGTGCTTTTCTATAATACAACTACCTAATGCTACTGAAGCTAAAGGAATAGATGTTCCTATTGTGTGGTCTGAAAATCCAACTGGATAACCAAAAGTTTTTTCTAACATTAGGATATTATTTAAATTTATATCTTCATATTTAGGTGGATATATTGAAATACAATGCAATAAAATAATTTGATTATTTCCTTCATTTTCTATTATTTCTATTGCTTTTTCTATTTCACTTAAAGTTGACATTCCTGTTGATAATATTATTGGTTTCTGCTGTTTTGCCATATATTTTAATAATTCTAAATTATTTATATCCATTGATGCAACTTTTATAAACGGAACATCCAGTTTCATTAATAAATCTACCTCTTCTTTTGAAAAAGGAGTTGAACAAAAATCTATTTTCAAATTATCACAATATTTTTTTAATTCAAAATGTTGTTCTTCTCTTAAATAATACTTCTCTACCATCTCTTTTAAAGAACCAAAATGTTTTTTAGGCGAATCTGTATATACTTGATTATTGTTATATTCTTCTTTGCATATTAATGAAGAAGGTGTCCAAGATTGAAATTTTACAGCATCTGCTCCACATTTTTTTGCTTCTGCTATTAATTTTTTAGCTAGTTCTATATCTCCATTATGATTTGCTCCTATTTCAGCTATTATATATGGTTTAGAATAATTTTTTATTTCTCTATCTTTTATTTTTATCATTTTTTCTCCTTCAATTTCAGTTAATGTTTTTATATTTTTCCACCAATAAACTTCTTTTTTACCATTCTTCAACAATTCCATATACTTTTCTATCCCATTTTTTAAAATATATTCTTCTGTTTGTAATATCTCTAAATACTTTTTTACAAACATCTCATTATATTTCTTTAATTCAGAATAATGGTTTCTCTTTACTTTTAATCCTAATAATATTTTCTTTTCATTATTTTCAATTTTTCCTGCTATATTATTTTCATATATTCTATAATATGTAATAGTATCCACTTTTTTACCTTTAAATCCATTTAATAATAAAAAACTATGTAATAACCAATCGTATGCAATAATATTTGATGGTGGTAAAAAATTTTTTAAAACTTTCTTTACTATTTTTAAATTTATTGCTGTATGGGACATTCCTAAACAATTTCCGTTCAATATTTGCTCTATATCTGTCAATATATTAGGAAGTTGCCCTCTATAAAAATCTTTTTTTTCTTTTAATAAAAATAAATGATTATAGTAAAATCCATATTTTTTATCTGTTTTCTCATATTCTTCAATTATTTTATTTATTCTATTACTATCCATTATGTCATCAGCGTCTAAAAATATTACTAATTCATATTCTTCTTTTATTAATTTTTCTATTATCCATGTTCTTACTTCTACAATTGATAAATTATCTGGAGCTTTAAGTATTGTTCCTGAGAAATTTTTTATTTTTTTATTATATTTATCATCAACAATAATATAATCTACTTTTTCAGCATTTTGCCTTTTTAATGATAAAAAGAAATCCTCTAAATACTTTTCAATTAATGGATATACAAAACTTACTAAACAAATATTATTTTTCTTCATAATCATTCCTTTTTATCACTTTAGCTGGATTTCCAACAACTGTACAATTATCTTCAATATCTCTTATAACTACTGTTCCTGCTCCTATTATTACATTTTTTCCCACTTTTTTATTTTGAATAATTGTTGTTCCTGTTCCTAATACACTACTCTCACCTATATTTACATTCCCAGAAATATTACAACCAGGTAATATAGTAACATAATCTTTTAATTTTACATCATGTCCTATTGTTGAATTTAAATTTATAATAGAATGTTTTCCAATTTCAATATTTACAGTTAAAATATTATTAGAACAAATTATTACTCCCTCTTCTATTTTTACAAGTTTAGATTTTTGAACATTTGGATGAATTAATGTAGCATATTTCCTATTTTTTACTTTTTCAATTATTTCCTTTCTTATATTTCCATTTCCGATAGCCATAGTTGCATATATTTCTTTATCTAAAGTATTCAAATATTCTATGTTTCCCAAAACTTTATAATTATTTATTTCTTTTCCTATTAATTCTAAAGCATCATCTATTAATCCTAAAATATTCCACTCTTTTTTATGCATATTAATTTCTTCTATCAACCATATAACTTCTCTAGCAAAGCCTCCTGCTCCAATAATTACAATATCTTTCATTTTTCCTCTACTTCCTCAACTTTTATATTTTTTTAATTTCTCTATTACTACATCTACTTCTTCTTCAGTAAGATTTGTACTACATGGTATATTTAATATTCTATCAATGTAATATAGAGACTTTTCCATTTCATAGGCTTCGTTATTTAGATAAGGTTTCTGTTGATGAATAAGTCCCCATATTGGCCTAGACTGTATATTTTCTTCATTCAACTTCAATAAAAGCTCATCCTTATTTAATCCATATTTTTCTTTATCTACTAATAGAGAATAAAACCAATGGTTTGATCTGATATTCTTATTAAAAGGCATAAGTTCCAGTCCTTCTATTTTTTCTATTGCTTCTTTATATCTTTTATAGTTTCCAATTTTTATATTTATAAACTCCTCAAGCTGGTCTATCTGCTCTGTTCCTAAAGCAGCTTGAAGATTAAGCATTCTGTAGTTATATCCAATTTCATCATGAATAAAATATAGTGGATCAGTTTTTGCTTGTACTGATAAAAATCTTACTTTATTTAGAAGTTCTTGATTATTTGAAACAACCATTCCTCCCCCACCAGTAGTTATTATCTTGTTTGCATTAAAAGAATAAACTCCAATATCCCCTATTGTTCCTGCAAATTTTCCTTTGTATCTCCCAGATGTATAATAAGTTCCTAATGCTTCTGTTGAATCTTCTAATACTTTTAAATTATACTTTTGGGCTATATCCATTATTTTTTCCATATCAGCCATATTTCCAAAAACATGGACTACCACTATTACTTTTATTTGCTTTTTAGTTTTCTTGTTATAAAGTTTTCCTTTTATTATTTCACATTCTTCTCTACAAAATTTTTCTAATTTTATTGGGTCTATACAAAATGTATCATCACAATCTATAAATACTGGTTGTGCTCCTAAATAAGTAATTGGATTTACTGCTGCAATAAATGTTAATGTAGGGGCTATTACTTCCTCATCTCTTTCTACTCCCAATACTCTCAAAGCTGTATGAAGTCCTGCTGTTCCACTTTGTATTCCTACAGCTCCCTTTACTCCTACATACTTTGCTATTTTTTGTTCAAATTCACTTATAAATCTTCCTCCGGTTGATACCCAACCACTTTCTAAACATTCACTCAGATTTCTTAGAATACTTTCTTTCCCCAGATTTGGAACTGATAAATTTATTACTCTTCCCATTTTCTTTTCCCCCATTTTATTTTGGTTCTTTATATGTTGGAACTATTAATTTTAAAATATTTTTTATTTTTTCATTATTATACTCATCTAATGATTCTTTTAATTTTTCTAATAATCCTTCTAAATTATCATTTTCAGATTTTAATTTAGCTATATATATCTTCTCTGATTCGGTTTTTTCACAATGTTTTATATCATAAAGTAATTCTTCATATAGTTTTTCTCCTGGTCTAAGTCCAGTTATTTCTATACCTATTTCTTTTTCTAATCCTGATAATTCTATCATTTTCTTTGCTAGTTCTATTATTTTTACTGGTTCTCCCATATCAAGAACAAAAACTTCCCCCCCATTGCCAAGGCTTCCTGCCCTTAACACAAGTTGACTCGCTTCAGATATTGTCATAAAATATCTTATTATATCTGGATGAGTTACTGTTAAATTTTTTCTTTCTGCTATCTTTTTTTTAAAAATTGGAATAACGCTTCCATTACTTCCTAAAACATTCCCAAATCTAACAGCCATAAATTTTGTTTTTCCTTTTTTATTGTAATGTTCCACTAGCATCTCTGTCACTCTTTTAGTTGCTCCCATAACACTAGTAGGATTTACTGCTTTATCTGTTGAGATTAAAACAAACTTTTCCACTTCATTTAATACTGAACTTTCAATTAGATTTTTAGTTCCATATATATTATTTTTTACAGCTTCTTCTGGATTTCTCTCCATTAATGGCACATGCTTATGAGCTGCTGCATGAAATACAAATTGAGGTTTATATTTATCAAAAAGATATTCCATCTTTTTCTTATCTCTTATATTTCCTATTTCAATATTCAATTTAATTTCTGGATATGTTTCTCTCAAAAAAAGTTCTAGAAAATATAGATCATTTTCATTTATATCCAACAAAATCAATTCCTTAGGATTATATTTTACTATTTGTTTTGATAGTTCGCTTCCTATTGATCCTGCTGCTCCTGTAACTAATATCTTTTTATTTTCTAAAAAAGTTTTTATCTGTAAAATATTATGCTTGACTACTTCTCTTCCTAATAAGTCTTCTATTTCAAAATCTTTTACTTGTGAGAAAAAATTCTTTGACATCATAAGTTGAGACATATTAGGAATAATTTTTATTTCTATTTTATTTAAATTTAATATTTTAATAAGTTTTTCTAAATCTTGTTTTGATATTGAAGTACTAGCTATTATACAAATATCTACTTTATTTGATTTTAAAAATTTTTCTAAATTATCACTTTTATCTTTTACTTCTATTCCTAAAAATTTTTTCCCTACTTTAAAATCATCATTATCCAAAAATCCTACAACATTATATTGAATTTTATCTTCTATTATTCCAGCAGCCACAGCTTTTCCTGCATATCCTGCGCCTATGATTAGAATGTTTTTCATTTTAGCTCCTTAAAATTTACAAGTTTATCTTATCCGATATACTAAATATTGTTTTATTAATTCATAATTTAAAAATTTAATAAATAGTAAAATTTTAACTATTATAATAAAAATAAATATATACTTTTTTCTTGCATCATTATCTCTTAAAAATATATTTGGTAGTAATACAATACTAAAAAAAGTAAATAATGTACTCACTCTTCTCAAAATAAGACTAGTAAATGAAAAAAGATATAAAACTTCTCCATAAAAATAAAAATTTAAACATAGATTATTCTTTGTTGAAGATTTATTTTTAAAATAATTTTTGGAAAAATAAAAAATTATACAAAATATCATTATTCTAAATAAAATTCCTAAACCAGTTCCTTCAATTTTACTCTCTATATCATGAATAGAATAAACATATAATTGATAACTTCTAGGTAACAAGTTATATATTAAATAATATATATAATTTATTAAATTAAACTTTATATTTAAAGCTCCTAAAATGATAAAAAAAAGTATAACTTTTTTTCTAATTTTTTTATATATTTTAGTATTAAAAACAATACTTCCTATTACTAAAAGAAATATAGATTTATGTATTCCTATTGCCACATAAAAACATAAATATTTTGTCCATTTATTATGACATATCATACTCAATAAAAAAATAGATAGTCCTAAATATTGTCTCATTATATTAAAAGTTTCAAAATAATACCCATCTATTATAAATAAAAAAGAATATACCCAGAAAAATTCTTTATCTATTTTATTGAAAAAAATATAAATAAAACTTAATGTAATAAAAGATAAAATGAAAATCAACACTTGATAATTTAAATTAAAATATCTAAAAATTATAATAAAAATATTAAAAAGATATTCTGAGAACTTATCTTTTGGAAAACTTTCATATACTTTCTTATAAAGTTTATAATCTGAACCCACATAATATCTTAGACCAGAAATTAATATTAGTATAATAAAAAACATTCTTCTAAAATAATAGACTTTTAAAGTTTTTTCTATTAAAATAAAGCATAATAGAAAAAATATTATTGCTATATATACAATCATTTCCACTCCATAGCCTCTAATATTCCTAAAATTTTATAAATTTGCAAATGACTTTGAATTCTATTTTTTGAAAAGAAAATCATTTTGATTAAAAATATCAAATTTTTTATTAAAAATATTTTTTTTTCTATTTTGCTTTTTTTTAAAATAATTCCTGCTTTACCAAAGCCTATATTCAATTGCTGAGAATATTCAATTTTAAGCCTATTATTAGAAATTATATGCCCCATTACCATTCGACTTTCAAATCCGTACTTTAATCCTTGCTCTTTTATGTATAAACACATTTCAGTATCTTCACCTGAAAGAAGTTCCTTGCCTATTCTTCCAGTCAATTTTGCTTTTTCATTTTTATAAAAAGTCTTTAATAAATCTCCTCTTATTACCAACCCAGCTCCAAAAGGAACTTTATGAGGATGTTTTTTCAAATCTTTTTTTATCTCTTTTTTATCTGGTACTGTACAAGCTAGTTGCTTATAAGTATTTTTTAATATTTCTCTTTCTTCAATTGTTAAATTTTTTTTTACAATAGGATAAACATGTCCATTAAAAGCCCCAATATTATTATTACATTTTATATATTCTTTACAATGAGTTAACCAATTTTCTTCAAGAAGATTGTCATCATCTAAAAATACTATCCATTTTGTTGTAATGTTTTCAATTCCTTTTCTTCTTGCATAAGTTAATCCTTGTCTTTCTTCAAAGATATATTGAATTTTATCTCTATATTTCTCTACTTTATCTTTAGTCAAATCTTTTGAATTATTATCTATAACAATAAACTTTTCTACTATTTCTTTATAATTTTGCTGTTTTAAAATTGTATTTATAACTCTTTCTATTCTATGTTCTGAATTATATGTACATATAACAATACTTAATTTTTCCATATTCTCTCCTAGCTTTTTATTGAGCTATTTCCTTTGAAAATCTTGATATTCTTTCATTCCAAATTTTTGTTATATTCTCTAGTGAATATTTTTCTGCTGTTAACAATCCATTTTGAACAATTTTTCTTTTTAAATTTTTATCTTCTATTAATAATATTATTTTTTCAGCCAGTGCAGTTATATTACCTTTTTCAAATAATAGTCCATTTTCTTTATTTTTTATCAAATATAAAGGTCCTATTGTATTGGAAGCTATTAATGGTATTCCATATTCCATTGCCTCTAGCATAACCATTGAAAATCCCTCCTCTCTTGAAGGGAGTATAAACATCGAAGCTTCCTGATAGTATTTAGAAACTTTATTACTTCCTTCAATTAAAAAAACATTTTTGTTTATATCTAACTTTTTTAACAGTTCCATTAATTTCATTTTTTCTCCCCAATCTTTTCCTACTATTTTTAGAATTTTTTTAGGATATTTTTCAATCACAATTTTAAAGGCTTCTATTAAAATATCATGTCCTTTTACATAATCTAATCTCCCTATATTTAAAATTACATCAGTATCAATGTTCGCTTTCTCCTCCACTGAAAATGACAATGGATTTGGTATAAATGTTGTTTGACATTTATATTTCAAATAATTCTCTATCTCTATGTTGCTTGCTGTTACAAAATAAGACAATTTTTTATAAAAAATACTTCTTAATATCTCACCTTTTAAATTTTCCTTTTTATAACTTAAATGTTCATACCCTATTGAAATTATATTATTTTTTTTTCCAATAATAGCTGCTAAACTTGAAGTTTCAATATTTTCTCCTATTATTATTTCTATATTATTTTTTTTTACAATTTTTTCTACATCTTTATATATTTCAAAATATTTATTAAGTTTATTTTTTTTATCTTTTTTTCCTAAAATAACTCTTACTTTATCATTTAACTCATATGCAAATTCATTACTTCCATATAAACTGTATATAAATACGCTGTTTTTTTCTCCCCAATAATTTCCTAATGTAGTTATAAATCTTTCTACACCACCTAAAAATGTTAAATTCTTTGCCAAAAATAAAATATTCACTAATTTCTCCCTTCTAGTTTTAAATTTAAATTATATGCATCCAAAACAGAATCTTCAATTGAACAATATTTCCAATCTCCATATCTTCCTATTGTATAAATATCTTTTTCTTCTAACTGTTCTTTATAGATTTTTTTATATTCATTACTTTCTTTATTTATATGTACATATGCAGGTCTCATTATTATATTTTCATAAGAAACAATTTGATCTTCAGAATTTATTATTCCTACATCTTTTAAATTATTAATAGTTTTCTTAAATTCTTTTTCTACATCTATTTTTTTATCTTCTTTAAATCCTATTTCAACATAAATACTAAGCTTATCTTCTTTTAATATATTATTATAAAAACCTATTCTATAAAAATTATAACAATTTTCTGAATAGTATATCCAATGAATGTCTTTTCTATAATCTTTTCTATTTAAACCTATATTAAAAACTAACACTTGATTAAATTTAAAGTATTTTTTTACTTTTGAATAAAAATTAATATTTTCATATTTTATAAAATCTAAAAGAGGAATTGTATTGACTAAATTTTTATATTTTATAATATAAGTCCTTGTTTTTACATATTTTTCTTTAGAATTTATTTCTTGGATTTCCTCATTTAATAAAATTTTTTCTGTATCTATATTTCTCAATAGCGTTTCTATAAATATGTATGCTCCTCTTTTGGGATATAAAAATTTATCATTATAGGAAGTATTTTTATTTTCTTTCATATTTTTTATAATTTCTTCTTTATTTGCATAAGGAAAAAACCTTCCCATTGAATTTGCATCCAATTCTTTTAAAGAACAAGCATATAACTTTTCATTATATGGTTTTAAAAATTTTTCAGTAATAGCTTTTCCAAATTTTCCATGAAGCATTTCAAGAAAGTTTTTATAGTTGTCTTTTTCTACTTTATTAAACAAATCATATAAACAATCTATAAATTCTTTCTTATTCAATTGATGAATATTTTTTTGAAAAGGATAATTAATAAATTTATTTTTATAATAGATTTTAGTATTTTTTTTTTGATATATAAGTTCATCTTTATTTATTTTTTCTAAAAAGAATTTTTTTATTTTCTCATTATTAAAATGAAAAAAATGACCTGCAAAATCCCAAACAAATCCATCTTTATAATTTGTTCTACAATATCCTCCAACCGTATTTTCTTTTTCTAGTATTATATAATTTTTATCTTTTAAAAAATTAATATAACTTAGTCCTGTAACTCCTGCACCTAACACAAGATTATTCGTTTCTATATTTTTCATAAAAATATACTCCTTTTTCATATAATTTATACAATTTATCTATTTCTGATTCTAATTTCAAACATTCTTCTTTATTTTTTATATATTTTCTTTCTAAGCTAGCTATTAACTTACTTAGTTTTATATTTTCTCCTACTATTTTTATTAGCTTTATATATGCTGCAGTTTTTAACTCATCTTTCTTATAACTTGGAAATGCTTGTATATTCTTAACCAAATCTTTTATATCTCCCACTACTTTTATATCTTTTATATTTACATAAGGAACATATCCAAATACTACAACAGGTTTTTCTAACAAATTAGCTTCTAAAGCTGTACTTCCAGCTATTGTTATTACTCCTTTTGATTCTTCAATTATTTTTTTAGGATCTGAATAATAATTTAATTTTATGATTCTTATATTTTTTAATTTTTTAAGTTCTTTATAAAAGCTAAATGGTCTCTCTCCAGACATTGCCTGATGCTCTTTTATGTATAGTTGGTAATTATAAGGTAATGCTTTAGATATATTTTTTATCATTGAAAGTTCATCTATATAAAATGGTGCTTTCATAAAGGTTGTTGATTCTGGAATTAAATGAAGAGGATAATAAATATATTCTTCTCCATCAATAGGATTTTCAAAATACTTATGAAGGTTATACCATGATATTATTTTTTTAATTTCATAAAAAAAATGAAATATTATTTTCTTAAAAGGATTTTCAAATAATGGAAGATTCAATTTAAAATTCTTTTTTCTTAAATTTCCATTTTTTATTTCTATATTAAATTCACGTAATATTGAAGAAATTATTATTTTTAAACTTTTCTTAAAAGAAATTTTATAATCTGTGATTGTTCCTTTAAACTTATCTGGTAGTATTTCTTTTTTTCTTCTATATTCAGCAATTTCTTTAAGTTCTTTCTCTAAATTTCCTTCTTTCAATACCTTTTCATACTCTTTTATTATAAATGTCTCATTTGATAATCCTAAATTAAAAGTTGGGATTAAGTAATCTTCAAATCTTGGATAATCTATTGTTATATATGGAATTTTATTTTTTTTACTATAATTTAATATTCCTACTCTTGATAAAGTCACATTTTCTAAATCAAGAATTATATCTGGTTTAGCTTCTTTTAAAATTCTATAAACATTTTTTATAACTAATTCACTCCAATATAATAATTCTTTATTCTCTATATTATTATTTTGAAATCTATTATGATATTCTTTACATAAATTTTGTTCACTAAGTAAAGCTAATCTCAAAGTTAAGTTATATTTTTCGATATCTTTTTCAAACTCTTTAAAAAAATCTTTATCTATTTCATATTTTTTCTTTTTTATATCTTCATAAAATTTTATTGTTATATCTTTTAAATCATAGACTTTAAATCCTGTTTCCATTGCTCTATAATAAGTGCTTTTATTATGCTGACACTTATTATAATAACTTTCAAAACTAGACACAAAAAACAATGAAACATCATTTTTATTTTTTAATAATTTTTTTGCTAGCTCTAACATAACATAAGTTGTATTTTCTCTACATATTAATAAAACACTTTTATTTTCTATCTTCATATTTTTCTCCTATAAAATTTTTAAAATTTTTAGAATTTTAAAAATATATATAACTATCTTATAATTTATTCTATTTAAAATCATAAAAAGTAATAATTTTTTTCTATTTTTTCCATTACTTATAGTTTTATTTTCTAATATATAATTTCTAATTTTTTTTATTCTTCTATTCATTTCATGACTATTATTATATCCTTTTATTCCTAATTGCTTTAAAGTATAAATATACATTGAATTTTTAAAAAAATTAAATTCTAATTCTAAATTTTTATTTTTCATTATATTGTTTAGTAAACTTAATTTATCAAAAATATCAAATATAATAACTTCACTTTTCTTATTAACAGCAGAATTTTGCCTAAATAAATAATTAAAAAAAATATCTGAACTATAATAAATAAAAATGTTATTTATTAATAAAATATTTATTTGATAATATAAATCCTCCCCTAATTTTAAAGTTTCATCAAATTTAAATTTTTTTATTAATTCTTTTTTTACAATGAAAGAACACATGCATTGTGACACTTTTTTATTAAGAAAAAGTCTAAGAAATTCTTTTGATGAAAATATTTTTTGATTATACACATCTTCACTATATTTAATTTTTTTTTTATTAATAATTTTCCTATATCCAAAAGACCAAATTCCAATATTATTGTCTTTAAATATCTCTACTGCTCTTATTAATAAATTTTCTTCTACTATATCATCTCCATCTAAAAAATAAATATACTTCCCCCTAGCTTCTCTTACTCCTGTATTTCTTGCTTTTGATACTCCCTCATTTACTTTGCATATTGCTTTTATTCTTGAATCTTTTTTGGAATACTCTGTTATAATTTTACTTGTATTATCTTTAGAACCATCATCAATTAAAATAATCTCAAAATTTTGAAATGTTTGTTTAAGTACTGAATTAACTGTATTATGTATATATTCTTCTAAATTATAACAAGGAATTATTATTGAAAATATAATTTCTTCCATTATTTTTCTCCTATATAATTAATCATTTGAGATATTCTCTTTTCTTAAAAAATTCTTATAAATTATTCTCCTCAGATTATTTCCACAAATTCTTATCCCTAACCTAATTACAATATTTGTTAGGTAATAATAAGTATTCATATATCCTTCTTTATAAAATTTTGTTAATGCTCTTAGTTCATTCTTGATATAAAAAGTTCCTCCTCTCCTTTTATATAATTCTTCATTACTTCGAAAATATAAAAGAGGTTCCTGAAAATTATATCCTTTAGTAATCTTTAATACTCTTAAAAATAATTCGTAATCTTCAAACCATAGGAAATCACTATAATTTCCTACTCTTAATAGTATTTCTTTTCTTATTGCCACTGTTGGATGTAAAAAAGGGCATCTTCTTTTAGAAAATTTTTTTATTTCATCATTTTTTTCTGGAAAAACACTTATTATTTTTAAATCATTTATTTCTTTTTCAAAATTATAAGCATTACTTCCTATTATTCCCACATCACTATTTTTTTTAAAAAAATTAACTTGTTTCTCTATTCGTGTTTTTAATGAAATATCATCTGTATCCATTCTTATTATTATTTCATTTGAACAATTTAACACTCCTTCTCTTAATGCCAGTCCTAATCCTTTATTTTTTTCTAAAGGAACTATTTTCATATTTATCTTATTTTTATATTCCTCTATTACTTGTTCTAGCTCTTTTGTTAAAGGTCCATCTTTCACTAGAACTATTTCTTCTGGTAAATATGTTTGATTCAGGAGACTATCTAAACTTTTTCTAAAATATTCTGCTTTTTCTTTAGAGTATATTGACATCAAAACTGATACTTTTATTTTTTCCATCAATATGCCCCCTTTTTCCCAATAACATTTTTTATTGTTTTTATTGTTATTGTTATATCCAGCCATAATGACCAATTCCTTATGTAATAAAGATCTAGTGCTATTCTCTCATCATAGTTTTCTACATCAGATCTTCCATTTGCCTGCCACATTCCTGTTATTCCTGGTTTTACCATAAATATCTTTCTGCTGTTTTCTTCTCCATAGTACATATCTACTTCCTTTTGTACTACTGGCCTTGGTCCAACAAATGACATTTCTCCTTTTATTACATTAATAAATTGGGGAAACTCATCTAATGATGTCTTTCTTAAAAACTTTCCTACCTCTGTTACTCTTGGATCATCTTTAAGCTTAAAATTCTTATAATATTCTTCTCTAAGTTTTTCATCTTTAGATAACATCTCTTCCAATCTTTTCTCTGCATCAACGTACATAGTTCTAAACTTATACATCTTAAAAGTTTTTAGGTACTGGCCTATTCTTGTATGAAGAAACATTACTTTTCCTCCATCGTTTTTTATCTTTGATGCATATATAAGGTAAAGTATAGAAAGGACTAGACACCCTATTATTCCAGTAACTAAATCAAAGCTTCTTTTAAGAAATTTGTTTGTTCTTCTATTCATTCCATTGTATGAAGATATCAGCATTATTCCATCATAGTCTTCTATACTTGAATTAAAAGTATATGTTCCATTTAACTCTGGTGTAAATTTTATCTTATTTACTTTTCCATCCAGCTTATTAATTATTTCTGCCATCTGCTTATTATCTGCCAATGGTAGTGCTATTATCACTTCATTTATTTTATTCTCTTCTATTACTTTTTCTATATCGCAACAGCTTCCAAGTATTTTATTCTTTTCTATCTGTATACTTTGATTAACTCCTTCCAAAGTATTAGCGCTTATATATCCTAATAGGTTGTACATTGTAAAATCATTCTCTTTAATTACATGAGTTAGTTCTTTGGCTGTATTTCCAACTCCTATAATGAGAAGTCTTTTTTCTAACGATTTTCTAAATATATTTCTTATAGTTTTTATTATGATCAAATTAAAGAAGGTAAATGTTATTCCTACTATCAAATGAACTGGGATATATTTACTTCCCCAGAATGCTGCATCATTTATCAACATAATTATGAGGTATTCTGTATGTACAAAGAGTTGTTTTTTCAGTTCCTCCCATATGAGTATAGTTTTAAAGGAATACATATTTTTAGTAAGATTTAATGCAAGATAGATGAAGAAAGTGTTATACATAATTCTATCTGGTACGTTAAATATTTTATTTATTAAAAAATAGAATAAAAACTGTAATCCTATCATTAAAATTTTTGGACTTTGTCTTTTCACTTTCCCCTAGCTCCTTGACTTTCATTTTAAATTGTTTCTTTTTTATGGTTTTTTCACTTTATATTTTTTATTGTTCTAAACTTGTTAGTTTTATATATTTTGTAATATTTTTTATCTAAAATTTACATTTAGTAATAATATTTAAAGAAGTTAAATTTAGACAATATTTTTTCACAAACATTCATTTTCTTTCTATATATTTTTCAAATTTTGATTTCTATATTTTTCTAACTTTCAAAATTTAGTGTCAATTTTAAAAATTTGTAAAAATTACTACTTTCACAAAATTTGGAAAAGTTCGCATTATTACAATAAAGAGAACTTTTTTGCCACCAAATCTCAGTAAAATCGTTCTAATATTTCTTAAAAATGTCAAATTATACCCTTTTTTGGTATTGACATTCTTCTATTTTAGTAGTATCATTTTTCTATACTAATCTATAATTCTAAAAAGTTTTAGCTTTAAAAATATAAAAAACATTTTCACAGGGCGCCTTATTGTAATAATGCGAACTTTTATTGCTCTTAACCTCTTATTTTTTAAGAAGTCATTTTTTGCCCCCTTTATTTTTAGAGTTTTCCTATTTTTCTACCTTTCCTATATTTCCAGTCTTTGTTCATTGCAAACATTTCTTTTTTACATATAGAATCATACTTTTTTTGTATTTTTATTTTTTTAATTTTCTATTTTTTTATCTACATTTTATATTTTTCACAATATATTATTTTTTTATTCATATAGTTATTTTTCATATATTTATTCCTCCTTCTTCTCTACTATTACATTTCCATTTCATAGTTGAAATACGATTATTTTTCCAATGTTTATTCTTAGTTTTTATCTCATAAAAAAAACTATATATTTTCTTTATATTCAAGAAAATAATATTAATATTAAGAATTTTATATACTATTAAAATTTATTTTCAGGCATAAAAAAAGGAACCCTAATTATTTTAAGGTTCCTCACTTATTTAAATATTTAATTATTTAGTATCCCATTCTTTCCAATATTTCTTCTACAATATCATCAGAACGATGTCCTTTAAAATATTCACTACTTACATTTTCAAATCCTATATTTCTATATTTACTTGGTCTTCCTATGTATCTAGCAGCAAAATTAAAATTTTCATCAAGTATAGCTAGAGTAGGTACTACATATTTTTCTTCAGGTATTCCTAATTTTTCTCTTAAAAATTTAAATCCTCTTCCTTCTGTTATTATACTTAATTTTATATTAGGATTAAACTCTATCATTTTCATAAGTACTGGAACTGTTGCACGAACATATGGGCACCATGATTCTGCACTTAATAGAAAATTATATTTTTTATCTATTTTCTTTATTCTTTCAATATACTCATCTTTTATTTTTACTACTGAAGCTATTTCTTTCATTTTATCTTTTTCAGATGCACTGGCTATATTAAAAAAAGTATCAAATGACATTCCTGTTTCAAATAGTTCTTTGTATTCCATAATTTATACCTCCCAAAATTAATAATTAACTTTTTTTAGAACTCCTTTTATAGCTTCTTCAATAGTTTTGAAACTTTTAAGTTCTTCTCTAGTGATAAGAGTATTTATCTCTTTTTTACTATACCCCAATCCTTCCAGAGCAGAAATAAGCTCCTCTTCTATCATGAGATGTCTTGCTGCATCATCATTTCTTGTGTCTATAGAAAGAGCATCTAATGTTTTTAACTTACTTTTTAAATCTAAAATTAACTGTTGAGATTTTTTTTCTCCTAGCTTAGGAACTCTTTTGAGATTATTATAGTCATCTGTTGCTACCAGATCTCTTATTGTATCTATATCAAAAGTAGACATTACTGAAAGAGCTAAAGATACTCCTATTCCCTTTACTCCAAGAAGCATTTCAAAAAGATTTCTTTCTCTTTCTTCTAAAAAACCTATTAATTTAAAAGCATCTTCTTTTATATAGTTATAGATATACAACTTTACCTCTTCTCCAGCATTGATAAAATCATAAGTTCTCAAAGATATATTCACTTTGTAACCTACACCATTTACATCTAATGCCAGATAATCTGGTTTCTTATATTCTACTTTTCCTCTCAAATATTCATACATCTATTTCCCCAGCTCCTCTTTCTTTTTTCTTCCTCTTTTTTTAGGCTTCTCTTCATAATCTATCACAGGTACTTCTTCTGCAGCTTCTAGTATAGTTTCATCAAATGCTGTAACTACTTTAGCTGCTTTCTTTTTTGTTTTCTTATTTTCTTTTTTTCCTGTAACTTCCAGCATAGTTTCATCAGATACTGGTGTTATTTTAGCTTTTTTCTTTTGAACTTTTTTATTTTCTTTACTTCCTGCACCTTTCAACATTCTGTCTATATATACAGCAGTATAGCTTTCTTCTACATCAGATATTTCTTCTGGAGTTCCACAAGCCACTACAGTTCCACCTCTATCTCCACCGTCAGGACCTATATCTATTATATGGTCTGCTGTTTTGATAACATCTAGATTATGTTCTATGATAACTACTGTATTTCCCTTTTCTACCAGTCTATCCAACACCTCTAAAAGTTTTCTTATATCTTCAAAGTGCAATCCAGTAGTAGGTTCATCTAAAATGTATATTGTTTTACCTTTTGTCATTTTAGAAAGCTCAGTTGCAAGTTTTATTCTCTGTGCCTCTCCTCCTGAAAGAGTAGTTGCAGGTTGACCTAATTTAATATAGTCCAGTCCCACATCTATAAGTACTTTAAGTTTTCTTTCAAGAGATGGTACTGCTTTAAAAAATTCATAAGCTTCTCTTACACTCATATTTAATACATCAGAAATATTTTTTCCTTTATAGTATACATCTAGTGTTTCTTTATTGTATCTTTTACCTTTACACACTTCGCATTCTACATATACATCTGGAAGAAAATTCATTTCTATTTTAATTATTCCTGCTCCTTGACATGCTTCACATCTTCCACCTTTTACATTGAAAGAGAATCTTCCCTTTGTAAATCCATGCAATTTGGCATCTTTTGTTTCAGCAAAAATAGTTCTTATATCATCAAAAAGCTTAGTATAGGTAGCTGGATTAGATCTTGGAGTTCTACCTATTGGACTCTGGTCAATGTTTATGACTTTTTCAAGTTCCTCTATTCCCTTTATTTCTTTATACTCTAAAGGATATAGCTTTCCTTTATTCAATTTATTAAAAAGTGCTGGAAATAGAGTATGATTAATAAGTGTAGATTTTCCACTTCCACTTACACCAGTAACTACTGTCATTACTCCTAAAGGGATTTCTACATCTATATTTTTCAGATTATTTCCCTTTGCTCCTATTATTTTTAAAGATTTTTTCCATTTTCTTCTTTTTTCAGGTATATCTATTTTTAATTCTCCTTTTAGATATTTTCCTGTAATAGATTCTTTATTTTCCATCACTTCTTTAGGACTTCCATAGGCAACTATTTCTCCACCAAAATCTCCAGCTCCTGGTCCTAAATCCAGTATCTCATCAGCTTGAAGCATAGTATCTTCATCATGTTCTACAACTATCAAAGTATTTCCCAAATCTTTAAGCCTTCCTAAAGTAGCGAGAAGCTTGTCATTGTCTTTTTGATGAAGTCCAATACTTGGTTCATCTAATACATAAAGCACTCCTGTAAGTCCTGACCCTATCTGAGTTGCAAGTCTTATTCTTTGAGCTTCCCCTCCTGAAAGGGTTTTTGTTTCACGAGCAAGATTTAAATAATCAAGTCCTACATTTATCATAAATGTAAGTCTTTCTCTTATTTCTTTCAAGATTTCTTTGGCTATCATCTCTTGTTTATTAGTAAGTTTCAAATCAAGAAAAAATTTAAGTGAATCTTTTATACTCAATTCACATATCTCCATGATATTTTTATCCCCAACAGTTACAGAAAGAACTTCTGGTTTTAACCTTTTTCCATTACAGACTTTACATATTCTTTCAACCATATATTTATTTTCTATTTCTTCCTTCATTGCATCAGAAAATGTTTCATGGTATCTTCTTTCAAGATTTTTTACTGCTCCCTCATATTGCTTATATCCATGGAATTGAAAATCATCACCTTCATAATCAAATTTAAACTTAACATCACTTCCATGAAATATTATATTCATATCTCTTTCTGAAAGATCTTTTATAGGCTTATTAATATCTATTTTCAAATGTTTTGCCATTGCTTTAAATATCTCCCAGCTATATCCTTTTCTGGCCATGGCACCTGGTATATACATACCACCTTCTACAATAGATAATTCATCATTATCTATCAATTTATTTTCATCAACTTCCAGATTTTTTCCAATCCCTTTACACTCAGGGCAAGCTCCAAATGGTGCATTGAAAGAAAATAGTCTTGGATTAAGATCAGGTATGCTCACTTCATCATGTTCTGGGCAGGCAAAATTTTCACTATATGCAAAATCCTGGTTATTTACATTTAAAATAACTTTCCCATTTGAAAGTTCTGTAGCTGCTTCAACAGATTGTGTCAATCTGCTTTGAAATTCTTTATCATTTTTTTTCAATACAAGTCTATCTATTACCACTTCAATATTATGTTTAAGATTTTTATCTAAAACTATATCATCTTCAAGATAGAGAATAGTCCCATTTACTCTTGCTCTTACATATCCTTTTTTCAAAAGATTAAGAAAAAGATTTTTATGTGTTCCTTTTTTATCTTTTACAACTGGAGCTAAAACTATTATTTTATCTCCCTCTTGAAATCTTTCTATTGCTCCTTCTGTTATCTCTTCCGTACTTTGTTTTTCAACTTTTCTTCCACAAATAGGACAATGAGCTGTTCCTATATGTGCAAAAAGAAGTCTCATATAGTCATATACTTCTGTAATTGTTCCTACAGTAGAACGAGGGTTTCTGTTAGTTGTTTTTTGTTCAATAGATATAGCAGGGGCTAATCCCTCTATACTGTCCACTTCAGGTTTATTCATCTGCCCAATAAATTGTCTTGCATAAGCAGAAAGACTTTCTACATATCTTCTCTGACCTTCAGAATAAATAGTATCGAAAGCAAGTGAAGATTTTCCACTTCCACTTACACCAGTGATAACTACAAATTTATTCTTTGGAATCTCAATATCTATATTCTTTAGATTATGTTCTCTTGCACCTTTTATTACAATCTTGTCTAACATATACACCTCTTAATTTAAAAGCATTATCAATTTATATTCATTACAAATATTATAACCCATTTTTTTACTTTTTTAAACTATTAATTTTCTAAAATATACAGGGTTACAAAACCAATTCAAACATCGTTTTATCTATATTCACATATAAGTATATCACTATTTTAAATAAAAAACAAGCTGGGAGAAATCATTTTCTTTTCACCCAGCTTTGATATATTTATACTTATGGCGGTAGCGTGTAGGAATCGAACCTACCAATGACTTTTCAGCCACCACGACAGTTTTGAAGACTGCTGAAAACACCAGTTTTCCTCCGCCACCATTTATCAATTATTAATCTAATTTTTCTATATGTTTTTTTAATCCTTTTTTTATTACACTATATCTTTCTAATTCTATTCCATTAGATTTCAGTAATTCTTCTACTTTATTTTTATTTTCAAATTCTATTCTTATTGAAAGACCACATGTTGCTTTTACTTCAGAAGGAAGTGGAATTATTCTGCATTCTATTCCATTTTCTTTGAGTAATTTCTCACTCTTGATTATAAGATGCGTAGAATCAGCAGCAAGCAAAAGAAATTTTTCTTCTTTCATCATGGCTTTATTACCCTTCTTGCATTCATTTGTTTATTCACTATGTTATACATATTAGTTATACTACCAATTTTTATGTCATCTGTCAACCCATAAAAATTAACACATGTTCCACAGCAGAGTATTTCTACTCCTCTTTCTTCAAGATTTTTTAAATCATTTAGACTTTCAGAATTTTCTACAGCAAGTTTTACTCCTTCATTATAGAAAATTATAGTCTTAGGAAGAACTTCTACTTCTGTAAGAGTGTATATAAACCCTTTCATAAGTATTCTTCCAAGTTCAGGATCTCCTTTTCCCATATATACAGAATCTATTACAACAACTGTATTATCTTCATCTTCAAACTCTTCAATTTCTTCTTTTGTTTTATTAATAATAATCTTAAATATTTCTCCTGTTTCAGCGATACTATAATCATATCCCATTTCTTTTGACATCTTTTGAAGATTCTCAAGAGATATTTTATTATCAACTAATACTTCTACCTCTCCTTCTTCTATATCTTTCAAAGCATTCTTTGTCATTATAATAGGAATTGGACAAGTTTGTCCTACTGCATTTACTTTTATCATTATATTACCTCCTGCTTTGTTCATTTTAAAATTCTGTATTCATCAATTCTTTTGGTTACTCCATTTTCATCTAGTTTTTCCAATATTAAGAGAATTGATTTTCTACTGATTCCAAATAATTCTCTAGCTTCTCCTAAGGTTATTTTCCTATTTTTTTCAAGATACTCTCTTAATTTTTTTTCGCTTTCCATAAAAAATCCTTTAAGCATAAAATTTCCATCTTTTAGTTCTACAAGGAAAGAATTATTCACCATATATGAATGGACTGCTGAAAAAAAATCTTTATCTTTAAATAGATTTGATATATCCTCTATTTTTTGTGGAGTAAATCCACCTTTTTTGTATATTGAAAATATCTCATCTTTCCTTTTTTTCTGTTCTTTATTTAATTTTATTTTGAAATCTTTTTTAAAAATATATTCTTCATGCATTTCAATAATATTTTTTTTTCTAAAATACTCTAGAATTATATTATACACCTTTATTGAATAATTTTCAAAAAATCTGTTTTTCAATTCTGATCTTTTTATCCCAATAGCCAATGAATATTTTTGATGATATTGTTCTAGATATTCTAAAATCTGATTCTTTAAATTTTCTAATTTATCTGTATTTATATAGATATCATCAAATATTTTCTCTATATTTTGAGAATTTTCTATTTCTGTTTCTGATATTTTTTCTCCTAAAAAAAGCTCTATATTTTCTTTAGTCATGAATATATCATCACTATTTAATACAATATTCTCTATTTTTTTATATTTATTTTTAGAAGAAAGAATTTCCAATTTTTCTAAATATTTTAAATCTTTTCTTTTTGCTCTCTCCTTGGGAATATTTATTATTTCTATTCCACCAATAGTTGATATTGGCGAAAAGCTCCTCACTATTCCTATATCTCCCACAGAAAAAGCTGACTCCTTCTCAAATTCTATTTGTACAAATTTTTTATCTCCAGAAAATATTTCATCTTCAAGGAATATTTTTACTCTTCCTATAAGTTCTTCTGTTCCTATGTTTATTCTTATTCTTTGGTTGTTTTTTACATTACTACTTCTTTTTAAAAGTGTAAAAATACAATCTACTCTATTTGATACAATAAGAGAATTTTTTTTAGCTATGATATTTCCTCTTTTTATTTCTTTAGAATCTATATTTATATTTAAAGCACATCTATTTCCAGCTTCCAAGATTTCTAATTTATTTCCATGATTTTCTATTCCCTTTATTTTTACTTCTTTCATTTGAGGATAAACTGTTACAATATCTCCTACAGAAATTCTACTATTCTTGGAAGTACCTGTAACCACTGTTCCAAATCCTTTTACTGAGAATACTCTATCAATATCCAGTCTAAAATCTTTGTTTTCAGCTCTATCTTCTTCTATTTTTAATATCTCTTTTTCAAGCACTTCTTTTAATTTCTCAAAACTTTTAGAATCTTTTTCAGATATTTCTAATATTGGACTATTTTCTAAATAAGAATTTTTAAAAAGCTCTCTTACATTTTTCTTAAGCTCAAGCACTTTATTCTCATCTGCTAAATCTCTTTTAGTGAGAAGTATTATTCCCCTTTTAACACCTAATATATTTATAATATCAGCATGTTCCAAAGTTTGAGGTTTTATTCCATCATCACAGGCTATGACAAAAAGAATTATATCTATTCCTGTAACTCCTGCTGCCATATTCTTTATAAACTTTTCATGTCCAGGAACGTCTACTATTCCAACTTTTCTTCCATTACTCAAAGTAAAAAAAGTAAAACCTAAATCAATTGTCATTCCTCTTGCTTTCTCTTCTGGAAGGGTGTCAGTATCCTGCCCTGTCAACCCTTTTACAACTGTTGTCTTTCCATGATCAATATGACCAGCTGTTCCTATTATTACATTTCTCATAGAAATATCCTTTCAGCAGCTCCTAATATTTCTTCAAAATCTTTTTCTTTCAATGTCTTGGCATCAATGATAAAACGGTCACTTTTTATTCTTCCTATTACAGGAATATCATTTCCTCTGAATTTTTTTTCAAGTAAAACAGCAGCTCCATTAAAACAAACAGCATAGCTTTCTACTGTTTCTTCTGGCATAGATCCTCCACCTATTTTAGCTTCTGTTTCAATTACATTATTCTCTATATTTTTTTCTGTCAGCATAAATGATAATTTTTCTGCTCTTTCCAATACTTTTTCTTTTTTCTCAGTTATCATATTTAAAACTGGAATTTCTTTTACTGCTTCTCTTTCATCTTTATAATATTGAAAAATATTCTCCAATATAGAAATAGTTATTTTATTTACACGAAAAGCTCTCAAATATTGATTCTTTTTCAATCTTTCTATTAATGGCTTTTTCCCTAAAATGATTCCACATTGAGGTCCACCTAAAAGTTTATCTCCACTTACAGTAACTATATCCATTCCTGATTCAATACTTTCCTGAATAGTTGGCTCTTTAGAAAGTCCATATTTTGAAAAGTCTACCAACACCCCACTCCCAAGATCTTCCATTGTCAATAATCCATGTTTTTTTCCTAGTTCTGCTATATCTTTTTTATCTGTTCCTTCTGTAAAACCAGTTATTTTGAAATTAGATGTATGAACTTTTAATAAAACAGCTGTTTCTTCATCTATATTATTTTCATAATCAAAAATATGTGTTTTATTTGTTGTCCCTACTTCTTTTAATGCTGTCCCAGCTAATTTCATTATTTCAGGTATTCTAAAAGATCCTCCAATTTCAACTAATTCTCCTCTTGATACAATTGTATTCTTTCCATTAGCAAATTCATTTAGACATAAAATAACAGCTGCAGCATTATTATTTACTATTAATGCTCCCTCTGCTCCAGTTATCTCACATATAAGTTTTTCTATATGTGAATATCTACTCCCTCTGCTCCCAGTTTCTAAATCATATTCAAGATTACTATAATTTAAAAGTATTTCTCCCAAATCTTCAGTTATTTTTTCATTTAAAATAGAACGTCCTAAGTTAGTATGAATTATAGTTCCAGTTCCATTTATAATTCTTCTTAAATTCAATTTATTTTTTATTCCTGATATTTCTTTTATTTTCAAAATTATTTCATCTTCTGAAAAATTTTCTATTTCATTATTTTTTATCTTGTTTCTAAAAAATTCTATTCCATCTTTCACTGCCTGATAATAATTGTGATAACTCAACTTTTTGCTTATCTCTTCCAATTTTTCATTTTTCATAAGAATATCTACTTTAGGAAGCTTTTGAAACAGATTTTTCTCCATACTTTCTACCTCACAATAATAAATTTGTCCTTTTTGTCTGTAACACTTCCAACTATATGGGCTTCTATATCCTTAGAATTAAATTCTTCCATCAATTCTTTGATATATTCTTTTTTTACTGAAAATAACAATCCTCCTGAAGTTTGTGGGTCATAAAGTATTTCCTGCATCCACAGAGGAATATTTTGAAAATCTACATGTTTTTGTACATAATTTCTATTTTTCTGTCCACCACTTGTTATAAGAAAATCTTGTGCATATCCTTTTGCTTCTTTTATAAAAGGAATGAATTCTGCTTCAAAAATCAAAGTTTTTTCGGAGTTTTCAGCCATTTCAAAAGAATGACCTAAAAATCCAAATCCAGTTATATCTGTGCAAGCAGTAATAGGATATTTTACAATAATTTCCCCTGCATATTTATTTAAAGTAGTCATGTTTTTTATAGATTCTTTTAAAGCTTCCTCACTTGCCATTCCCACTTTTGAAGCTGTTGTAACTATCCCAGTCCCTAAAGATTTAGTACATACAAGAATATCTCCAGTTTCACACCCATGATTTTTTAATATTTTATCTGGATGAGCAATTCCTGTAACTGACAGTCCATATTTTATTTCAGGGTCATGTATTGAATGTCCTCCACTTAGGACAGCTCCTGCTTCTGCAACCTTTTCAGCTCCACCTCTCAATATTTCTCCAAGGATATTTATATCCATTTTTTCAGGAAAACACACTATATTCATTGCTGTTTTAGGAATTCCTCCCATAGCATACACATCACTCAATGAATTAGCTGCTGCTATTTGACCAAATATATATGGATCATCTACCATAGGAGTAAAAAAATCCAAAGTTTGTATCATAGCTATCTCATCAGTAAGCTTATATACTGCTGCATCATCTGATTTATCAAACCCTACTATTAAATTTTTATCTTCCACACTCGGAAGTTTTGAAAGTACATCACTCAAGACCTCTGGCCCTATTTTGCTGGCTCAACCACCTATAGAGCATCTATCTAGATGCAGTTTTTTCATTTTCAGCCTCCTAATTTACAAATTATATTTATTAAAACTTAAAGCATTTTTACTATATTTACCAAAATTCTTACTAAAAATTCTCTTTTATGTTTATCTTCTTCATTATATATAATATCAGCCATTTCTTTTATATCTTCTTTTATTTCCTCTTTTGTTGCAGAATCATAAGCATCACTTATCTCACCTCTGAAATCCTGCATAAAATAATCAAAAATATTTCCAGCTACTAATCTTCTTTTAGAAGACCTTTTAAAACTCTCATAAGCTTCAAGTATCCACTCAAGCCTTTCGCTCATTTTTTCCTCCTTTATCATAGCACCTGTCAAATTATCCGATTCAGAAACAATTATTTTCTCTTTGTTTAATTCTTTTAAAATAGTTATTAAAATAATAGTTCCTGCTATTATAACATCAGCCCTCTTTGGTTCAAGTCCGATTATTTCTTTTCTTTCTTCTATACTTTTTGAAATAAATAATTCTAAATTTTCTTCTAATTCTTTTACAGATATCTCAGACATATGAACTTGCTGACTATCATATATTTTCATTTCTTTTTTTACTGATATTTGTGTTGTAGCCGTTCCAGCCACTCCTACTGCTTTAAACTCTTCATTTTTAATTTTTTTTATTTCTTCAATATTTTTCCTTACCCATTCTTTGCACTTTTCAATATTCTCTTGAGAATAATCATCTTGAGAAAAAAACTTTTCTGTTGCTCTCACTGCACCAATATCTATACTTTTTATAAAATCAATTTCATTATTCTTTCCAAGAGTAAATTCTGTACTTCCTCCACCTATATCTATAACAAGTATTCTATCATTGAATACCAAAGAATTTCCAAGAAAATTTAATTTGGCCTCTTCCTCTCCAGATATACATTTTATTTCAATTCCCAACTCCCTAACTTTTTTCATAAATTTTTCTCTATTTTCTGCATCTCTTGTAGCTGATGTAGCAAAAGCTTTCAATTCTTTTACATTATATTTATCTGCTGTTTCTTTATACTTTTTTAAACATTCAACTGTTCTTTCTATTGCTTCTTCCTTTAAGAAGTGATTTTCATTTACTCCTTCTCCAAGTTTTACAATTTCTACTTCTTTTATTAATTCATTTAAAATATCTATTCCTTTTTCAGTTTTCATAACTTCAGCTATAAATAATCTACATGAATTTGTTCCTATATCTATTATTCCTTTTGTATACCTGCCATTTTTATCAGTCATTTTTCAGCCTCTCAATTTTATAATATTTTAAAGATATTAATTACTTCTTCATATTATAGATTATACTCAAATTTTCTTTTTTATTCAACAGCTAGATAAAATTTCTAAACTTTGACATAAATAAAATAATATGTTATTTTAGAACCAGATAGTGATATAATATAATAAATTAAAATCAAAAAAGAAAAAGGAGTGAATAAAGTGAAAACTTTAAAAACTTTTATACTAATGGCTGTTATGACATTTATTCTTATGCTCATAGGAAATGCTGTAGCTGGGAGAGAAGGACTTATCTTTGCTTTAATAATGGCAGGAGTAATGAATTTCATCTCATACTGGTTTAGTGATAAAATAGTTCTGTCTATGTATGGAGCACAGCCTGTAGATGAAAACAGTCGTTTATATCAATTGGTAAAAAAACTAGCTATAGAAGCTGATATACCTATGCCTAAGGTGTATATATTAAATGAAGCACAACCTAATGCTTTTGCTACTGGAAGAAATCCAAGCCATGCTGCTGTTGCAGTGACAAGAGGACTTATGGATATAGTTGATGAAGATGAACTTTCTGGTGTCATTGGACACGAGCTTGGGCATGTACATAATAGAGATATCTTAATTGGAACTGTTGCAGCTACTATGGCAGGAGCTATTACTTTCCTTGCCAACATGGCAAAATGGGCTGCAATATTTGGTGGAAGAAGCAGTAGAAATGATGATAGAGATGGAGGTAATCCTTTAGCTTTGATTGCAGTAGCCATTTTTGCTCCCATTGCTGCTATGCTTGTACAAATGGCTATATCTAGAACCAGAGAATATAAAGCTGATGAATTTGGAGCAAAAGTCAGTGGAAATCCTCTGTATCTTGCTAGAGCATTAAGAAAACTGGAAGATTATAGCAGAAGAATTCCTATGAGAAATGCTGCTCCGTCTACAGAGAATATGTTTATTGTAAGTCCATTAACTGGAAGTAAAATGGCTTCTCTTTTCAGTACACATCCATCTACAGAGGATAGAATAAGAAGACTTCAAGAAATGGTTTATTAATAATAAAATAAAAACAACTTAAATATTTCAGGAGGAAAAATGAAAAAAATCTTAGCTATACTTGCAGTTTTTTCTTTAACTGCTTCAATTACACTATCAAAAGAGATAATCCCAGAATATTATGTAATGGAAAAGCTTCTTATTCCAATTAGTGCTTCTCCGGTTTTTTCATATATTGGTGATAAAAAAATTGATGATTTCAAAGAAATAAAAGCTATTCAAGTAGATGATAAAGTTCTTCAGGGAATTGGTACACATGAAAATCCATTCTATATGAAAGATTCAGATGGAAAAACTGTTACTGTAAGAGTTGGAGATTATGTTATCTCTCCAATGACACTTTCTACTATTTACGCAATAAAGAAAGATGATTTTGAATTAAATTACAGAGATTTAAATGCACCTGATGTTTCTCTTGTAACTGCTGATGTAACTACTGTTGGTGAAAAAATCAGAACTGACGAAATAGATGAAGCAAATAACAAAATAGAAGCATCTGAAGAATAATACACAAGTTTTTTGACAGGAAAGAGGGGAATATAATTTATGAATATAAAGAGAAAATTAATTTACTTTTTAAAAGAAGTAGCCAGACAGGGAAAAATATCCAATATAATTTCAGGTATTCAAAGAGCATTAGAAAATTACAAAAGAGCTAACTCTGCCCTCTGGGTTACATCTCTTTGTTTTTATACCCTTCTTTCTCTTGTTCCTATATTTGCAATTTTATTTAGCTTAGGAAGCTGGCTGGGAGTAGCAGAAAGTATTATTATTCATTTGAGCAAATACTCCCCTTTGAACGAAGAGATGATTACTTTTCTTGTACAATTTTCTGAAAATCTTTTAGAAAATGCTAGAAGTGGAGTTTTAGCTGGAATAGGTTTTTTGTCATTGGGTTGGACTTTAATCACTATGTTTTCTATTGTTGAAAAATCATTTAATGATATTTGGCAGGTAGAGAAATCAAGAATGATTTTAAGAAAAATAACTGATTATATAGCTTTTTTTCTATTGTTTCCATTACTTATACTTACTATAAATGGTGGTATGGTTATAATAGGAAAAAAACTGGAAGGTATTTATGATATTTCTCCATATACTTTGCAGATAATACCATCTTTCAGTATATTTTTATTTTTTACAGCACTATATATGCTCATACCCAATACAAAAGTAAAGCTGATTCCTGCTTTTTTCTCAGCTATTTTTACATCTGTACTTTTTTCAGGGCTTCAATATTTTTTCATACACCTACAGGTTATGATTATCACTTACAATAAAATATATGGAAGTTTTTCTGTTATCTTCATTTTCTTTTTCTGGCTGAAAATAATGTGGTTCTTTATCATTCTAGGAGCTCATTTATCATACTTTTTACAGAATAAAGATTTGAAATCTCATTCTAATAATGTAAATGGGATAAGCTTTAAATCTAAAGAGTATACTGGAATGATAATAATACGAGAACTTATAAGAAGATATTTAAACAATCTTTCTCCAGTTACAGTAAAAGAACTTGCTGAAAGAAGTAATATTTCTTATGATGTTATCTTACATATTCTTAATATATTTGAAGAAAACGGATTAGTAGCAAAAGTTATCAATGTAAAAAATGATAATGAAGAAGGATTTACTATACTTCAAAATATAGACCAAATAAATTTCAAAAAAATATTTAATATCTTAGAAAATTCTGGTGAGGATATTAAATTGCAGGTTAATGATGATAACAGAGCTTTTTATAGAATAATCAAAAATAAAGACTTTGATTTTTTAATTAAAGATCTTTTGGAAAATAATAAATAATTTAAGAAAGAGGAAAACCAATTTTAAGCAGCTTTCCTCTTTTTTATTTAAAATATATCTTTATTTTTACAGTTATCTATCATTTCACTTGTATCTTCTTTTTCAATAGAAATTATATCAATTTCAGAATTTTTCTGTTTTTTAACTACAAATTTATCATAGAGAAATAAACATACAAAAGATACTCCTAATGCTATAAAGCTTGAAGCAATACTCTGATTTTCAGAAAATCCCAGTTTGCTTGCTATGAAATAACCCAGTATCATTGCTACAGCAGGAAATACATATGCAATAGACGCTGCTTTTATAACTTTTCCAGCAGATATTTCAAATGTAACTGTATCTCCTATCTCAGCTTTTCTATCTGTTGTAAATTCAAAATCTTTTCCATATTTACTATCTCCACTACACCCACTACAATGTGAACATGATGTATCTTTATATAATTTTACTACTATTTTATCTCCATTTATTTCTTTAATTATACCTTTGTTTAACATATGTACCACCTTTCTATTTTGTCTTCCTCTATTACAAATTATAACACAAAAAAAAACTTTAAAAAAGCTAAAGGTATATTTCTTGAAAACTATTTTTCTCTATGATACAATATAGAATAGTTTAATAGTAAATTCAGGACGAGGTATGGTATGAAAAAAATATTGAAATTTCTACACTTGAAATATTTATATCTTTATTTTATTATTTATTTCATATCAAGTTATTTCTTTAATGGTAAATTAAAAAGTACTGGTATATATTTATTTTTAGAAAATTACCTTGGAATTATAATTTTTCCAGCTTTATTTATGTTGATAATTTCGCCACTTTTTTTCTTCATTAAAGATAGAAAGAAAAAAATGGTATTTAATGTAAAATTACATGCTTTTTTTATTTTATTAATAAGCTGCCTCTATCTTTTTATAGTATGTAAATTAAAACTTCCTTTTACAAAGGAGTTGGCAGATGACAGTATTATAGAAAATTTTTTAGGTCTTTCCATATATAAATATAAAATAGGGTTTATAGCTACTTATTTATTCTATCTTATTCTAAAAAATATTATGTTCTGCTATATTTATGTTGGACTTGGTTTTTTAATATTTTCTACTTTCTTTCTTATAACTGCAAAATTTATAAAAACAACAATATGTAGAATTTATCATGAACATAAAGAAAAGAAAAGAATACAAAAAGAAGAGCAACTCCTAAGAGAGCAGATAGCTATAAAGGAAGCTCTAGAAAAAAGAGAAGCTGATAAAAAATTAAAAATGGAACTAGAAAAAGAAATAAGAATAAAAGAAAGAGTTGAAGAAGTTATTTTAAATAAAGAATTAGTTTTGGAAAGTTACTCTATTGATGAAAATAAGAATAATGATATAATAAATAATATAAAAGAATCTGATACACAAGAAGATGATGATGAAGAATTTTTGAAAATAATTGATCCTGATTTTTTTAGTAGACAAAAAAATGAAAAAACTAAAAAAGAAGCAGTAAAACAAGAATTGGAAGAAGAAAAAGAAGAAGAGAAAATAGAAAATCCTGCTTCTGACATGGCATATGAAAGTACTATAGATTTTCCATTATTTACTATAGCAGATTCTCCTGTCAAAGAGGAAAAAATCAAAGAAACTGCTGACAATACAGAAACTGTAATAGAAACAACTCTTGAAAAATCAGAAAAAAAAGAAAGAAAACTTTTAACAATAAGAACACCTGGAGGAAAAAAAGATGATTCTAGCTTCTAAATCTCCAAGAAGAAAGGAGATACTTGAAGACACTGGATTTAAAATACAAATTAAAAGTGCCCAGATAGAAGAAATAAGTGATAAAATTTTAATTACTGATAAGATTATGGATATAGCAAGAAAAAAAACTATGGCAGTTGCTAAGCAATATCCCAATGAATTTGTTGTGGGAGCAGATACTATAGTTGAAATAGATGGCAAAATAATAGGAAAGCCAATTAACGAAGATGATGCCTTTAATACATTAAAAATGCTATCTGGCAGAAAACACAATGTTATCACAGCATATAGTCTAATTAACTTATCTAAAAAAATAGATATTACAGATTATGATATTACTAAAGTTTCTTTTAGGGAATTATCTGATAATATGATAAAATGGTATATATCTACTAATGAACCTATGGACAAGGCAGGTTCCTATGGAATACAAGGAAAAGGAGCAGTATTTGTCAATGGCATAGATGGAGATTTTTTCAGTGTAATGGGATTTCCTATTGGTAAATTTGTTGAAAAAATTTCTCATTTAGGTATAGAACTAAAAGATATAGAAAAAATATAATAAAAAACATAAATACATTTAGAGGTGAAGAATGAAGAGATATTTTAACAAATTTTTAGGTTTTTTTTCTGAAGATTTAGGAATTGACTTAGGAACATCTAATACATTAATATGTGTAAAAGATAAGGGAATTATTTTAAATGAACCTTCTGTAGTTGCTATAAATACAAGAACAAAAGATATATTTGAAGTTGGTGAAAGAGCCAAACTTATGATAGGTAGAACTCCAAATAATCTTGATACAATAAGACCTTTAAAAAATGGAGTTATCGCTGATTATGAAATAACAGAAAAAATGCTTAGTTCTTTTTATAAAAGAGTAAGCCATAATAGATTTTTTTCAAGCCCAAGAGTTATTATCTGTGTTCCTGCTGGAGTTACTCAAGTTGAAAAAAGAGCTGTTATAGAAGTAACCAGAGAAGCTGGAGCCAGAGAGGCATATCTTGTAGAAGAACCTATGGCTGCTGCTATAGGTATAGGACTAAATATTTTTGAGCCTGAAGGAAATATGATTGTTGATATTGGTGGAGGTACATCTGAATTAGCTGTCATTTCTTTAGGAGGAGTTGTTAAAACTTCATCTTTCAGGGTAGCAGGAGATAGATTTGATACTACAATAATAGAATATATTAGACAAAAGCATAATCTTTTAATTGGAGAAAAAACTGCTGAAGATATCAAAAAGCAAATAGGTGCTGTTGTTGAACTTGAAGAAGATATTTCTATTGATATCAGTGGTAGAAATGCCCTTAACGGACTTCCTAAAGATATAAAAATATATTCTTCTGAAATAGTAGAAGCATTGAGTGAATTATTACAACAGATAATAGAAGAAATAAAAGTCATTCTTGAGAAAACTCCTCCTGAATTATCTTCAGATATAAAAAGAAGGGGAATCTATATCACTGGTGGTGGAGCACTTCTTAGAGGTATAGATAAAAAGATTTCTGAAAGTCTTAATCTGAATGTAACTATTTCTGAAGATCCATTAAATGCAGTTATAAATGGTATTCAAATACTTTTAAAGAATTTCCATATTTATAATAAAGTTTTAATTTCTCCAGAAACTGACTATTGATTTTAGAGAAAGAAGGGGTTATATGAAAAGATTTTTTTTAATTTTTCTTATGATACATACCTTTTCATATAGTAACTATCTCATTAGTAATAGTGAGATAGTTCTTTTTTATGATAAAAATTTTAACAGTGTCCACTTCATAAAAGGAGATGTTTTTAATCCTATTGATATCTCTAAGATAGAAGGAAAAATAATTATTGATGGAAAAGAAATAATATCTATCAATCGTTTTTTTAATAGAACTGAAATGGTTCCTGGAACTAATATTTTAAAACTTTACTATTCTATTAATGGACAAGATATAGATGTAACTATTATACCATCTATGCTGGAAAGAGAAAAGCTATACATAATAGTAGATTTGAAAAATTTAAAAACTGATAAAAGAATAGATTTTGCATTTCATATATTTCCTCAACAGGATAATGGAAATATAGAATTTATAAGAGCTTCAAATTCTTTTGTTTATGGAAATCATATATTTTTCAAATCTGAAAATTATGGAGGTCAGGTATTTATTGGAAGAGATAATGTAATTGAAAATTTTGTTTTGGAAGAAGTTACTACTAAAACTAAAAAATATCAAGATGATAACTTATATTACCTCATAAGTAATATAAATAAAAATGAACCTATTCTTTTTACATTCAAATTTTTTGATAATTTTAAAAATAATAATCTTGTAAAAAGTAATGATATCATATCTGAAGAATTTAATTACTGGTTAGGACTTAAATCTGAACAAAGAAATTTCAAAAATCAAGAAAGTGTTATTACTCAATTAAGAATGTTGGATATCATAACTTCAAGAGCTGTTATTCCAGATTCTATCTCTTATAATAACAGTAAAGAAAATCTTACCAACAAAATGAAGCTTTATTATATATCCAGCTTATTTAAAAATGATTTTGATGCAAGAAAAATGTTTGTTGATATCAATATAAGAAAAACTGAAACTGAAAGTGCTGCTTACTACACTTATCTTTTCAGATATTTAAATAATCAAAATAAAATGTTTGACAGCAATTTTTTTAACTGGAAAATTAAGCCTGAAGTTCTTTCTATGGTTGACTCCATTGAAAATAATGGAGAAATATTTGATGGAAGAGATAATATTTATAATTATTATACTCAATATAAACTTTTAGAAACAATATCACAATTAAATGAATTTAATGATGATATAAATTGGATTAAAGAGAGAAAAAATCTTCTTCACCAATTTATAATAAAAAATTATACTCTAAAAGATGGAATAAAGACTAGAAGAACTAGTGAAAAAAGTAATTATAAAAATATAGCTTACTTAGATATACTTCCAAAAGATAATCAAAAAAAAATACTGTTATCTGATTATGAAAAATATTACAATAAAAATTCTGGTGTTCTTACTGTTAGAAATGAAGATGTTATAGATATAGAATATAACTTAAATTTTATTATAAAGTTGTATGAAAATGGATTTAAAGAAATGGCTGACAATCTTCTTTCTAATCTTGAAATAATAATAGAAAAAAATAATTCATATATAGTTCCTAAAATTTACTTAAATAAAAGTAATTCTGCTGGAATATATGGAGAACTTCTTTATCTATATTTAACAGCTGTCCAATATAGGGAGAATAATAATGAGCATACAAAATAAAATAGAAGCTATTCTTCTCTTAGGAGGAGATGAGGTAAAAATAAAAGATCTCTCTAAATTTTTTTCTCTTTCTATTGAAGAAATTATGAGAGTATTAGAAGAATTGAAATTAGAACGAAAAAATAGTGGCATCAATATTGAATTTAGTGGTGAATTTGTATACTTAGTAACCAATCCTCTATATGGGGAATTTATAAATCAATATTTTGAACATGAAGCAAAACCTAAAAGACTTTCAGGTGCTGCTCTTGAAACTCTTTCAATAATAGCCTATAGGCAACCTATTACTAAAAGTGAAGTAGAATCTATAAGAGGAGTTTCAGTAGATAGAATAATTCAAAACCTTGAAGAAAAAAAATTTGTCCGAGTTTGTGGAAAAAAAGAAGGTATTGGAAGAGCCAATTTATATGAAATAACAGATAAGTTTTTAGGATATATTGGAATAAGTTCCATAGATGAACTTCCTAATTACTTAGAGGTAAAAGGGAGAACAGAAGATGGAGGAAATGAGGATAAATAAATATCTAGCTTCTCTTGGAATTGCTTCAAGAAGAGAAGTGGATAAAATGATAGAAGAGGGAAGTATAAAAATAAATGGAGAAAAGGCTACTCCAGGTATTAAAGTTAGTGACAAAGATGAAATTTATATAAGAGGAAAAAAAATAGAAAAGCATACTGAAAAAAAAGTTTATTATATCCTTAATAAACCTCTGGAAGTATTAAGCTCATCAAAAGATGATAGAGGAAGAAAAACTGTAGTTGATCTTATCAACTGCAAAGAAAGAGTATTTCCTATTGGAAGATTAGACTATAATACTTCTGGTCTTATTATACTCACTAATGATGGGGAACTTTTTAATAGAATAATTCACCCAAAAGCTGAAATATTCAAAGAATATTATGTTAAAGTTTTGGGAGAAATAAAAGAAAACAATGTTGAGCTTCTTAAAAATGGAGTTGAATTAGATGATGGAATCACTCTTCCTGCCAATGTTAGAATTTTAAGAAGAGAAAAAGGAAAAACTGAACTTTTAGTTGCTATAAGAGAGGGAAGGAATCGGCAGGTAAGAAGAATGATGGACAAAATAAATCATCCTGTAATAACCCTAAGAAGAGAAAAAATAGGTAATCTTTCTCTTGGTAATTTAAAATTAGGAGAATACAGAGAACTTACAAACGACGAAATAAATTATTTATATTCATTATAAAATTTAAATTTTGAGGAGGAAAATATGGCTTTGACTAGAGAAGAAGTTTTAAATGTAGCTAAACTTGCTAGACTTAAATTCACCCCTGAAGAGATAGAAAAATTTCAGGTAGAGCTGAATGACATACTAGGGTATATTGATATGCTAGATGAAATAAATACAGATGAGGTAAAACCTCTTATACAGGTCAACAACACAGTAAATAATTTAAGAGAAGATGAAGTAAGAGAATCATTATCAGTGGAAAAAGCTCTTTCTAATGCTCCAGATTCTGGAGATGGAGCTGTAATAGTTCCAAAAGTTGTTGGTGAATAATAAAATATATAAGGAGGATTTTCTAAATGGAAAATTTTTATAAGTTATCTGCTGTTGAGATAAAAGAAAAAATCTCAAAAGGTGAGATAAAATCTGAAGATGTTGTAAAAGAAATCTTTGAAAGAATAGAAAAAATTGATGGAAATATAGGAAGCTTTGTTCATCTTAGAAAAGAAAAAGCTTTAGAGGAAGCCAGAAAAATTGATGAAAAAGTAAAAAATGGTGAAAAACTTGGTGCTTTAGGTGGAATACCTGTTTCTATAAAAGATAATATGGTTTCTGAAGGAGATATAAGCACTTCTTGTTCTAAAATACTTGAAGGATATACTGGAATATATGATGCCACTGCTGTAAAAAAACTAAAAGAAGCAGATGCAGTCATTATTGGTATAACTAATATGGATGAATTTGCTATGGGAAGTACTACAAAAACTTCTTGTTATAAAAAAACAAAAAATCCTTGGGATACTGAAAGAGTCCCTGGTGGAAGCAGTGGAGGAGCTGCAGCTTCAATAGCTGCTCAAGAAACTTTCATTTCTCTTGGATCAGATACTGGTGGAAGTATCAGACAACCTGCTTCTTTTTGTGGAGTAGTTGGAATGAAACCTACTTATGGAAGAGTTTCAAGATATGGACTTATGGCATTTGCTTCATCACTGGATCAAATAGGACCTATAGCTAAAAATGTAGCTGATATAGCTCTTTGTATGAATGTCATTGCTGGTGAAGATGATTATGATGCTACTGTATCTAAAAAAGAAGTTCCTGATTATACAAAATTTTTAGGAAAAGATATCAAAGGAATGAAAATAGGTGTTCCTAAAGAATATTTTATTGATGGAATAAAAGAAGATGTGAGAAAAATAGTAAATGAAGCTCTAGAAAAATTCAGAGAACTTGGTGCTGAAATAATTGAAATATCTCTTCCTCACACTAAATATGCTGTTCCTACTTACTATGTACTTGCTCCAGCTGAAGCAAGTTCGAATCTTGCAAGATTTGATGGAGTGAGATATGGATATAGAAGCAAAGATATTAAAAATATAGATGATTTATATATTAATTCAAGAACAGAAGGTTTTGGAGATGAAGTTAAAAGAAGAATAATGATAGGAACTTATGTATTAAGTGCTGGTTTCTATGATGCTTACTTCAAAAAAGCTCAAAAAGTAAGAAAACTAATTAAAGATGACTTTGATAAAGCTTTTGAAAATGTAGATATTATATTCACTCCAGTATCTCCAAGTACAGCTTTTAAATTAGATGATGTAAAAACTCCTATTGAATTATATCTTGAAGATATATTTACAATTTCTGCAAACTTAGCAGGTATTCCTGGTATTTCTATACCAGCTGGACTTGCTGATGGACTGCCTGTTGGTATACAGCTTCTTGGAAAACCTTTCTGCGAAGGAGAACTTATACAAGCTGGAGATGCATTTGAAAAAATTAGAGGAGAATGGAAACTTCCTGTACTAGACTAGGAAGCTTCTATTTAGAAGGAGAGATAAATATGTTGAGAGAATGGGAATCAGTAATAGGATTGGAGGTTCACCTTCAATTAAAAACTGGAACAAAAGTTTGGTGTGGTTGTAGTGCTGACTATGATAATGCTGACTCTAATACACATACTTGTCCTATCTGTTTAGGACACCCTGGAGCTCTTCCTAAACTTAATAAAAAAGTTGTGGAATATGCTGTAAAAGCTGGACTTGCACTTAATTGTAAAATAAATAATGAGAGTGGCTTTGATAGAAAAAATTATTTTTATCCTGATACACCTAAAAACTATCAAATAACTCAATTTGATAAATCATATGCTGAAAAAGGTTCATTAGAATTCAAACTTAATTCTGGAAGAATGGTAAAAGTTGGTATTACTAAAATTCAAATAGAAGAAGATGCTGCAAAATCTATTCATGCTGAGCATGAATCTCTTATTAACTTCAACAGAGCTTCTATACCATTGATAGAAATAATTTCTGAACCTGATATGAGAACTTCAGAAGAAGCTTATGAATATCTTAATACTTTAAAAAGTATCATTAAATACACTGGTATCAGTGATGTATCTATGGAACTTGGTTCTTTAAGATGTGATGCTAATATTTCTGTTATGGAAAAAGGATCAAAAGTATTTGGAACTAGAGTAGAGGTTAAAAACCTTAACTCATTTAAAGCTGTTGCCAGAGCAATAGATTATGAAATAGGCAGACAAATAGAAACAATTGAAAATGGTGGAAAAATAGATCAAGAAACTAGATTATGGGACGAAGAAGCTCAAACTACAAGAATAATGAGAAGTAAAGAGGAGGCTATGGATTATAGATATTTCCCAGAGCCAGATCTTTTAAAACTTGTTATTACAGATGAGGAAATAGAAAATATTAAAAAAATAATGCCAGAATCTAAAGCTGATAAACTAACAAGATTTATTTCTGATTATGCTATTCCTGAATATGATGCCAATATTCTTTGTGAAGATATTGAATTAGCTGATTATTTTGAAGCAGTAGTAAAAACTTCTAATAACCCTAAGTTAAGTTCTAACTGGATTATGACTGAAGTTATGAGAAATCTAAAAGAAAAAAATATAACAATTGATATGTTTACTATATCTCCAGAACATTTAGGAGAGATAATTGTTCTTATAGAAAAAAATGTTATATCTACAAAAATAGCTAAAGAACTTTTTGAAATAAAACTTACTGATGACAGAGCTCCTGAAATTATAGTAAAAGAAAAAGGAATGGTTCAGGTAGCTGATACTGGTGCTATTGAAGCTATGATAGATGAAGTTATCAATGCTAATCCTAAAATGGTAGAAGATTATAAAAATTCTGATGAGGGAAGAAAACCAAGAGTTATAAAAGGACTTATTGGACAAGTAATGAAACTTTCTAAAGGAAAAGCTAACCCTAATATGGTTACAGAATTAATGACTAAAAAATTAAGCTAAATTTAAATTGAGAAAGTGATTAAATAAGTCACTTTCTTTTTATTTAAAAAAGGATTCCTTAAATTTAAATAGAATAAAATATATATAGAAATTAAAAGAGTTTGTAATTATATTATGGAGGTGTTTTAAAAATGTCTATTAGAGGTACAGAAACTGAAAAAAATCTATTAAAATCTTTTGCTGGAGAATCTCAAGCTAGAATGAGATATACTTATTTCGCTGAAAAAGCAAGAGAAGAAGGATATGAACAAATTGCTAATATTTTTATAGAAACTGCTGAAAATGAAAAAGAACACGCAAGAAGATTCTTTAGCTTCCTTGAAGGAGGAGAAGGTCTTGAAATACAGGCTGCTTATCCTGCTGGATATGTTGGAACTACTTTGGAAAACTTAAAAATGGCTGCTGCTGGAGAGCACGAAGAACATTCAGAGCTTTATCCACACTTTGCAGAAGTTGCTGAAAAAGAAGGATTCAAGGTTATAGCTGGAGTATTTAGACTTATTTCTAAAGTTGAAATTGAACATGAAAAAAGATATTTAAAACTTTTGGAAAATGTGGAAACTGACCATGTATTTAAAAAAGATGGAACTAACAGATGGAAATGTATTTTATGTGGGTATGTACATGAAGGACCTGAAGCTCCTGCTAAATGCCCAGTTTGCTTAAATCCAAAAGCATTCTTTGAAATAAAAGAAACTAACTATTAATATAAAAAAAGACCAAAGGAAATTTAATTCCTTTGGTCTTTTCATTTTTTTTATTCAATTTTATTTTATTAGATTTTTTGATGCTCTAAATCTTACTACCTTTCTAGGATAAATTTTCATTATCTCCCTAGTTGATGGATTGCTTACTAATCTTGGCTTTCTTTCCAGTATTTCAAATACTCCTATATTGATAAATG
>OGZE01000212.1_pt1 | contig 44891 bp, 40 predicted proteins | sample 1576731 | NCBI WGS metagenome assembly OGZE01 (sample SAMEA3541503, study PRJEB24748) | human gut metagenome | biome: human gut; feature: human-associated habitat; material: faeces | place: China | collected 2012 | reverse complement strand
TTTCCGGAAACGGTAATGATATTGCCATTGCTGAGCCAGTTGCGGGTGATTTTCATCGCAGATTGACGTGTATGACCGCTTACAAAGTCATACGGCATATATTAGAAATATACCACGAAACCGGCAAAAATGCAAACCGGAGAACAGGGAACAGCGGAGCTCCTGCAGGTGCAGCCGCAGATTTGCGGGAGAACTGCCGTTGAGAAAGAATGCATAAATCAACACGATAGATGAATTGATTTTGCGAAAAATACGAAAATGCAGTATGATTTGTAGTAAAGAGAACGCGCGTTCTTTATTGAATGCTTGATTTCTCTGTCCGGATAGGAGCAAGGACAGGGTACCTTCTGAATAGCATGGACAAATGCAGCTTCAGCGATTTGGAGAATCCTTGCAACCGATTGGCAGAAGTGCGGCTATAAGGGCAGCTCAAAAGCGGAAAGGAGATTTTTGAGATTTATCCGCACTAAGAATAACCGTGCGCCGGACGGAGAGGACCGGTACGCTGTCAGATCGACCTGCTTCTTAGCGGAAGACCGTAATACAATCGTACTGCAAGAAGATAGTTTTATTGCTATGGAGGCAGCACTTCAGATCCGCATTGACAGTGCAGGAGCAGGTAGAAGCGCTTTACCGCAGTCTGGGTACTTCGTTCGCTGAGGCTGTACGAATGTTTGTGCAGCAAAGCCTTCAGAAAGGCGGTATGCCGTTTCGGCCGTCGCTTCGTGCGTGGGATTATGAGTGAAGCGAAATCAGCGAAAAGCTGTCGCACAGCAGTGAGGATATTGCTGTCGGACGCATCTCTGCGCAGTGCGATATGGACGCTCAAGTAAAGAAGCTGATTCAGAGTCGTGTCGCAAAGATATAAGATATTTTATACCTCAGCAGCCGAGCGGGATATTACGGAAAAGCTGATGTATATTATGCAGCAGTATCGGGATACGGCTTTGGCAGAACGGTGGGACAACGCCTTTGCACTTTGCTACAGGAGAATTTGACTGCATTTCCGGCTAAGTATCCGTTATATGACGTGGAACCGTGGAGTAAAACGAAAGGAGCAGCAATCGCTGCTCTTTTTTTCTATCATAAACCCCTAATCAGTCGCCCTGACGGTCGCCTGAGAATTTGCGACGACTTATACAATGCTGAAAAGTAAAGAAAAACCGCTCATTTCAACGAAACAAACGGTTTAACATGGTACGCCCAGTGCGATTCGAACGCATGGCCTTTGGAGTCGGAGCGGTGAGCTTTGAGAGCTAACGTTCGGATTTACGGTGAAAAGTATATGAAAATAAGGACTTTACGGATTTTTTCGGCTTGTATGACAGCGGGGATACCGTTGCTCAGAGTCGCCCGGTCGCCTGAATAGTCGCCTCAGATTGTCTGAATTTTCAGCGATGCGTTCCGTTGCTGCGCCTTGTCCAGCGCAGCGGCGAATACCGAGAGAAAATCCTCTCCCTCGATAGTGACAAAGTAATTGCTGAGGTCGGTAATATCATCGCTGATGTTATCGCCCCACGGCGGAGTAAGCGAGCGGTCGTCAATGTCCCAGATTACTTGATCCGGCGCGAACTGCGCAAGTTCCTGCTTGATCTGTGACAGCTCTTCCGTACCAGCTGCGAGATGCTTGACAGGCAGTACGCCTTGATACAGCTCGTTCATGAGATGGGGGAAAGCGGCTGCCCCATTTCCCATTTTCCAGCCGTCCGCAGACAGTGGAGAAGAAAGCATGCAGAAAATCTGCGGTGCTAATGGTGTATATGTAGTATTTTACGGTGAATGCAGTCATAGGGGAGCCTCTTTTTCTTGTACAGGGATGTTTTCTCCTCGTTAATGCTCTCCATCATAAGCACTGCAAGTACTGTCCATAAAGCGTTATTCCGAGCTCTTGTCCGTCCTTGTGCACCTGTTCGGCTGTCAGCCGCCTTGGTTGAACGCCAGTTCTTCCAGGCGGCCAACATAGTGTCCGGTCTCGGCTTGGAAAGCGCATACTGCGGGTCGTTCTCGCCGTCGGCGTGGATCGAGCTGCCCTCGCAGATAAAATCACGCTTGTCGTAAACGTCATTGCCAAGCAGGTTGCAGAACTTGCGTGCCACGCGGTTGTCGTTCTCCCACGAGGGATACAGGCCGTCCACTTCGCCGCCCCATGTGTTGAAGCCCCAGTCGATGCCGCGGCGTTCGTCTTTGTCGTTGATGACAAAGGTCGGGAAGCTGGGCACGCGCGTTGTCGTACTGCCCCTCCGAGCACAGAACGGTCATGTGTTCGCTTTAAATGGTTTCGATCACGCGCAGAAAGGCTTTGCGTGCGGCATAGGCGCCTTACTGTCACGAATCGGCACGTTCAGACCAGATCATCAGGCAGTATTCATGCGGCGCGAATTCCGCAGGCATATAAAACCCGTCTTGCGAGGGTGCGATATGTAAAATTTTCATAGTAAACTCTCCTGTAAGGTCATACAAGAAAAGAGCACAACATTTTGCACTGCGCTGCAATGCTTTCCTCAAACGGATACATAATTTTACGGGATCTGCTGTCGGAGATGGCACGGTCAGATGCAACGCTGTCGCATCCAGCGATCGGTCTGCTCGAGAATGGTGTGCAGGATTGTGATATCCCGCAGGACATCGCCGGTTTCCATGGAATAATCGGCGTTTTCAGTTAGATGCAGCGGCACACCAAGACGGCGGCAGCCCTCGGTGATGAGCTCGGTGCGCGCCCACGGGTCGACGGTGCCGTGAAAGGCGATGCCGGCGGGATCGAGATCGGGTAGGGCTGCTTCGGTGGCTCTGCGGCGCAGGACGTGCAGAGCGTGCTGTACCGATATTATCTGCTGATGAATCTGCTCGTAACGGCCTCTCAGCTGGCTGATGAGGTGCAGGCAGGCAGCATTCCGCCTCCGGAGGATCCGCAGGCGGTGCTCGGTCAGGCGGCGACGCTCGAGGGTACAAAGGCCTGTGCCGCCGAGGTGCTTGGCCGCATGACTCGTCTGTGCTATCGGCATCAGAACGTGCGATACAGCGCGGAGATCAGCCGCGCAAAGGAGTTTATCCGCGAAAATTATGCGGACAGCGGTATTTCGCTGCACATGGTGGCGGCAGAGGTCGGGTTCAGTCCGAACCATTTTTCCACCGTGTTTTCGCAGGAGACCGGTCAGACCTTTGTCGAATATCTGACCGCTGTCCGCATCGAGGCGGCAAAGCATCTGCTGACCAAGGGCAACAGCCGCATGAGCGATATTGCGTTTGACGTCGGTTATCAGGATTCGCACTATTTCAGCTATCTGTTCAAAAAGCACGTCGGTGTTTCGCCGCGCGAGTACCGCAGCCGATCGGAAGAAGGATAAAATAATATCGTAAGAAATTCACCATTCAGGAACGGCCTTCTTGAATGGTGAAATTTTATCGGATGATGGACGGTAGAGCGAAGCCGCTTAAACTGTTATAATATATGGGCAGAGAAAAACTGCCCCGCCTTTTGTATCGAGGTGGAAGCTATGAAAAGAATATGTTTTCTTCCTGTTGTTCTGCTGCTGACCGGACTGCTCTGCGGCTGTACGGGTCAGCAGCAGAACGATCCCTCACCGCAGGAGCACAATCATGCGATGGAGGAGGGGACAGAAACACCGAAATATGACCATCTTACCGTTTACAGTCCGCTGCCGGAGTCGGAAACGCTGCTGTACTGCAGTGCCTTCCGCAAGGATACCGGCATCACTGTGGACTGTATTCATCTTCCTGCCGGAGAAATGACCGCGCGGCTCGAGCAGGAGCGGGACAACCCGCGGGCTTCTGTGCTGCTGGGCGGCTCGGCGGATAACTATATTCAGCTGCGAGAGGCCGGTCTGCTGGAGGCGTATCAAAGTCCCGAGCTGACCGATGTGCCCGAAGCCTATCAGGATGAGCAGGGCGTGTGGAATCCGATCTACATCGGCACGCTGTGCTTCGCCTGCAACACCGACTGGTTTGCACGGACGGGAACGCCGATGCCGACCTGCTGGGACGATCTGCTGTCGCCTGCACTGGCAGGGCAGATTGTGATGGCAACTCCGAAAAGCTCGGGTACCTCGTATACCACGCTGGCAACGCTTGTGCAGATGCGCGGCGAGGACAAGGCGTGGGAGTATCTCAAAAAGTTAGATCAGAATGTCGGAGCATATTATACTGCATCGAGTACAGAACTGGTTAAACAGGTTAGCACCGGCGATTATGCTGTTGCGATCGTGTTTTATCACGATGGCCGCCGTGCGGTATTGGATGGCTACCCCATTGAGGTGCGCAGTCCGGCAGACGGCACCGGCTATGAGATCGGCGCGTGCGCGCTTGTGCGCAATGCACCGGAGCGGGAACGCGAAAACGCCCGCATCTTTATCGACTGGCTGACCTCTTCCCGCGGAGAGGAATGCTATATCGAAGCGAAAAGCTGCCGCCTTCCGGCAAACAGCACCGCCCGCGCAGCGGACGGACTGCCGTCGCTGGACGAGGTCAAGCTCATCACCTACGATCTGGAGTGGGCAGGCGAGAACCGCACGCGGCTGATTTCGTACTTCGACACGCATATTTACAGCGCGCGAACCTTAAGGCAACACCGCACAATTAAAGCGGCGGCTCCTTGTGCAGGCTCCGGTCGCACTGCCGCGGTGCTTTGCGAAAATTATGCGGTATTGCCTTTTAATCTGGTATGAGAGGTGACAAGATTGAAAGTAAAGCTAAATTCGAATATGATAACAGGCGTTCTGTTTCTGATCGTTTCTGTTGCCCTGCATATTCTGATACCATCGCAGATCCGGACGTATGAAACCAGCGCGGTGACTGCTGCAACAGTTCCGACGCTTCTGATCCGCGGCATGATACTTTGCAGCGTGATCCTGCTGGTACAGGGTATCCTGTCCAAGGAAAAGACCGAATACACGATTTCAGGAGCCATTTTCACTAAAGAAAATCTGCTGCGGCTGAAACCGGTAATCTATATTGCCATGCTGATCGCATACGCGCTGCTGCTTCCGCATATTGGATTTATCATTTCCTCGCTGCTGCTTGCCAATGGCATTCTGCTGTATTTCGGTACGAGAAAATGGTGGTTCTATGCGATTGCCAGTGCAAATGTAATCGTTGCGTACTTTGCATTTCAGGCAATGAGCGTGACTCTGCCATAAGAAGGAGGAAGCGCATATGTTAGATAACTTGATGACCGGTTTGGCGCTGATGGCCTCGGCAGAGAGCTTCATTGCAATTTTCATCGGTCTGCTGGCAGGTATCATTATCGGTGCCATTCCGGGTTTGACTGCGGATATTGCGATCATCCTGTGCCTGCCGATTACATACAGTATGGAACCGATCCCGGCGATGCTTCTGCTGCTTGGCTTGTATTGCGGCGGCACATACGGCGGCTCCATTACTGCAATTTTGATCAATACACCGGGTACGCCCTCGAGCGCAGCGACTGTGCTGGATGGTTATCCACTGACGCAGCAGGGCAAGCCGCTGAAGGCTCTGACGATGGCGCTGTATGCCTCGTTTTTCGGTGGCCTGTTCAGTGCGCTGGTATTGCTGTTTGCTGCACCGAGCATTGCACATTTCACGCAGATGTTTGGCCCTCCGGAGTATTTCTGCATCGCAGTGTTTGGATTGTCTATTATTGCAAGCATCTCGAACGGCAATATCATCAAGGGTCTGCTCGGCGGCCTGATCGGTATTTTCATTGCACTGCTGGGACAGGATTCCGTCAGCGGTACGCTTCGGTTTACCTTTGGTGTCCGTCGACTGGGCGCCGGTATCCCGCTGATCGTTACGCTGGTCGGTCTGTTCGCAATTGCCGAATTGCTCAGCCGCTCGGATTATAATCCGCGTACAGATGCAACGCGTAAGCAGCATTTGAAGCTGGACCATGAGAAGCTGTCCTGGGCAGAGATCAAGCGCTGCCTCAAAACAATGACGATTTCTTCGGTGATTGGTACGATTGTGGGTGCTATCCCGGGTACAGGCGGCGGCATTGCAGCCTTTATCAGCTACGATCAGGCGAAAAAGACCTCCAAATACCGTGATCATTTCGGTCACGGCGAGATCGAAGGCGTTTCCGCAACCGAGTCTGCCAATAATGCAACGACCGGTTCTACATTGATTCCGCTTACAACACTGGGCGTGCCCGGTGACGGTTGTACGGCAATTCTTCTGGGTGCATTTATGCTGCAAGGCATGGTGCCCGGTCCCTCCATGTTCAAGGAGCACAGCGATATTCTGTACGGCATTATGATTGGTCTTGTCGTTATCAATATCCTGATGCTGATTATCGGTCGTGTGTTTACCCCGCTGTATGCCAATATCACACGCATTCCTTATGAGCTGATGAGCGCAATCATCATTGTTTACTGCATTACCGGCGTCTATTCGAGCGAAGCCAGCACATTTCAGGTACTTCTGGCGGTCATCATCGGCGCGTTTTCGTTCCTGCTGCGCAAGCTTGGATTCGGTGTTGTACCGATCATCCTCGGCGTAGTTCTTGGTGATCTGGTGGAAACGAATTTCCGCAACTCGATGGTAATGTCCGGCAATTCTCTGTCCATCTTCGTAACACGGCCATTCAGCCTGTTGTTCCTTGCGCTGGCTGTGCTTTCGATTGGAATGTTCTTCTACAAGGCAGCAAAGGACAGAAAAAAGCAAAAAACAGAGTTAAATTAAAAAGGAGTTTCAGATGAAGTATTATACCGAGCCGAGCCGGGAGATCCCGGTTGCGGCAGAAACGGAAGTCCTTGTTGTAGGTGGCGGCCCCGCAGGTTTCGGCGCCGCCCTGCACGCAGCACGCATGGGACGAAAAACGATGCTGATCGAGCAATACGGCGCGGTCGGCGGTGTGGCAACCACGGGCATTATGAGTCATTGGACCGGCAGACAGGACGGCGGCTGCTTTGAAGAGCTGCGCGAAAAGGCACGCGACTGTGAAGCGGAGCAGGTCATCAATCCGGAAAAACTGCGTATTCTGATGCTGGATATGCTGATGGAGGCCGGCGTTAATGTACAGCTGTACACAGGCTTCAGCGATGTCATTATGGAGGGAAACCGCGTTGCGGGTGTAATCACAGAGAGCAAATCCGGCCGGGAAGCGATCCTGAGCAAAATGGTGATCGATTCGACCGGCGACGGCGACGTGGCCGCACGTGCGGGCGTTCCGTTTGAAAAGGGACGCTCGACGGACGGCGGTATGCAGCCGATGACGATCATGTTCAAGGTTGCCGGCGTAGATATGGATCGCGCCATGTTCTTCTGGGGCTTTGAGGATACGGTCCAGCTGCCGGAAGGCGATCTGCAAACACTCGGTCGTCAGGAATTACCCTCTCCGGCAGGTCATATCCTGCTGTATCCTTCGTCGCTCCCCGGCGTTGTCACAGTCAACATGAGCAATATGACCGATGTGGACGGCACAAATGCAAGAGATCTGAATCGTGCTGAATACGTATGCAGAAAGCAGCTTCCCGAGATTATTGCATTTCTGCGCCGCCATGTGCCGGGATATGAAGGCTGTTATCTGATCGACAGCGCCGATGTGATCGGTGTGCGTGAAACACGCCGGTTTGAGGCGAATTATCAGCTGAATGAGCAGGATATTGCGCAGGCTCGTACCTTTGAAGACTGGGTAGTTACCAAGTCGAATTTCTTCTTTGATCTGCACAATGTAGAAGGCGCCGGACTGGATGCCAATGGTGAATACAAGGCGTTCAAGCAGCCGAAGCCGTATACGATCCCGCTGCGCTGCTTTGTACCAAAGACGGTGGAAGGTATTCTGCTGAACGGACGCAATATTTCGGGTACGCATAAGGCGCACTCCAGCTATCGTGTTATGCCGATTGTAATGAATATGGGGCATGCTATGGGTATTGTTGCCGCGATGTGTGTTGCACAGAATAAAAAGCCGTTGGAATTAGACATTCACGAAGTGCAGGATGAGCTGCGCAGAACGAATGTAGAACCGTAAACTCAGGGAAGGAGATACAGTTAATATTATGCTGAAACGAATGCCCCGCACGATTGCAGCAGAGCAGTCGCTGAAAAGCGGACTGTTCAAGCTGAGAGATATTGCCGCCTGTGCTTATGGCAATGGAAAGTGGATTCAATACCGGGATGCCGCAGGCACCTGTAAGCTTACGATGTCCATGGGAGAGATCGTAAAAAACGCCAGTCTGGAAGATGTTGAAGCGTCAAAGGCGCTTGCAGTGCTGTCGACAGGTACTCTGCCGGAGAACGGCGTAAAATCTATGGTGATTCTGCTGGCAGCTCTGTTGGAAAAAGCGGAGAACCTCGGCTGCACGGAAGCGGATGTAAACGCAGTTTATGCGCTTCTGGAATATGCGGCAGAATATCTGCCGGCTATCGCCAAAGAGAATAACGGTGAGCTGCTCGGCAGCGTGCTGCCGTACATGACACTGATTAAGCCATTGAACAAACGGGCGCGTGAACTGGGCAATGAACGTGCAGCAGCAACGATGGAATATGCCCTGACAACGCTGCTCCTGACGTTTACCGAAGCCAACGGTGCAAATGGATACGGTGTATATGAACGCATGAAAGCACTGGCGCCCAATCAGTTTTTCAGCCTGAATCAGGTTGGCATTGAGAGGTCAATTTCGGTGGATAGTCCTTATACTGACATCTGGACGATGGGATTTGATCCCATCGACGGAACGATTAAGGATTGTCGCGACATGGCATATCGCGATAAAGAGGAGGACGTACGAAACGTATTACTCGCGGTGAAGAATGCCCTGCAGGTTATTTGGAATATTGCCGCAAGTCTGTGATACGTGAATACACTGTCTGAGACAGCAGGTATGAAATCGCTCCAGCGATCGGCGTGTATTTACCCAATCTTCATGACCGGATAAACAAATATCCGACTCCTCCTGTTTGTTTTCCAGATCTCAGTTGTTGAAAATCATATCACCCTACTTTACCCAAAAGGAGCTTCCACGCATGGCGATGGAGGCTCCTTTATTTTTCCGGCTCGCCGAACTGACAGCGCCGCTTGCTCTCCCGGATGAGCGTAGACTTGCTGATGCCGGTCAGCTTAACAACCTGCGCGTAGGAATGGTCCTCAAGCAGAGCCATTGCATGGTCAAGCTGCAAGATCGGCAGCGGTATCTTTGCCGCCATCATCATCGCCATGCTCGGCGCAGCTATTGTGCTGCCGCTCTATCGTCTGGACAAGATGTATCCGCCGCTCACAGCAGATTTGCAGGAGCAGGAGAAACACCGCCCTCATTCGGATTGAATCCATCCGGTTGCCGCAGCGCAAAACCGCTGACAGACCTGCTTATGATTGGAGAACAACCTAAAACAATGAAACGCCATCCGGCAGCGGATAACAAATCCGAGCCGGATGGCGTTATTTGCTACTTTACAAAATCGATGGCTGAACAGACGCTCTCACGAGAAGTTATCCTTGTGGCGCAGCATCATTTCCATCACGGTTTTGTATTTATTGTGCGTGTGATTCGTCATACCGACAATACGCAGCTTGCGCGGATTGAGATAAACGGCCACGGTATACTCTCACTTTTATCGCCTGTATTGCCGGTAAATCGTCCGTATATCCTGTATTTCATAACAGGATTTCAGCATGAAGTTAAAAAGTTAAAAAGTCACAAAACTATAACTTTGTGACTTTTTAACTTTAATATTTCCGGAAGTTACGCAAAAAACTGATCGAGTGCCTGCCGTACCAGCTCGGACATATCGCAGTCGCGGTGGAAGGCTGCCGCCTTGAGCTGCTTATGCTGCTCCGGGCGCAGACGCACGGTCACCTGCACGGTAGAGGCTTTCTTCTTCTCCGCAGTCGGTGCGGCAGCGATTTCCTGTGCCGGCTGCGGCTCCTCGTCCTTGCGGCCGATCATATTCTTGAACATTTCCTCTGCACTGAGTCTTGCCATTACTGTTCCCTCTCCTTCTCCACAAACTCTTTGACGAAATTCAGACAGTCATTCACAAAATTCCGGCTGGCCTCGGAAACGCGCTCGCCCTTGGTCTGTGCCTTGCTTTCGATGTAGTCAAACACGTTCTCCTGTACAGCCTGCGCTTCCTTGATGATCACGTTGCTGCGAATGGTCGTGCGGTAAACGTCCGCGCCCATGTAATTCGCGATTTTTCCGGTCAGTTCCTGAATGGTCTTTGTGACACGGGTGCGCTCGGTACGCGTGAGCAGTACGCCGTCGATCCTGAGTGCCGGATTAGTGTATTTCTTCACCGACTTGTAAGTATCATACAGCTGGGTGATGCCGGATGCCGCAAAGGTCTCCGCCATGGTCGGGATGAGCAGATAGTCGGCAGCGGTCAGGGCGTTCACGGTCAGCAGACCAAGCGACGGCGGACAGTCGATGAGGATGTAATCGTATTCTTCCGCAACGCCGGTCTGCTCGTCGCGCAGCTTCTCGCGGAGCGTCATCTCTTTGCCGACGTTGTGCAGCTCCTGCTCAATGCCCGCAAGGATGGTATTGGCCGGAATGATATCGCAGCTGGGCGTGTGCTGGATGGCCTCCCGCGCCGAGACCGTTCCCTTCATGACCTCGTACATGGTCGCGCTGTCCTGATTCTCGGCAGCTACCGACATCGACAGGTTGCCCTGTGGGTCGCAGTCGATCGTCAGCACACTGAAGCCCTGCTTTTTCAGACCGGCCGCCAGCGTGCCTGTCGTTGTGGTTTTCGCAACGCCGCCTTTCTGGTTGGCCAGTGCAAATATCGCTGACATGTTCTCCACCTCTTTCAACTTTGTAAAGTTATAACTGTTTAACGTTACTCTTATTATATACCTGTGCAGTTATAACGTCAAGACTGTGTAACTTTATAACGTTATCTCTTTCTATAAGTTCAAAGATTCATTCAGACCGTGTATTTTCTGCTCTTTTCTCTCCTTTTCTGTCAGGAAGATTGAGTAGTGAAGTTTCAATAAAGAAGTTTTAGTAGGTAAGGATTTTAGTATATCGGCCTGTTTTGCATCTGCTCAAAAAGCATCTTGTCTTTCAGCATACTGCCTGTAAACAGTGTACCCTGTAAAATCAGGGTAATGGTACGGCAGACAAAGAAAAATGACGGCTTTTCTGCCGTCATCGGTGTTTGGGGATGGAAATATGATTTTCCGGGCACGACCATAAGCCATGAGGTCAATCATGGCTTAAAAGGTTATTCGGTTTCCTGCGAATGGCGTTTTGCTTTTACGCGCTCGAGCCACGCCAGTTCCCAGTCGGCCAGCGGCTGCTCGGATGTGCCGGTGCTGACTGGCTCGGCCTGCGAAGGCTGCAGCAGCTTCTGATGGTAGGTATACAGGGAAGTCTGTAAGTATGCAACCGGGTTTTCGATGCGGCCGAAGTCGATCGTGACGCTGTTCAGAAAGCGTTCCATGCTTTCCTGAGAAATACGGCGGGAGACCTGCTCGCGATGCTCCTGCGTGACCGCAGCGCCCTTGATGAACAGTTTGTCTGCGTACTTGATGTTGCAGACTGCCGTTACGATCGTTCCGGTCAGCTCGTTGCCAAACTGACGGCGGAGTGCGTCGGCGTTGATCTGCTGCTCAATCTGCTTGCGCAGCCTGCGGCGGACGGCACGCGGCTTGTCCTTTTTGTTAATACACACGTTTTTACGGATGCGGGAAACCTGCGTTTTGATCTTCGCAAGGAAGCCGTCGATCGTGGCTACGGTGGAGACAGAGCCGTCGATGTGGTAATTGGTCAGATACGGCGTTTCCAGATCGGGCGTCTCGCAGAGCTTATATTCGTAGGTCCAGTGATTCTCCTGACCGGAAGGGAAACGGTGCTGCTTGAGCAGACCGGAAATCTTGAAGCGCTTCCAGAGCGTCGAGAAATGTTTTACTTTTTCCATGCAGAACGCGCGGATTCCCTCGGGACGGAGAACGAAGTCGGGAATCTTCATCAGATGGCTGACGAGGGCGAACAGTCCCTTGCTGGCAAGGGAAATGGTCTTGTCGCGCAGAACCGAGGTGGAAATGTTGGTGTAGTCGCGCTGCGCACCGGAAATGCAGGCAACATCACCGTTCGGGCGGTCGATGGACGGGGAATAGACGAAGTCCACCGGCTCGGACGGGTGCTGCATCAGATTATAGACATGACAGAACGCACCATTTTCCGACTGGGAGAAATAGTGCTGTAAGTATCCCTTTTGCTTGAGCTCCTTCCAAGCCGCATTCATCAGGTAGGCGCTGTCCGAGCAGGCATAGCCGAGACGGCGCTTGCTGAGCGCGAAATCCGGCAGGCCGACAAAAGACTTGATGACGGCAAACAGACCCTTGGCCTCGAGGGAAAGCGTTCTGTCGCGCAGAACTTCGTTATAGATTGTCGTGTAGCCGGCTGCGGACATTGCTTTCCCTCCTTTCTGATGGTCGATTTTTGCAGAAGAAACAAAAAATCGTCTGATGCTCTCACACCAGACGATTGAAAAACCATGTCTAAATTCGTATCAAAAATCGAAAATTCGTAATGTTGCACAAGTAAAATGTGCCGTGTTAAGCAGAAAAATTGATTTTTGTCGAAAAACGCGCGTCTTATTGACATAACCGCTTGTTGAATGTATAATGATTATACAGTAAGCGGTATGCGCCATTTGGCGCGTTACTGGTCTCAGGCTAGTGAGATCTTACCGCCCGCTGGTGTTGGAAGCACCAAGTGGCGGATACCGTTTATCAAAGAGCTGATGCTTGCAGGCGTCGGCTCTTTTGTTTTTCCTGTAATTAAGAATACCATGGAAAATAAGGAATGTCAATCTTAATCAGGTGAAGTTGAAAAATACTCGGAAGAGTTGGATTTTTTAGAATGAATCCGGGTTTTCCGGATATACTTGCAATGCCGCCTGATATGCGGTATACTATCGGTAGGCAAAAGGAAATCAGTATATCCATACTGAACAGCGAAAAGCCCCGGAGGTCACGACTCCGGGGCTTTTCTTATCTTTTGGGAGCAGGCAGATCAAACCTGAGGATGGCTACCAGCTTACTTTCTGTCCATCCATTTGCAGATGTAGTAGGCTACTACGCTTGCCGCAACAGAGAGTATAAAGGAAATCAGCCAATCCATGCTGAACACCCCCTTCCTCTACCTGTATGGGGGTGGTAGCCTGTACCGTATAACATGGAGGTTGGATTGCAGCAAGGAAAGCCGGATTTTGCACTTCTCAGACTAAAAATTACTGCCTGGGATATATTCACGGCGCTTGATCCATGCCGCGCAAACGGTCTCTTTATTATCTACGGCTGCTCACAGCCGACCGGTATTTCCTCGATCAACCGCCTTGATGGGTCGATATGCAGGACTTTTTTTGTTGTGTAAAGTTATAACGTTAAAAATCTATGACGTTATAACGCTATAACGCTATAACGCTATAACGTTAGGTTGCGGTGTATTTCTATTTTGGTGCATATTTTATACTTGACGATTCAAAGTGTATTCTGTATACCGTATACATTCTGCCGTATCTTGCGCAGGGGCAGGCGGACTTGCTATAATGAACGCAGAAACGCGAAGCCGCGCATCAATCAGACAGACCGGAGTGAGCACGATGAAAATGACTATACGCAAAATCGCAGAGCTGGCGGGAACGTCCCGCAGTGCGGTAGACAAGGTGATACATGACCGACCGGGCGTGAGCGAGGCTGTGCGGCAGGAGGTGCTGCGCGTCATCGAGCAGACCGGCTATGTGCCGCTGCACGAGCGCAGGACCGCCGGAGCGCCGAACCCCCGCGTTCACACCGTCGCCGTTTTTCTGCCGCCGCTGAACAATCCGTACTTTCAGGCGCTCAAGCGCGGTATGGACAGCATGGCCGAGGAGATACCGGCGCTGCGTCTGGAGTACCGTTATTTTGACCCGGCCAATGTGGACGGCATGCTGGCCGAGCTCCGCCGTCTGGAGCAGCAGGATATTTCGCTCTATCTCATCCGCGGCATCCGCAGCAGCCGCCTGCGCGACTGTCTGAATGCCATGGGCAGGCCGGTCATCTTCGTGGACTCGGTCGTACCGGACGCGGAACGGCTGTGCTTCATCGGAGAGGACTGCTACCGCAGCGGACGTCTGGCGGCTTCGCTGCTCGGCAAGACCGTGCCGCCGCGCGGCGAAATCGCGGTTATCGGCGGTTCGCCTCATATTGCCGGACACAAGCTGCGAATGGACGGTTTTTTCGACGTTCTGCGCACGCACTGCCCCGACCTGCGCGTCGTTGAGCAGCTGTCCTCCGAAGATCAGGGTGTGCTTGCCTATCAGCGCACGCTGCGGCTGCTCGATGAGCACCCCGGTCTGTGCGGCATCTGTAACCTTGCCGGCCACGCGGGCGAGGTCGGACAGGCGATCATCGACCGCAACCGGCAGAATACGGTCAAGCTGGTCTGCTATAACATCACGGGCGATGTTGCGGCACTCATCCGCCGGGGCATCGTTCAGTTCGCCATCAGCCTTGCGCCTTACCAGCAGGGGCAGCTGTGCATGAAGGTCACCTCACAGTACCTGCTGCGTGATATCGTTCCTCCGCAGGATTTTATCCGCACGCCGGTTTCTGTCGTGCTGGACGAAAATGTTGAGGCGCTGCTTGAAGAAAGGCAGAAGCTGGGAAAAGGCTCGTAAAAAGGCTCGGAACTGCCGTGTTCCATGCTGCAAAAAGTCAATACCCTCGGACACTTCGGCCGAGCCTTTTCAAAAGGCTCGGCTTTTCTGCGCACCGGAGAGGGCCGGAGCGGCAAAAGACACGGGCAGAATGCGCAGTTTCATTCCTGCGTTTTTGTTGCGTTTCCACACAAAAAACCTTCATTTATTCTGCGAATTGCGGGTAAATCCCGCAAAATGCTACAATGATTTCACCAAACAGGAAAACCGAAAAGCACAGCAGGAGGAACAGTTATGAAAAGAATTAAAGTCGGTATTGTCGGTCTGGGCGAGCTCGGCTCGGTACACGCGAAAAATCTCCGCTTCAAGATCCCGAACGCAGAACTGATCGCCATCTGCGGCGTGCCTGCGGAAAAGGAAAAGCTGGAAAACATTCAGAAGGAATGGGAAATCCCCTACGTTTTCTACGATTTTGATGAGATGGTAAAGCTGCCCGAGCTGGAGGCGGTCGTCATTTCCTCGTCTACCGCTGCGCATCACGACCACGCGCTGGCGGCCATCAATGCAGGCAAGCACGTATTCATCGAAAAGCCGACCGGTCTCAACGAGGCAGAATGCCGCGCCATCGAGGAGGCGGCAGCAAAGTCGGACAAGATCTTCACCGTCGGCTTCATGCGCCGTCACGACCCGTCCTATGCTGAGGCGAAGCGCCGTATCGACGCAGGCGAGATCGGCACGCCGATCCTGTTCCGCGGTTACAGCCTTGACCCGGAATGGGTGGCCGAATATCTGGCAAAGCGCGCCGCAAAGAACGGCTGCTGGTTTATCGACATGACCGTTCACGATTATGACCTTGCGCGCTGGTTCCTCGGCAGCGAGGCGGAAACCGTTTACGCGGCGGGCGGCGCCTACGCCTATCCGGTATTTGCGGAGACCAACGACGTGGATAACGGCTATGCGCTGATGAAGTTCAAAAACGGTGCGTGCGCGTTCTACTACTCCGGTCGCACCGCCGCGCACGGCTCGCATGTCGAAACCGAGATCGTCGGCACGAAGGGCATGATCCGCATCTGCGACGAACCGCGCCGCGACCGCATCAAGGCGTACACCAAGGACGGCATCGTAGAAAAGTGTCTGAACCTGTATCTGGAGCGCTGGGGCGAGGCGTATTACCTTGAAATGCAGCACTTTATCGACGCGGTAGAAAAGGGCGAAACGCCGGAGATCACCGCGCATGACGGCACGATGGCAACTGCGATGGGTCTGCTGACGCAGCAGTCCTATGTCAGCGGCGAGCTCAAGCATTTCTGAGAGGAGGAAAAGCAATGAAAGCGGTTATTTTGAAGGATACCGGCCGGTTCGCCATCGTGGACAAGCCGAAGCCGGTGCTCTCGGACGAGGGAGATCTTCTCATTCATATCGAAGCGTCGAGCATCTGCGGCTCGGATGTGCATATTTTCGCGAATCCTCCCGGCATTCCGGCGGTAAAGGGAACGACCATCGGCCATGAGCTCGTCGGACGGGTGGAGCAGGCCGGCGCGGCGGTCAAGGGCTTTCAGCCGGGCGATCGTCTGGTGCTTGACAACAACGTGCCCTGCGGCGAGTGCGAGTCCTGCCGCTCCGGCCACCCCAACATGTGCCGCCATATGCGCACCATCGGCGTGGACGCGGACGGCGCGTTTGCCGAATACGCGGTTGTACCGGCACGCATGGCGGTCAAGCTGCCAGAAAATCTGCCGACCGAAACGGCGATCTTTGCCGAGCCGCTGAACTGCGTCATGGGCGCGATGGATAAGCTCCGCCTGCTTCCGGGCGAAAACGTGCTCGTGATGGGCGCGGGCCCGATCGGCCTGTATTTCATCAAGCTGCTTGCGCTCAACGGCGCAGGAAAGATCTTTGTCTCCGAGGTGTCCCCGTTCCGCGCACAGTTCGCGAAGGACTGCGGCGCGACCCGCGTCATCAATCCGCGCGAGGAGGATCTGACGCAGATCATTCTGGACGAGACCGGCGGCCTTGGTGTCGATGTCGCGGTAGACGCGGTGGGCGTGCTGCTTGACGGCTGCATCAATGCAACCAAATGCAACGGCCGCATCCTGCTGTTCGGCAACAACTCCTCGGTAACGGAAAACATCTGTCAGGCGGACATCACGCGCAAGGAGCTGACCGTCATGGGTAGCTATGTCGGCCCGCACACCCTGCCCGCGACCGTCCGTCTGCTCGCAAGCGGACGTCTCGACCTTTCTCACCTGATTACGCACCGTCTGCCGCTCTCGGCTTTCGGTACCGGTCTGGAGGCCATGCGGCAGGGCAGAGCGATCGAGGTCGTTCTGACGCCGGACTGAGTAAGAAAAACTACGCATAAAGCGTAATAAATAAAAGAGAAAAGAGGTACCCCTATGAAAAAGAGAATCTTAGCGGCATTGATGGTATGTGCAATGGGACTGACGATGACGGCGTGCGGCTCCGGGAGTACGGACGCGCCGGCGCAGGACAGCGGCGCCACACAGACCTCCTCGGGCGGCGATTACAGCGGCACCAAGGTAGCGATCATCCTGAAAACGCTTTCCAGCGAATACTGGGGTTATGTGGAAGCGGGTATCCGCGCCGCAGAGAAGGATCTTGGTTGTACGGTCGATCTGGCAGGTCCTCCGAGCGAGACCTCCTACGATGAGCAGCAGAACATGATCGAGACCATCAAGGGCAGAAGCGACATTCAGGCGGTAGCCGTTGCGCCGCTCCAGCCGGATATGGCGGCAACGCTGCTCAAGGACATGACGATTCCGGTGCTGGCGGTCGACACCCGTATCAAGGGCGCGGACAACGTGCTGAGCTTTGTCGGCACCGACCACGAGACTGCGGCGCATGACGGCGCAAAGCAGCTCTGCGAGTCCATCGGCAGCGGCGCAAAGGTCGCGCTGATCGAAGGCGTACAGGGCGATACCACCAATACGGCGCGCTTCAAGGGCTTCCAAGAGGGCGCAGAGGAAGCCGGTGCGGAAATTCTGGATGTGCAGTATTGCAACGCTGCCGAGGATCAGGCGCGCACCGCAATGGACGCTATCCTGTCCCGTTTCCCGAATAAGGGTGACCTCGATATCGTATTCGTCTGCAACGACGGCTGTGCCCAGGCGGCAGCACGCGCCCTCAAGGAGACTGGACGCGACGATATTCTGATCTGCGGCTACGACGGCATCAGCTCGGGTGTGCAGTCCATCATTGACGGCACCATGGCGGCGTCGGTCGCACAGGACCCGTACAACATCGGCTACCAGTGCGTCAAGGCGCTGTGCATGGCGGCAAACGGCGAGACCATCGACAAGGAGATTGACACCGGCAGCCGTCTGATCACCAAGGACAACGCCGAGGAATATCTGGCAACGCTGAACGAATACCTCAAATAAATTAGACCCTCTCATCTTTTCTCGATTTTTCCATAGCGGCAGGGGCACACATGGAATGGTCATGTGTGCCCCATGTCAGCAGACGAAGGTCTGTCTGGAAAAAAATATAAAGGGGAACAATCCATGAAATCACCTGCAACAGAGCAGAATGTGCAGATCTCTCTGCGCGAGCGCGTGGCCTATGGCCTCGGCAACACCGCAAGTTGTGTCATCTATATGCTGATGACCTCGCTTTTGGCATTTTTCTATACGGACTATATCGGCGTCTCCGCCGGTGCGGTCGGTACGATTATGCTGATTTCCCGTTTTTTCGACGGCGGCAGCGATGTCGTCATGGGATACATCACCGACCACACCCATTCCCGCCACGGCAAGGCTCGCGCATGGCTGCTTTGGATGGTGCTGCCTTACGGCATTACCGGCATCGCGCTGTTTCTGGTGCCGCCGCACGCTTCGGCAGTCTTTCAGTACGCGTATATCTTCGTGACCTATAATCTGGTCAATACGGTGGTCTATACCGCGATGAACCTGCCCTACGGCGCACTTGCGTCGCTGATGACCCGCGACCAGCACGAGCGCGAAAAGATCAACGTCATGCGCATGGTGATGGGCCCGGTCGGCACCATCCTCATCACTGCCTGCACGCTGCCGATGGTGCAGCTGTTCGGCGACGACCAGAGAGCGTGGATCATCACGATCTCGATTTTAATGGCCTTTGCCATGCTGTGCCTGCTGCTGTGCTTCCTCGGCACGAAAGAGCGCGTGCAGGTCGCGGCGGCATCGGATACCGGCATACCGCTGCGGCAGAGCCTCGGCGCACTGATGCAGAATAAATACTGGGGCATCTCCATGGCGCTCTGGGGCATCATCAGCGTGTACAACACCTTCAACGGCACGAACCTGCCGTACTACTGCGAGTACATTCTGGGAAACAAGGTGCTGAGCAGCGGCCTGAGCACCGCGGAAAATCTGGTGCAGGTGGCCGTGATCTTCATCATGCCGCCGTTCCTCAAGCGCTTCGGCAAGCGTAATATGGCGCTCTCCGGTGCGGTCGTCACCATCGTGGCACAGCTTCCGCTGCTGCTTGCTCCGGCGCAGTATTCTGCCGCCATGGTCTCCGCAGTCCTGCGCGGCATCGGCACGGCGCCGCTCTGCGCGGTCGTATTCTCGTTCATCGCGGACGCGGTCGAGTACGGCCAGTGGAAGACCCATCTGCGCACCGAGGGCATGATCTTCAGCGCGGCTTCGGTCGGCTCCAAGGTGGGTGGCGGTCTGGCAAGTGCCGCAATCGGCAAGCTGCTCGACAGCGCAGGCTATTCCGGTCTGGCATCGACGCAGAGCGCGGCCGCCCTGAACACAATCTCGGGCATGTACCTCTGGGCGCCGGTGATCATCTGGGCCGTGGCTGCCGCACTGCTGCTCGGGTACCGGCTCGACCGTCAGTATGCCTCCATCATGGAGGAGCTGGCGCAGCGCGAAGCACGCGGCGAAATGTAACGGAAATACGCTTTATCACAGCAGAATAAACATGAACAGAACAGGAAGGTTGTGTTTTTAATGAAAAAGGTAAAAATCGGTCTGATCGGCGCGGGCTTCATGGGCCGCACGCATTCCACCGCATACAAGTCGGTAAACAACATTTTCGGCGATGATTATGTACCGGAGCTGGTCGTTGTAGCCGATGTAAACGGCGATAACGCGAAGGCTCTTGCGGAGAAATACGGCTTCAAGCGCTGGACGACCGACTGGCACGAGGTCGTTTCGGACCCCGAAGTTGAACTGGTGGACATCACCACGCCGAACGCTTCGCACTGCCCGATCGCGGTCGAGGCGGCAAAGCACGGCAAGAACGTCTACTGCGAAAAGCCGCTGTCCATGACCGCGCAGGAGGCGGTTGACGCGACCAAGGTAGTCGAGGACGCCGGCATTGTGACTTCTGTCGGATTCAATTACGTCCGCAACCCCATTCAGCAGTACGTCAAGGAGCTGATCGCGTCCGGCGAGCTGGGCGAGGTCGTGAACTTCCGCGGCATGTACGACCAGGACTACTACAACGACCCGGAGCAGAAGCACGAGTGGCGTATGTTCAAGTCGGCGTCCGCGTCCGGCGCGCTCGGCGATCTGGCAAGCCACACGCTTTCCCTGTCGCAGTACCTCATCGGCGATATTGCCGAGGTCTGCGGCATGACAAAGATCATTGTGCCCGAGCGCCCCGATCCGAAGGACTCCTCCCGCATGCTGCCGGTCGAAAACGACGACGTTGTGCAGTTCATGTTCAACTTTGCAAACGGTGCGTGCGGCACGATTTTCTCCAACCGTCTGGCGGCCGGCCGCAAAATGTCGCTCGGCTATGAAATTCAGCTGACGAACGGCTGCATCGTCTACAATCAGGAAAATCAGAACCAGGTACAGATCTACCGTCACGACGACCCCAAGACCGAACGCGGCTTCAAGACCGTTCTCATTGCGCCGGGTCACGGCGAGTATGATAAGTTCTACGGCGGCGCAGGCATCTGCCTCGGCTACGCCGACCAGAAAACCATTGAGGTACATCACACGCTCCGGTGCGCGGCAGAGCATACGCCCTGCGAGATCGACTTCCGTTTCGGCATGAAGGTCATGCAGGTCATTGACGCAGTTCTGGAGTCTGCCGAGACCCGTCAGTGGGTAACGGTCAAGTAAGGGGGGCGCAGACATGAAAATCGGTCTGGTAACCGACTGCCTCGGCGGTCAGTCGTTCGATGAGCTGCTCGACTCGTGCGTAAAACTCGGTATTGAGCAGGTCGAGCTTGGTGTGGGCAACTGGTCGAGCGCACCGCATGTCGATCTGGACGGTCTGCTCGAAAGCGAAGTAAAGCGCGATGAAATGAAGGGCAAGCTGAAGGACCACGGCCTGAGTATTTCGGCGTTCAACTGCTCGGGCAATCCGCTCGCCCCGGGCGACTGGGGAAAGCGCGAGGACGAGGTGACGCGGGGGTGCTTCAAGTTGTCCGAATATTTCGGTCTGGATAAAGTCGTTATGATGTCCGGTCTGCCGGGCGGCGGTCCGGAGGACAGATACCCAAACTGGGTCGTGACCTCGTGGCCGCCGGAAACGCAGGAAATTCTGGATTATCAGTGGAACACCGTCGCCATTCCGTACTGGAAGGAACTGAAGGAGGTCGCAAAGGCGCACGGCGTGACCAAGCTGGCGCTTGAGCCGCACGGTTGTCAGCTCGTGCACGATGTCGAGAATTTCGAGAAGCTGCGCGACGCCTGCGGCGGCGATACGACTATCGGCTTCAACCTCGATCCCTCGCACCTGTTCTGGATGGGCGCGGACCCGGTCGCGGTCGCGCGTGCGCTCGGTGACGCGATTTACCACGTCCATGTCAAGGACGTGCGCATAGAAAAGCCGGCGGCGGTCAATACCCTGCTCGACGGGAAGGGCGTGCTCGAATTTGCCAAGCGCTCGTGGAATTTCGCAATCCCCGGCTACGGCCACGATGAACGCTGGTGGCGCGAATTTCTCGTCACGCTCAAGATGATGGGTTACGACGGCGTGCTGTCCATCGAGCACGAGGACTATACCATGGATACCACGGAAGCCCTCGGCAAAACCGTGCGCCTGCTGCGGGAAAATATGGTGTGAGGAGCCCCTCGAAAAAACTACACAACTTTTATACACATACACAATACACATACACAATGTGTATACTGGGCTTTTTCAGAGAAGCATTCAAAAAAACAGCGGTGCAGCTGCCAATTTGGTACGCTGCGCCGCTGTTCTGTTTTTCGTTCTCCGTTGTGCTCGACGCTCCGGCAGTACTGCTCAAGCAGCTGATTGACGAACTCGTTTACGCTGATGTCGTATTTTCACATACAACGCATGCTTTATCTGCAAAATAGCAATGTGATTACCGTACCATGAAACGGATATAATCTTGTGACCGGGTTGCATTTTCCGAAATTTGAGCATATAATAATAATGTGATTTACAACACAAAAACATTCATAAAAATGTGAGAGGTGAGCCTGTGGAACGATTTGCATTGGAAAAGCTGCTGAAATGGAAGAATTCTCCCTATCGCAAGCCATTGATTTTGAAAGGTGTCCGTCAGGTGGGAAAAACATGGATACTCAAGGAATTCGGCAGACGTTATTATGACAATACTGCTTACTTCAACTTTGACGAAAACGAGGAATACAAGCAGTTTTTCGAGACCACCAAGGATGTGGACCGCATTCTGCAGAACCTGATGCTGGCAAGCGGTCAGAAAATCATACCGGAAAAGACCCTCATCATTTTTGATGAGGTGCAGGACTGCCCGAAGGTCATCAACTCCATGAAGTATTTCTGCGAGAATGCGCCGCAGTATCACATTGCCTGTGCGGGCTCGCTGCTGGGTATCGCACTGGCGAAACCCTCATCTTTCCCTGTGGGAAAGGTAAATTTCATGCAGATCGACCCGATGACCTTTTCGGAATTTCTGCTTGCCAACGGTGACGAAAATCTGGCGGCATATCTGGCAAGTGTGGACACCATCGAGCCTATACCGGATGCGTTTTTCAATCCGTTGTACGAAAAGCTGAAGATGTATTACGTCACCGGCGGTATGCCGGAAGCGGTTAAAATGTGGACGGAGGCGCGTGATGTGGAAGCCATGCAGGAGGCGCTTTCCGGCATCATCGGTGCATATGAGCGCGACTTTGCAAAGCATCCCGATGTGCATGAGTTCCCGAAGATCTCGATGATCTGGAAGTCCGTTCCGTCTCAACTGGCACGAGAGAACAAGAAATTTATCTATAAGGTGGTCAAAGAGGGAGCGCGTGCCCGGGAATACGAGGATGCTCTGCAATGGCTGGCAGATGCCAGACTGGTGCATAAAATCTACCGCAGTTCCGCGCCCGGTCTGCCGATTGCGGCATATGATGACCTTTCGGCATTTAAGATTTATCTGGTCGATGTGGGTCTGCTCCGCCGGCTGGCGCAGCTGGCGCCGACTGCCTTTGGCGAAGGCAACCGCCTGTTTACCGAGTTCAAAGGCGCATTGACCGAAAACTTTGTACTGCAGACGCTCATCACGCAGTTTGAAGTAACGCCGCGCTACTGGACGCAGACGAATCCGCCGTATGAGGTGGATTTTCTGATCCAGCGCGAGAATGATATTTTCCCCATTGAAGTCAAATCTGAAACCAATACGACTAGCAGAAGCCTGAAGAAATTCAAGGAGCTGTTTCCGGATAAAGTAAAGCTGCGTGTCCGCTTTTCGCTGGATAACCTCAAGCTGGATGATGATATGCTGAACATTCCGCTGTTCATGGCAGATCAGACCGACCGGCTGATCGGGTTGGCACTGAGGCAGAGATAAAAGACGGATATACACATACACAATGTGTATACTGGACTTTTTCAGAGAAGCATTCAAAAAAACAGCGGCATAGCTGCCATTTGGATAAGTTTCCGCAGATAGAAACACGACAGCCCGGCTTGCTTGTCCGCCTTGGCATCAGCGCGGTGGTTTGCAGTGAATGGTCACCACAGAAAGCCCTTTCGGCAGCTTGAACCATTTTTGCTTTGAAATATTGTCTGACTTCAGATATTCCGGCGAGAATACGAAGGCGTATCGACCGTATCGTTTGCACGCGCAAATGATCGCTTTTTACCATGAAATTACCGCCCGATCTTACCAGGTCGCGGTAATTGACTTTGTGAAATTACAGAATGTGAAACAATTGCGGCTCTTTTTATGCGGTTTTATCCGATTATTAAGCCAAATGATAATCAAATCGCAGTTTTATTTTGTCCTCTCACACAGGCGGTACTACCGCCTGTGTGAGAGGGCGTTTTTTACCGCATGATTTTCGGCTTTAGGGCTTCAAAATATGGACCGAAAAATCGAGGACAGGGTTCAAAATTCAAAAGTTATGCCACCGGTTGCAAAACCCGGTGGCATAAGCTATAATAGAGGTATCAAAACCTATACTCAAAACTCACGGTGTCAAAACCGCGAAAACGGAGGGATTGGCATGATATTCGGCTACGCGAGAGTATCCACCAAAACGCAGGCGCGCGACGGCAACAGTCTGGACGCGCAGCAGGCGGCGCTGACGGCGGCGGGCGCGGAAAAAATCTACACGGACACGTTCACCGGCACCAAGATGGACCGACCGGAATGGGACAGGCTGCGGGCGCAGCTGCGGCGCGGCGATGTGCTCATCGTCACAAAGCTCGACCGGCTGGCGCGGTCGGTGTCGCAGGCGTCCGGCATGATCACCGACATGATCGACGAGGGCATTACCATCAACGTATTGAACCTCGGCATCCTGTCCAACGACTCGGTCAACACGCTCCTGCGCAACGTGCTGCTGTCGTTCGCGCAGTTCGAGCGCGACATGATCGTGCAGCGCACGCAGGAGGGCAAGGCGGTCGCACGGGCGACCGACCCCGATTTCCGTGAGGGACGGCCGCCCAAGTTCGACACCGAGCAGCTTGACCATGCAATGGCACTGCTCGAGGAGCATTCGTATACGCAGGTCGTCAAGCTGACCGGCATCAGCAAGTCCACGCTCATCCGGGAGAAGAAACGGCGGCAGGCGTATGCTAAATGAAATTTCCATGAAAACAGCTGCTCTAACTGTAAAAATGGTGCGGTAAAAATGCCTGGTTTTTCGGGCGGTAGTACCGCCTGGAAAAGCATAGAAATATAAACACATAAAATGTGCTGAATTTGTGGCGTTACAGCAAAATATCATTGATTATGCGAGAATATAGTTTTAGTTCTTATGATTACAAGGCTTCAATTACTGCAACCATATAGAGTGCGGCGAGTCGGACGGCTGGATCGATGATGCGCTGGCAGGCGCGGCGAACAAGGATATGAAGGTCATCAATATGCTCGATGTGCTCGGCGCACAGGTTAAGGAAGAAGAAACCGTTGAAGGAATGGAAACCGAGGAAGAGGACCCCAAAGCTGCCGCCGAAATGTACGCGCTCATCGACCGGCTCAACCGCGAGGACGGTATTACCTGCTATCGGCTGGTCGATGCGGTGTTGTCTTAACTGTGCAAGCGGACACTCCTGATGTGCAGCAGCGGTTGATTTGGTGCGAACCTCGTGTTATAATAACAGTAAATCAGGTTGTTACAGGCAGGTTCGCACCGGGGAAAACCGACAATATCACGAATGGATACGCAAGAATACAGAAGATAATACAAAAAGATTGTAGGAATGCCGAAAATCTGCATTGTATTTTTCACATTTTTGCCGTAACAGCTCGCGCCCCTGCGGGGGACAGCAACCCTCATCGACGATGGTGTGCTCGGTCCACGCGTGCACGTAACAGCTCGCGCCCCTGCGGGGGACAGCAACGTCCGGTGCGCGTTTCCGCGATTACCGCGGCTGCATTGAATGGCTGAACGATGCCGGCATAGTCAACATCTGCTACTGCCTGAATTTCCCGGAACTGCCGCTCAAGGGCAATTACGACGAGACAAAGTATAAGCTGTATTTTGCGGACAGCGGCCTGCTCGTTGCCATGCTCGATGAGGAGGCGCAGGAGGACTTGCGCGCCAACAAAAACCTCGGCGTGTACAAGGGCGCGCTGTATGAGAATGTGGTCGGTGAGGCGCTCGTCAAGGCCGGATATCAGCTGTATTACTACAAGCGCGAGGATTCCACGCTCGAGCAGGATTTCTTCGTCCGCACGGCATCCGCGCTCATTCCGGTCGAGGTCAAGGCCCAGAGAGGTACGGCGAAATCTCTGCGCACGCTCATCACCAGCGATAAGTATGAGGATATTCACTATGGCATCAAATTTACCGCCGGAAATATCGGGTTCAGTGACGATATTTATACGTTCCCGTACTTTTGCGCATTTTTGCTCAAACGGTATCTGGCGGGTGAGCAGAGCGGAAATCTGTAACTTTGCGACGTTGTAACTTTATGACTTTGCGCTCTGATCGGTATAGAAAAAAAGAGAAACTGCAACCGCAGACGCATAACAGCTATTCGCCGGTGTATGTTGCTTTAATATCCCGCCTGAATACCATAGCTTCCGTCGGTATTTCCTGCATATAAAGTTCCAGCGTTGCTCTTATGATATACCTATGCAGTTGTAACGTTTAAACTGTGTAACTTTATAACGTTATATCTCTTTATTGATTCAGAAATTCATTCAGACCGTGTATTTCTTACTCTTTTCTGTCAGGAAAATTGAGCAGCGAAGTATGAATAAAGAAGTTTTCCGGTTGATGATTTGTTATCCGCTAAAAATGAAGAGGCCTCCCACGAATGGGCTACAACCTTTGACCGCAAAAACTGACATAAACTTTTGAACATTTTTATGAACGCCAATCCAAGCAATAAAACCCGGAGCACACAGCTTGAAATTCAGCTGTGTGCTCCGGGTTTTGTTTATTGAGAAGAAAAGGTGTGGTATGGTCTGACAAGCAACGGATTTGATGGTGCAAATCCGGCTTGACGGGTGGAATCCCCGTGCCCCCCCGTTTTTTCAGCCGCACGGCGGTTTTACGGGAGGGACGGAAACGTGCTGCTTACTCCATCCACGGGGCAATGACGACCTTCATGCTTTCGCGGGTCATGCTGGCCTTCACGGCCTCTTCTGCCTGCCCCAGCGGGAAGTGATGGCTGAACAAACGCTCCCACGGGAAGGTATCCTTGCCCGCCGCCGTCAGCGCCGCCTGCTGCGCTTCCAGACTGTTGCCGTCGCGCGCTTGCGTTTTGGTGGATACTCTCGCGTAGCCGAATATCATGCTAACCCCTCCGTTTTCACGGTTTTGACACCGTGCATTCTGAATATAAGTTATGATACCGGTATTATAGCTTATGACACCTGGTTTTGCAACCGGTGTTATAAGTTTTGTGTATGTGTATAAAAAGAGACAGGCTGTTACGCCTGTCTCTTTCTTTATCCGCATTTTCACATATTCTCCGCGCAAAGAATCTCGATCGGCGTGTCGATTTGGTCATGCGGCAGAATATGCCGCTGGATGTAATCACGCAGCGTAAGCAGCGCAAGATAGCTCTGCCGGTGGATATTCTGCGCGATGGTGAAATCTATTTCGCCGCTTTCCAGCAGACGGCGGGTGGAATCGGTCAGATCGTGGCTGACGATATGCACCTGTCCGGTCTTTTCCATATCGCGCACCGCCTCCACGCAGCCGGAAACACTGTGATTCGCCATATAAATGCCTCGGATAGAAGGTGTGCGCTCCAGTGCGTCGCGCACCTTCTGATAGCTGAGCGTGTAGTCGTTATAGGTCTCGATCATGCGAATATTGGCGCCGGTAAAGCCGCGCTCATACAATCGCTCGCAAAAGCCCTGAAGCCGCAGCCGATGGGCATTGAATTCCGGATTGCCGATCGCAATGAGCAGGCTGTCCTCCGGACGCAGATATTTCGCCATCAGCTCGCCGGCAACGCGGCCGCTGCGGATCAGATCCTGACCGATGAAGCACAGCCGGTCACAGCCGGTTAGGTCGGTGTTCATCGTGACAAAGACGACCCCTTTTTCGCGCAGCTCGTTGATTTTGTGCACGATAGCGGCATGATCCTTCGCACAAACCGCAATGCCGTTCACGCCTTGTCCTGCCAGTACCTCCAGCCGTTCGACCGCTTCCTCCGGCAGCTCGGTTTCGCATTTCTGCACCAGAAATTCCACATTGAAATCGCGCAGGAAATCCTGTGCGTCCTGCACGCCGCGCAGCAGCTCCTGACGCAGATAGCCGCTTTCGCTCGTCAACAGCACACCCAGACGGCAAGGCGGCAGTTCAGCCGCTGACCTGCTGAGTCCGAGTGCGTCCGCCTGCTCCGCACGCGGCGGTGCGTAGCCCAGTTCGCGCATGGTGCGCAGCACACGCTCGGCAATTTCCGGCTTGACGTGCGGACGCCCATTGAGAACGCGGTCCACTGTGCCGCGTGACACGCCTGCCCGTTCTGCTATCGTGTTGATCGTTATTCGTTTTGCCATGCTGCAACCGTCCTTTGCTTCTGATAACAGTATCATATCATAGTTTTTCAATTTGTGCCATAGGCACATGAAAAAAACAATACACATTTTTGAAACCCGCGGAAAGCACTAAGATATATCGTATAACAGCGTCATATATTTGCTTAATTACAAAAATATCTGCAAATATTGTGACTATATCACAAAATTTTGAACAATCTTTTTTGTATCGGTGGAAATCTGAGTGTGCGCGCTTGCAAAACGGCACAAAGTTTGCACAATCCGTATTTTACAATAAATACAGCATTTTATATGTCATTGACAGTGCAAAAGTATCGTGCTATAAATAAATTGTGCTTAAGGCACAAACTAAAACAAAAGCACAAAACGAGGAGAGCGTGAAAGATGTTCAATAACGTAAAACTCGGCATCGCGCCGATTGGCTGGACCAACGATGATATGCCGCAGCTCGGCGGCGAGCTGACCTTCGAGCAGATGGTTTCCGAAGCAGCGCTTGCCGGCTTTCAGGGCACCGAGGTAGGCGGCAAGTTCCCGACCGACCCGGCAGTGCTCAACAAGGCACTCGACCTGCGCGGCATCAAGATCGCGTCCCAGTGGTTCTCCAGTTTCCTGTGCTCCACGCCGTACGAGGAGAACGAAAAGGCATTCATCCAGCAGCTGGATTTCCTCGAGGCAGTCGGCGCAAGCCGCGTGAACGTCTGCGAACTGACCCGCTGTCTGTTCGCAGAGGAGTGCTCGATGTTCGGCGATAACAAGCCGGTTGCCACCGACGAAGAATGGGACAAGCTGTGCGACGGCCTGAACAAGCTGGGCAAGATTGCAGCTGACCGCGGCTTCAAGCTGTGCTTCCATCACCATATGGCGACCGTGGTTCAGACCTTCGAGGAGACCAAGCGCCTGATGGACAACACTGATCCGCGTTACGTTTACCTCTGTTTTGATACCGGTCACTTCACCTTCTCCAAGGAGGATGCGGTAAAGGCAGCCAAGGAGTTCGGTCCGCGTATCGGTCACGTTCACCTCAAGGACATCCGTCCGGACATGATGGAAAAGGCATATGCCGAGGGCTTCAAGTTCCGCAAGGCGGTTCTGGAAGGCTGCTTCACCATTCCGGGTGACGGCTGCGTCGACTATCCGGGCGTATTCAAGGCGCTGCATGACGCGCATTACGAGGGCTGGTTCATCGTAGAAGCCGAACAGGACCCGGCAAAGGCAAATCCGCTCGAATACGCAAAAATGGCACGCGAGTATATCCGAAAAACCACCGGAATCTGATATGATTCACTCATTTCTCTCTTTTTTCTTCTGTTCGGGTGCCGCGGTGCTCCAACACTGCGGCTGACCGAACGCAACGAGAGAAAAAACATCATAAACAAACGACAAGGGAGGCGGCGAGATGAGCGAATACTTAGTGGAAATGAACGATATCACAGTGCAGTTTCCAGGCGTTCTGGCACTGGATCATGTTCATTTTGACGCAAAGCCGGGCGAAGTTCACGTTCTGCTCGGTGAGAACGGCGCAGGCAAGTCCACCATTATGAAGGTACTTGCCGGTGTCAACACCAACTACGAGGGCGAGATCATCTACAAGGGTGAGAAGATCGTATCCCGCAGTATCGAGGAACAGCGAGAACGCGGTGTCAGCATTATTTTTCAGGAGCTGAACCAGCTGAAAAACCTCACTGTTGCGGAGAATATCTTCATGGGCCGTCAGCCGACGAAGGCCGGCGGACAGATCGACTGGAAGACCATGAACCGCAAGGCGCGTGAGCTGCTCGACAGCATCCACTCGGATATTTCCGAGAAAGCACAGGTGTCCTCGCTGAGCGTTGGACAGATGCAGATGGTCGAAATCGCAAAGGCACTCTCGTTCGACTGCGACATCATCATCATGGACGAACCGACTTCGGCACTAACCGAAAAGGAAGTTGCCAGCCTGTTCGAGATTATCGACGGACTGAAAAAGAAGGGCGTAGCAATCGTTTACATCTCCCATCGACTGGAGGAGATCATGAAGATCGGCGATCGTCTGACCATCTTCCGCGACGGCAAGTACATCGACACCGTAAACGTCAAGGACATCACCATCGATCAGATGGTAGCCATGATGGTCGGTCGTGAAATGACCGACTATTATCCCAAGGTTGACGTAAAGCCGGGCGAGACCCTGCTTGAAGTGAAGGATATCCGGCAGGGCGACACGCTGAAGGGCATTTCGTTCTACGCTCGTGCAGGTGAGATCACCGGTTTCTACGGACTGATGGGTGCGGGCCGTACCGAGCTGATGCGTGCCATCTTCGGTGCAGACCCGTTCACGAGCGGTGAGATCAAGGTAAAGGGTCAGCCTGTTGCCATCAAATCCTGTGAGCAGGCGAAAAAGCTCGGTCTGGCACTGCTGACCGAGGACCGCAAGAGTCAGGGCCTGATCCTTGAATTCTCGCTCAACCAGAACATTTCTCTGGCAAACATGAACACCGCGATGACGTCGTTTGGCTTCAACAAAGCCAAGGAGACCGCACACAACCAGAAACTCGCGGACTCCATGCGCGTCAAGACCCCGTCGCTCGAGCAGAAAGCCAAGAATCTGTCCGGCGGCAACCAGCAGAAGGTCGTTATCTGCAAGTGGCTGAACACGGATTCCGACATCATCATCTTCGACGAACCGACTCGCGGCATTGACGTTGGCGCGAAAGCCGAGATCTACAAGATTATGAACGCACTTAAGGAGCAGGGCAAGGCGGTTATTATGGTATCCTCCGAGCTGGCTGAATGCATGGGCGTTTCCGACCGCATCTATGTTATGCACGAGGGTGAAATGACCGGCATCATCGAAGGCGAGGACATGAAGAACGTAACAGAAGAACTGGTAGTCGGTTACGCGACCGGCGCGAAAACAAATATGAAGTGAGGGCAAAAAGATGAAAGAGAAGCTGAAGAAAATCGACCTTTCCAATGCGTCCGCACTGATCGTGCTGATCGTGCTCTGTATTGGCCTGACTATCGCAGAACCGGCATTCGGCTCGGTGGCAAACCTCATCAACATTCTCCAGCAGGTAACGGTAATCGCCGTGCTTGCACTGGGTGTTAACGTGGTTATCTTTACCGGCGGCATTGATATTTCGGTCGGTTCGGTTGTAGCCTTCACCGGTATCGTCATGGGCAAGCTGATCGTTGAGAACGGCATGCCGGATATTGTTGGCGTTATTGCTGCTGTTCTCGTGGGCGCTGCCTGCGGTACCTTTAACGGCATTATGATCTCCAAATTCAAGCTGCAGCCGATGATCGCAACGCTGGCTATGATGTCCATGGCACGCGGCGCAGCCTACACGCTGGCTGACGGCCAGACCATTACCGGCTACTCGGCAGGCTTCCGCTGGATCGGTATTGCAAACATTCCGGGCACCGCTATCCCGGTGCAGATCGTATTCATGGTTCTGCTGTACATCGTGTTTTACTATGTGATGAAGTACCGCAAGTTCGGCCGCTATATCTACTCCATCGGCGGCAATGAAGAGGCAACCCGTCTTTCCGGTATCAACGTTGACAAGTACAAGACTCTCGCTTACACCGTTTCCGGTCTGTGCGCCGGCATTGCCTCGGTCATTCTGGTGGCAAAGCTGAACTCCGCACAGTCGGTAGCCGGTCTGGACTACGAGATGGACGCGATCGCATCCTGTGTTATCGGCGGCACCTCGCTGCTCGGCGGCTTTGGTTCGGTATGGGGCACGTTCGTCGGCTCGATCATTATGATCGTCATTCGCAACGGCCTGAACCTGCTGAACGTATCCTCCAACCTGCAGAAGCTGGTTATCGGCGTAGTAATCCTGTTGGCTGTACTGGCGGACTCTATCCGCAACAAGGCTGCAGCAAAGAAGTAAGACCATTCGCATTTACAGAGTTGTTACCCCGTATGGGTAAAAATAAGAGAAAGAAGAAAGAATCGGCAAATTGAGAGGAGCAACAAAAATGAAATTCAAGAGAACGATGGCAATGGTAATGGCAACTGCAATGATGCTGGGGCTGGCAGCCTGCGGCGGCGGCAGCAGCTCGGGCGGTTCGAGTGCCGGCGGCGATGATGAGGTAAAGATCGCGTACATCGTTAAGGCAAAGTCGGACGCATTCTGGACCAGCATGGAGGATGGTGCTGAGTCGTTCGCAGAGGAAAAGGGCATCCACCTCGAGTTCCAGGCTCCGGAGAAGGAGACCGATGTAGAGAAGCAGGTGCAGATGGTCGAGAACGCCGTTATCAAGGGCTTTGACGCAATCGTCCTGTCCGCAGCAGACTCCAACTCGCTGGCTCCGGCCATCAAGAAGGCAAATGACGCAAATATCCCGGTTATCCTGGTAAACGACACCATGTCGCAGGCGGCACTGGATGAGGCAGGTGCTCACGTTGAGACCTATGTCGGCATCGACCAGTACGAGGCTGCATCTCTGGCAGGCAAGTACGCTGCTGAGAACATCAAGGATGCAAAGATCCTCTACCTCGAGGGTATTGCAGGTGTAGACGCACTGACTCAGCGTCTGGAGGGCTTTAAGGATCAGTGCGGCAGCTTCAAGGTCGTTGCATCCCAGACCGCAAAGTGCGACCGTAACGAAGCGTTCAACGTTATGCAGAACGTGCTGTCCTCCAACCCGGAAGTAAACGTTGTCTGGGCTGTAAACGCTGAGATGGGTCAGGGCGCTATCCAGGCGATTGAGCAGGGCGGTTTCTCCGGAAAGGTACAGGTGTTTGACTTCGACGCATCTCCGGACGACATCGAGGCGATCAAGGCTGGCACGCTGACCGGCACCGTAGCCCAGTACCCGAACCTGCAGGCTGAGGGCGCAATCCAGGCTTGCCTGGACGTTCTGGACGGCAAGACTTTGGAAGACCACATTGTAACTCCGGCCGCTCTCGTAACCAAGGACAACGTAGACAAGTTTGAGGCTGGCGAAGATATCACTGCACAGTAATTTGTGTTGGGCTTATGGGCGGCGGAACGCCGCCCGTCCCATGAAAAGGAGCAATACACCATGAAATTTGATCGTTCTGCGTGCATCGAACCGATGTACAGCGAAATCCCGTTCCTTGACCGCTTTCAGGCGGCAAAGGACGATGGCTTTGAATATGTAGAGTTCTGGAGCTGGACCGACAAGGATCTGGATGCCGTCAAGGCAGCGGCAGAGAAGGCGGGTATCGGCATTTCCGGTTTCAACGGCGATGCGGATTATTCGCTGATCGACCCGACCCACAAGGAAAAATATCTGGAATTTCTCAAGCAGTCAGTCGCAGCGGCACGCAAGGTCGGCGCTAAGAGCGTTACCATTCACTCGAATGCACTCGGTGACGGCGGCATTGTGGTCAACCACTACACCGACCTGTCCGACACGGTAAAGCTGTGCTCGATGTACGATATGCTGCTCGAGTGCGCCAAGATCGCCGAGGAAAGCGGCATTGACATGAACCTCGAGCCGCTCAACATCACCACCGACCATGTCGGCAACTATCTGGCGCATACGCAGATGGCGGCGGAAATGACGCGCCTGATCGCCTCGCCGCGCCTCAAGGTGCTGTACGATGTATACCATATGCAGCTGAATGAAGGATCGCTGTGTGACACTATCGCAAAGTACGCTGACCAGTTCGGTCACATCCATGTAGCGGACGTTCCGGGCCGCCATGAGCCGGGTACGGGCGAGATCAACTACACCAAGGTGTTCGACCAGCTGGCAGAGTCCGGTTACACCGGCCGCGTAGGCTTCGAGCTGTTCCCCAAGACCACGACTGCTGAGGCGGTCAAGGCTATCATGACTTACTAAGTCATAATCATTCGCTTTTCCAATCTATCTTATTATAAAAAGGAGTAATCACTATGTTGAAAGTTGGTATTATCGGTGTAGGCTCTATGGGCACCCAACATTTCCTGCGCCTGATGAACAAGATCCACGGCGCTACCGTTACTGCAGTTTCCGACATCAACGAGGCTCATGCCAAGGAAGTTATTGCGCCGTATCCGACCGTCCGTTTCATCGCGGACCCGATCGCTCTGATCAACGATCCGGAAGTTGACGCTGTCGTTATCGTTTCCATCGACTCCACCCACGAGGAATACTGCCTTGAGGCTATCAAGTGCGGCAAGTACATCTTCTGCGAGAAGCCGCTGTCCGCATCTGCTGAGGGCGCAAAGAAGGTCGTTGACGCGGAGATCGCAGGCGGCAAGCGCCTGATCCAGATGGGCTTCAACCGCCGTTTTGACCCGGCTTACGAGGAACTGAAGGCTCTGGTCGTATCCGGCAAGCTGGGCGCACCGCTGGTTGCACACTGCGCACACCGCAACGCAAACTATCCGGCACAGTATGATGACGTTGTTGCCGTTACCGGCACCGCTATCCACGAGATCGACACCATGGCATGGCTGGTCGGCGACTACTTCACCAAGGCACAGGTTATTTTCCCGAAGTGCTCCCGTCACTCCAAGAACGAGAACCTGCACGATCCGCAGATCGTCATGCTGACCACTTCCTCCGGCATGGTCATCAGCTGCGAGATCTGGGTCAACTGCCAGTACGCTTACGACATCCGCTGCGAGGTTCTCTGCGAGGATGGAACCGCAACCCTGCCGCGTCCCTCCCGCGTGGACGTTTGCACCAACCAGACCCATTACAAGGGCATGACGACCGACGGTCTGGGCTACTTTGCCGAGGCATATGACCGCGAATTTCAGGCATGGGCTGATGCCTGCAACGCTGGCACTTACTGCAAGGCAGCAGCCTCCGCGTGGGATGGCTACTGCGCAGCTGTTACCACGGATTCCTGCCTGAAGAGCCAGAAGAGCGGCGCGATCGAGCCGGTTCCGCTGACCGACCGTCCGGATTTCTATATCGACTAAGGTTTCCTTTCTGATATTTCTTTATTTCCCCATTTCCTCTATAGCGCGCTCCCCGTCTTCACTCTGCAAGGCGGGGATTTTTGCCGTAGAGTGTCGCTGTGCGCGGCAGGACGTTTGCCGTACTCACGGCAGAGAGCAAAAAGGAAGGACAACCTGAGGTTTTCCTTCCTCTTTGAACTCCTACCTTTCCCATAGAGGGCTTGGGCGCAGATGGTAGACTGCGTAAGCAGGAAAAGGAGTACGGCAGTCGGGTTACCCTTGCGTATCTTTCTCCGCCTTTTAGCAGTTCACAAACAGCGTACTGCTACACATATCGGATAATCTACGCAGGCGCGGCATGACAGTGCCGCGCAAACCGTTCATTGGTACAGGGTAGATATACCGTGGGGACCGATGACCCATCGGTCCTTTCTCAACCAGTGCAGAAGGTTTGCCAATGGCGGCATGGGGTCATACTCCGGAGTACCCTCTCTTGCCCTTCGGACAATTCACCTTGTGCCGCCCCACGGTAGTATTTAGCAATTAGAAGAAGATTATATTCGCAGGTTGCGGATAATCTTCACCAGCAAAGGAGTTTGCGCGGCACTGTCATGCCGCGCCTGCGTTGATTTTACCGCCTGTGTAGCAGTACGGTAACCGACAATGCGGAAAGGTGTTATACCGCGCGGTAGAAAAAATCCTCTGCCGTTCCCTTTTTTCAGCGCTTACGAAGTCTACTATCTGCGCCCAAGCCATCCGAAGGAAAGGTAGGAGTTCAAAGAGGAAGGGAAACCATGGGTGTCCCTTCCTTTTTGTCCTCGCGCCGGACGGCGCAGCTTCCGCGGCACGCGGTATCGGCAAGGCGTGCACAGTAAAGTTCGCAGAGTACGGCGCTATATACAATAAGGTATCCGTGCGGAGTGACGCAGACAAAAAGACCGAGCGGCTGAAAATGCAGTCGCTCGGCCTTTTTGCGTATGATTCAGAGGTTTCCGCCGTCTTGATTATTTAGACCACGGAAACCGGATCGGAACCGGAAACCAGGGGTTGTGTCTTGTGCAGGTAACAGTAATGAACCGGATAAAATTTGCCAGGATACCGAAACGCTTGACGTAGACCCAAGTATTTAACGGACATCCGCGGCTGCGATCACCTCCAGCATGGCAGCGTACTTCGTAGACCAGATCTCCATCGGGTCCTGCTCGATCCCATAAAGTCGTTTCCTCAAGCCAGCATATCCGGGCGTTCGCCAATGACCTCGCGGTATCGAACTGGCGATACCCCCACCAGCCGCTTGAACATCCGGTAAAAGTAATTGCGGTTGATCATGCCGACCCGACCGCCAATATCGCCCGCACTGTCCTCCGTTGTGCGGAGCAGATGCTGCGCTTCCCCGATCCGGCGGCGCACCATATACTGAATGGGCGGCAGGCCGAACTGCGCCTTGAACATATGGATCATGTGGCTGGTCGAAACGTGAAACCGATTGGTCAGCTCGGTCAGCGAAAGCTCCTCGGCAAAGCACAGGTTCAAATGCTGCAATACCTCGGTTGCAAGCGAGAATGCGGCATCCGGCGCACACAGCTCGAAGCCATGCGCCATAGGCGCCATCTGCATCAGCAGCGCATCTAAAAGCGGTGTCCGGGCGGCAGCCGTGGTCTGTTCCGAGTAGAGCAGCTGCAGCAACGTCCATGCCGGTGTTCCCTGTAACTGCGGAAACTCAAACACCGCCTGTCCGTCATCCGCGGCGGAAAAGCCCAGCATCAGACAGGGTGCCTGTACGAACGGCAGCTCGTGACAGACATTCGGCGGCAGCAGCAGCGCACCGCCGGGTTTGATCGGCAGACAGCGGTGCTCGGTTCGCAGAATGATCTTCTCCCCGTCCGCAGCAAGCGAAACAAACAGCACCCAATCCTCCGAGGCGCAAGGCAGATAATTGCCGCCCTTATCCTGCGGATGAATCACACATTGCTGCGTTAGTCTGACACGGCGAAATGCCGGAAGCGGAACAGACATAATACCTCCTGACCCGGATTAAAGCAAATTTTCGATATTGTGCCGCAGCAGCACCCGAATATCGGTATGGTAAAACTCCTTCGGCGGCTGCTGTTTGAGTTGAATGTAATCGGCCAACAGGGACAGCGGCAGTGCGCCCTGCTGCACCGCATCCTGTCCGATGACAAAATCCGCAACCCCGCGCCGAAGCTCGTACAGGTTGGCGGGGATCTCATCGTGCATGATCAGGTGCACCCCCCGTGCGCGGCCGGAATCGACCAGCGCGCTGCATACGCCTGCATAGCCCGGCGTGATCGCGTAGATACCGGTCAGCTCGGGAATCTCCTGCAGCAGACGGAGCGTATGCTCGTAAACCACATTGCTGTCATCGTTCGGCAGCATGACCTCCCGCAGCTGAAGCGACGAATCGGGGGTAAGCAGCTCCTCCTTAAAGCCCTTCAGACGTTCGCGGAACGCACTGTGATACATCCAGGACGAACTGATCGTAACCACCGTGCCGCTCTCCCGCGTCACCAGACGCATCAGCTCGGCCACTGTACGGCCGGAAGAAAGGTTTTCCTGCCCGACATAGCACAGCCGGTGGCTGTTGGGCAGATCGGTGTTAAACATAACGACCGGTATTCCGCGTTGGTCGATCAGCTCGTTGATCTTGGTTTCGACCAGCAGACAGTCGAGCGGCGTGATCGCCAGCGCATTGATATGATGCTGCTCGACCAGCTCCTCGATCATCGAGACCTGTTCGACCGGATCGAGCGAGGGCGACAGCCGGAAGATGACCTCCACGCTGAACGTAGCCAGACGGCGGGCTTCGCGCCGGGCGGCATCCAGAACGATCTGCATGAACGGGGTCTGCACCGAAATAATGATCACGCCGATGCGGATCGGATGCGATGCGCGGGACAGTGCCAGACCAGCACGGTTGGGGGTGTAGCCATATTCGTTGGCTACCGCCTTGATCCGCTCCGCCACCGCAGGGCGAACATTTCCTTTATTATGGAGTGCCCGATCGACTGTACCGCGGGACACACCGCAAATCTCAGCAATTTGATTCAGGGTAATTGCCATATGATATCACCTCTGTCAGAACGGGACTTTCCCGTTTTTATAGTTAAAGCATAACATAATACCCCTAATAAGTCTATATCTAAAGTGAATAAAGCGGTATTCACAATATTGTGCACGTGTACGGATTCTGCTCATTCGCGCCGTGCACGCAAAAATGCACTCTTTTCCGAGCCTTCCGTGTTTTGTTCATATTTTCGTACAATATATCTGCAGTAAACGCCATAAAACGAGCAAAACACGTGAAATCCGAAACGAATACCGAGTTGTCATGAGATTGAACTAACAGTCAGATCCCGCATCTGAGGCGGGTAGTTTTGCATAAGCGATTCCCCCGTTCTGTCGTGCAAAGCCTATAAGATCACAATTTTGTGCAGACAGAATCACCAGTTTTCATAAGATTCGTCTGTGCGGTTTGGTGAAAATTCAAAAAGCCGGTTGACGCACATCGAAAAAGAGTGTAAAACTAAATCAAGGCAAGCGTAAATCGCATTTTTCCAAAATGTGAACGTGTACGGCTAAGAAAAAAGTTGAGAAAGATGAGGTAAAAGCAAATGAAAAAAAGACTTTTCGCAGGATTGATTGCATCGGCAATGATGGCATCCATGCTGGCAGGCTGCGGCGGCAGTTCTGGTTCGAATGGCAACGCACAGGGTGGAGACAAGGCATCGGGCGATGGCTATAGCATGACGCTGATTATGTCGCTGCGTGATGAGTTCCTGAGCACGTTGGAAGCTGGCTCAAAGTCGGCGGCTGATGAGCTTGGCGTTACGCTCGCTTCGCAGGACGCACAGAACGATACCGGCAAGATGCTCCAGTTTATCGAATCTGCTAAAAATGCAGGCGATGACGCAGTGCTGATCAATCTGGTAGATGCCGCAACGGCACAGCAGTGCATCGAGGCTGCCGGTGATATGAAGGTTGTTTTCGTTAACCGCGCACCGTCCGATACCAGCGTTCTGGAAGCAGGCAAGTCCGTAGCGGTTGTTTCCAATGAGAACACCTCCGGTTACTATCAGGGTGAATTTTTGGCTAATTACTTCAAGGATAAGGGCAAGACCGAGATTAAGTATCTGATGCTGCAGGGCACGCTGGGTCTGGTACATACTGAACAGCGCTCCGCTTCCGTACTGAAGGCATTGGAGGACAATGGCATCAAGGCAACGCAGGCGGCGGCTCCGCTGGTTGCAGATTATGACCGTGCAAACGCAATGGACATGATTTCTCCGCTGCTGGGCAACACCGAATTTGACTGCATCATCGCGAACAACGATGCGATGGCACTTGGTGCGGTAGAGGCGCTGAAGGCTAAGGGCATGGATCCGACTTCGATCCCGATCGTTGGCATCGATGCAACGGTAGATGGTATTCAGGCAATCAAGGACGGCACCCTCGCGATGACCGTATTCCAGGATGCCAACGGTCAGGGCTATGGCGCTGTGAAGGCTGCAGTTAATCTGATCGAGGGCAAGGCAATCAACGATGGTACGAATTATGAAACCGATGAGACTGGCAATATTTGCTGGGTACCGTTTGAACCTGTTACCCCGGACAATGTAGCAGATTACGAATAAGCACACAGTCAGGAGGAAAGGGACATTGAAACGATGTCCCTTTCCTAAATCAAACAAGATAATGGGGTGAAAAGCAGTGAGCCAAGAATATATCCTCGAAATGACCGATATTGTCAAGGAATTCCCCGGTGTACGCGCACTGAAAGGCGTACAGCTCAAGGTGCGGCCCGGTACCGTTCATACGCTGATGGGCGAAAACGGCGCAGGCAAGTCTACCTTGATGAAATGTCTAATCGGCATTCATCCGCCTACATCCGGCAAGATTGTATTTGAAGGCAAGGAGATCCAGTTCAAAAATACGCTTGAGGCACTGAATTCCGGCATTTCCATGATCCATCAGGAGCTGTCTCCGGTTCCCGAGCGCAGCGTTTGCGAAAACCTGTGGCTGGGACGCGCACCGCGCAAGGGACTGATCATCGATCATAAAAAAATGCGGCAGGACAGCATTGAGCTGTTCAACAAGCTGAATCTGGACGTTGATCCGGATGAGAAGATGGGTAACCTGACCGTTGCAAAGATGCAGATGGTTGAGATTGCCAAGGCTGTATCCTATGACAGCCGTATTGTTATCATGGACGAGCCTACGTCCTCGCTGACCGATGCAGAGGTCGAGCATTTGTTTCGCATTATTGCAGAACTCAAGGAAAAAAATGTTGCTATCATTTATATCTCGCACAAAATGGACGAAATCTTCCGGATTTCGGACGATATCACGGTTTATCGCGACGGCGAATACATCGCTACGGATCGCGCGGAAAACCTTAATGTAGACAAGGTTATTCAGTTGATGGTTGGACGCGAAGTGAACAACATGTTTCCCAAGGTAGAGTGTCCGATCGGGGAAACCATTCTTAAAGTGGAAAATTTGTCTGCCGGCCGCGCAGTTAAAAATGTTTCGTTTGAACTGCATCGTGGTGAAATTCTGGGTATGGCGGGTCTGGTCGGTGCGGGCCGCACCGAGACGGCGGAAGCAATCTTCGGCATGCGCCATATGACAGGCGGCAAAATCTATAAAGACGGTCAGGAACTGCACATCAAGTCTCCTGAGGATGCGATCGCCAACAAGATTGGCCTGCTCACAGAGGATCGGCGCGGCAACGGTATTGTCGGCTTGCTGAGCATTCAGGATAATACGGTGCTGGCAAACCTGAAGAAGTACGGATTCCCGCTGAATCATAAGAAAATGCGCGAAGACACCGAAGAATACGTTAAAAAACTCAACACCAAAACGCCGTCTATCGAAACGCCCATTCAGAATCTGTCGGGCGGCAATCAGCAGAAGGTGCTGGTTGGGCGCTGGCTGCTGACCAATCCGGATATTCTGATCGTTGACGAACCGACACGCGGTATTGATGTTGGTGCAAAGGCAGAGATTCATTCGCTTATCACAAAGCTTGCCGGTGAGGGTAAGGCCATTATCATGATTTCGAGTGAGCTGCCCGAGGTCATGGGTATGTCCGACCGTATCGTAGTTATGCACGAAGGCATTATGACCGCTATCCTGGATCGCAAAGACTTCTCGAGTGAGCTGATTCTCAAATATGCAACCAGCGAGATACCATATCAGCCTGCTGCGGATGAACAATAAGAAAGAAGGTACATGGTATGCAGAAAACATTTAATACGAAGAAATTCTTGTCCCAGAATTCAATCTGGCTGGTATTGATCGTGTTGGTCATCATTATGAGTATCGCACAGCCCAGCTTTTTCTCGGTGGATAACCTGCTGACACTGCTCTCCGGTGAGGCAGTCAAGGGTATCATGGCCTTTGGCGTTATGTTCGCAATCCTTTCTAAAGGTATCGACCTGACGATCGGCGCATCCGCTGCGTTAGTTGCGTGCATCACCGCTTCGCTCGTGCAGCCAGAAGGCTATGCAAATGCCATTCTGCCGGGTGTGGGCACTCTGCCAGCTCCGTTGGTTATCCTGATTGGTCTGGCACTTGGTGCAGGCATTGGCGCAATCTACGGCGCGATCATTGCTTATACCAAAATCCCGCCTTTTATCGCTACTCTCGGTGCACAGTTGATTTGCCGTGCAGGTGCTAAAATGTATACGAACCGTCCGGTTTCTAACCTGTCTGAGCAGTTCCGTTTCCTGGGTGCGTACCGTATTGGCGGCGTATTCCCAATCATCATCGTTGTTTTTTTCGTAATGTTCGCAATCTCGGCATTCCTGCTGACCCAGACACGCTTTGGTAAGAACGTATATGCTATCGGCGGCAACGATCAGGCGGCCCGCGTAGCTGGTATCAATGTTGAGAAGAACCTGATTCTGGTTTACATCTGGTGCTCGCTGTGTGCTGCTATCGCTGGTATGCTGCTGGCAGGCCGCGCAGGCTCTGCGGATCCGGCAAACTCCGGTTTGAACTACGAGCTGGATGCGATTGCGGCAGCAACGGTAGGCGGCACCTCTCATACCGGCGGTATCTGCCGTGTATCCGGTGTTCTGGCAGGTATCCTGATCCTTGGCGTTATCAATAACGGTCTGGTTATGCTGAAGGTAGACGATAACATGACCAACATTGTCAAGGGCGTTATCATTGTCGGTTCGGTTGTACTCGACATGCGCAAGAACGCAAAGCGCGCGTAAAACAGACACACACAATCTCTCTTCTCTTTCCGAGTTTTCAGGGGTCGCAGCAATGCTGCGGCTCCCGAAATACTCGCACATAATCCATTAGACTTGAACTCTGCCGTACAGCGGCATATTTTGAAAGGATGAGCTTTATCATGGAAAATCTGAACATTGCACTGATCGGCTGCGGCATGATCGGCCGTGAGCACATCGAGCGTATCCAGAACCGCATCCGCAATGCACGCATCGTTGCCGTATGCGACGTATTTGAAGAAGGCGCAAAGAAGGGCGCTGAGATCGCCGGTGCCGGCACCAAGGTTTACACCGATTTCAACGAAGCAATCAACGATCCGGACGTAAACGCTGTTGTAGTTACCACCCCGGGTCAGTTCCACAAGGGTCCGGTTCTGGCAGCTATCAAGGCCGGCAAGCCGGTATTCTCCGAGAAGCCGCTGGCAAACACCGCTGCGGACGGCAAGGAGATCGTTGAGGCCGAGATGGCCGGCGGCAAGCACCTCGTACAGGTTGGCTTCATGCGCCGTTACGACCGCGGCTACCGTCAGGTCAAGGAGCTGATCGATTCCGGCAAGTTCGGTGCCCCGATGGTGATCAAGTGCACCCACCGTGCAGACGGCGTTGCCGATGACTACACCACCGCAATGGCTGTTACCGATACCGCAATCCACGAGATCGACGTTCTGCCGTGGCTGGTAAACGACGAGTGGGACGAGGTTCAGTGCATCATGCCGAAGACCAACAGCAAGGTTAAGAACGCGCTGAAGGATCCGCAGATCATGATTATGAAGACCAAGGGCGGCATCATCAACATGCTCGAGGTAAACGTAAACTGCGGCTTCGGCTACGACATCAACTGCGAGGTTGTATGTGAGAACGGCGTTGTAAACCTGCCGTGCCCGTCCTTCCCGACCGTTCGCTACGCTAACGAGGTTTCCACCAAGATCGAGGACAACTGGATCCTGCGCTTCATCGATTCTTACGATGTAGAGATTCAGGACTGGGTTGACCACGCACTCAAGGGTGAGACCGGCGGCTCCTCTGCTTGGGACGGCTACGTCGCTTCCATCACCGCTGACGCTCTGGTTAAGTCCCAGACCTCCGGTGTGCCGGAGAAGGTTGTTACCGGCGGCACCCCGAACTTCTACAAGAAGTAATCCACCTCATATTTTCTATTCATTGCTACTCACTCGCAAGGGTGGCAGAGCTTCCTGCTTTACTGCCCTTGCATATCACCTTAACCACTATACCGCGTTTTACAACGTGAAATTGATACGTTAAAAGGAGTTACTGCTATGAAAATCGGTTTTAACGAAGGCTGCAACCGTTTCTGCGAAAACCACTCCGTACTTGAAGACCTCGACCTGTGCGAGAAGTACGGCTTTGACTACATCGACATCCAGTCCGAGTGCCTCGACCGCGAGATCGCTGCCGGCAAGTACACCATCGATGATCTCGGCGCATGGTTCGCTGACCCGAAGCATCACCTGAAGATGCTGTCCTACAACGCTCTGATCTTCTTCAACATGAAGCAGACCCAGGAGGAGAAGGACGCCGTTATGGCAAAGCTGGATCAGATCATCGCAGACTGCAACAAGCTGGGCTGCAAGATGATCGTTGTTGTTCCGTCCATGGATCTGACCGTTCCGGCTACCGTTGACGAGATCAAGGCTGATGCTGTTGCTGTTCTCAAGGAGATGGTAAAGAAGGTTGAGCCGCACGGCATCAAGCTGTCCATCGAGTTCTGCGGCGCACCGACCATGTCCATCAACCGCTTCGAGTACGCTTACGACATCGTTACCGAGGTAGATCATCCGCTGGTCGGCATCACCCTCGATCAGTACCACTTCCATGCTATGGCTTCCGAGTGGGCTGCTCTCGAGAAGGCTGACGGCAAGAAGATCTTCGTATGGCACCTGAACGGCACCGAGGATATGCCCTGCGGCGCTTACTACAACAACGACGAGAAGCGTCTGTGGCCGGGTGCCGAGGGCGACTGCCTGCCGCATGCGCGCTACGCTGATACGCTCAAGAAGATCGGCTTTGACGGCGACTGCTGCACCATCGAGATTTTCCGTCCGGCATACTATGAGATGTCGCAGGAGGAGAACGTAAAGAAGTCTGCGGAAGTCACCCGCGCACACGTTGAAAAATACGCACAGTTCTAATATCGTAAAATCAGCAGTATCTCACAGCATATTCCCCAGTATTTGTCACATTTTTTGATCTGTAAAGGAGAATTTATTATGAGCTATCTGAAGAAAATCGGCGCACTGTTTGTTTCCTCCGCATTGATGGCATCCATGCTCGCAGGCTGCGGCTCGTCCTCCGATTCCACCGGCGGCAACGGCTCTCAGGCTGAGGGCGGCGATGGCAATTACAACATTTCCATCGTGTTCAAGACCACCTCGAACGAATACACCCAGTACATGATGGCAGGCGCTGAAAAAGCGGCGGCCGAGACCGGCGCAGTGCTCGACATGAAGGGCGCGACCTCGGAAACCGCCTATGACGAGCAGCAGAACATGATCGAAACCGATCTGCACGCCAACAAGTATGACGCGATGATTATCGCACCACTGCAGGGCGACATGGCTTCCACGCTGGTAAGCGGCACGGATATGCCCATCTTCGCAATCGACACGGACTTTAATGCACCGGAGAAGATTTCGTTCATCGGCATCGGCCAGAAGGATGCAGCGGCAAGCGGCGGCGAAAAGGCTGTCGAGGCGGCGAAGGCAGCCGGCTGGGATAAGATCGAAGCAGCTTATATTGCGGGCGGCGGCGTTGCCCTGATCGGCGTGACCCTTGTCCCGCTGCTGTCCGGGCTGCTGGGCTAAG
>OGZE01000206.1_pt1 | contig 45511 bp, 44 predicted proteins | sample 1576731 | NCBI WGS metagenome assembly OGZE01 (sample SAMEA3541503, study PRJEB24748) | human gut metagenome | biome: human gut; feature: human-associated habitat; material: faeces | place: China | collected 2012 | reverse complement strand
CGGGGCTATTTTGATTACCTGGGTATGTGGTTGCGTTACATGAACCGTTGGGACAAGCTGATGTACGGTAGTGACTGGCCCTTGATCAATATTCCTGATTATATCGCGATCATGCGGCAGCTGATACCGGAAGAGCAGCATGAAGCCTTTTTCTATGGCAATGCTTTGCGAGTTTACAGCCGTATTCAAAAAATTTTATAAAACCAACAAAATCCTATCCACGATTGCGGATGGGATTTTGTTAGATTAACGCAGATTTTACAAGGGCACAGTATAATTTAGCAGTGCTAAATTATGGTAAATATGGTATAATATATACGTTTTTTTATAAGTTTTTTAAGCGTTGAATGAGAGGTAGATGGGGATGGAATTATTATATATAGCACTCGCGGCTTATAGTGTTGGTATAGTTTCGATACTGCTGCCTAAAAAGCTGGAGCTGGCGGCGCATTATTGCGCTACGCTGGCTGCCATAGTGGGCAGTGGTGTTTTGCTGCAGCAGGCGTTGGTCTATTTGCTGCATGGCAGCGTAGTAGCGCTGAGCGGCAGCGTTGGCTTTTTTACCTATAATGCCGACCGCTGGAGCGCGGTGTTTTTATTGATAATAGGGTTGGCGGGAACCTTGACCAGTATTTATGCCTGGGGCTATGCTAAGGGTTACCTGGGTAAGCGGCTGCGTCTTCTGGGTAGCCTGTGGAATGGCTTTTTGCTGACGATGGTGCTGGTATTGATCGCCGCCGATGTGTTCAGTTTTTTGCTGGCCTGGGAATTGATGGCTGTGGTAAGCTTTTTGCTGGTGAACCACGAGGCAGAAAAGAAAGCGACTCACAATGCGGCTTACCAGTATTTGGTTATGACCCATATCGGTACTGCGGCGATCATGATCGCCTTTTTGCTGGTTGGCAGTCAGACCGGTGCTTTAGATTTCGCTTCTATGAGTAAAGCGCAGCTGAGCGATACTATGCGCAATGCGGCTTTTTTGACGGCCTTTGCGGGCTTTGCTTTAAAATCAGGCTTGCTGCCGCTGCATGTGTGGCTGCCTAATGCCCATCCGGCGGCGCCCAGCCATGTTTCGGCTTTAATGAGCGGTGTGATGCTGAAGATAGCTGTTTATGGCTTTGGCCGCTTCGTCTTCCAGTTCCTTGGTACTGTGGAGTTCTGGTGGGGCGCGCTGGTGCTGGTGGTAGGTTTGCTGTCGGCTGTTTTGGGTGCGTTGTATGCCCAGATGGAAAAGGATATGAAGCGGGTACTGGCATATTCTTCGGTAGAGAATATGGGCCTTATTTTCGGGGCGATAGGTTGCGGCATGGTGCTTCTGACGACTCCGAGGCACGACTATGCGCTGATTGGTTTTTTAGCGGCGGTGGTGCATTCTTTAAATCATTCGGTAATGAAATCGCTGCTCTTTATGTCGGCAGGTTCGGTACTGCACGCTACAGGCAGCAAGGATATAGAAAAAATGGGCGGTTTGGCGAAGCTGATGCCGTGGACGGCGGGCTTTACCCTCATCGGTTCGATGGGTCTGGCCGCTTTGCCGCTGACTGGCGGTTTTGTGGGTGAGTGGCTGATGCTGCAAAGCTTTGTGACCTTGGTCAACAGCAGTGAGGCGCAGGGACTGCGTCTTTTAGGGGCTGTGGCTTTAGTTTTGTTTGGACTGGCCAGCGCTTTGGCGGTGGGATGCTTTGTACGCCTGTATGGCGTGGTATTTTTAGGGCGCGCCCGCAGCAAAGTGGTTGAGTACGCACATGAGGCCGATTGGTCGATGCGTTTAGGCATGGGCCTGGCTGCGGTGCTGGTTGTGGTGCTGGGCGTTGTGCCCGGGCCGGTAGTGGCACTGTTGCAGCCGGCAGTGCAAAGCCAGCAGGCTTTGTGGCGCAGCTTTGCCGATGTGCAGAAGCTGTGGTGGTTCGGCAGTGGCAGTTATGCCGCTTATGCACCGCTGCTGCTAGTGGCCGTGTTGGCAGTAGTACTGCTGCTGGTAGCTTTGGCTGCTTGTGGCGGTAAGGTTTTTGTACGCCGTGATGTTACCTGGAACTGTGGTACTTATCCTACGGCGCGGCAGCAGTATTCGGCGACAGGTTTTTCCAAACCTTTGCGCCGTGCTTTCGACTTTTTGCTGAAACCGCAGCGTACCGCTACTTATTTGAAAAAAGATCATTCCTATTTTGGCCGTCAGGTTGAGTACAAGCTGACGATACCTGATCAGTTTACGGAAAAATTATATGTTCCCGTCCAGCATTATATGGTTTGGTCGGCTTCTTTCCTGCGCCGCATTCAGCAGGGCAGTGTGCGTTTATACGTTAGCTATGTGATGGTGGCCATGCTGCTGGTATTGATCTGGGGGGCGATGTGATGGCGATGTTTATTTACGACCTGGGCTGGTTGCTGGCACAGGCAGCGCTGCTTTTGCTGTGTGCTCCTTTGGTAGCTGGCATCATCAAAAAAATCAAAGCGCTGCTGCAAAACCGCATTGGTTCCAGCGTTTTTCAAGAATACTTTGACCTTTATAAATGGTGGCAGAAGCCGACGGTGCTGACGCCCTATACGAGCCTGATTTTTATTATTGCGCCGCTGGTTTATTTTGCCAGCGTAGTGGTGGCGGCGTCGATGCTGCCCAACTTCTTCGGTGCTGAGCTTAGCTTCGGCGACGTGTTTGTGTTTATCGGAGTTTTGGCGCTGGGACGCTTTTTTATGGCATTGTCGTCGCTAGATACTGCTACCGCTTTTGGCGGTATGGGCGGATCCCGCGAGATCTATATTTCGGTGTTGGTGGAGCCGGTGGTGCTTTTGGCAGTGCTGGTGAACGCTTTGCGCAGCGGCAGTACTACTTTGGCAGGGATGGCGCTTGATTACCATACGGTGTATTTGAGCGTAGCCAGCGTGCTGACCTGTATCGCCTTTTTTTGCCTGCTGCTGGCCGAAAACGGACGTATCCCGGTGGATAACCCGGATACACATCTGGAGCTGACGATGATCCACGAATGTATGCTGCTGGAGTATTCCGGTCGCCTGCTTGCTGTTATCCATTGGGCCAGTATGCTGAAAATGCTGGTATTTTTAGTGTTGTTTGCGCTGCTGTACCTGCCGCTGGCCTGGCCGTTAGTGCTGAAGGTGCTTCTGGCTGCTGCGGCTGTGAGCGTGGTAGAAACGCTGAATAATAAAATACGTTTGTTCAAAGTACGCGTGTATCTGGCTGCGGCTGGCATTTTGCTGCTGCTGGCTGTTGTGGCGCAGTAAGGAGGGGTATGATGAATTTTTTAGTGATCGTCTTATTGTTTGTTATCTTTTTGCAGACCAGGATCATGGATCTGCGCCGGGCCATCATCTGCCTCGGCGTCCAGTCGGCTATCATTGCGCTGGCCTGCTTTATTACAGGCATCGCCCACGGTGAAGGCATGCATATTTACGCGCCGGGGCTGCTGACTATCGTTGTCAAAGTCATTATTATCCCTTATGCTATGCTGCGGCTGGTAGACAAGCTGACCAACGAACGCGAAATAGTTTCGGATATCAATGTCAATTATTCTACTGCCGCTACGGCGTTTTTTCTGGTGCTTAGCTATCTGATCGTTGATAAAATGCTGCCGGGCGTAGTGGGTCGCGATATTTTAGCCATGTCTATCGTCATGATATTGACGGGGCTGACCCTGATCGTGATGCGCAGCCGTGCCATTATGCAGATGGTGGGGCTGATAACTATGGAAAACGGTATCTATCTTTTGGGTATGGCCATGACCGAAGGTTTGCCGCTGGTGATCGAAATGGGCATTTTTTTGGACGTGCTGATAGCTGTGATGGTACTCGTTATCCTGACCAGCCGTTTGCGTTTATCGTTTATGACGACGGACACCAACGTGCTGAGAAAGCTGAAGGGGTGACGGGATGCTGGAAGTGATCTATATCCTTTTCGCCCTGCCGCCGGTGTTTGCGGTTTTGACTGTAAGCGGCGTTTTGGGCAGCGGCAACGTGCTGCACTGGCTGAACCGTTTGACGGCGACGGCCGCAGGCGGTGTAGTGGTGCTGTTGGCGCAACGTTTTACACCGGGGCAGCCCTTTAACAGCGAGTATGTTTATTTGGATGCCCTCAGCTTTTGGGTTTTACTGATCGTTACTACTTTATATGTTGCGGCGGCGTGGGCTTCTAAATCCTATTTGCTGCACGAACGCAACCGCGAGTATCTGAGCCGTTCACCTGAGCGGCTGGGGCGTTATTATGCCTTGTTCCAGATGTTTGCCTGGACGATGTTTTTAGTTTTGGTTGTTAAAAACTTAGGCCTGATGTGGGTCGCTATCGAAGCGACGACGCTGGTTTCGGCTTTTTTAGTAGCATTTAAGTTTAACCGGGGTGCTTTGGAAGCCACTTGGAAATATGTTATGGTTTGTACTGTCGGTATTTGTCTGGCCCTTTTGGGCACCATGATCTTATACTATGCGCAGATCTCGGCTTTAGGCGCAGAAAAGGCATTGAGCTGGCTGTGGCTGACCGAGCACGCTGCCATGCTCAATCCATCCTTAACTAAGCTGGCCTTTTTGTTCATCTTTATCGGTTACGGCACCAAGATCGGTATGGCGCCTATGCACACCTGGCTGCCCGACGCTTATGCGGAAGCACCGTCGCTGACCAGCGGCCTGCTTTCGGGGGCACTGTGTACCTGCGCCATTTATGTGCTGCTGCGCAATATCATCGTGGTGATGCCCACAGTGGGGGTTGATTTTATCAGTACCCTGTGCCTGAGCTTTGCTACCTTGACGATAGCCATAGCTGTGCCCTTTGTAGTGGTGCAGCGCGACGTCAAGCGGATGCTGGCCTATTCTTCGATGGAGAATATAGGTCTGATGATCGCCGGTATAGGCGTGTTCAGCCAGATATCCATTGGTGCGACGCTGGTGCATATGTTCAATCACGCATTGATCAAGTTTGTGCTGTTTTATATCGCCGGCACCATCGTGCAGGAATACCAGACGAAAAATATGATGCGTATCCACGGCATGATCGGCGATGTGCCGCATACGGCCACTTTCTGGCTGCTGGGCATCATCGGTATTTTAGGTATGCCGCCGCTGGGTTTGTTTTTCAGTAAATTTTACATTCTATACAGCTTGTTTTTAAGCGGGCATTATCTGCTGGGCTGCGTTATCATCGTGCTGCTGGCAGGTATCCTGATCGGTATTTTGTACCATGCCATGCGGATGCTGTGCGACAAGGCTAAACGCAAGCCGGTGGGCGACCTGCTGGACTGCGTGGACACGCCTATTATGGCGGCGCTATTGCTGGGCAGTATCGTTATCGGCGCAGGCATCAGTCAAATACCGTACCTTGAAGACCTGCTGGCGCAGGCGGTACGGATAGTGGGAGGCGGTCAATTTTGATGAAGGTCAAACCTGAAGGGCTGCGGGGAGCGGCCAATATTTACTCCCACGGGGGCAGGCATCCGCTGACGGCCATGTTTGGTGCCGATGAAACCAGGTTGGGCGGTGGTTATGCTATTTACTGCCTGTTTGAAAATAAAGAAAAGCACGATATCGACGTGCTGAAAGCGGAATTTGACGCTGGCAGCGACCTGCATTATGCGGCGTTGACGCCGGTGCTGCCTGCGGCGGCCTGGTACGAGCGCGAGCTGCACGATATGTTTGGCTTTGTGCCGGAAGGGCACCCTGACCTGCGGCCGTTGGTGCTGCACGAAACTTATCCCGAAGGCTTCTACCCGCTGCGTAAAAACGTGGCCGTCGATGCCGATGTGCATGGTGAGCGTGCCTGTGAAATGGCGGTATCCCACGGCGAAGGACTGTTTGAAGTGCCGGTAGGGCCTATCCATGCGGGTATCATCGAACCGGGTCATTTTCGGTTCAGCCAGGCAGGCGAAGCCATTTTGCAGTTGGACGCCAAGCTGTTTTTTACCCATCGTGGTATCGAAAAGGCTGTGGAGGGAAAAACGCCCGCAGAAGCACTGCTTCTGGTAGAACGCGTCTGCGGCGCCTGTTCGGTGGCTAATACCCTGTCCTACTGCCAGGCGTTGGAAAAGCTCGCGGATAAGCCTGTGCCTCGTCGGGCCTGGCTCATTCGCACCGTAGCTGCTGAAATGGAACGTTTATACAACCATGTGGGCGATACGGGCAATATGTGTGCTGGTGTGGGCTTTTCGCCCATCATCAGTATGGGCAGCCGGTTAAAAGAAGTATTGATGCGCTGCAACGAAGCGATCAGCGGCAACCGTTTCCTGCGTGGGCTGGTGATCCCAGGCGGCGTAAAATACGACCTGACTCCGGAGCTTTGCGCTACGATAACTGAGACTTTAGCCAAAGTCGAAAGAGAATATAATGACATCGAGCATATAATCGCCGAACAGGGCGGTTTTTTGAACCGTGCTAAAACTACAGGAATCATCCGTAAAAGCACAGCTGTGGACCTGGCTCTTGTCGGTGTAGGCGCCAGAGCCTCTGACGTGGCCTGTGACTGTCGCAAAGACCTGCCCTATGGCTTATATGGCGAGCTGCCCTTTAACGTGGTAACAAAGACTGACGGCGACGTGTACGCCCGTTTGCAGGTACGCATGGGCGAAGTGGCCGAATCAATGAAGCTTATTAGAAAGACTTTGGAGCTGCTGGCGAAGGATACTTCGCCGCTGGCTGCTGTGGATCTTACTTATACGACGCTGACCGGTAGCTGGGGCATAAGCGAATCGGCTCGGGGCAGCGATTTGCACTGGCTGATGCTGGACGAGGCTGGTTGTATCGAAAGATTATTCGTCCGCTCGGCTTCGTATCCCAACTGGCCTGCCCTGACCATTGCGGTGCAGGGCGACATCATTCCCGATTTTCCGCTGATCAATAAAAGCTTTGAGCTGTGCTATGCCTGCTTGGACCGCTAGGGAGGAACGACGATGCTGAAATTATTAGAGGGCATTTTTGCCAATAGGATAACGACAGAAGACGTAACTACCAGCGGCGCAGTGCGTCTGCGGGGACAGCTGGCCTGTAATCAAAGCTGCGCTGCCTGCGGCAGGTGCGCCCAGGTGTGCCCGGTAGGCGCTATGCAGCTGCAAAATGGCAAGCCATGCATCGACTACAAGCGCTGTTTGTTTTGCGGTAAGTGCGTGGAGGCCTGTACTGAGGGTGCGTTAGCACATACCAGCGAAGACGCTTTGCCAGAGATATTGACCGAGGCTCAGACCGTCGTAATGCGTGAGATACACGCCAAGCTGGGTCGCTCGCTGCATGTACGCCACTTGGATGCCGGCAGCTGCAACGCCTGTGATTTTGAAATGGCCGCTTTAAGCAATCCGTTGTACGACCTGCACCGTTTTGGCATTGCCTTTGTGGCTTCACCCCGCCATGCCGATATGGTGATGGTGACGGGCGTAGTGACCCGTAATTTGGAGCAGGCGGTGCGCATGACTTACGAGGCTATGGAAGGTCCTAAACTGGTGATGGCCTGCGGCGCCTGTGCTGCCGGTGGAGAAACCTACGGAGCTACCTATGCGGTAGTGGGCGCGCTGGATAAAGTTCTGCCGGTAGATATAGCTGTTCCCGGCTGTCCGCCCCGTCCGGCGGCGATGCTGGTAGCTTTGGCTGCCGCTGCCGACCTGCTGAAGGAACGTCTGTAAAAAAATATTGTGTTTCACTGCTAATAATGGTAATATTGAGAAAATAAGACGAAAGGAGTGCGCCCATGATTATTTATCGCTCCGCTACTTTTGACGATGTAGAGAAGCTGCACAAACTGCTCAATGATTATGCCACAGAAGGCTTGATGCTGCCCCGTTCGCGTAATTCCATTTATGAAAACCTGCGCGATTATGTGGTGGCCGTTGAGAACAATCATGTGGTTGGCTGCGGCGCACTGCACTTTGTTTGGGACCGTCTGGCCGAGATCCGTTCGCTGGCAGTCGACCCGGAACGCAAGACCCAGGGCATTGGACGCAAAATGGTAGAACTGCTGGAAGCTGACGGCCTTGAGCGCGGCGTAAAAATGTTCTTTACCCTCACTTATCAGCCAGGATTTTTCGCTAAATGCGATTATATCGAAACGGCTAAGGAAAAGCTGCCGCAAAAAGTCTGGAAGGAATGTGTCTATTGTCCGCAGTATCCGTACTGCAACGAATTGGCCTTTGTTAAGACTACCGTTGATTACGAACCCGGCGACATAATGTTTTAAAACACTGCCTGTGGACGCAGTGCTGATAATTTGATAGTTTGCAGGACGATGATGTCGCGATGGTTTGCCGTCGCGGCATTTTTTATAACGGCGGCTGCCGAATAAAAAATATTTGCCAGTGTACACTGACAAGGAGGAAAATATGGAACAAGCAAAGTTTAAGTGGGTGCTGCGCGAGCGCAGTCAGGAAAAACCGGCCCGGCTGGCAGAGTTTAGCGAGCAGCAGGCGCGTAAAGTGCAGCGTTTTCACAGCAGCTTTAAAGAATACCGGCCCACGCCTTTAACGGAATTGTCACAGCTGGCGCGAGATCTGGGCATCAAAAACCTGTTTGTTAAAGACGAAGCCTACCGTTTCGGTCTGAACGCCTTCAAGGTACTGGGCGGCAGCTTTGCTATCGGTAGTTATATTGCGCAGCAGCTGGGTGAGGATATCGACGCTTTGCCCTATGTGCGGCTGATCTCTGACGATGTGCGCAGCCGTTTGGGTGCGAAAACCTTTATTACTACTACCGACGGCAACCATGGCCGTGGTGTGGCCTGGACGGCGAACCGTTTGCGTCAGCAGGCCGTGGTCTATATGCCGCAGGGCTCGGCGGCAGAACGGCTGGAAAATATCCGCGCCGAAGGTGCCAGGGCCGAACTGACCGAGATGAATTACGACGATACAGTGCGCTATACCAGCGAGCTGGCGCAGCAAAACGGCTGGGTCATTGTGCAGGATACTGCTTGGGAAGGTTATACGGAAATACCACTGTGGATCATGCAAGGCTATATGACGATGGCGCTGGAAGCTTATGAGCAGCTGCAGGTCAAGCCTACCCATATCTTTTTGCAGGCTGGGGTGGGTTCTCTTGCCGGAGCGGTGCAGGGCTTTTTTGCCAGCGTTTACGGTGACAGCTGCCCGCTGACAGTTATCGTAGAGCCGGAGAAGGCCGATTGTTTGTACAGAACGGCGGCCGCTGATGACGGCCAGCTGCATAACGTGGCCGGTAAGCTGGATACGATCATGGCAGGCTTGGCCTGCGGCGAACCCAACAGTATTGCTTGGGAAATACTTGGCTCTTGCAGCGACGGTTTCGTCAGCTGTCCCGATCATACGGCAGCGCAGGGCATGCGTATTTTAGGCAATCCGCTGGCCGGTGATATGAAGGTCGTCGCCGGGGAAAGCGGCGCCGCTACCGTAGGACTGGTGGCCGAAGCCCTGCGCGACGAGCGCTTAAGTGATTTGAAACAGGCCTTGCAGCTGGACGAAAACTCGGTGGTGCTGTGCTTCAATACGGAAGGCGACACCGATAAAGCCAATTATCGCCGCATCGTTTGGGATGGAGCCTACGGCAGGGAATAGGTAGATTGAATAATAAAATGAAATATGAGTTTGGAAACTGGCGCCGTAAGGCGTCAGTTTTTTGTTGTTTTTATGTTTTGCTTTAGCGTAAGATTGTGACGGCGAAGCAGGCATAATCAAATAACTACCGGCTATGCCGGTGAGATTGAAAAGCTTATAGCAAAAAAATCCAATGTTATAATGAAGTTGGTCCATCAAAACCACACATTACAACAAAGGAGATATCAAAATGGATAATCAACGTTTACTTAGATGTTGGAAATGCACATAATACTATCATATATTCCGAGATTGATTTTTGGAAGATATGTGCTATATTTATAGATAGAGCAAGAGAGCGTTGTCCATAAATAACATATAGACGTGTGTGATGAGAATTTTATAGTTGTTTTTCTCAGGATGGTGGTTGTGACAAGGCAATTACTAGATAAAGAGTTGGAGGAAGCAAATTATGCTAAAAGACATAACAAAAATCAAGATATCAGGAGCAATTTTCGATACTCCAGTAACGTTGGATTTTTTTAATCCTCATGAGGGAGATAAGCTTAAAACTGTTAAGGGTGCTCTTCTTTATGGTAGAAATGGAACAGGTAAGAGTACAATTGCAAGGGCTTTTAGAAAAATTGCAGGAGAGAACATTTTGGTCATATCCAGTGCAGTTGCTTATGATATTGAGGATCAATATGTAATGCTTAATGAAGAAGATAAAAAACATATATTTATTTTCGATGAGGATTATATACAAAAAAATGTTAGATTACAGCAGGATCATCTCGAAACTATTGTGATGCTTGGGCACGCAGCCGATTTGACAGAAAAGATTAAGGAGGCGGAGACTGAGCGAGATAAGGCAAAAACTGATTATGAACGGCAAGTGGATGTATTTAAGGAGTATTGTGATAGCAGCAATGTCAAATCCCCTAAATACTGCATTTTAAGCTTGGTAAATTCCCTTCGAGGAGATGATAATTGGTCTGGCCGTGATAGGGAAATCATGGGTGGACGTCAGAATACTAGTGTTAGGGAAGACACATATAAGAAGTTTGTAAAACTTATGCCGGCTAAGCAAAAAACTGAACTTATTGTTGACTATAAAGTTAAGCGGGAAGAACTTCAAGCGGCGCAAACTGGTGCTACTACTATTGATATAAAAGTTCCATCTTTATCGAAGTTGTATAGTGATTATGATGATAAAACGGTGCAGATGCTTCTTGCAATGAAAATTGAGAAGCCGGAGTTGTCTGAACGGGAGCAGAAATTATTTGCGTTGGTGCAAAGAAGAAAGTCCGAAGAGTTATCACAAAGGCTAATAATATTACGCAATAAAGATACCATGCAATGCCCATATTGCTTCCAATTATTGCAGCAAGAGTATAGAGAGTCTCTAGTCAAGAGTATTGAGAAGGTTCTAAATGAGGCAGTTAAAGACCATCAGAGTGTGCTTCAAAAAAATGTCTTTGCTATCATTGATTTAAATCTGGATCCATTTGAAAAGCTGAGTGGTTATAAGGAGTGTGTTGATTTAATTGAACTGGTTAATACTATGATTTTAGGAAACAATGAAAACCTGAAAAGCAAGATTGAAAATCCTTACACACCAATTGATACCCAAACCACAGATGTTAAGGCGCTGGTACCTCAACTTATTAAAGCGGTTGAAGATTTGGAGAAGGTTAGAGAAATGTATAATAAGGCAGCAAAGAAAACAGATACAATCGTTTTTGAAATGAACCGAATCAATAGTGAAATTGCTCATTATGATGTGAAGGTTTTATCTACATTGCTTGAGAAACAGCAAGAGGAATATGATGCGGCTGAAAAACTACTTAAGGAACTTAAAGCGATATATGATGTAGGAAAAAAGGCAGTTGAAAAACTAGAATCGGAAAGGAAAAATATACGGCTTGCTCTTGATTCAATTAATGCGTGCATGAAGTATATTTTCTTTGCCGATGACAGGCTGAAGATTGAGTATGTAGATGGAGTGTACAAGCTTTTGTCACATGGAAAGAACGTAAATCCATGTGATGTGTCTGTTGGTGAACGTAATATCATAGGTCTCAGCTATTTTTTTACAAGTATTTTTGAAAACCAGGAAGAGAAGGATGCCTACGGTAAAGAATATCTGATTGTTGTTGATGATCCTGTTTCTAGTTTTGATATGGAGAACAAAATTGGTATTCTATCTTTTTTAAAATATAAACTGGGTGCATTCTTGGAAGAAAATCAAAATACAAGGGCTCTTGTCATGACACATGATTTAATGACTTTCTATGATGTTCATAAGGTTTTTGAAGAAATTATAGAGGCGTGTAAACCGAAAGGATATACGCATACTCCCAAATTTAACCGATTTGAAATGCGTGATGGTAATTTAATACAGTTTCAGAACAAACGACAGGAGTATACAGAAATAATTAAAGCTATTTATTATTACGCTTCTGAACAAAGTGTTATGTATGAACTTATTATTGGCAATATGATGCGTCAAGTATTAGAGGCATTTTCGACTTTCCAATATAAAAAGGGGATAGAAGAAGTATCTACAGATGCTAATATTCTTAGTTTGTTACAGGAGCCAGAGTATATCTTATATTATAAAAATCTAATGTATAGGTTGGTTCTCCACAGTGGTAGCCACAGAGAAGAACAGATAAAATCCATGAATGATTTCAATTTCTTTAGCCTTATATCTGATACTGAAAAGAAGCGAACTGCAAAGGATGTTCTTTGCTTTATTTATTTATTAAATGAAAGGCACCTATTGGAACATTTGAAAGGTTGTGGCGGCATTGAAGTGGAATTGCAATCTTGGTGCCAGGATATTAAAACTAGGGCCACTGTTATTTAATTTAGCTTTTCGATTGCATACATACTATCTATAAAAGATTGCAGCGGTTGCTTCTGCTAAGAGTTAATATTAAATAATCTATGCTAATAAAATAAAGTAACTTGCGATCATTCTTTTACTCAACAAACATTAGCATAAGGAAGTTGTGACAACGGCTTCCTTTTTATGCATTATTTAAGCAATGTCCCTTTAGTTCCTTTAAATTTATTCCTTCACAACCTTGACAGTCTTTAGTATAATAAAAGCAATTAGATTAGCGGCATAAAATAGTTGTTTAGGTTATTCGTTAAATGCTTCAACAGTGGCGTTTAATTAAGGTTATGGTTGCATTGATTTACAGAAATGAGGGGTATTATGGAACATATTCACCGTGTGCTGTTTGTTTGTCACGGCAATATCTGCCGTTCGCCGCTGGCCGAATTCCTGTTTAAGGATATGGTAAAAAAAGAAGGCTGTGTCGACCGTTTTGTGATCGCTTCGGCAGGTACCAGCCGCGAAGAACTGGGTAACCCGGTGCACCCGGGTACCCGCAAAAAGCTGGCTCAGGATCATATCAGTGCTGCCGGTAAATATGCCGTGCAGCTGAAGCAAAGCGATTACGAAAAATATGACGTGATCTTAGGTATGGACAGGCCCAATATCAGCAATATTTTGCACATCGTTGGCAGCGATCCGCAGGGCAAAGTGCATCGCCTGCTGGATTTTACCGAGCAGCCGCGTGATATTGCCGATCCGTGGTATACGGGCGATTTTGACCAGGCTTATAACGATATTAAAGCAGGCTGCACAGCGCTGCTAAAGCATTTGCGCCGTTTCTAAAAAAGTAAAGGCTCCCGAATTTTCGGGAGCCTTTTGCGTTTTAAGATCAAACCTTCTGCGCCATACAGTCGGTGACAAAATCAGTGACGGTTTTATTAAATTTTTCTGCTTCTTCGTAAAACAGCATATGGCCGCTGTCGGTGAAGGGTACAAATTTGCCGTTGGGGATCAGTGAGGTCAGGTAAGTACCCTGTTTGATGCCCCAGGCAAAAACAGGGCCGTCGGCGTTGACTACCAGCGTGGGCACGGTAATAGTAGGCAGCTCGGCGGTAAAGTCAGTAGCAATATAGTCGCTGTAAATGGCGGTTGCCAGCCAGGGCGGCAGCTTGCGGAATTCTTCTATGACCCAGTCGGTGCCTGCCGGGCGTTTACCGTCCTTGAAGATGGCGTTGCCGAAGAACTCAAAATATTCTTCACGCTCGTTGATAAGGCGATTGACCTGCGCGTTGAAGCCGTCCATATTGTAGTTGCGCAGTCCCTGGCTGTTCCATTCTTCGGGGCTGAAGGGGAAGGTGGTCATATCTATCAGTCCCAGCCCTAGCAGATTACTGTTGCGTTTGTATTGCTGCCAGTAGGCAAGGAGGATAGGGCCGCCCAAAGACCAGCCCATCAGTACAAAATCTTTTAGGTGCAGAAATTCCGACAGTTCGCGGACGTCCTGAGCATAGCGGGCCAGGGTTTGGCCGTGCAGTCCTTTTGAGGATTGGCCGTGGCCGCGGTTATCCATAACGATGACCTGGAATTTTTGCGCCAGTTCGCTGACGTTGCGCTGCCAAAACTTAGAGGAGCATTGCCAGCCGTGGACAAGAAAAAGTGGTTGGCCGCTGCCGTGTACTTCGTAATAAAGGTGAGCGCTGTCGGAGGTAGTAAAAAAGCCGTTCGTCTGTGTCATAATATTCACACTCCTTTCTTTTATTATAACTCTTTCAGAGACAGGTGGCCGGTATTTTTAGTTTCCAAAATAGAAAGACGCAGCTGCGATAGCTGCGCCTTACAATAACTGTTATTTAGTTTTTAGCTGGGGTCATTATTTTCCAGGCCAGGCCCAGCACTGCGCCAAACAGTGAAGGTACTATCCAGCCAAAGCCGTCGGCGTAAAGCGGGATAGTACTGCTAAGTACTGTCTCCAGGCTTGCCAGCTTGATACCTGCGGCTTTAAGGCCGTCGAGGATAGCAAAGATGGTAGTGAAGAAGAGGCAGCAACGGTAAACGCGTTTATCGGCGTTAAACAGCTTGGACGTGACGCCCAGAAGCACCAGCGCGATGATGATGGGATAAAGCGCGCAGAGCACGGGGATGGAAAAGGAAATGATGTTAGTCAGGCCGACGTTGGAGACGGCGAAGCTGAACACGCAGATAGCGACGACAAAACGCTGGTATTGCACACGTTCTTTACTGACCTTAGTAAAGTAGGATGCTGCCGAAGCTGTCAGACCGATGCTGGTAGTCAGGCAGGCGAAAAAGATCATCAGGCACAGAACTACGTTGCCGGCTGAGCCTAGATAATAATTGGCAATATCGGCCAAAGCCACGCCGCCGTTAGGCGAGATGCCCAGGATACTGACGCTGGTTGCACCGGTATAGGACAGAGCCACATAAATAAGTGCCAGAAAGACGGCTGCGATCAGGCCTGCGTAAACGCAGATCTTGGTCAGCAGACGGTCGTCGTTGATGCCCTTGAGCTTGATGGCGTTGATAACGGTAGCGCCGAAAAGCAGGGTCGCCAAAAGGTCCATGGTATTATAACCGTCCTGAAAGCCGCTGAGGAAGGGGATAGTGACGTAGCTGCCAGTAGCGGCCTGCATGGGGCCCATGGGCGCTATCAGTACGTTGACGATCAGGATCGCCAGGCTGAGCAGCAGCATCGGTGTCAGTACCTTGCCCAGCCAGTCGACCAGCTTGGACGGATTGATAGACAAAAAATAAGTAATGATAAAAAAGAACAGCGAATAGACCGCAAGGCCCAGGGTATAGTAATCTTCGGGTACGAAGGGGCGGATACCCACATCGTATGATACGGCGCCTGTACGGGGGATGGCAAACAGGGGGCCGATGGTAAGTACGGCCAGCATGACGATGATCTTGGCGAAAACAGGATGCACCGGGTCGGCTAAAGCGTTGGGGTTATCGTTTTTAGTGAGGGCCATGGCGATGATGCCTAAAAGTGGCATACCCACGCCGGTAACGCAAAAGCCGATAGCTGCCAACCAGAAATGGTCGCCTGCTGCTTGTCCTAAAGCTGGCGGAAAGATAAGATTGCCGGCGCCGAAGAAGGACGAAAAGAGCATCAAACCTACGGGTAAGATTTCCCAAAACGTCAGAGTCTGTTTCATAAAAAGTCTCCCATCGTGAATAGATATAAAATTCTGAAAATTTAAACATTAAGTAAAGGCTGCCGTCAGGCAGCCTTTATAATCATTGGATGATCAGGCGGAAATATTTCTTTTTACCTTTGCGGATAAGCAGGCTCTTTTCGGTGTCGAACATCGAAGTAGCAAAGCTTGCTTCAGGATCGGTGATGGTTTCTTCGCCGACGTAAAGGCCACCCTGCTGTACCATTTGGCGTGCTTCGCGCTTACTGGTGAATATTTTTGCAGCTGTCAGCACGTCGATGATTTTGCCTTCGGCGTCAGCAGCAGTGATCTCGATTGTCGGTACGTCGGTCAAAGCGCCGCCGCCGCCAAAAAGTGCTTCGGCAGCCTGTTTGGCTTTTGCGGCTTCTTCTTCGCCGTGTACCAGCTTGGTTACTTCATATGCCAGAACTTTTTTTGCTTCGTTGATTTCGGCGTCCTGTAGGGCGCTTAAACGGCGCACTTCGTCCATGGGTAGGAAGGTGAGCAGCGAGAGGCAATTTTCTACGTCGCTGTCGTCGATATTACGCCAGTATTGATAAAAATCATACGGCGAAGTTTTTTCGGGGTCCAGCCACAGGGCGCCTTTTTCGGTTTTACCCATTTTGCGGCCGTCGCTGGTAGTCAGCAATTTGCAGGTCATGCAGTAAGCAGGTTTCTGCTCTTTGCGGCGGATCAGTTCAACGCCGGCCAGCATATTGGACCATTGGTCGTCGCCGCCCAGCTGCATGATACAGCCGTGTTTTTTGAAAAGTTGTAAAAAGTCGTAAGACTGCATGATCATATAGTTGAACTCAAAAAAGGACAGGCCTTTTTCCAAGCGTTTTTTAAAGCATTCTGCCGTCAGCATACGGTTGACCGAGAAATGGACGCCCACATCACGCAGCAGCTCGATATAGTTCAGGTCCAGCAGCCAGTCGGCATTGTTGACCATAATAGCCTGGCCTTCGGAAAAATCAATAAAACGCGCCATTTGCTTTTTAAAGCAGGCGATGTTGTGGTCGATAAATTCTGGGGTCAGCATTTTACGCATATCGTCTTTACCGCTGGGGTCGCCAACCATACCAGTGCCGCCGCCTAACAGGCAGATAGGACGATGCCCGGCTCTTTGCATATGGCTCATAACCATCAAAGCGATAAAATGGCCTACGTGCAGACTGTCAGCCGTAGGGTCGAAGCCGATATAAAAAGTGATTTTTTCCTTTGCCAGAAGCTCTTTGGTCTCATCTTCGTGGGAGAGCTGCTTCAAAAAACCACGCTCTTTTAATACGTCATAAACGGACATGAAATAACCTCCTAATATTGCTGCAAACTTCCTCTTATGAATAGTGAAGAAGCAAATCTTCTAAACATTATACAACGAATGGGCGGGTTTCGCAAATTAGAAAAGACGTTCTGCAATGAGAACGCCTTTCAAGTTAAAGGTTATTTTGTTTTTACAGCTGTGAAGTGCAGTGGGGGCAACGGGTAGCGTCATCAGCAATAGCAGTTTTGCAGTAGGTGCACAAACGCGGATCTGGAGCCGGAGCAGGCGGCGGGCACATACGGTTGATCTGTTTGATAACAACGAAGATCGCAAAAGCCACGATCAGGAAATTGACTACGGTGTTTAAAAATGCTCCGTAGGCCAAAATGGGTGCGTGTGCGTCCTGCGCTGCTTTCAGCGTCGCATAATGCTCACCGTTCAGGCTGATGAACAGCCCCGAAAAATCTACTTTGCCGAACAAAAGGCTTAGCGGCGGCATGATGATATTATCCACTAACGAGGACGTTATTTTGCCGAAAGCGCCACCGACAACAACGCCGACTGCTAAATCAACAACGTTGCCGCGCATGGCGAATGTTTTGAATTCCTGGAGAAAAGACATTGTAACAACTCCTGACGTATTTAAAATATTTTATATATATTCGCCATTAGTTATAATAATCCTGCTCGCTTGACTGAAAAACGTCAATAATTTATAATAACTTTGTAAGTAACTTTAGGCAGCAAAGGAGGGATAGCCATGAGAGAAGACTTAGTAGTACCGGGCGAGCATGAGGAAAATTTTGTCCTGGCCAAAGATGCGCGTGTAGTTACAGTGCCGTTTACTCCGCTGGAGCAGCGTATGGCCACAGAAAAGCCGTATCTGATGGAAGGCCTCGCCAAATTGAAAGAAATTTTGGGAGAAGATAACTTCAAACGCCTGATAAGCAACGTTCATAATATCAATTTGAGCGGACCTAGGATCATGCTGGTCGCTGATAACGAATTGCACCGTACTAATATCGAACGCGAATGCCTGCCGGCGATCGCGAAAGCATTTAACGTAACTAATATACGTGTAGTTACCCAAGGCTGAAAATAGCGAAAAGGCTTCTCTTGATTTGTAGAGAAGCCTTTTGTTTTAAAAAATATTAAAAATAACATTGACAAACTATTTGTTATTTTATATAATGTTCACGTTGCAGTAAGTGCAGCAACCCATGTCGGGGCGTGGCGCAGTTTGGTAGCGCGCTTGTTTCGGGTACAAGAGGCCGTGAGTTCGAATCTCGCCGCCCCGACCACTTAAAAAGTTAGCCGCAGTCCTAGGACTGCGGCTTTTTTTATTTGCTTTTTAATAGGTAAAATGATCTGTAAAAATGGATTTGCCCGTTATTCTATCAAGAATAAAGCGTAAGCACGTCGACTTAAGCTGAAAAGCTTTCAGGTTTATTTTAGCTTTTTTGCATAGTTATAGCTATGGTTCTATTTAAACTTCAGCAGATAGGCCATATAGCAAAACCAGAGTATGAAAGCATAGATGATTATTCTTGATATCGATACCATAAGCTAAACCACTTTCTTTGTGCTGATGAATTATAGCATAACTATCCTTAAAACGCGGCCGTGCTGAGCATTGCAGTTGGCCGGATAGCAACTTTTACTGATAGGACAGCTTGGAGGCAATACCTAGACAGGTCAGAAAAACGACGAAATAAATGATCGCTGCCTTTCTTCTGGTTTTGGGCTCCAGCACGCTTAGCGGCAGTACCCAGTGTGGTTTTATCAGGCCGATGCCCAATAATATTAAAGATAGAGCTGTGAATCCGAAAAAAATAGTATCCATCTCGTCATCTCCTTTTTTGGCAGTCAGTAAACGGCATATTTTCTTCTCTTCTCCTACTACTATGATAACACTTTAAGGCAGTCAAAAGAAGGGCGAAGTAAGATTATTCAAACAAATTTTTCTTTTATCTTTATCTTTCTTAATGTCTTTTGATTAAAACCTTAGAATAAGGAGGATTTTAAGAGGGGCGAAAAGAAGAGGGAGAGAAAAAACAAGAAAAAAGAGAGGGAGAAGAAAAGCTGGTCAACCCTGTAGTCGCCGCAAAACGAAAAAAACGGAACCTGTGCCAATAAAATTTTGGCAAGGGTTCCGTTTTGCAGTTTTTTTAACGATTACTGGTATGAGAGGCTTTGCCAAAATGACAGTCGGTAGTAAGGTCGATTTCGAAAATCCGAGTCCAGGGCAGTTGTACGCCAATGTCGATACCGGTCAGAAAATAATTCTCATCGTCAGCCTGATAGAAGGGCGCTCGGCCCAGGTCGCCGTACAACATTTGGGTCTTTTGCCTTTGCAGGAAGCCCTGTATGATCCGTTCGGCAAAAATTTTGTTGTCACCCAGATCGGTGGGCGTACGCCCCTCCAGCTTCAGCAGTGTCGTGAGTCGCGAGTGCAGCAGCTTTTGGTAGGCATAGTCGTCCAACAGCCGTTCAACGGTAAAGTTTAGGTTTTGGGCATACAGCGAAGGCCGGTCGCTGTTTGGCAGCCGCTTTAGCTGGCCTGTAAAAATAGTGGCCTGGCTGATGGCTGTGCCCAGTGAATTGCTTAAAGTGTTCCAGCCGGCAAAAGCAGCCAGCTTACTGAGGGGAACCCTGGCGTCTAAAAGCTTGGGCGTTAGTAGTTCGCCGGGTTTGTAATTGGCCGTTTGGTCAACGAAGGCCACGTGCTTGCCTGCGGCCAGCAGTTCGCTTAAATCATGCAGCATGGCTGTTGTAGGTTCGTTGTCGTCGTCGCCGCAGTGCACAAATAAAATAAAATCAGCATGGTCGGCATCGTCCGTCAGCTGCCCGCCGATAAAGCTTACTTTGTCACGCACACTGGCGTCTACAGAGCAGGGCATATAGGGCATGGTTTTAGATGCTACCTTCGGCGAAGAATACTGCACATAGATCTGCGGCGTAAAGCCGTGCAGCTGGTTGTAATATCTGGTCAGCAGCAAAATGGCTATTTCATCAGCACCGCTGGTAACCAGCCCTTTGTTTCCCAGTTGGGCGCGCTCCATATAAGCCAGCACGTGATTGCGGTTACGGTTGGGCAGCCCAAAGGCCTGGGCATCGTCCTGGCCGATGACGAGTGTGATATCATCGGCAGCGGCCAGCTGCACCAGTTTTTTATTAAAAGCGTCGTTATTGGCATACAGGTTGCTGTATTTAGCCTTGATGTCGTCGGGTATGCGGGCGTCTATATCCAGCAGTTGACTGGTGAAATAAGGGTCGCCAAAGGTCTCTGCCATATCCTTTAAGGTAGCGTAGCGCATCAAGTGCCACTGATACCAGCTGTCGGGTATTAACTGGTCGCTGACCAGGAGCCGCGGGATGACTGAAAAAACAGCCAGGTTGACCTGTGGGTTCAGACGGTGCTGACGGTTGATGAAACCAAGGAAGTTTTCTTCGTCGGAGTCCAGGCCCAGGGGCACGCGCGAGCCTAATAAACTGCCGTGGATCAAAATGTCGGCAGAAACGATAGCCGTCGGATGCAAAGGCAGCTCCTGCGCCAGCCAGGCAAACAGTTTTTCTTTAGCGGCAGGTGTGTTATAATTGTCAAGAAGTTCTTTAGGTGGCAGTACTACGTCCAGCGACGCCAAAGCGCCCAGCTTCTGTACCAGCGTTGTGCAGGGCGGGCGGCTGTCCAGCGGCGCCAGCAGCAGCGACGAGTCAGCTTTAACAGGCTGTGGCGTGAAAGGGACGGTAGCGGGCATACCGCCGAACATTTCGTAAAAATAGGCGCAAAGCAAGAGCAGTGCGAGCAGGATAAATTTTTTCTTGTTCATGTGCTGCCTCCTTTAGCGTCCTTTGTTATATTTATTATATTACAGATGCGGAGTTTTTTGAATGCGAATAATTACCGGCAAGGCACGGGGCTTAAAACTGACTGTGCCCAAAAATATGGATGTGCGTCCGACGGCCGACAGGGTCAAGGAATCACTCTTCAATATTATCGGAACCAAGATCATTGGCGCGCAGGTGCTGGATATGTTTGCCGGTACCGGCAATTTGGGCTTGGAATCGTGGAGCCGCGGCGCAGCCAGCATTACTTTTATCGACGAAAGCCGCGAATCACTGCGGCTGGTACAAAGCAATATCGTCAAATGCCGCGCTGAAGCAGATGTCAAGGTCATCAAGGGCAGTGCTGTCAGTGTTATCGAAAGTTTATACCGCGCGGGCAGCCGCTTTGAATTTGCTTTCTGCGACCCGCCCTATAACAAAGGCTGGGTACAGAAGGTGCTGGCCAAACTGGCAGAGTTCCCCGTTATCAGCGAGGGCGGCTACCTGATCATCGAGCATTCCCGGCACGATGAAATGGGAGTTTTGGCACCGTGCTTTGAGCTTGTGCGGCAGGAAACCTACGGCGAAACTCTGCTTTCATTTATAAGATTTGCCAAAACATAACAAAATAGTGTAAAATAATAAAATAAATTTGCAAAAAAATAGCAGGAATACAGGAACGTACGTCGAATAGAAAGCTAGATAAGTGAATTTATGACCAGACTGCGTTGCAGCTTCTAGGAGGTTAAACAGTGCGTAAAGCGATCTGTCCGGGTAGTTTTGACCCGGTTACTAATGGCCACCTCGATATTTTTGAACGAGCGAGCCAAATGTTTGACGAGATCATTATCAGCGTTTTCCATAATCCAGGTAAAGATAAGGCAATGTTTACGATGGAGGAAAGGGTTGAGATGCTCAGGGAAGCTACCAAGCACATTCCCAATGCCAGAGTAACTTGTTTTTCCGGCCTTTTAAATGAATTCTGCAAGCAGGAAAAAGCTCCTTTTATCGTAAGGGGCTTACGTGCGTTTTCGGATTTTGAATACGAATTCCAGCGCGCTCTGCTCATAAAAAAAATAGACAATAATTTAGAAACGGTCTTCATTATGACCAACGCCAATTACTCGTTTTTAAGCTCCTCCGGAGTAAGGGAATTGGCAACCTTCGGCGGCTGTATCCATGGTCTTGTGCCCGAGTGCGTAGAAGAACGGATCAAAAGCCTTGTGGTAAGCAAAGAAAAATATTAGAAAGAGGTTGAGTTTGATGATGATTGATAGAAGCACCAGCGTGACTTTAGACAGGATTTTTGACGAAATGTATAACCTTATTTCCGAGGCCAACCGCATTCCTCTTACCGACAAGATCATTATTGAAGAGAGCGACCTGGCAGGTATTCTGGATGATTTGAAGGAAGCGATTCCTAAAGAAGTCAAAAGCGCTACCAGATTGCTGGAAGAACAGAAAGCCATCGTCACCAAAGCTCATGAAGAAGCTGATAATATTGTTTTGCAGGCCAAAACTGAAGCCGATCGTATTTTAGAACTGGCAAAATCTGAATCCGAACGCCTGATGCGCCAGGAAGAGATTTCCAAACAGGCTGAAGCCTTTGCTGAAGATGTGAAGAGCACTGCTTTGCGCAACCAGCAGGATATGAAAGACGAAGCCGATGCTTATGTAGAACGTGTCAAACACGATGTGCTGCAATATGCCGACGATATGCTGGGCTATTTAAGCGGCAGCTTGCAGTCTGCCTTGCAGGCCGTCAACGACAACCGTGCTTCCGTCAATGCTGAACGTGAAAGCATCATTTCCGCCCATCCGCAGCGCGATATGGACGTTATGACCATGGAAGAAGAGGACGAAGATTGATTTTTGCATAAAACCGACCCACATGCCAAGGCGTGTGGGTTTTTTGCTTATGGCATAAAAAAGCCTTCCGCATAGCGGAAGGCTTAGTGTATTTACCCTTGCGGGGCTTATTTTTTGATGTAGACAGGCGATGTCATATAATCGTTGTTATACTTAGGCTGATGGTTTTTTTGCAGCAGCGTCAGCAGGTTGGTAGCGGCAATATCGACAGAAAGCTGCTGCTCGACTTTTTCACCGTATTTTTCGAGGACGTTGCGGCCCAGTTTGATGATAACAGGCAGCTGGGCAGCGTCCTGCATTTCTTTCAGCAGGTCGCGGCCTTTATCATTAAAGGCCAGCACCCTGATATAAGCCGGGTCTTTAGCGTTGTCGAACATGGCCCGGTACTGCTGCAATAACAGCTGCATCAAAAGGCGTCTGACCCTCGAAGCCGGGTAGCGCTTGGTCACGGTGGCGCTCACCACATCCTGGAAGGTGGTGCAGGCGGCAGCTTCCGCTAAACGGTTTTCCAGTCCCTCGCTGCATTGGCAGGCGGCGGCAATTTGTGCCGGTGTCAGTGAACGCAGCTTATATAAAAGTAAATGGTTCAAAATTTTATCGCTGATGTCCATGCGATGCTGCAGGTCGGCTTCGCGCAGCAGCTTGGCCGTTGTGGCAGGCACTGTGCCCAGCAGGGCCTCGTCGATGCCGTACCCCCGGTAATGTTCGCGAATAGCGGTGGCGCCGGCGATAGGACCGTTGATGGTTTTATCTTTATAACCACTGCCGCGGCGCTTTACCACGACCGGTTCGATATCATACCCGCCGTGCAGCAGTTGGCGGCAGTATTCCAGTGCTAAAATGTTATTGGGGTGCTCGGCCACCGCCAAAGTAGTAGGTTCTTCCAGTAAAGCCAGTTCCAACGCCTTAGCGTAGCTGTGGCCCTCGTCCAAATAATGGTGCAGCGCCTCCTGAAAGACCGGCTCGTTCAAAAATTCCGCCGTCAGCATCAGCTGCTGGGTGTTGGCCGCCTCGGCCCCGAAGGCCAAATGCGATACCACGCCTGTGGCTGCCAGTAATTTGACAGCGCCGGCAGCAAAAAACTCAGCGCTGCGGCAGGTAAAAACTGTAGGCAGTTCTAAAACCAGGTCCACGCCGCCCAAAACAGCCATCTGGGCCCGGGTCCATTTGTCGGTCAAAGCAGGCAGGCCTCGCTGAACAAGGCTGCCGCTCATGGCGGCGATGATGGGGCGGTTGCCCGCAAGGCGTTTCGCCTCGCGCAGATGGTGGGCGTGTCCGTTGTGGAACGGATTATATTCTGCTACTATACCTATTGCTTTCTCCATTGCATATCTCCCTCATTTATAATGTTGCTACTAGCGATTATTGTTTAAATAGTGTATACTATATGATATAATAAATTGTGCTATGAGCGCAAGCTAAATTTTGCACAAATGGAGGAAAACTGTGATTATTTTTGTTGTCAACTGCGGTAGCTCCTCAATCAAATACCAGCTCCTTAATATGGACGGTGAGCAAGTTCTGGCCAAAGGCCTGATCGAACGTATCGGTATGGAAGGTTCTGTTTTAAAACATACCCCTACCGGCAAATATACCGTAGATATCAGCGCCGAGATCCCTGATTATTCCATCGGTATCCAGATGGCGCTGGACGCCCTGACCAATGAAGAATACGGCGTTATTCACAGCATGGACGAAATAGACGCTGTTGGTCATCGTGTCGTGCATGGCGGCGAGCGTTTTACCGACTCGGTCCTGATCAGCGACGACGTGCTTAACGGCATCGAAGCCTGCGCCGAGATCGCCCCGCTGCATAATCCGCCGAACCTGTATGGCATCAAGGCCTGTATGCGCCTGATGTATAATACGCCGCAGGTAGCTGTTTTCGATACTGCTTTCCATCAGACCATGCCCAGAGTAGCATATCTGTATGGCCTGCCTTACGAAATGTACGTCAAATACGGCCTGCGTCGTTATGGTTTTCATGGTACTTCCCATAAATACGTTGCCCAGCAGGCAGCCGAAATGATGGGTGAGCACATGAGCGATCTGCGTTTTATCACCTGCCATTTAGGCAACGGCGCCAGCATCGCAGCTATCAAATACGGTAAGTCCATCGACACCAGCATGGGCTACACGCCGCTGGAAGGCCTTGTTATGGGCACCCGCTCCGGCGAGATCGACCCTGCCATCATTCCCTTCTTGATGGAAAAAGAAAATATGAACGCCCAGCAGATCGACGACTATCTGAACCGCCGCAGTGGTATTTTAGGTATCTCCGGCCTGTCCAGTGATTTCCGCGATCTGGAAAGCGCTGCTAACCGTGGCGACGAACGCAGCCAGCTGGCTATCGACATTTTTGCTTATAAAGTAAAAAAATATATTGGCGGCTATGTTGCGGCCATGGGTGGCGTCGATGCCATCATCTTTACGGCTGGTTTAGGCGAAAATTCGCCGTTTATGCGCGATAAGATTTGTAACGGCCTGGAATATCTGGGCACTCGCGTTGACCCCGAACTTAATAAACTGCGTGGCAAGCAGATGGAAATCAGTATCAAAAGGGCCCGTGTCAAGATCTTTGTGATCCCCACAAACGAAGAACTGGTCATCGCCCGCGACACTTTGAATATCTGCCGCCGCATCATTAAATTATAATAAAAGTTACGCTTTTTTCTTGACAAAGGGTTAGAGCATCGCTATAATTGATACGATTGGTGAAATATGATAAAGATAAATGTCGCAGAAATCAAGAAAAGACTGGTCGGAAAAAAAGACTTTTCCTATGACCTGAAACCAGCTGAACTGAATATCAACGAAACAGATATGCCGTTAACAGGAACGGTGACCGTATACGGCACCATATCCAACGCCGGCGATGTTTTGCTTTTGGAAGCTACGGTCAAAGCCATGGTCAACAGGACCTGCGGACGCTGCCTTAAAGCCTTTACAGGTACGAGTACGGCGGAAGTATTGGAAAAATTCTATCCGGCAAGTGCTGAGAATATCGAAAATGATGCTTTTATTTATGAATCTGATATCGTCGATCTGACGGAACCGATTCGTGAAAGTCTCCTGCTGGCAGAGCCACTTCAAGCTTTGTGCAGGATCGATTGTCAGGGCTTGTGTCCGGTCTGCGGCGCCGATAAAAACGAAGGCGACTGCGGCTGTGATACTACCACAGTCGATCCCAGGTTGGCGGCATTAAAGCAGTTCATCAAAAATTAAATTTACATTCATTAGCTTGAGGAGGTGTATCAAAGATGGCAGTACCAAAGAGAAAAATGTCCAAAGCTCGCCGCGATTCCCGTCGTGCGAACTGGAAGCTTACAGTTCCTGGCTTAGTCGAATGTCCGCAATGTCATGAGATGAAAATGCCGCATCGTGTTTGTTCCGACTGTGGTTATTACAACGGCAAACAAGTTATCGTTAAAGACTAATAATTTGCAGCTTCAAATCCTCGCACCGAAAGGTTGCGGGGATTTTTACTTTTTAGAAGCAGGTACTAAAAATAAACAACCAGGTTAGAAAAACTGCCCAAAAATATATGCTGAAAACGATTGTGACAAACGTGTGAATTTATTGCGAAATTAAGCGCTCAATTAAATTTTTTACTTGCTTTTTTGGTTGTGAGATTTTATAATACCTCTAGATATTAATAGTTGGTACTAAAGTTGGGTGATAAAATGAATTCTTCCAAAAAATTAATACGGCAGGAACGTCTGTCTAAGATGTTGGAACGCAATCCATTTTTGACAGACGAGCAGCTTGCAAAAGCGCTTGAAGTCAGCATCCAGACCATCCGTTTGGACAGACTGCGGATGAACATTCCCGAAGTCAGGGAACGTACCCGTCAGATGGCTGAAAATGCACAGACCAAGCTCAAAGCCATCGACAAAAAAGATATCGTCGGCGATCTTATCGATCTTGAACTGAACAAGATCGGTATTTCGATGCTGAAAATAACGCCGGAAATGGTGCTGGAAAAAACAGGCGTGGCGCGCGGTTATTATATGTTCGCTATGGCCAATACTCTGGCTCTGGCCGTAGTCGATGCCGACGCGGCACTGACAGGCGTAGGCAATGTCAAATATAAAGTTCCGGTCTATGCCGGGGCAACATTAGTCGCTAAGGCAGATGTCATCCGCCATGAGCATGATAAATATGTTATCTGGGTCAAGGTACGCAACAATAATGAAGAAGTGTTTCGTGCTAAATTCATTATCGTATCGCTGCCCAACGAAAGGATCGAGAAATAGTGAAGATTGCAGTTGATGTGATGGGAACTGACTACGGACCACAGGAATTGGTTTTAGGGGCTGTACAGGCAGTCAGGGCTTATGGCTGCGAGGTCGTACTTGTAGGCGACGCCGCTGTCATTAAAGATTTACTGGCCGAATATAAAGCAGCAAACGAGCCCAGGCTCACCGTCCACCATTCCAGTCAGGTCATCAATATGGATGAACATCCCGGTATCGCAGTCAAAACGAAAAAAGATGCTTCTATCGTCGTTGCGACCAAGCTGCTGCGTGATAAAGAATGTGACGCTCTGGTATCCTCCGGCAGCACAGGTGCGGCAGTAGCTGCAGCCCTGTTCGGTCTGGGACGTATCCGCGGCATCGAACGCCCGGCCATTGCGACGCCCATCCCCAGCCTTACCGGTACCACCGTAGTGCTGGACAGCGGCGCCAAGGTAGACGCCAAGCCAGAACATATGGTGCAAAGCGCTATCATGGGCAGTGTTTACGCCGAGCTGATGCTGCAAATCAAAGCTCCGCGTGTTGGTCTTTTAAATATCGGCGAAGAAGAAACCAAAGGCAACGAACAGGCGCTGGCAACTTACCCGCTGCTCAAAGCAGAAGAACATATCAATTTCGTCGGCAATGTAGAAGGCCGCGACATCAATAAAGGCACTGTAGATGTAGTCGTCTGCGACGGCTTTGTCGGCAACGTAGTGCTGAAGTTTGCAGAAGGCCTTGCAAGTGCTATAATGAAGTTAATGAAAGATGCCATTATGGGCGGCGGCTTTTTAGCCAAACTTGGTGGACTTTTGATCAAACCAGCGATGAAGGGCCTGAAAAAGCGCCTCGACCCGGCTGAATACGGCGGCGCGCTGCTTTTAGGCGTCAAAGCGCCTTTTATCATCTGCCACGGCAGCAGCAAAGCTAAAGCCATCAAAAACGCCATCGGCGTAGCAATAGATTTTGCAGAACGCGACGTTGTCGAGCATATTGCCGTTAACGTCGTCAAATCACGAAAAGGAAACGAGGAAGCAGAGAATGGATAAAGCAGTTGGTATTTTAGGTCTTGGCTGCTATGTGCCCGAAAAGGTACTTACCAACCACGACTTGGAAAAGATAGTAGAAACCAGCGACGAATGGATCGTTGAACGTACAGGTATCAAAAACAGGCACATCGCCGCTGAAGGCGAAGCTACCTCTGATATGGCCGTCATTGCCGCCCAGCGCGCATTGGCTGACGCAGGCGTAAGCGCCGAAGAGATCGAACTGGTCATCGTAGCTACGGCTTCTGCCGACCACGCTTTCCCCTCTACCGCCTGCCTGGTACAAGACCGCATCGGCGCTAAAAACGCAGCTGCATTCGATTTGTCCGCAGGCTGCTCCGGCTTTGTTTACAGCTTGGGTGTAGCCAGTCAAATGGTTAAATCCGGTTTATACAAAAAAGCGCTCATCATCGGCGCAGAAACCCTCAGCCGCATCATGAACTGGGAAGACCGCAATACCTGCGTCCTCTTCGGTGACGGTGCAGGCGCCGCAGTTGTAGGCGCAGTTGATGGAGGCCTGGGCGTACTGGGTATCGACCTGGGCAGCGATGGCAGCGGCGGCAGCTTTTTGAACCAGCCTGCCGGTGGCAGCCGCAAACCTGCTTCTCACGCAACTGTAGATGCTAAAGAGCATTTTATCCATATGAACGGCAACGAAGTCTTTAAATTTGCTATCCAGATCATGGGCAAAACCGCCAAACGTGCTTTGGCTAAAGCCGGTCTTGAACCTGCCGATGTTGACCTGCTGGTACCTCATCAGGCTAATATCCGCATCATCAACAGCGCGGCTAAACGCTTAAAAATGCCTATGGAAAAGGTTTGGGTCAATGTCGATAAATACGGCAACACCTCCGCTGCTTCCATTCCCATCGCTTTGTGCGAAGCACAGGAGCAGGGCGCGCTCAAAAAAGGCGACACAGTCCTACTGGTCGGCTTCGGCGCAGGCCTCACCTGGTCTTCGATCGTGCTTAAATGGAGTAAATAATCTAAGAATAAAGCAACCAAAAGATGAAAGAGAGGTATTTTTCGATGAGCAAAATAGCTTTTGTATTTCCCGGGCAAGGTTCCCAAACTGTAGGTATGTGTAAAGATCTCCACGATAATTATGCTTGCGCACGCAAGGTTTTTGAAGCTGCTGACGAAGCTTTGGGCTTCTCCATCAGCGATATGTGTTTCAATGGTCCCGAAGATCAGCTGCGTCTGACCTTCAATACCCAGCCCGCTATCCTCACTGCCAGCGTAGCCTGCGCTGAAGTTTTGAAAGAAAACGGCCTGAGCTGCGAAATTGCTGCAGGTCACAGCCTGGGCGAATATTCCGCACTGGTTATGGCAGGCGCTTTGGATTTTGCCGCCGCAGTCCGCATCGTCCGTAAACGCGGCCAGTTCATGCAGGAAGCAGTTCCAGTAGGCGAAGGCAGCATGGCTGCCGTGCTGGGCCTCGAAAGCGACAAGATCGTCGAGATCTGCCGTACCGTTGAAGCTGAATGCGGCGAAGCCGTACAAGCAGTAAACTTCAACTGTCCCGGTCAGGTAGTTATCGCCGGCTCTGTAGGCGCAGTCGATAAAGCACTGGCAGTTCTTAAAGAAGCAGGCGCCAAACGCGCTGTCCTCCTTCCTGTAAGCGCTCCGTTCCACAGCACTCTGATGCAGCCGGCTTCCAAACGCCTGGCTGAAGTTTTTGAAAGCATCACCTTCCACGATGCCAAGATCCCCGTTGTTGCCAACGTAACTGCAACCGAAGTTACCAAAGGTGAAGATATCAAAGAATCCCTTATCCGTCAGGCAGCGATGCCCGTACTTTGGGAAACCTCCGTCAACAACATGGTCGCTGGCGGCGTCGACACCTTCGTCGAAGTTGGGCCCGGTAAAGTTTTGACCGGTTTCGCTAAAAAAATCGCTAAAGGCATGACCGCTCTGAACATCGAAGATGAAGCAAGCCTTGAAAAAACACTTGCTTATTTTAAGGAGGTTCGTTAAAATGCAATTAGAAGGTAAAATCGCACTGGTAACAGGTGCTTCCCGTGGTATCGGTAAAGCCATCGCCATCGCTCTGGCCGCAGCCGGCGCCGACGTAGCCGTAAACTATGCCGGTAATAAAGCCGCTGCCGACGCAGTCGTAGCCGAGATCGAAGGTCTGGGCCGCAAAGCACTGCTTTTGCAGGGCGACGTTGCGCAGTTTGAAGTCTGCACAGAAATGATCGACGCCGTAGTCAAAGAATTTGGCCGCATCGACATTCTGGTCAACAACGCAGGCATCACCCGCGACACCCTGCTGATGCGCATGAAAGAAGAAGATTGGGACGCAGTACTGTCCACCAACCTTAAAGGCGTATTCAACTGCAGCAAAGCAGCTATCAAATATATGATGAAACAAAGAGCAGGGCGCATCGTCAATATCAGCTCCGTTGTGGGCGTGATGGGCAACGCAGGCCAGGCCAACTATGCCGCCGCTAAAGCAGGCTGCATTGGTTTCACAAAATCTGTAGCTAAAGAAGTTGCTTCCCGCGGCATCACCGTAAACGCCGTAGCGCCTGGCTTTATCAAAACTGATATGACCAGCGTTTTGCCCGAAAAAGTAGTAGCTGATATGGAAGCCGGCATCCCGCTGGCACGCCTGGGCGAACCTGAAGATATTGCCAAGGCAGTATTGTTCCTTGCAAGTGACGATGCTGCTTACATAACCGGTCAGACTTTACATGTTGACGGTGGTATGGTAATGTAATTATGCAATTCTTAAAAATACCTTGGAAGGAGGTGAATCGTAAATGAGCACTTTCGAAAAAGTAAGAGATATCACTGTTGAGCAATTGAGCGTTGACGCTGATGAAGTAAAGATGGAATCCTCCTTCATCGACGATCTGGGCGCTGACTCCCTCGACATCGTTGAATTGATCATGGCTTTCGAAGAGGAATTTGAAGTTGAGATCCCTGACGAAAAAGCTGAAAAAATCCGCACTGTGGCTGACGCAGTTAAAATGTTAGATGAAGAAAAATAATCTTTTATCAGCAGCTCAAGGGAAAGCTCTGCGGAGCTTTCCCCGACAGTTGCATAAGTCCTGAAATGGGGGATATTTGTTGAAACTACCAGTACTCAAAATAGGTAATTTGACAGCCGAAGTACCGATCATACAAGGTGGAATGGCTATCAGACTGTCTACCGCGCGTTTGGCGGCAGCCGTTGCGCAGGAAGGCGGTATCGGGCTCATCGCAGCATCCGGCATGGCGTTTGACGAACTGCGCAAAGAGATCCGTTTAGCCAGAAAGCTTACAGGCGGTAAAGGCATCATCGGCATCAATGCCATGGTCGCAGCCCGTGAATTTTTAGGGCTCATCACCACTGCTGCCGAAGAAAAAATTGACCTGATAGTTGCCGGTGCCGGTTTTTCAAGAGATATTTTCGCCGTTGGGCGTGAACATAACGTAGCCGTAGTGCCTATCGTTTCCTCGGTCAAACTCGCAAAAATATCTGAAAAGCTTGGTGCTGCGGCAATCGTAGTAGAGGGCACTGAAGCAGGCGGACATCTGGGGACCCAACAGTCCATCAAAGAGATCCTGCCTGAAATACTCAAAGCCGTAAAAATACCCGTTATCGCAGCCGGCGGCGCGATCGACGGAGCAGGTGTAGCCGAGCTTCTCAACTTAGGTGCCAGCGGCGTCCAAATGGGCAGCCGTTTTGCAGCCAGCGAAGAATCTAACGGTGCTCCGGCACTGAAAGAACTATATCTTAAAATGACCAAAGAAGATGTCGTACAGATCGACAGCCCCGTTGGTTATAAAGGCAGAGCGATCCTTAATCCGTTCGCTAAACAGGTGCTGGAAGGCACACAGCCGCGTCCGCGTACCTGCGACAACTGCCTTAAACAATGCTCCCGCAGCTTCTGCATCATCCGTGCGCTCACCAGGGCACAACAGGGCGATGTCGAAACAGGCCTTGTTTTTACAGGTGCCAATATGTGGAAGATCAAAGAAATTTTACCAGTAAAAGAAATTTTCAGAAGACTGAAAGACGAAATAGCAAAAATTTAATTTGAGGTGATTTATTTTGAAAAGACGAGTCGTTATTACCGGTGTAGGTCCGATTACTCCGATCGGTATTGGTAAAGATGAATTTTGGAGCAATCTGATTGCCGGTAAATCCGGTGTCGGTCTCATTACCCAGTTCGATACTTCTGATCCTGGCTTCAGCACCAAGATCGCTGGCGAAGTTAAAGACTTTGACTTTGCTAACTATGGCGATAAAAAAGAAGGCAAACGCATGGACCGTGTGACCCAGTTTGCCGTAGCTGCTGCTAAATTGGCAGTAGATGACGCAAAACTCGACTTGGAAAAAATTAACCCCGTGCGCGCTGGCGTTTGCGTTGGCAGCGGCATCGGTGGCATCCATACCTTCCTCGAGCAATCTCTGAAATACGGCGAAAAAGGCCCCAGCAAAATCAGCCCGTTCTTCATTCCGATGGAGATCCCCAACATGCCTGCTGGCCAAATCTCGATCGCTTTAGGCTTCAAAGGCCCTAATACCGCTATCATAACCGCTTGTGCTACTGGCACCAACTGTATCGGCGACGCAATGCGCACCATCCAATACGGCGATGCCGATATCATGATCGCAGGCGGCACTGAAGCTGCGATCTCTCCTGTCGCTATTGCAGGCTTCGGCAATATGAAAGCTCTTTCCAGCAACAACGAAAATCCTGAAAAGGCTTCCTGCCCGTTCGATAAAAAACGTGACGGCTTCGTCATGGGCGAAGGCGCTGGCGTAGTTGTAATGGAAGAACTTGAACACGCTTTAGCACGCGGCGCTCATATCTATGCAGAAATCGTAGGCTTCGGCATGAACGCCGACGCTTATCACATCACTGCTCCCGATCCGAGCGGCGAAATGCCTGCCTTGTGCATGCAGCTGGCTATTGACGATGCCGGCATGAAACCGGAAGAAGTTGATTATATCAACGCTCACGGCACTTCTACCCATCGTAACGATTTAAACGAGACCCTGGCCGCTAAAAAAGTTTTTGGCGATCATGCGTACAAAATGACCATGAGCTCCAACAAATCCATGACTGGCCATTTGCTGGGCGCAGCCGGCGGTGTCGAAGCTATCGCTACCGTTATGACGATCGAAAACGGCGTTATCCCGCCGACTATCAACTATGAAGACCCCGATTTAGAAGAAGGTCTGGATCTCGACTATGTTCCTAACGTAGCCCGTAAAGCAGAAGTAAATGCGGCTATGTCCAACAACTTCGGCTTTGGCGGCCATAACGCCACCATTCTTTTCAAAAAATATCAAGCTTAATTGAGAATAGAGTGATTTAGATGCAAGACAAGCGCAAAGAGCAGCTGCTAGAGTTCTGTCAAAGTCTTGGTATCAAGATGAACAGTCTGGAACATTTAAATACTGCTCTGACGCATACCTCATACGCTCACGAGTCCAAAGAAACGCCGCGCCCCGAACATAACGAGCGCGTAGAATTTTTAGGCGACTCCGTACTCAGCGTTATCGTTAGTACATATATGTACTGCACATTTCCCAACCTTAACGAAGGCGAGCTCACCAAGCTTAGGGCCCATATCGTCTGCGAAGTTTCGCTGGCCGAATATGCCCGCAAGATCAACCTGGGTGAATACCTGCTGTTAGGCAAGGGTGAAGGCATGTCAGGAGGGCGCGAACGCGCTTCTATTCTGGCAGATGCCTTTGAATCCGTACTTGGCGCTTATTACGTCGACCAGGGTATGGAAGCTGCCCGTAAATTTTTACTGGGTCTGATGCAGGCCGAATTGGATTTTATCTGCACCCACGGCATTTGCAGCGATTTTAAAACAAGATTACAGGAAGTTGTGCAGCAAGGCGGCGAAGTTGAGATCGTCTACGAGCTGACCGGCGCTAAAGGCCCTGAACACAGCAAAATGTTTGCTACCACCGTTGCCGTCAATGGCAAACATATCGGCTCCGGTGAAGGCAGGACCAAAAAAGAATCGGAACAGCAGGCTGCCAAAAGCGCGCTCAAAAAAATCGGCGCGCCCTTAACAGGCTTTCCTAAATAAACACATAAAAGCCCTTGCTTATTTTTAATAAGCAAGGGCTTTTTTCGCTTGTTGCTAAATGTGTTTTAGTGGGATGGGCCGTACAAGTTAAGCAGCACCACGCCGCTCACAACCAGTGCCATGCCCAGCACGCCCGCCAGATTGATACTTTCGTGAAAGACCAGCATCGAAATGACCGCTGCCGCTACAACGCCGATACCGGCCCAGGTAGCATAAGCAATGTTCAGGTCGATAAATTGCAACGATTTAGACAGAAAATAAAAAGCACCTGTATAAGCCGTTACCACCACCAGCGACGGCGTTAGCTTTGTAAAGCCAATAGTATATTTCAAAAATGTAGTTCCCAGTAATTCTAAAACAATAGCCAAACCTAAATAAATAAAACCCATTATAGCCTCCTAATCATCTAAAGCATTGCGCAGCGCCGTCATCCAGGCCTGTCCGCCTTCCAGCAGTGCTTCGCGCTGCCGGGCGGTCATCGTGCGCAGTGCCCGTTCTTCAAAATCATCCATTTTTTGCAGCAGCTCATCGGCATAGGCCGCTCCCTGGCTGGTAAAAACCAGCAGCTTCATCCGTTTGTCTGCGGTGCTCACAGTTTTTGTAACCAGTCCCTTAGCCTCCAAACCAGCCAAAATACTGTTTACCGTTTGCTTGGGCAGCATCAGCTTTTCGCAAATCAGGTGCTGCGTACAGTCGTCAGGGTATTCCTTCAGCAGGTACAGGGTCAGCAGCATATTATTATTAAGGCCGTGCGCTTTGGCCCAGCGTTCATAAACGGCGTTGGTGCCAAACCAAAGGTCATAATAGCCATGCCGCACCCGTTGCAGGTCATTGTGCATACGCAGCCTCCTTTTCAAAAATATAGTCCGATGTCGGACTATTTGTATTGTATCAACTTTGCCAGCAAAAGGCAAGTAAAATTTTTGTGACCTGTTTTATGAGTTGTTCGGCCATTGACCGCAGCAGGGGATAAAGTTATAATTTAGTTGTTTCTTGTGGTTAAATAAAATAAGTTCAAGTACTTTGGGCAAAAAGTTAGAGTTAGTTTATGTATGAATCAAGATAAAATAACTTTGGGCAAAAAGTTAGAATCAAGTTATTTATAAAATACATAAAATAAGTTCAACTACTTTGAGTGAAAAGTTATTTTGTGTGTTTTATTTGGATTTACAAAATACATAAAATAAAGTGAAATACTAAAATAGTTGGCTATATACCACGCTTTTTGCCAAGCATACTTCCCATCTTTAGCGAAAGGAGGCCGCCGTATGGCTATCATCCCCATTTTTATCCCTCATGCAGGCTGCCCGCACCAATGCGTGTTCTGCAACCAAAAAACCATCAGCGGCCAGCAGGTTGCCTCGGCCGACGCCGTCAGGCAGCAGATCGCCCGCTACCTGCAATGGGTAAGGCCGGATACCGCTAACGAAGCAGCCTTTTACGGCGGCTCTTTTACCGGCCTGCCTGCCGACCTGCAAACAGAACTTTTTCAGCCCGTAGATAAACTTTTAGCTGACGGTGTGATCGGCAGCGTGCGCTTATCTACCCGTCCCGATTACATAGATGCCGAACGTCTGGCGCTGCTCAAGCGGCATGGCGTCAAAACAGTCGAACTTGGTGTACAGTCGCTGGATGACAAAGTGCTGGCAGCGGCCGAGCGGGGACACCAGGCCAGTGCCGTCTATGATGCCGTAGCCCTGCTTAAACAATTTGGCTTTAGCGTCGGTTTGCAGCTAATGGTCGGTATGCCAGGGCAAAGCTTTGCCAGCCTGCGCGATACCATAGACCGGGCCATAAGCCTCAAGCCAAGCCAGGCACGCATCTACCCGCTGCTGGTCATCAAAGGCACGCCTTTGGCCGCCGCTTATGCAAGCGGAACCTTTACGCCGCTGACGCTTGACGCTGCCGTCGAACAAAGTGCCTACGCTTACCGCAGGCTAACCCAGGCCGGCATCAAAGTCATTCGTGTTGGCTTGCAAGCCGACGAAGAACTATGCAGCGCCGGTAACATCATCGCCGGGCCTTTTCACCCCGCCTTTGGCGAACTGGTGCAAAGCCATCTGCTGTATCAGGATTTAACTCCAAAACTGCAAGCCCTGCTGGACGCAGGCGCAGACCAAATACGCTTCAGCTGCCCGGTGCAGCGGCAATCACAGCTGCGTGGACTTAAAAACAGCAATCTGCAACGCTGGCAGCAGCTGGCCACCCCTGTGCCGGTCAGTATCGTGGCTGATACCAAAGCAAATTCTATCACTGTCAGCGGAGGTGTAGCCGATGAGTGAATGTCAAAGCTTCGCACCCGTCGCCGCAAAAGATAGTCGTCTGCTTATTTTAGGCTCCATGCCCGGCGTACGCTCGTTGCAGCTGGGTCAGTATTACGGACATCCCCATAACAGGTTCTGGCCGCTCATGGCGCAGTTGCTGGGCTATCAGGCTGTTCCGGCCGGTTATCAGCAAAAACTGCAAATGCTGCTGGCTAACCGCATCGCCCTGTGGGACGTACTGGGCTACTGCCAGCGCGAAGGCAGCCTTGATGCCGCCATCACAGGCGAACAGCCTAACGACCTGGCTGGGTTCCTGCGCCAGCACCCGCAGCTAACGGTCATCTGCTGCAATGGCGGCAAAGCTGCGGCTGCCTTCAAAAAATACAGCAAAACTATTGATCTAAGCGGCATCACAGTCTATAACCTGCCGTCCACCAGCCCGGCCAATGCCCGCTGGCGTCTGCCGCAGCTGGCAGCAGCGTGGCAGATAGTGCAAACAACTGCTGACCAAGCAAATAAAAATCCCTGAATACGTTTGGTATTCAGGGATTTTAGTATTTTAGCTTCAGTTAGTTTTGCCGGGGTAAGCCTTCAGCGCTTCGCCCATAATGTAAATCGCTTTTTCCAGGTCCTGGCAATTCAGCACATAGGCCAAACGCGCTTCGTTTACGCCCAGCTGTGGGTCGTTGTAAAAGCCGTTGCCCGGTGCAAACATCACCGTCTCGTTGTCGATGGCAAAGTTTTCTAAAGTCCAGATAGCAAACTTCTCCGCATCGTCTACCGGCAGCTGCACCATAATGTAAAAAGCGCCCTTCGGGTCGGAAGCCACTACGCCGGGCAGCTTTTTCAGGGCTGCTACGATAGTATCGCGGCGTTTTTTATATTCCTGGTTCACTTCCTCCAGGTAGCTCACAGGCGTCGTATACAAAGCCGCTGCGCCAACCTGTTCCAAAATAGGGCTGCACAGCCTGCTTTGGCAGGCCTTGATGATCTGCTTGCCCAACTCTTTATTTTTGCTGATGATGCAGCCGATACGGGCGCCGCAGGCACTGTAGCGTTTCGATACCGAATCGATCATGATCAGGTTCTCGTCCAGCTCCGGCATAGTGCCAAAGCTGCGGTACGCACCGTCATAAACAAACTCGCGGTACACCTCGTCAGCTATCAAAGCCAGGTCGTACTTGCGCACTATCGCTGCGATCATATCCATCTCGTCCTGGGTATAAACCACACCAGTCGGATTACCCGGGTTCGTCAGCAAAATAGCCTTCGTTTTAGGGGTTATCTGCGCTTCGATAGCAGCAGCGTCAGGCAGGTGGTAACCGTTAGTCACACTGGTCTGCACAGCGTTGATCTTGGCGCCGAACTCCTTGGCGAAAGTAGTATAATTAGCGTAATACGGTTCAAAAACCATAATCTCGTCACCGGGGTCACACAAAGCCATCACCGCAAAAACCAGCGCCTCGCTGCCGCCGTTAGTAATAAAAATATCTTCGGCAGCAAAATCCATGCCCTTTTCGGCATAATACTTGCGGATAGCCTCGATCATAAAGCCCTCGCCCTTAGAATTACCGTAAGCGATGACCGTCTCGTCATAATTGCGGATGCTCTCCATAAACTGTTCGGGCGTCTTGATATCGGGCTGGCCGATATTCAAATGATAGATCTTTTTGCCCTGAGCTTTGGCCGCATCAGCATATGGCGACAGCTTTCTGATAGGTGAAGCAGTCAAACTTTGGATACGTGCTGAAAGTTTCATGTAAAATCCCCTCACTGCCAATAAATTTTTTATATCGGGTCTTTAAAGCCCGTGCTGATATTATAACATAAATACCTGACTGTTTTTAGCACTGACCTGAAAAAATGTAAAAAAAAATCCTAAACGCTTCTAAAAGTTCCAAAAGTGTTCCAAAAAATACTTTTTGCCTTTTCTGCCGCAGGGTGGAGTGGGCGTTTGGTGCAGCTAATTGTCTCAAACCGCTATCTATGGTAAAATATACTGATAGAATATTGCAGATCGGGTGATTTTGTGCATTTAAAGTCTTTTTCGACTTATGGATTCAAATCCTTCGCAGATAAAATTGAATTAGCCTTTGGTTCAGGCATCACGGCCATCGTCGGCCCTAACGGCAGCGGTAAAAGCAACATCTCCGACGCCATTCGCTGGGTACTGGGCGAGCAAAGTGCCAAATACCTGCGCGGCAGCAAAATGGAGGATGTTATCTTCTCCGGCAGCGGCAAGCGCAGGCCTTTAGGCGTAGCCGAAGTAACGCTGGTTTTTGATAACAGCGACCACCGCCTCAGCCTCGACTTTGATGAAGTCAGCATTACCCGCCGGGTCTTCCGCAGCGGTGACAGCGAATACTCCATCAACAAAAAGAACTGCCGCTTAAAAGATATCCTCGACCTTTTGGCAGATACCGGTCTGGGACGCGGCTCTATGTCCATTATCGGGCAAAACAAGATCGACGAGATCTTAAACAGCCGCCCCGAAGAACGCCGCGCTTTGTTTGAAGAAGCAGCAGGCATCGCCAAATTCAGGATGCGTAAAAAAGAAGCCATGCGCCGTCTGGACGATACAGCCGCCAACCTGACCCGTATCAACGACATCAAAACCGAAGTCGAAGGTCAGGTCGAACCCCTGCGCCTTGCCGCCGAGCAAACACGCCAATTCAACCTGCTGGCTAAAGAGCTGCGCTCCTGCAAGCTCACCCAATTCGTGCACAAGATCGAAAACATCGAAAACATCAGGCAAAAACTAAACTCGCAAGACAGCGAGCTGGAAAATAAAGTGCTGGAACGGGCAACGGCCGTCAGTGCGCAGGAAGCGGAAAGCAGCGCCCTGCAAATGGAACTTGACAAGCTTAGCGAAGCCTATAACCGTATCCAGGACGACATCAAAGAAAAAGAGACCGCCCTCGAAAAACTGCGCGGCCAGGAAGCCGTTTTGGCAGAACGTGTACGCCAAAGCGAAAAATCGGGCCTGCGGCTGGAAGAGCAAAGCAAAAAATTACAAGAGCAGATCGCGGCCCTGGACACCCAACTTAAAACAATGGCCCGCGACTACGACCGTCTGGAAGCGCAGCAAACTGCGGCGCAGCTGCTGGTAAGCAAGCTGACAGGGCAGCAGGCCGACAAAGAAGCCCGCATCAGCGAAGCCGAAACGCAGATGGAAAGCATGAAATCTGCCGCCTTCGACAATATGCGCACCATGGTCAACCTGCGCAACGACATCCGCGGCCTGGAGCAAGAGCAGGAGCAGCGGATGCGTAAACGCGAGCTGCTTAAAAAACAAATCGAAGCCGCTGAAGCCGCCGGAGAAGAACTGCAAAAACGCAACCGTGCCATGAGCGACGAGCAGACCGGTGTGGAAAACGCGCTGGAGCTTATCAAACGCGACGGGCAGGAAGTAAGCGCCAAAGCAGCCGCCGAAACCGAAGCCCTAAATAAAGTGCTGACGCAGCACAAAGACTGCCACAACCGCATCACGGCGCTGGAAAGCCGCCTGAACCTGCTGCAAAATATGCAGAAAAGCTACGAAGGCTTTGGTTATGGCATCAAAACCGTCTTGCAGGCTCAAGAAGCTTGGCGCAGTGACGTTATCGGCGTCGCTGCCGAACTGATAGAAGTAAAACCCGAATACGTTGTCGCCATCGAGACCGCTTTAGGTGCGGCGGCGCAAAACCTCGTCATGGGAAGCTCGGCATCAGCCAAACAGGCCATTGCCTACCTTAAGCAGCGTCAGGCAGGTCGGGCTACCTTCCTGCCCCTCGATACCATCAAATACTACGAGCGCCGCAGCGAAGAAGCAGCCCTTGCCAAAATGCCCGGTATCCAGGGCTTCGCCGTCGATCTTATAGACTTCGACGCCAAACTTGCCCCCATCTTTAAATTTTTATTGGGACGAGTGCTGGTGGCCAGCGATATGGACGCCGCTTTAGCAGCCGCTAAAAAAAGCAACTTCCGTACCCGTGTCGTAACCCTGGCCGGTGACGTCGTCAACGCAGGCGGCTCGCTTACAGGCGGCAGCAGGCAGCAAAAAGAAGCCGGCTTCCTATCGCGCGGCAAAGAGATCGACGAACAGGAACAAAAGGCAGGCCAGCTGCGCCACGAACTGCTGGGCTATCAAGAGCAGCTGGAAGAACACGAAAACACCCTGAAAATCTATAATACCAAACTGGCCGAACTGCGTCAGGATCTTCAACAAAAAGAGATCCGCAAAGCAGAGCTGGCAGTCGCGTTGGAACGCCTGGGCGCCGAACAGCGTCAGGCCTCCGAAAGGCTGGAGCTTTTGCTGGACGACCGCAACCAGGCCTCGCAGGAATATATGGCCGCCCGTCAGCAGCTTACCGACCTGCGCCCGCAGCTTACCGAACTGGAAGCCCAGGACGCACAAGGCAAAGAACTGCTGGACGGACTGCAAAAACAAACTGCTGCCGACCACAGCGCCCTCACCAGTATCCGTAGCCGTTTGCAGGATGCCCGGGTAGAGCTTGAGTCAACTGCCGCCCGCACTGCCATGATGGCCGAACGGATGCAGCAGCTGGACGCCGATATGGGCAGGACCCAGCAGGAACTGGCCGCCAACGACGACGAGCAAAAGCATCTGCTCGACATCATCGCTACCAGCAAAACCAGCAGCGAGCAGCTGGGCAGCCAAAGTACAGCCCTGCTGGCCGAACTGCAAACCATCGTCGGCGGCAAAGACGAATTTGGCGCCAAACGCCTCGCCATTACCGAAAAACAGGCAGTAGCAGGCGAGCGGCTGGACGCCCTCAAAAAAGAACTCACCGTTGCCGAAACCAAACGCAACCAGGCCGCTATGGAAATGGTGCGTCAAAACAGCGACTACGACCATGCCCTGGAACAACTGGCAACTGAATACCGCATCACCCTTGAAGAAGCCCGAGGCAGTGGCGACCTTCTGGACGAAAGCGACGTTTCCCTGCGCCGGCGCGAGCTGCGTCTGGAACGCGACATCGAAGCCCTTGGCCCGGTCAACCCCGCAGCCATCGAGCAATACGAAGCCGTCAGCGAACGCTACGAATTTTTGCAGCGTCAATATACCGACCTTTCCGAAGCCAAAGCCAATCTGGAAGCCGTCATCAGCGAGATCAACTCCGGCATGGCCAAACGCTTTAAAGAAGCCTTCGGCAAGATCAACGAATACTTCTCCGACTGCTATGTACGCCTGTTCGGCGGCGGTACTGCTGCCCTTAAGCTTACCGACCCCGACGACGTTTTAGGCAGCGGCATCGACATCGAAGTGCAGCCCCCGGGCAAAAAACTGCAAAGCCTGTTCCTCTTATCAGGCGGCGAGCGGGCGCTCACCGTTATAGCTTTGCTCTTTGCCCTGCTCAGCTATCAGCCTTCGCCCTTTTGCATCCTCGACGAGATCGACGCCGCACTGGATGAAGCCAACGTCGACCGCTTTGCCAAATTCCTGGCGGCCTACGCCGAAAGCACGCAGTTCATCGTCATCACACACCGCAAAGGCACTATGGAAGCCGCCCACGTTTTGCACGGCGTCACCATGGAAGAATCCGGTGTTTCTAAAATGTTATCAGTCAAATTGAGCGAAAAGGAGTAAAGATATGGGATTTTTAGAAAAGCTCAAAGACGGACTCAGCAAGACCCGCCAAAACTTTACCGACCGCATCGAAGAGCTGGTAGGCCTCTCGGCTAAAGTCGACGAAGACTTTCTGGAAGAACTGGAAATGATCCTGCTCAGCGGCGACGTCGGCGTCAAAACTACCACAAAGCTTATCGACGCCGTGCGTCAGGCAGCTAAAAAGAAAGAGATCGAAAGCACCGAGCAGGTACTGCCGTTCCTCAAAAAATACATTGCCGATATGATGCAGGACGAAGGCCAGCGCACCCGTATCGGTGCCAAACCCACCATTATTCTGGTAGTCGGCGTCAACGGCGTTGGCAAAACTACCACCATCGGCAAACTGGCCAACTACTTCCACCTGTTCAAATACAAAGTAATGCTGGCCGCAGGCGACACCTTCCGCGCCGCCGCTGCCGAACAGCTACAGATCTGGGGCGAACGCGCAGGCTGCGAAGTTATCCGCCACGAAGAAGGCGCCGACCCGGCCGCCGTAGTCTTTGACGCCGTCAAAGCAGCTATGGCCCGCAACGTCGATATCCTCTTTATCGACACCGCCGGACGCCTGCACAACAAAACCAACCTGATGAACGAACTTGAAAAAGTCCACCGCATCATCAAACGCGAGATCCCCGACGCACCCCACGAAACCTTCCTCGTGCTTGATGCCACCACCGGACAAAACGCCATCAACCAGGCCAAAGTATTTATGGAAACAGCCAGCGTCACCGGCGTAGTGCTCACCAAGCTCGACGGCACAGCCAAAGGCGGCGTCGTTATCGCCATCAAAGAAGAACTGGGCCTGCCCGTCAAATGGATCGGCGTAGGCGAGGGCATCATGGACTTCCGCCCCTTTGAAGCCGATAAATTTGTTGACGCATTATTTGATGGTGACAAGTAAAAATGCTTGACAGCCTTCGCGATTTTCGATATAATACCAAAGTCGGGTAAAATATATAAAGATTTTGGTGGTCAAAATGCAGGAAAACAGCTTAGAGCAAAGGGTACGTTTAGGGCGTCTGTTCGATGTCTATGGCGGCCTGCTCACCGAAAAACAACAAAAATGTATGGAGCTGTACTTCTGCGACGACCTCTCACTGGCCGAAATAGCCGATGAACTCGAAGTATCAAGACAAGCAATACACGACCTTATCAAACGGGTAGAGCACACGCTGGAACGCTACGAAAGCAAACTGGCACTGCTGGCCCGTAATGACAACGATAAAAAACTGCTGGTGCAGGCAAACCGGCTGCTGGCCGAATGCCTTGCCCAAAACCAGGGCCCGGCAAAACTTCAACAATTACGCCGCATCTTAGACGAGCTTAGCGGTGAAAGTAGGTAAAAATGGCTTTTGAAAATTTATCTGAACGACTGCAAAATGCTATAAAAATGTTCCGCGGCAGCGGCAAGATCACCGAAGAAGACCTTAAAGCGCCCATGCGCGAAGTGCGGATGGCACTGCTTGAAGCCGACGTCAACTTCAAGGTCGTCAAAGACTTCGTTGCCAACATCAAAGAACGCGCGCTTGGCGAAACAGTCCAGCAAAACCTTAACCCCGGACAGCAGATCATCAAGATCGTCAACGACGAACTGACCCAGCTGTTAGGCGGCACCCAAAGCAAACTCACCGTAGCCTCCAAACCGCCCACAGTCATCATGCTGGTCGGCCTTCAGGGCGCAGGTAAAACTACCACTGCCGGCAAGCTGGGCAACCTGCTTCGCAAAAAAGGCAAAAAACCACTGCTGGTAGCAGGCGACGTCTACCGTCCCGCAGCTATCAAACAATTACAAGTGCTGGGCGAACAGCTCTCACTGCCGGTCTTTGCCCTTGGCGACCAGGTATCTCCGGTCGAGATCGCCCGTCAGGCAATGGATAAAGCATTCTCACTGGCTTGCGATACCGTCATTATCGACACCGCTGGCCGCTTACATATCAACGAAGAACTGATGGACGAACTGCGCAACATCAAAGCTGCCGTCAACCCGCACGAAATACTGCTGGTAGTCGACGCAATGACAGGCCAGGACGCCGTCACCGTAGCCGAAAGCTTTAACGGCGAGCTTGGCATCGACGGCCTTATCGTCACCAAACTCGACGGCGACGCCAGAGGCGGCGCGGTGCTCTCGGTCAAAGCAGTAACGGGCCGGCCGGTCAAATTTGTCGGTATGGGCGAAAAGCTTGACGCTTTAGAACCCTTCTATCCCGACCGCATGGCCTCCCGCATCCTGGGTATGGGCGATATCCTTTCGCTTATCGAAAAGATCCAGTCCACCACAGACCTGGCCAAAGCGCTGGAAATGGAAAAGAAACTGCGCAAAAACGAGTTCACCCTCGAGCAGTTCCTCGAACAAATGCAGCAGGTCAAAAAAATGGGCTCACTCGAAACCATTTTAGGCCTTATCCCCGGCATGGGCGGCATCAGCCAAAAGCTTAAAGAAGCCAACGTCGATGAAAAAGAATTCGACCGTGTCGAAGCCATCATCCGTTCCATGACCAAAAAAGAACGCCGTAACCCCGACATCATCAACGGCAGCCGCCGTAAACGTATCGCAGCAGGCTGCGGTATGCGCGTGCAGGACGTCAACAAGCTTCTCAAAAACTTTGAAGAAAGCAAAAAAATGATGAAAAAAATGCAGGGTATGTCCAAGTTTGCTTCAAAAGGCGGTTTAAAAATGCCTTTTATGAACAAATAAATTAAAATCAAAATTCGGTTGAAGGAGGTGAAACAGACATGGCAGTTAAAATCCGTTTAAAACGTATGGGCTCTAAAAAAGCTCCTTTTTACCGTATCGTTGTTGCTGACTCCCGCTCTCCGCGTGACGGCCGCATCATCGAAAGCATCGGTTACTATGATTCTACCGTACAACCCGCTATCGTAAAAATCGACGAAGAGAAAGCTCTCTCCTGGATGACTAACGGTGCACAACCTACTGATACTGTTAAAAACCTGTTCAGTAAAGACGGCATCATGAAAAAATATGCTGACTCTAAAGCAAAATAAGAAATGAGGCGTGATTTGCATGAAAGAATTGGTAGAAGTAATGGCCAAGTCTCTAGTTAGCAATCCGTCTGCAGTAGTCGTGGAGGAGGAAACCACCGGAACATCAACGGTGCTTCGCCTCCATGTGGCTCCTGAAGATATGGGTAAAGTTATTGGAAAACAGGGCCGTATTGCTAAAGCAATCAGAACTGTCATGAAAGCTGTTGCAACCCGCGAGAATGTAAAAGTAGTCGTAGAGATAGTCTAAGACTTATAAGGATGGTTTAAACTATGGATAAAATGTTTGTACGTGTTCCGGTTGCAGTCAAAGCAAAAGTAACAGAAGATCTCAAACTGAAAATTATTGGCGATGTCCAAAACACCATAAAACAAATAAATCTGGATATCGAGCATTTTGAATTCCAGGCTAAAAAAGCACTTGCCCAGGCTGCCAGCGACCTGAGCGTACTTCCGTCCCTGCGCGAGCAGATCGAGATGGAAAGAAACAAGATCAACGCCGCTAAAGCAGAAGCCGACGACAAACTCAAACGCGCTGAAGCTTTGGAACTGGGCGCCGAGATCGGCCACGGCACGCTTGAACGCACCGTAGAGATCGCCATCGGCACCGATATCGACGCACTCATGGGCGCCGAGATCCTCACCGAAGACGGTAAGATCATCGCTTTCCGCGAATAATATGGAAAAACAAGTCGTTATTGGCACAGTTATCGCTCCGCACGGTGTGCGGGGCGATATTCGCATTATGCCGCATACAGATCGTCCTGAACAATTTTTAAAACTTAAAACCCTGCTGCTTAGTGACGGCAGTTCGCTCAAGATCACCTCCGCCCGCTTTCATAAAAGCAT
>OGZE01000199.1_pt1 | contig 45923 bp, 34 predicted proteins | sample 1576731 | NCBI WGS metagenome assembly OGZE01 (sample SAMEA3541503, study PRJEB24748) | human gut metagenome | biome: human gut; feature: human-associated habitat; material: faeces | place: China | collected 2012 | reverse complement strand
CCCCAACGCTTCAAACGCCAGATACGTGCCATTTCGACCAATAAATGCATCAAAAGGACAAATACTCCCAATCCATATACGATCCAGACTATTTGCCAGTAATCCCACGAAGCATAAAAAGGTTCTTCCGCTATTTCTTCTTCCACTCGGGGTACAATTGCTTCACTAACCTCCGCCTGCACTGCTGCGAGCGTATCCGGTTGTATCCCATCATTTTCTACTTGTACCAATGAAGTCTTATCCATTTGTGTTTCTTGCTTTACAACCACCCGTTCCATCTTTATCGGCCGCACCACCTTCACCGGATAAACCGGGATGCGTACCACCGATACAGCTCCGGCCAGCAGTACCGAAAAAAGCAAATAATTCCGGCACTGGTTAAACGGGGCTTTTCGATCGAACAACAAGTAATAGCACAGCCATAACACAAATGAAGCTCCTATGAAACGAAGAATAGCCCATTCGCTACAATCAATATCGATCATACCTTATTCCTTTTTGTTTTCCTTCAACATTTCAATCAGTTCGTCGATCTCCTGTACCGACATCTTTTCTTTTTTGGTAAAGAACGAAACCATCGCCTTCACCGAACCACTGAAAAAGTTATCTACGACCCGGTTCATAAAACGATTCGTATAGCTCTCTTTTGAAACCAACGGATAATACTGATAATTCTTTCCGAAACTACGATAAGCTACAAAGCCTTTGTTTTGCAATACACGTAGTACGGTAGAAACTGTATTATACGCCGGACGCGGCTCTTCCAAATCCTGTAAGATTTCATTCACAAAAGCATTTTCTTTCCGCCAAAGCACCTGCATGATCTGGAGTTCTGCTTTTGTCAATTCTTTCTGTTCACTCATACCAAGTAATTTTAGATTATACTTCTATTCATCAAGTATTTGGGATACAACCTGAATGGAATGGCACAAATATATAACTATAAATATAGACACAAAACTATATTTATAGTATTTCACATTAAAGCTATTTATTAAACGTTTTATAACATAACACAAAAACTATTTCACTTTCAGAAATACTAATTGCCAAAGTTTGATCTTACCGGTATAAAGATACCCAGTTATACGAGTGCTATTCTTAAACCAATCCTGAGCAAGCAAATTTTTGGAAGGTTGTAAACAAACTCTGTAGCCCACCTTTTCTTTATTTATATCTTTGATTGCATACGAAAGCGCTGCACCCTGTTGTGAATATAACATTATTGTATCCATGTGAACAGGGAGAGTATTAAAATAAGCATAATAAGTATCTTCTGAAACCTTAATCACTTCAACCGGTTCTCTTCGCCGAATCTCAATATTTTGTAACAGCAAAAAAATAATGGCAAACAATCCGATAAGCGCTATTGAAATACCATGACGCATTACATAATTCTCTTTTTTTTTCCGCTCTTCCATCTTTCCCTTTTTAGTATCCCTCTTTATTCTGCTAATTCTAACTGATTCTTAACCAGATTATAATATACTCCCCGAGCAGCCGTCAAACTTTCATGCGTTCCTTTTTCAACTACTTTTCCATGTTTGAGAACTATTATTTGATCAGCATGCTTCACTGTTGAAAGCCGATGGGCAATTACCAATAAAGTACGTCCACTGAATGTCCTATTCAGTTTCTCTGTTATGGAACGCTCATTCTCCGCATCCAGCGAACTCGTAGCTTCATCCAACATCATATAGAGTGGCTCTTTATATACAGCACGTGCTATCATAATTCTTTGACGCTCGCCACCGCTTATTCCACTCCCCTCTGTTCCTATTTTCGTATATGCACCAGCAGGAAGCCCATTCAAATATTCGGAAAGGCAAGAAATATCAAGAGCGTTTTTAAATTTTTCCTCATTTTCCACCTCACCTAAAATGATATTTTGACGAATTGTATCCGAAAAAATAAAATTATCCTGCATGACAATTCCCGATAATCCACGAATAGAACTAGATGTATACTCCCCCAGATCTCTTCCACCCAGAAGAATGTTCCCATCCGTAGGAGTATAAAATTTAAGCAATAATTTCATCAATGTTGTTTTCCCACTACCACTTTCTCCAACAATAGCTGTCATTTTGCCTGCAGGAATAACTATATTTATATTTTCCAATGCCGCCTTCCCCGTACTTCCGACATAACGAAACGTTACATTTCGAAACTCTATATCTTTGGGCAATTCGGTTGGAATGTCCTCTTGTTGCTTATCATCTTCGTTATCACACAAATGTACTTCTTCAGAACGTTCTAAACTAATCTTAGCATCCTGAAACTGTTGCAAGAAATTAACCAAATTGGATAAAGGACCATTAATCTGACCTATAATAGTTGAAATGCTCATCATCATACCCAAAGTTAAGTCACCACTTATGACCTCAGCAGCAATCCAAAAGGTAATAAAAATATTTCGGATCTGCCCAATCAATGTATAACCTGTAGTTTGCAGTTGACCTAAACGAAGCGTCTTTTTATTCATCCCATACAGAGCCTCTTGCATTTTTTGCCATTCAGACAACTTATAATTTTCATAAGAATTTAGCTTAATATCTGTAATGCCATTCATCAATTCATACAGTTTATTTTGATTTTGGGCATTCAATTTAAACTGTTCATAATCTAATGCTTTTCGTTTACGAAAAAAATAGCTCATCCAACCAGTACTTACGACTGTCAGCAATAAATAAACTATTAAAATAGGCATACTATAATATCCAATGATTATCAATAAGACTGTACATGATAACAAAGAAAAAGCAGTCTGTATGGTCCCTTGAGTTGTAAATCCTTGCAAACGATTATGGTCATTAATGCGCTGCTGATAATCTCCTATACTTTTAGTTTCAAAAAAAGTCATAGGTAAACATAACAACTTATTCAAATAATCCTGCAAAACATGTATATTAATACGTGTACCAACATACAATGTAACCCAATTACTAATAAGCCCCATCGAGAACGAGCCAATAAACAAAGCAATCTGCGCAAACAGCAAGCTACGAATTATCCCCATATCTCGTCCACCTATACCATCATCTACCATTGCCTGAGTCAGAAATGGCGTAATCAACGATAAGAGCATCCCTCCTAATAAGCCTAATGCCAATTGCCCTATTTCCCAACGGTAAGGCCATACATATTTCTGAGTGAAACGCAATAAACTATGCCTTTCCCGCACTGATTCCTTATTGAAAAAAAAATCTGCAGGCTCTACTGCTATGACAATCCCCGCATCTCCACTTAACCAATGTTGTACAAAGTCCTTTTCCCTAAAAGAACATTTCCCATACGCCGGATTTGCTACCGAATAGCACCATTCCTTCCTCCAAGAATCCCATTTCACCTTATATAAAACCACAAAATGATTTTGTTCCCAATGCAAAATAGCCGGTAAAGGACATTTCTGCCTTAATTGCTCCAATGTCATACTGAAACTGGCAGACTCAATACCGATATCCTGCAGCGCACAACGAATACCTGCCACACTCACGCCCTCCTTACTAATATGCGAAAGAGAACGTAAATAAGACAATGGATATTCTTTCCCATAATGATTAGCAATCATGCAAATACAAGCCGGACCACAATCCATCTGATCAAATTGGCGAATAAACTTCATTGAGATACAGATTCAGGTTTCAGTTTATTTATTTCTTTCCAAAGCATCTTGGTTTTTAAAAGCCCGACGCTCTACTACCTTATTCTTAGACTTACTATGGAAACGATAATTAAACCTAAAGTTAAACTGGTTACTATGTAAACGTTGTTGCCGTTTCCAATAATTATCATGCTCCACAGTCACACTTCCCGAAGGAATATTCCCTGAACTGTTCAGTGAAAGATATAAATTATCATTTATATTATAACGGACAGTACCTGTCCACCTTACATATCCCGAATAATGAGATATTCCAACCATGTGAGGACTATTATACGCCCAACTCGTAGTAAGAATCCACTTTTTATTGGGTACGGTCCACTGAACAAATGCAGTTGTCCCATTCCATATTTCATGCTGATAAGGTTCATCCAGCGTTTTCCTGCGATAATCATCCCGTAGATAAGATTGTAATTTCACAAAAACATTTTTCCAGCGTTGGTTCCATGATCCACCTATATAAAAATGAGTCCGATTACCATTTTGTTTTGTCCGATAGAACACAGTATCGTTTCTTAATTCTGTGCTCAAAGCCTGTATATTTGTATACTGATATACTCCCATTTCAATATTAAAATGGTTAGTCAACGATTGGGCTATATCCAACATATACTGTCTTGGTGTTTTATTATCTTCTTCACCTTGTACATAAATCTCTTTATCTCGCTGATAGCTATATCTCGTATATAGATCTTTCGCACTATTAAGCCGAGCATTGGAATTGAAAAATACGCTCAATTGATAATCTTTTTTAAAATCATAAAAAAGACCGATTGACGGGTAAACCTGATTATAGGTACGACTCACAGTCTTATCCCGCAAACGATCTGCAAAAGAAGAATAATTATGATAATATCGGAGTCCCACATAATATCCGATTTTCTGGCCTATAGCCGAATTAAAAGTAGCATAAGCCTGTACATATGATTCATTATATTTATAATAAGCAGCCATCTCAGCATTCTCAACGAATGGCAAATCGTTTTTTGCAGTTAAGTGATGTTCCTTATTACGTTGGGTTGTTCCAATATATTTTGCCCCAACCGATAAAGAAGATACCTGTGAAATCACCCAATAAAGATCAGCAGCCGGACTCCATGTCAGATTCTTTTCTCTACCATCTTTCAAATAAGATTCTGTTTTCAACGTATCCTCAGGTAAAGCTACCAACCAATCATAATTGATTTCATTATTATCAGATTGTATATTACGATTAATTATATAATTCATAGAAAACATCAGGTTGGATCCCTTTTTATCAAAGTCCCAATCATAAGAAGAAAAAATATTATAGGTATATTGGCGCCATTTAACCTCATAATCACTTTTACTATCATAGACCTCTCGCCCAATTTGGCTTTTCGTCGTTTTATTCCAATTTATTTGTTTGCCCCCAGGTATTATATTACTTGTAACATTCAGGTTAATACGACTTTGATCTGTCAATGCATAAAAGAAATTCTGATCAAATTCAACATGGGGGGTTCTTCCCGTCCAATAGTTATTTTCACGACTCTTAAATGTTTCTTCACTATCCAAATAACGGGTTTCAGTCAATAGATCATTAGAACTCCTATCATTCCCATAAAAATTATAAGCAGGACGCACGTATGTAAATGTACTGAATTTACCAAAATTCGTCGACAAAGTAGTAGCCGCTGAAAGCTGATTCACCCCTTTTCTAGATGCCATCAAAAGAGGAGATGTATTTCCCAAATATTGTCCTTTAGGCATTTTCTTCATTTTAATGCGTATCACAGGACTCGTACCATTACCAAAACGGGGAGATGAATAAGGATACACCTCAATACTTTCGACCATTTCCGCAGGAAGTCCCTCCATATAATCTTTTAAAGAAACGCCATCTATACGGCGTCCATTCACATAAATTGTACTAATATTCCTCCCATAAATAGACAATTCATGCATACCCGGTATCTTAGATAAAGCATCCAACATCATATCGTTACGAACAAAAGGATTCCTCGCTATATCTACTGTAAAATGATCTTTCTTATCTCGATGAATAAATTCAGCCTTTATCTCTACTTCATCTAATTTAATATCAGCAGGCTTCAAACTAATATTTATGTTATTCTGTGAGCTCGATATCATCATTTTCTTAGTCACAGTCTCGTAGCCCATACAAAGATAACGAAGGAAGTATTCTCCCTTTGGCATTGATATCTTATAGCAGCCCAGACTATCTGCCACAACGCCCCCTATGAGAATTTCTTTCACTCCTGCACTATCGCGCAGCAATGCCACATTACAGAAAGCACAAGGCTGCCCGCTACTAATATCAACAATCTTCCCGGAAATAGAACACTGTTGTTCCTGCGAGAAAGTCCTGTTTGCTAACAGGATGTAGAATAAAAACAGAACAATTCTTTTCATACCAGATGGTAAATTTTCAGACATGACAGTGCATATTCTAATTATCTTATTACTAAGAACTAATCAGTATGCACTGTCATCTGATTTGTGTTAATTATTAAACCATAAGCGAACTATCCATTCCTATAAATGGATTTTTACCAGAATCAGCCATAAAATTAGTTATGACCGGAGCCGATGTAGGCGTCGGACAACGATTAGTTGTACAATGACAATTACAGTTACTATTAGCCGGACAATCATTGGTTGTACAATCACAATCACAATTACCATTGGCACCACCGTAAAGTTCCGGTAAACCAGCATTCAATGCACTAAACCCGCCTTTCAATTTCCCTTCGATTGTTGCCTCTAACGCGGGAATTTCCATCTCTAAAGAGGCCAAAGGTGTTACTTTTATTTTCATCGTTACATTATTTTATACGATAGAAACATTCTACCGTCAGTTTGCATACAAGATTTATTTTATGTTCTTTGATTATTTTGTTGAGATAATACATAGATCAAACGCTTGACTATCAAATCACCTTTCTCTTCCTCACTTAATCCACGATAACAATGCTCTTTTTCTACTTTCTCAAGCTTATTTTGTGAGCATCCACCGTTACAAATAGGTAGAATAGAACAATTTCTACAATCGGTATTTGCATATTTAACCGACATACGCTGATAAAAGCGTTGATTCCACTCTAAAATGCCATCAGAATGGAGAAGTCCCTCTCTTTTTTCTGTTTTAAAATCTCGAGCAGTACATTTAAAAAGATCTCCATTGTAATTTAAGACAATACAATTGGAAGCATCTGCATAGCAATTCTGGCGTCTAAAGGAATTATCATATTCCACCCCTAACCCCTCTTCTTTAAATAAACCGCTTATCTCATTCGCTTTTTCTAAAGCTTCGGATCCGGATTCACGATCTTGCCATACTTGCTGAAAATTGAATTGTATATTTCTTTTCTGTTCTCCCGGAAGATCACGAAATTCCTTGATGACATCCACAAACGTATCAATATTATTTGCCGTATAATTGAAGCGAATGCCTACCTTAAAACCCGCTAAAAGCACAGCATGTATATGTTTCACTATTAGATCGTAAGTTGGCTTATTACGATGAGCAAAGCGAACTGCATCGTGAGATTCCCGATTTCCATCCAATGTAATTTGGAAAGCAATGGGTTTGCTGAATTGCAATTTTTGCAACGCATGAAGCACCTCGTCAGTTAATAGCACGCCATTAGTAGTAAAGTTGCTAGAAAATCCAATGCTTTTTTCTGCACAACGGACAGATCCATACTCTAAAAGAGGTAGTACAACTGTCTTGAAAGCCATTAGAGGTTCCCCTCCAAAAAATGAAATATTCAACTCACCCAACTCCGGCTCTTCCACTTTTCTATCTATGAGGCGAAAGATTGAAGTTAATACCTCCTCTTTCATTGATGTTCCTGTGCGATGATCTTCGTAACAATACCAGCAACAAAGGTTACAATCTAATGTCGGATTTATAATCATCCCAAAATAAGTCGGGTCTAAATCTTTTTTTTCCCATTCGTCAAACAATCCCTTAGCCTCATCCTTATTATTCGGAACAACCATCCCCATCTCTAACATCTGGCTAAACAAATCAGGATGTTTCAACTCTAATTCTTCCATAGAGCCATCATTATTAGAAGATACTAATTTTACCAAATCAGACTGTAAAGCAATAATCTTATCACCTATCAAATGGTATAAAATCACATCCGAACCATTATCTATCAGATGCACATATTTACTCAATTTATTCATAATATCATTTATCATAAGAATTCAAAACTAACATCGCTAATAGAGTAGATCCATTACAACCTTTTACCAAAGACGTTGACCAATATCTTTGTTCCTCAGGCAGATAAGATGGAAAGTCCATCCAGTCATGCAACGCTGGCAAAAAATCCTCCTTATCTACTCCTACACGCTGAATATCAAGATAGCGTATAGCGAAACTTAAAGGAAACAGCTCTATATTTTCCTGTTGTAAAAGACATTCGGCCGCTTCTTTTAAACGATCCAGAAATGAGGTGTCCCATCTCAACGGCAACGCATACTTCAACCTCAAAGTAACATAAGCTAACAATCCACCTCTTCCTGTATCTAAACTGTAATCATTACTATCCAACAGATCGCCACGCAATAAAGTACAATCAATATATTGCAAAACACGATCAGGCTTACCATCTATCAAGCCATTCAGATAAAGATAGAGCGCTGTCCATCCAATGCCACAAAGACCATGACCAAAATTTAAAGGAAGTACGCCACTATACAGTCTTTCTTCTATATCTTCCCACAATCTTAATGCCTCATCATTCCATTTTTGATCTCCAGTATAACGCGCATAATGACAAAACCAAATCATTTGTCCCATTTTACCCTCAAACAAACCATAGTTTAATGGTTCATTCTTCATCAAAAAATCGGCGGTCTCTTCAAAACGTTCAGAAAGCTGATTGACACGTTTTAGTTGAATCTCATTCAACCGTTTATTGTAACGAAGGACATCTTTAAAACTAACAGTAAAAATTCGTCTATAATAGGACTTATACGATTCAATCTCAAGTTTACGGTTTTCCATTAGCCGACAAGCTTCCATAAAAGTTTTCTTATCTTTCTTAAATGCAATAGCAAACGACAAACAGTACCATGACTGAGGGAATAACAGATAAGACACCAAAAGACTATTATAAATCTCTTTGTCACTATGACGTCTGTAAGGTGCTTGATCACGATAGATATGCCCAATAACGACATCTTTCAAAAGAACACATCGTCCACCTTCCATCCAGACTTTTAAGCTGATATACGCTTCATCACTACCGTAATAAAGTAAACCTGTCAAACCTTTTAAATAATCCCAGTAACGCTTACTTGCGGCATATCCGGCTCCTAATACAGCAGAAACCGGTTCAACATTCTCATTAGGGCAAGTTTCTACATAATTCCATGTAATATCCGATAAATAATTTTTTTTATTGAAAGGATAGTATGCTCCAAAAGTCTTCAAACACTTTTCATTCTCAAAAACTTTTCCATACCGATCTTTTTGCAGAAATAAAGTTTGACAACACAACAGACAACGATCATTTTCTTTTAATATAGAAACAATACGACCCAACCATTGTCCATCATAAAACCGCATATGAGCATCTAACAAAAGAAAATATGGAGTTGTACAAAGACTAACCCCGTAATCACGAGAGGCAGCAACTCCTTTTCGTTCTTTATTGAAAATATAGGTAACATTATAAAAAGATAAATCAGACCGATAATCATATCCATCATCCGATTGATCATTAATCACTAAAATATCAACTTTATCGTGTACAAAGTTTCGTATACTCTGAACTGTATGCATGACTTCTATTCCTTCATTTAAAAAAGGAATTATCAATGTCAGTTCATTACCAGTAATAGGAATTATAATATCTTTATCAACAAATTCTCCTTCTTGATTTTGGGAAATCCACATGCTTAATTCTTCCTGAATTGCTTCTGTTGCCTTCTGTTGATATTCTCTATGGACAGAACAAATCTGATTTTCAGAAAAACGGTATTCGATTAGCGGAATAGACAAATTCTCCAAATGCATACCATTCTTTAACATCTGTATCCAGAGCCAATAATCTTCCACATAAATGTATTCTTCTTCATAACATAATTGATGACGCACAATAGAAGATCGACGTATCATTACCGAAGGATGAACAATGCAATTTCCTCTCAACATGTCTTGTAAGGTAACGGCCATGCTTGTAACCTGATCATCCACTGTCGTTAGTTCTGTACCTAAACAACAAATTTTACCGCCAAGTAAATCTACATCCAGATGAGCTTCTAAATATTCATACTGCACAGCAAGCCTGTAGGGCATCATCCGGTCATCAGCATCCATTCGAGCAATGTAACTCCCTCGTGCCTCTGCAAGAAAAGTATTCAGTGTATGGATAAAATCATGCTTATTTCGAATAAGTCGTATTCGATCGTCCGCATAACTTTCAATAATATCACAGCTATCATCTGTTGAACCGTCATCCACTATCAATAACTCAAAATCCTCAAAGGTCTGGGCTAAAATACTGTCTATACATTCTTTCAAATAAGATGATGTATTATAAACCGGAATGCAAACAGATATAGCTGGTTGCTTTATTTTATTCATCATGTATTAGTAAGATTAAATTTAAGGCTATCAAATTTTTATCCATGAAATAGGAAGCAGATCCAAGGTATCCATACCATAAGCTTTAGCGCCATACCATATCTTCGGTGCTATAACAGTCTTATTCGGATTGGGGTTAAGCCATGCACCCCACCAGCTAAATGAACTGTTACTTATAATATTATTGGTACATAATGTTTGAAGATATAGATTTTCAACCGGATCTATACGATCTGCAAAATAAAAGTTATCCCCAACAAAATGAGATTTACACCAATCTATATCGTCACTAGTTATAAGGAACTGTGTTTTGGTTCCAATGATCTCAACTGCATTTTGAAAATATTCTAATGAGCATACCGGATGAAAATCCGGACATGACAGATAATCTCCTCGCCGAACATTAATACTTGTTACTTCTTTATTTTGAAAGAGAAAGCCATATTTTCGAAATAATAAATTATAAGTATTTGTGTCAATCTGAAAAAGATCATGAACAAATGAACTATCAAAATATTTTTCTGACTGAAAATATCCCTGCAGAAAAAGACCATTGCGATAAGGGATTGCCTTATACTGGTAAAACGGTTCTTCATAAAGAATATATTCCATTGGCTTTTTCACCCTAATATCTACCTTCCTCAACAAAGAACTTCTAAACTGATTTAGATATTGATATAAAGAACAGTTATCAGGTTCTGGTAACACATAAGAAGAATCTGGTATTGCAATCATACGACAATTATTTCTGAAGGCAAGAGAGGCTGCAGTAGCTAATTGAAATAGATTATTACCAATACGACCTATTAAATTTACGTAGAGTGTCGGTTCTGTGTATTCCATATTTCAGATTTAAAAGGAAAAAATATTTTAATCTGTATCACATACAGTTCATCAAATATTCTCCTGTTAATAACAATAACATACTTTTTATTACGCTTAGCAAACGTATGAATTTTAAAATAAAATAAATCATCTTAATGTTTAAAAGATTACCATATTCACTTTTATTAACTTTGCAATAAAAAAGGCTGCCTCTTTTTCGAGACAGCCTTCTTATTGTATTATGAAATATTATGAATATATCATTTCTTCGGCAGCTCCTTCAACAAGCAATCTACCGCAGCTTTCAATTGTGCATCTTCTCCCTTCAACGAAGCAGAAGGTTCATTATAAATCAGCACATCCGGTTCGAGTGTCTGATTTTCCAGATAGTTACCCTGCATATCCATGCAGCCTACCTGCGGAATACCAAATACAAGACTCGGATCAATCTGGCGTTCCCACCATACAGCTGTCATAGTTCCGGCTACAGGAGTACCTACCAGTTTACCGATACCTAATGTCTTATATACATAAGGAGTACCATGCGCATTACTGTAATTGTCTTCACAAACAAGCATACATGAGGGCTTCAGCCACTTATTGAACGGATCGCTACCTATATATTGTCCGCGAGGAACAAAACGCTGATATTCTTTGCCACTAAGGAGAGTCACCACATCGTCGTGCAACCAACCACCACCATTGTGGCGAACGTCTACAACTACGGCTTCTTTGTTACGGTAGCGCCCCAACAGTTCGGAGTACATCTTACGGAAACTCTGACTATCCATGCCCTTGATATGTACATATCCCAAACGACCGCCTGATAACTCTTCTACTTTCTTGCGGTTGCGCTCTACCCATCGTTTATATAGCAATTCGCGCTGCGCACCGTAACTGATCGCCTTCACTGTCTCTTCAAAATGCTTCTTTGTAGCAGGATCGTAAACAGAAAGCAGCACTTTACGCCCTACTTTTCCTTCAAATAACGGGAAATAATCTTCTCCTTTTTTGATTGGAGTACCATCTACTTTTTCAATGATACAACCCGGCTTTACATCTGTTTTCTTCAAAGTGAAAGGACTCTGCTCTATGATTTCCTTTATTTTCAACCCGTCACCGGTATAAGTATCGTCATAAAATACCCCCAATGAAGCTGTAGGTAACGCCCCTCCTACACCAGAGTACCGAGCTCCGGTATGTGAAGCATTCAACTCTCCGAGCATCTCGCTCAGCAGTTCGGCAAAGTCATAATTATTGTTGATATGTGGCAGGAACTTTTCATAAGTCTTCTTATACAAAGGCCAGTCTACTCCCTGCAAATCCTTCACATAGAACTTATCGTCTACCTGCTGCCAAACATGATCAAAAATGTAAGCACGTTCACCACCCGGCTGATAGTCGAAGAAAGATTCAAATGCGATAGGCGTTGTCTTACTACCGGCTATTTCAATTTTCTTCATACCTCCACCGGTACACATAAAGATATTCTCACCTTTCTTATCGGGCAACAGCGAACCACCTCCGACACCTTTCAACAGAATCTTTGTTGAATTCTCTTTCAAATCGTGTTCCCACAAATCATAACCGCTTTCAAACGCTGCCAGATAATAGAGCTTATCACCTTTCGGAGTCAAAACAGCATCACCCATGAAAGAAGAGTTGACAGTCAGACGCACAATACGATCGAATCGATTATCAAGATCGAATTTCAGTGGCTTCACTTCCTCCTTCTTTTCTTCCTCTCCATCTTTCTTACCTTTGGCGTCTTTTTTCTTATCACCTTTTTTATCTTCTTTCTTTTTCTTCTCAGCTTTTTCTTTCTCAGCCTTTTCCGCTTTCTCGGCTTCTTCAAGCAAAGCAAGGTCTTCCTTATTCATGCGGAAACGATCGTAAGCATCTACATCAAAAAACATGATGTAAGCGTCATACTGAGCACCCCAGCTGCCATGACTACGGTATCCAGCACGGTCACTGAACCAGACCATTGCTTTGCCACCCAGAACCCATTTCGCATTTCCGTCTGAGTAACCGCTTTCGGTCAGATTATGCATTTCTCCCTTACCATCGGCGTTCAGCAGCACAATATCTTTATTGTTCCAGCCACCGATACCAATAAATTCGGAAAGAATCCATTTACTATCCGGACTCCACTCAAACCACTGGTCACCATCACTGTACGAATACTGATATTGGGCATCCATTACCGTACGTACCTTCTTAGTTTTGAGATTGATGACGCGAATTGCCGTACGGTTTTCAAGGAAAGCAACTTCTTTTCCGTCCGGGCTATACTTCGGATTGAACGAAGCTATATCCGAATTGGTCAGACGTTCTTCTTTTAACTCTGTAGCATACGTGAACTGTTTCTCATCTTTCCGCACGATACTTGAAGTATAGAGCTGCCAGAGTCCTCCACGTTCCGAAGCATACACCAAGCTACGCCCGTCGGGTGCAAAATCGATTCCACGTTCCTGACAAGGAGTATTCGTTATCTGTTTTGTCGTTTTATATTCTACCGAAGTCACATACACATCTCCTCTCAAAATGAAAGCAACCTCTTTACCATCAGGAGATACAGCCATTTCAGTAGCCCCACTGGTCTTTATCTGGCGAATCAAATCTTTATCATTTCTGTCTGACAGAATTTTCACAGATACTTTCTGCGACTTACCACCGGGAGTCAACGTATAAATCTCACCATCAAAACCATAACAAAGATTACCATTGGAAGCCATACTGAGGAAACGTACCGGATGCTGCGTGTGATGCGTCACCTGCTTGGATGCATTCGATCCCGGAATACGCTGGTAGATATTGAACGAACCATTCTCTTCACTCAAATAGTAGAACGACTTTCCGTCCGGTGCCCATACCGGTTCACGGTCTTCACCGATGAAAGTGGTCTGTTTTTCATAGCGTGGAGTCTGTCCAGGCTGAAGCATCCATATATCACGGGCAATCGGTGACTTCTGGTGCTTACGCCAGTAATCCTCATATCCTTTTTTATCTTGATAAAGAATAGCCCCTTCCTTATTAATGGAGATGCACTCCATCGGCATAGATGAAAACATCACAGGACGTCCTCCCGTAACCGGAATCTGATATATCTGCTGGAATTGTCCGTTCGAAGGAAAACCGGCATCTTCGGCAGAAGGCATGATGTCGGCAGTAAATAAGAGCTGTCCCGCATCACTGAAAGCTACCGGAGTTTCACTGCCCGAGAAAGTGGTCAGGCGGCGAGGCTCGCCTCCTTCTTTCGACACAATGAATACATCCAGACTTCCCATACGGTCGGACGCAAATGCAATCTGTTTACTATCGGGACTCCAAATCGGGGTTGTATCAAAAGCCGGATTGGTAGTGATCTGTGTAGCTTTGCCACCGGACACCGGTACTGTGAAAATATCACCTTTATAGGTGAAAGCAATGGTAGTTCCATCGGGAGAGATAGCACAATGACGCATCCACAACGGACCCTCTTGTGCCCAAAGTGCTCCGGCAAACAAAAGGGCCGCAGCACTCATGAAGAGTTTTCTCATAATGTATTATTTAAGTATATTAAAAAGCAAACCTCACAGCCCTTTTGAAAAGAGTTGTGAGGTCCGCATATTCTATTTTCAGATTAAGAATCCGGCATTCAAATTAGAGAGCACCAACTTCGTTCAGAGCTGCGTTAGTTCCATGAACAGCCTTTGCGCTTGCCGCAAATTTTGCTTTTTCGTCAGCAGTCAATTCCAGTTCAACGATTTTCTCGATACCGTTCTTACCCAGGATTACAGGAACACCGATACAAAGATCAGATTCACCGTATTCACCTTCAAGCATTACTGAGCAAGGAATCATCTTCTTCTGGTTGTGGATGATAGATTCTACGACATAAGCTCCTGCCGCACCCGGTGCATACCATGCAGAAGTGCCCAGCAACTTAGTCAGAGTAGCACCACCTACCATAGTAGAAGCAACTACTTCGTTCAGTTTTTCTTCGCTCAGCAGTGTGCTGACCGGCTGTCCTTTGTAAGTGGCCAGACGAGCCAACGGAATCATAGTAGTGTCACCATGACCACCGATCACCATACCTTCTACTTCGTTTGCATTGCAACCCAAAGCCTGAGACAAGAAATATTTAAAACGTGAGCTATCCAAAGCACCGCCCATACCGATAACACGGTTTTTCGGCAATCCGAGTGATTTCAATGCCAGATAAGTCATTGTATCCATCGGGTTAGAGATAACTACGATAATAGCATTCGGAGAGTATTTCAAAAGATTTTCTGCTACTGATTTCACGATACCGGCATTTACCCCGATCAGTTCTTCACGAGTCATGCCCGGTTTACGAGGAATACCAGAAGTGATCACAACCACGTCAGAGTTAGCAGTCTGAGCATAATCATTTGTGCAACCAACGATTGTTGTGTCGAAACCCAACAACTGAGCAGTCTGCATCATATCCATTGCTTTACCTTCTGAAACGCCTTCTTTTACGTCCAGCATTACTACTTCGTCTGCCACTTCATTGAAGGCCAGTACATTTGCACATGTAGCACCTACGTTACCTGCGCCTACTACGGTTACTTTTGACATAATACTTATATTTTAATAAAGTTGATAATTAGTTCGTATCGTTTTCGTGACGGCAAAAGTACAACGATAATCGAAATTAAAGAAATTTTTCCATAATAATTTTAGTTAAAGAAAAGTGAATAGACTGTGTTACTCTGTATTGAAATGATTACTTTTGCAGCGTTTTATCATTCAACCTTATAGAATATGAATAAAAAGAATCTGCTGATCATTGCCGTATCTGTTCTGGTGCTCGCGCTCATCGGTCTTACTTATCTGTTATTCTCCGAAAAACAGACTAACCGTGAACTGGTTCAGGAATTCCAATTGGACAAAGAAGATCTTGAAAATGAGTACACTCGCTTTGCACAGCAATATGACGAACTGAAACTGACTGTATCGAACGACTCTTTGGCAGACTTGCTGGCTCAGGAGCAGGTCAAGACGCAACGCCTGCTTGAAGAACTCCGTACGGTAAAGAGCAGTAACGCCACAGAGATAAGACGCCTGAAAAAAGAATTGGCAACACTGAGAAAAGTAATGATCGGTTACATCAATCAGATTGACTCGCTGAATAAACTGACCGCCCAGCAAAAACAAGTGATAGCAGAAGTAACGCAGAAATACAATGCGGCTTCACGCCAGATCAATAATTTGTCTGAAGAAAAGAAGAACCTTAATCAAAAAGTTACATTAGCTGCTCAGTTGGATGCAACCAATATCTGGATTGAACCTCGCAACAAACGTGGCAAAAAAGCTAAAAAAGTAAAGGATATCGTAAAACTGGCCATCGGTTTTACGATTGTCAAAAATATCACTGCCGAAACCGGAGAACGGACACTCTACATCCGGATAACGAAACCGGATAACGATGTATTGACCAAAAGCCCGTCAAACACTTTCCCTTATGAAAACCGTACGTTAGGCTACTCTATCAAAAAGTACATCGAATACAATGGGGAAGAACAAACTATTAACGTATTCTGGGATGTGGAAGAGTTTCTGTATGCCGGCGACTATCGGGTAGACATCTTTGCTGACGGAACGATGATTGGATCGCAGAAGTTCACATTGGACTAAAACTTTAAAACCATATACTTTAAAAGAGGATGCGCCAGAATGGTTACTAAGTAACCGGCTTCTGGCACATCCTCTTTTTTATTACTTCAATTCTATCTTATTGAATGTTTTCCATTTCAATAACTCATGATAGTGGTGATACGATTATTCTGTTCCCTTCCACTATGAATCTCGCAATTTGCAAATCATTCAAAACATTTAATATTTCCCCGACAGGAAGATGACGACTGGCAGAAAAATAAATCCGTTCCTCCAGCAAAGAATGGGAACGGAAAACAATATTTGTGTTATACCATGCCCCAATTTCCTGCATAACATATCTCAGAGTGACATTATCAAAGATAAATAGACCTTCTGTCCAACTCTTTTGCATACAGATATCAGCCTGAGAAATACAGATATCACCTACTCTATCCAGATAAACCTGTTCACCCGGCTTTATCTTACAGACTTGTGTGCTGGCTTTATCGCTGACTTGCACCGAACCTTCATACAGGACAACTTTAGAAGTAGTACCACATCCATAAGAATCAACATCAAATACCGTACCCAATACACGCGTCTGTAAACTCCCGGTCTCTACAATAAAGGGATGTAGAGCATCTCTTTGAACATTAAATCTCGCAGCACCTTCCAACATTACCTGCCGAAGATCACCGGTAAACACTTTCGGGTATTCCAGGCGGCTATTGGCGTTCAACAGCACTTCAGTACTGTCGGGCAAATAAATGGTAACAGTGGTAGCGGGTGGTGTTCTGACTGCAATGATCCCTTTAGCCTCTGTCATCACCAATTTATCAGGCGAATTTACAGAAGCAAACACTTCGACTTCTTGTGATAAAAAGTTTTCCCGGGACAAACCCAAAAACAAAAGTAATGCCACGGAAGCAACTGCTGCAAAGCCGAATAACAAAGTTCGGACTCTCTTCTGCCGTCGGCGAGAGGCAAATGCCTGCCAAGCGATTTCTGTCTCTTCGACAGAAGGCAGGTCACCAAGAGCCTCACCGAAAAGATTTTCGAGCCTACGGGGGGCTACATCGTTTTTATTATCCTCTCTCTGTTCCATTTGTTTCCTCCTTTCCGTTCATTTCATTACGTAAAACCCGTAAAGCTTTCGATATATGTTTCTTCACCGTATCCGGACTTATTTCCAACCGTTCTGCCACTTGCCTATAGGTCAGTTTCTCCCAATAACAAAGTCTCAAAATGGTACGCGTCGGTTCGGGCAGGCCGTAAGCAATAGTTTCCGCTTGCCGTAACTGTGCCTCATGCTGTCGATATCCGGTATTCACATCCATCCGCGTAACCTCACGTAAAGCATCCAAATGCTGTTGTTCCACGCGCAGGTGCTTTAACCGATTCAGGCACGTATTACGTGTAGCTGTATAGAAATAAGCATTCTGCGTTTCTGCTTCCAGTCTATCAAAACATTTCCAAGCCTCTTCCATCACTTCGCCAACAATGTCCTTCGCTTCTTCCCGATCGCCCATTAACTGAATGGCATAACGCACCAGACGGGGATATATCTCCACAAACAATTGCCTGAAGCGTTCTTCCCGTGAAACATGTCCACGAAACCGGAATATCGTTAATTTTGCCATAAGCCGACAAAATTAGTGATAATTCTTTTATCAGGCAGATTAAAGGCGCTGCTTTTCACTCTGTCCCGCACCGGTACCTTTATACTTACTCTTAGTTGCATTAAATTTATAAGATATCTGAATACCCAAACGTTGATTATCATTATATGAACGGGTCAGTATATGACTTCTGACTCCATATCCATCCATATAATGATAACGGGTATGAAAAATATCATCGGCTGTAAGTGTTATCATCAGAGCATCTTCCAGAAATGATTTCGACAGACGGGCATTTACCGTACCCTCTCTGTGTCTCAAAGAATAACTTTGTTTGGCTGCTGTCGAAATATTCCCGTTCACATTCAAAAACCAACCATCAGGAAAAGTAAAACTATTGTCAAGCTCAAAATAAAACTGAGGTTCGTTCCAATGCTGGGTTATCCCCAAAGAACGAACATCGGCATCATAAAAATACATGCCTCCATTCAATTGCGGTTGCCAACACCCGATTTTAGGAGAAACATTAAAATTCATTCCATAAGTATCTGTAGTAGGTATGGAGGCCATGGTAAACAACAACACCCCCGGATGGGTTTCATCATTATAAGGTTTGAGGAACCTCGTATATAAATCCAATGTCCTATCAAAAAAGAGATTTACAAACGCCCATCTCGATCCGGCATCCAATATAAAGACATGGTGTTTTTGTGGAACCAGTAAGGGATCTCCGCTACGATACATATATTTACTTGAATATGTAATTGAGCTTGAAAGCATGTGATAGTCGGGATTATTCCTTATTAAGCGATAAGAAAGGGATGCATGCCAGCCTTTATCCTCATATCCTACTAAAGCGACAGGGACTATATCATTATACACCGGACTTTGTTCATCTTGATGAACCCCATATTCATAATAATCCGTTTTTTGATGTTCATAACGCAGCCCCACATCAAAATTGAATTTATCCAAGTGCAGCGAGTAATCGGCAAACACAGAATAAATAGACTGTTTGATATGATCATCGGCGTTGTCAGAAAAACCACTTTGAACAAATATGTCGTGTCTGTTCGTAAACGTTTCCTCCGTACCCAACGACAATGTCCCTTTTCCGAAAGAGCGTTTTACAACCATACGCATAGCATACAAATAGTTTCGGACTTCATTTTCTGATTGGGCAGCTTTATCATCGTTGTTGAGAACTTCATTTGTGGAATTATTCTTTCCCAATAAATAATCAGCATTGAAATCCACATTCCATTGACCGAACGCTCCATTATAGTATCCATTCACCGAATGAGTCCAGGTAGGATAAGTATGTGCATACTGCGAAGAAGATATTTCTTCTGTCTTTTCACCATCCTTATACACAAAATTGTTGCCAAGGTTAGTCTGATTCACAGAACCTACATTCGTACCCGGCATATAACGAGCACCCAAAGAATTCTTGTCATCTAACTCATAGTTGAAACCTACCTCACCGGAGAAATAAACGGCTTTACGAAAACTGGTAGTTCCTCCTCGGACCTCCCATCGGGAAGAAGCGTCAGTTTCCTGATTTAAAATTGATTCCTGGTAATAATTTCCATGTTTCAAGTCACCTTTCACAAATAGATCCAATCCACCCGTACGGTAATTCAAATATAGATTCTCACTGGCATTATAGTCATGTCCCTGAGAAAAAACACCTCGAAAGCCGCCGCTTATCCCTTGTCCTCGCTGACGGATCGTACGGATACGAATGACTGAAGATACATCCGAACCATATTCCACTCCTGGTGTAGTAATCACTTCCGCCGATAAAATATCGTCAGCACGCAAACGCTCCAATTCTCCCTGATCACGTACCTTACGGCCATTGATATAGATAACAGGAACTCCATGTCCCAGAACCATGTATTCCCCCACCCCTCCCGTTACAAAAGGGAGATGGGATATCATTTCCGCAGCAGAGCCCATTTTAGCTAAAGGAGTACCAACGACATTAGCCAATAAACCATTATCTTTATGTACTATTAAAGGATGATCGACACTAATAACCACTTCTTTCATTAATTGGGCATCGGAAAACAAACATACTTTATTCATTGCACCGCAAGGTTGGACTTTGGTCTGATAACCTATATAAGACGTTTTCAAAAGATAATCTTTCCCTTCTTCACCCGGTATCCGGAACGAACCATCCTGATTCGTAACCACTCCGCTCACAAATGTGGAATCAATTCTATTCAGCAGTAGCACATTGGCGCAAACCAAGGGGTTATGTTCCTCGTCATAAACCGTACCTTGAATGATTACCAGACGTTTGTCTATCCCCGCTTTCTGAATAACAAAATAGTTTTCTCGTTCTTTATAAATGAACGGGGTATTTTTCAGAACGATGGAAAGTGCTTCCGATTCGTTTTTTTGATGAATAGAGGCAGTAACATGGTAAGTCTCAGTCTCGTTATAGGAAAAAATAATATGCTTCTCCCCTGCTTTCTCAATCAATTTCAAAACAGCAGGCAGTGGCTTGTCTCTAAGCTCCAACGTGATTTGACCGGCATTCTGAGCCGAAAAAGGATATGCGCACAATAATAATATCACAGCCATCCAGCCTCTTCTGTCGTGTATTCCCCAATTCATTGTTTTTCTATTTTTTAATTAGTTGTTTATTATACTACAACCGAAGTATGCAATCGGGTACGCAATATTACGAAAAAAATGATTCGGGAAGACAGGATCAATCCATAGTTGATAAATAAGCAAGTATACAGGCTTTCAGCCTGCTAAGTCTTAGTTGGATAGAAAAAGGCACGATGATACTTAAACAAATGAAAGACAAGACATTCAAAACACTAAACTCTTGCTGGGAAAAGACTTGCTTTAACACAATGTTAAAGTCTGCTCTTTAGATTCAAATAACAAGTCATTTAAATGCAAAAGGCTTGTTATTTGCATTTGGAAAAGAAGAAGCCCCAGAATGCGATTAACAATGTTAATTGAAAAAGCGAGAATACATCGCCCGGTATTCAAACATCAGGCCTAAATAACAAAAAAAATTAAATCGTTTTGCTTTTTAAGATTAACCCTTTATATTTGCATCGTTGTTTATGCAATTATTGTTTCTTGTCCTAACAAGGATAACAAGAACAAAACCGGATAAACAAACAGCCCGCAAGCATTGTTCTTTAAAATGAAGTATTACCTTTATAATGTATAAGATGCGATGAAAAAAATCCTGTTTCTGTTTTTTCTCCTGACAACTACTTTCTCTCTGAAATCACAGGGAATCCTATCCTTAGATAGTTGCCGTGCATTGGCCATTGCTAACAACAAAGAGTTGTTGATAAGCGGAGAGAAAATAAATGCTGCACACTATCAAAACAAAGCAGCTTTTACGAACTACTTACCCAACTTCTCTGCTACAGGGGCCTATATGCGTAACCAAAAAGAATTCTCGCTGCTCAACAGTGATCAGAAAGCTGCCCTATCGGGCTTAGGAAACAGCATAAGCGGACCACTGCAGCAGGCTGCACAAGTCATCGGACAGCTCCATCCTGAACTGGCCCCGGTTTTGTCGCAACTGGGAGGGGCTATCGTACCGGCCTTGAACGAAGCCGGAAGTTCTATTGTAGACGCATTCCGTACCGATACCCGCAATGTATATGCAGGGGCCATCACCCTGACACAGCCATTATACATGGGCGGCAAAATCCGGGCATACAACAAAATCACTAAATACGCTGAAGAGTTGGCTCGCCAACAACACAATTCGGGTATGCAAGAGGTGATTCTCAGCACGGATCAGGCCTATTGGCAGGTTATCTCGTTGGTCAACAAGAAAAAACTCGCGGAAAGCTACCTGAAGCTATTGCAGAAACTGGACAGTGATGTAGAAAAGATGATTGCCGAAGGGGTAGCCACTAAAGCGGACGGACTCTCGGTTCGGGTGAAGGTAAACGAAGCCGAAATGACACTGACAAAGGTTGAAGACGGACTCAGCCTTTCGCGGATGCTACTGTGCCAACTGTGCGGCATCGATCTGAGTACCCCCGTCGTATTGGCCGACGAAGACATCGACGACATTCCGTTAATGCCTGTTACTACCGACTTTGAGGTTGAAACAGCCTATGCCAACCGGCCTGAAATACGGAGCCTGGAACTGGCAACCAAAATTTATCAACAAAAAATAAACGTAACCCGCTCCGAGCATCTTCCGTCTTTAGCACTGATGGGAAACTATATGGTTACTAACCCTTCTGTATTCAACAGCTTTGAAAATAAATTCAAAGGAATGTGGAATGTAGGCATCATGCTTCAATTACCCATCTGGCACTGGGGAGAGGGCCTCTATAAAGTAAAGGCAGCCAAAGCAGAAGCACGCATCGCTCAGTATCAACTGGAAGATGCCAAAGAAAAAATAGAGTTGCAGGTCAACCAATCGGCCTTCAAAGTGAACGAGGCAGCAAAGAAACTGACCATGGCGAAAAAGAACCTTGAGAAAGCTGACGAAAACCTGCGCTACGCCACCCTTGGATTCGAAGAAGGAGTAATTGCTCCAAGCAACGTACTTGAAGCCCATACTGCCTGGTTGTCGGCCCAATCGGAAAAGATCGATGCACAGATTGATGTGAAGTTAACAGAGATCTACCTGCAGAAGTCATTGGGAACACTGAAATAAAATGAATAAGTAAATTTAGAGAAAGCCAATCTCAATCGTAAATCGTAAAATCGTAAATAAGATGACATCACAAAAATCACAGAACAGCAATATGCTGCTTGCATTCCTCACTCTGCTGGGAGTTATTGTACTGGTTGCAGTTGTCGGTTTCTTCATGCTCCGCAAAGGTCCGGAAATTATTCAGGGACAGGCCGAGGTGACCGAATACCGCGTTTCGAGCAAAGTTCCCGGACGCATTCTGGAATTCCGTGTGAAAGAGGGACAAACAGTACAAGCGGGAGACACTCTCGCCATACTGGAAGCTCCGGACGTAATGGCAAAAATGGAACAGGCACGTGCAGCTGAAGCCGCTGCTCAGGCACAAAACGAAAAAGCAATCAAAGGGGCACGCCAGGAACAGATCCAGGCAGCTTATGAAATGTGGCAAAAGGCGATAGCCGGTGTTGATATAGCAGAGAAATCATACAAGCGTGTTAAAAATCTGTTCGACCAGGGAGTCATGCCTGCGCAAAAACTGGACGAAGTCACTGCGCAACGTAATGCAGCCATCGCCACAGAAAAAGCAGCAAAGGCCCAATATACCATGGCTAAAAACGGTGCCGAACGTGAGGACAAAATGGCTGCCGCCGCTTTGGTAGACCGTGCCAAAGGAGCTGTTGCCGAAGTGGAATCGTACATCAAAGAGACTTATTTGATTGCTCAGACAGCCGGAGAGGTTTCTGAGATATTTCCCAAAGTGGGCGAGCTGGTAGGCACAGGCGCACCGATTATGAACATTGCAGTGATGGATGACATGTGGGTGACATTCAATGTGCGCGAGGATTTATTGAAGAACCTGACAATGGGATCTGAATTTGACGCTATCGTGCCCGCACTGGACAACAAAACGATTCGCCTGAAAGTATACTACATGAAGGATCTGGGTACTTACGCTGCCTGGAAAGCAACTAAAACTACAGGACAGTTCGATCTGAAAACTTTCGAAGTAAAAGCTACTCCGGTTGAAAAAGTAGACAATCTGCGTCCGGGAATGTCAGTCATCCTTAAAAAATGAAAGAAAGAGAAAAGAAATATATAGCCCTCTGGCTGGTCATGAAGCGCGAATGTCGCCGTCTTGTGTCCCGTCCGCTCTATCTCTTCTGCATGGTGATAGCCCCGTTATTCTGCTATATTTTCTTCACCACGCTGATGGACTCGGGGCTGCCCACCGACATGCCTGTCGGCGCTGTCGATCTGGACAACTCAACCAGTTCGAGAAATATCCTCCGCAATTTGGATGCCTTCGGGCAAACGGCTATCGTGGCCCGTTATGGAAGTGTGAATGAAGCCCGCACTGCAATGCAGGAAGGCAAAATTTATGGGTTCTTCTATATTCCCAAAGGGTTGTCGGCCGATGCTCAAAGCCAACGACAACCCAAAATATCTTTCTATACCAACAACTCGTACCTGATTGCCGGCTCACTGCTTTTCAAAGACATGAAGATGATGTCCGAGCTTGCATCAGGGGCAGTCAGCCGTTCGGTACTGTACGCTAAAGGTGCAACAGAGGACCAAGCCATGGGATACCTCCAACCGATAGTCATCGATACACACCCGATACAGAATCCATGGTTGAACTACTCGGTCTACTTGTGCAACACCCTTGTACCGGGAGTACTTATGCTGATGATATTCATGGTAACGGTATTCTCCATCGGCGTGGAAATCAAAGACCGTACTGCACGTGAGTGGTTGCGGCTGAGCAATAACTCCATTTATATCGCATTGGCAGGTAAACTTCTTCCACAAACGGTAGTGTTCTTCATCATGGGTATATTTTATAATGTATACTTGTACGGATTCCTGCATTTCCCATGCAACAGTGGCATCCTCCCTATGCTGCTGGGCACTTTGTGCCTTGTACTGGCTTCACAATGTTGTGGCATCGTGATGATAGGCACTTTGCCTACACTCCGCCTCGGATTGAGTTTTGCATCATTATGGGGAGTCATCTCTTTCTCCATATCGGGGTTCTCTTTCCCGGTAATGGCTATGAATCCGGTATTGCAGGCATTGAGCAACCTGTTCCCACTACGGCATTACTTTCTCATTTACGTAGACCAGGCACTCAACGGATACAGTATGGCTTATTCCTGGTCCAATTATATGGCGTTATTGATTTTTATGTTACTTCCTTTCTTCGTGGTTCACCGGTTGAAGGAAGCTTTGATATACTATAAATACATGCCCTAATGAAAGATATAAAATTAAAAGATAAAATAACACAAGGAGTCAACGACCTGTTTTATATCTGGAAACGGGAGTTTGGAACCACCTTCCGTGACCAGGGAGTATTGATTTTCTTCGTACTCGTGCCATTGGTATATCCGTTGATTTATAGCTTCATCTATACCAACGAAGTGGTGCGCGAAGTGCCCGCAGTGGTAGTAGACGATTCACGCTCTTCACTCAGCCGCGAATATCTGCGCAAAGTGGACGCCACTCCCGATATAGAAATCGTAGCGTATTGTGCAGATATGGAAGAAGCCAAACAAATGCTGAAAGACCGTCTGGCTTATGGCATCATTTATATTCCCAAAGAATTTAGTGATAACATAGCACAAGGTAAACAGACTCAGGTAAGTATTTATTGTGATATGAGCGGACTGCTATATTACAAAAGTATGCTTCTGGCTAACACAGCCGTATCTTTAGACATGAACGAAGATATCAAAATAACCCGTTCGGGCAATACCACCGACCGCCAGGATGAGATCACAGCCTACCCCATCGAATATGAAGACGTGGCAATGTTCAATCCGACTAACGGTTTTGCCGCTTTCCTGATACCGGCAGTACTGATCCTGATTATTCAGCAGACTTTACTGTTGGGTATCGGACTTTCTGCCGGCACCGCCCGCGAAAACAACCGCTTTAAAGATCTGGTGCCCATTAACCGGCATTACAACGGCACGCTGCGTATTGTAATGGGTAAAGGACTAAGCTATTTCATGGTCTATTCGCTCGTATCTGTTTACGTACTTTGTGCGGTTCCCCGCATGTTCAGCCTCAACCAGATCGGACAACCGGGTACATTAGCGTTATTTATCCTTCCCTATCTGATGGCTTGCATCTTCTTTGCCATGACTGCGTCCATTGCCATCCGTAACCGGGAAACGTGCATGCTGATATTCGTCTTCACTTCTGTTCCGTTACTGTTTATTTCAGGAATCTCCTGGCCGGGAGCAGCCATACCGCCGTTCTGGAAATATTTCTCTTATATATTCCCGTCTACTTTCGGCATTAACGGATTTGTGCGGATCAATAACATGGGGGCGACACTGAGTGAGATCCCATTTGAATATAAAGCGTTATGGATACAAACGGGATTCTACTTCCTGACTACCTGCTGGGTATATCGCTGGCAGATCATCAAGAGCCGTAAGCATGTCATTGATAAATACAAAGAAATGAAAGGCAAAGGAAAACCTATTCTTTCATAATCACATACACATATTTATTCCGGATTTATCCGGAAATACCTGCTATTGCAATTCAACCCGAAAATATATCGGACAGCTATTGTCTGAAACAAAGATAATTAGTACATTCGAGGCGTTTATATTTTCAAGTGGAAGATGTAAACACAACACATACAATAATAAAACACATGTTATGAAAAGAAAAATGATGTCCCTTTTGCTCGCATTGGCAGTAATAAGCGGAAATAGCGTGTACGCTAAAGTGATTGACATAATGTCTCCCAACGGAGCCATTAAAGTATCGGTAGATATCAAGGACCGAATCTACTATTCAGTGTCTTATGATAACAACCAACTATTAAAGGATTGTTATCTCAACCTCCAACTGCAAAATGAAACACTGGGGGACAATCCCAGGCTGCGGAGCACGAAACGTGGAACCATTGACGAAAGTGTGAAACGTGAGATACCTTTTAAAAATGCTATTGTAAAGAACCACTGTAACACGCTGAGGATGAACTTCAGCGGAAACTATGCCGTTGAGTTCCGGGTATTCGATAACGGTATGGCTTACCGTTTTGTTACAGACAAAAAAGAGGATAACATTGTAATGGGAGAAGATTTCGCAATTAATTTTCCTGCCAACTACAAAGCCCACTTATCACAACCGGATGGTTTTAAAACCTCTTACGAATATCCATATACTCATATAGATACGGAAAACTATGCTGCCACCGATCGTATGAGTTACCTGCCCGTACTGATAGAAACGGACAAAGCATATAAAATCCTGATATCCGAAGCTGACCTATTCGATTATCCTTGTATGTTCCTCAAAGGCACCGGCAAGAATGGGATGCAATCTCTTTTCCCAAAAGCACCTTTGGCATTTGGCGAAGATGGTGACCGTAGCCTCAAGATCACTAAAGAAGCTGATTATATTGCCAAAACAACCGGAAAGCGTTCATTCCCCTGGCGAATGATGGTAATCTCAAAAGAAGACAAAGAGATTATTGAAAACGAAATGGTATATAACCTTTCCACTCCTTGTGTCCTTGAAGACTACAGTTGGATCAAGCCGGGGCAGGTGAGCTGGGAGTGGTGGCACGATGCACGTCTCTATGGGGTAGATTTCCGTTCCGGCTACAACATGGATTCGTATAAATACTACATTGACTTTGCTTCCAGATTCGGCATCCCCTACATCATCATGGATGAAGGCTGGGCCAAAAACACACGTGATCCGTTTACTCCCAATTCTACTATCAACCTCCCTGAGTTAATTCAGTACGGAAAAGAACGAAACGTGAAAATCGTACTCTGGCTACCATGGCTTACTGTCGAGAATCACTTCGATCTCTTTAAGACTTTTGCCGACTGGGGCATCGCGGGAGTAAAGATAGACTTTATGGATCGCAGCGATCAGTGGATGGTAAACTACTACGAACGTGTAGCCCAAGAAGCAGCTAAACATAAACTATTTGTGGATTTCCATGGTGCCTTCAAGCCTGCGGGACTGGAACGGAAATATCCGAACGTACTCTCTTACGAAGGTGTATTGGGCATGGAACAAGGTGGCAACTGCAAACCCGAAAACAGTATCTATTTACCCTTTATGCGTAATGCTGTGGGTCCGATGGACTTCACTCCGGGGTCAATGATTTCCGCTCAGCCGGAAGACAACCGTTCTACCCGCGCCAACGCCATGGGCTCAGGAACACGTGCTTTCCAAATGGCTCTTTTCATCATCTTCGAAAGTGGTCTGCAAATGTTAGCCGACAACCCGGTTTACTATTACAGGGAACTTCCCTGTACCGAATTTATCGCAAGTGTTCCCGTCACCTGGGATGAAACCAAGGTCCTTTATGCCAAAGTAGGTGAAGCAGTCGTCGTAGCCAAACGAAAAGGAGAACAGTGGTTCATCGGAGGTATCACCGGCAATCAACCACAAAACATCGAGATCGACCTTGGATTCCTTCCGGCAGGACAATCATTCACGTTAACCTCATTTGAAGATGGCATTAACGCTGACCGTCAAGCAATGGATTACAAGAAAAAAGAGTCTACCGTGAACAATCAAACCCGCATGACATTGAAAATGGTACGCAACGGGGGATGGGCCGGAACAATTAAAATGAAATAGAATATAAATCAAGTTCACCACAGAGTGACACAGAGTCCCACAGAGAAACTTTTTTCATAAATATTCCATTAACAAGAGATGAAGACTCTGTGTCACTCTGTGGTGATATAGCATATTACAAAAATGAAAAAACAAATAATACACCGCTGGATGCTGATGGCTGTCTTCTGCCTCGGAGCATCATTTATAGGAATCAATGCCCAAGAAAAAGACTGGGCCAGCCTGCAACGCTATGCGCAGCAAAATGCCGAACTCCCCAAGCCGGAGAAAAATGAAAAGAGAGTAGTCTTCATGGGCAATTCCATCACGGAAGGATGGGTTAACACACATCCTGATTTCTTCAAAAACAACGGTTATATCGGCCGGGGCATCGGTGGACAGACTTCTTACCAGTTCCTGGTACGTTTCAGAGAAGATGTGATCAATTTATCCCCCGCATTAGTAGTGATCAATGCCGCCACCAACGACATTGCCGAGAATACAGGAACGTACCATGAAGACCGGACTTTTGGCAATATCGTTTCGATGGTGGAACTGGCAAAAGCCAACCATATAAAAGTGATATTGACTACCACTTTGCCGGCTGCTGGCTTTGGCTGGAATCCTTCCATCAAAGATGCACCACAAAAGATAGCCTCACTCAATGCACGCCTGAAAGCATACGCCAAAGCAAACAAGATTCCGTTTGTAGACTATTATTCGTCGATGGTAAGCGGTAATGGCAAAGCTCTGAATCCTGCCTATACCAAAGATGGAGTACACCCTACTTCTGAAGGGTACGACGTGATGGAAAAGCTCATCCGGCAAGCCATAAACAAAACGATACGCTAACCCTTGAAATTAAAATCATGAAGTCATTTGTCTCCTTCTGCCTTTTATTGAGTATCTGCATAAGTAAACTATATGCGCAAGACATTAACATAGTATACATAGGCAACAGTATCACCCAAGGTGCTACACTGAAAAATCCCGGGACAGAAGCACCTCCGGTACAAGCCAGCCAATACATCGGACAAGTAGTAAAACAATCCGTCACCTATCGTAATTGCGGAGTGAGCGGTATGACTACCCTTGATTTCCTGCCGGTAGCCGGAAAACAATTCCCGAATGTCAAGTCTGCCGCACAGGAATTGAGTCAGCATAAAGGGACACTGCTTTTTTCTATCATGCTGGGCACCAACGACAGTGCCTGCACCGGGCCCTTCGGGGCTCCGGTAGAACCAGTGTCCTATTATACCAATATGAAAACAATCGTTGACGAGTTGATTTCCCTGCATCCGAAATGTAAAATCGTGATTCACCAGCCTATCTGGTATAGTCCGAACACTTATAACGGTGCAGTCTATCTTGCTGCCGGACTAAAACGGTTGGAAAGTTACACTCCCATGCTTCATAAACTGATCGACCATTACACACAGACCAAGCCCAATCAGGTATTTCTGGGAGATACAGCTGCTTCCGACTTCTTCCGGAACAATTATCAGAGCTATTTTACTCCGGAGAATGGAAACGCAGGGACTTTCTATCTGCATCCCAATAAAGAAGGTGCCAAAATCCTCGGCAAATATTGGGCGGAAGCCATCCTGAAAATAATGTAAATGTGTCAAAACCCACACAGGCTTCCTCCTCTCCCCCAGCCTTCTCACTATATGCAACCTATTCATTTACATCATTTAACACACTTCGCTTTGTTTAGTTACGACCGTTTCGTAGCTTTGTGATATAAACGTAATTAAACATACTCCATGGAAAAGTTGACAATGCAAGAAGAAGAAGTGATGATTTACATCTGGGAACTGGAAAGTTGCTACGTGAAAGACATCGTTGCCAAATTTGAGCAACCCGTACCTCCTTACACTACGGTGGCCTCCATCGTGAAGAATCTCGAACGGAAAAAATATGTAAAGGCACAGCGCGTAGGAAATACGTACCTGTACACTCCGGCTATTAAAGAAAGCGAATATAAACGAAGTTTCATGAGTGGAGTCGTAAGGAACTACTTTGAAAACTCTTACAAAGAAATGGTTTCTTTCTTCGCAAAAGACCAGAAGATATCGACCAACGACCTGAAAGAAATCATCGACATGATCGAGAAAGGAAAAGAAAACTAATCGCTAATACCCTGAAAAACATGACCCCCGAACTGGCATACTTCCTGAAGATAAATATAGCAATTGCTTTATTCTACGCCTTCTATCGGTTGTTTTTCTACAAAGACACCTTTTTTCAGTGGCGACGGACTGTATTGCTTTGCTTCTTTGTCATTTCTCCACTCTACCCGGTGCTGAATATTCAGGAGTGGATCAGATCGCACGAGCCTATGGTAGCAATGGCCGATTTATACGCAACCATTGTATTGCCCGAAATTGAAATAACTCCTGAAGTTGCGACTACGGATTGGCAAAACATCATTTTATCTACAGTAAATATCATCTATTGGGCAGGAGTCGTATTACTTTTAATACGCTTCGTTGCCCAGTTTGCCAGTATTTTGCGGTTGCGTTTTCATTGTCAGAAAGATCAGATAGAAGGAATTCCTGTCTATTTGCTTGACAAAGAAAGTGGTCCGTTCTCTTTTTTCCATTGGATCTTCATTCATCCGCAAGCACATCCGCACAATGAGTTAAGCGAGATCCTTACTCACGAAGGAACGCATGCCCGGCAAAAGCACTCCATAGATGTTATCATCAGCGAACTGATGTGTATCGCCTGTTGGTTCAACCCGTTTGCATGGTTGATGAAACGGGAAGTACGGAACAACCTGGAGTACATGGCCGACAACCGTGTACTGGAAGCCGGACATGATTCAAAATCTTATCAGTATCACTTATTGGGATTGGCCCATCAGAAAAGTACAATCACTCTCTCCAACAGTTTCAATATGTTGCCACTGAAGAATCGCATCACAATGATGAATAAAAAAAGAACCAAAGAGATAGGACGGACCAAATATCTGTTATTTCTCCCGCTGGCTCTTGCCCTAATGATAGTAAGCAACATTGAAGCCGTGGCACGTACTACTAAAAACATCGCAAAAGAAATGATGCAAACAGTAGAAGAGCAGATTGAACCGAAAGTTCCGGCTGAAGAAAATACCCCATCCTATACGGCAGATGCTCCGCAACCTCAAACGGACAATACAGCCGGACAAACAACCTCCCAAAAGCCAGAAGAACAAACTGTCTTTGAAGTAGTTGAGAAGATGCCGGAGTTTCCGGGAGGAGTGACAGAAATGAAAAGGTTCATCAGCAATCACCTCCACTACCCCGCTATTGCTCAGGAAAACGGAATACATGGACAAGTCGTTACCCAATTCATAATCCGGGCAGACGGAACGATTACCGACTGTACAGTAGCGAAAAGTGTACATCCAATACTGGACGCCGAAGCATTACGTGTAATAAAAGAAATGCCTAAGTGGCGTCCCGGAAGACAAAGAGGAATAGCTGTAGCCACCAGAATGACCGTCCCGGTACGGTTTCACCTGATAGATGAGACGCCCGATCCGGCAAGTACTTCCGATAAGAATCTTGAAAATAAAATTTTTGATGTAGTTGAACAGGCTACGGAATTCCCCGGTGGAATGAAAGCTTGTTTAGCATATATGTACAAAAATATACAATATCCTACAGCTGCACAGGAAGCAGGCATACAAGGACAGGTTGTCATACAGATGATTGTCGATAAAGACGGGCATATAAGAGACCCCAAAATAGTGCGGGGAGTATCGCCGGAACTGAATGCCGAGGCACTCCGCATAGTAAGCGGTATGCCCAAATGGATACCCGGGAAACAAAAAGGCAAGAACGTAGCGACCCGATTCACACTCCCCATCCGGTTCCGTCTGACCTAACCGTACTCCCAACCTGAAAATCACTTTAATAAAAATAGTATGAGAAAAATCACATTTATTGCCATTCTCTTGTTGTGCATCTGTAACCTTGCAAAGGCCAAAGAAAAAGTCATAGAACAGCCGCCATTCATAGCTTGGAGCAGTACCTCGATTCAAATAGATAAAGTCGTCCTCAGCGACACGGCTACAGTACTTTATATCAAAGCATTCTATCAACCCAAACAATGGATCCGGATTTCCGGACAAAGTTTCCTGAAAGACAATAACGGGGAAACCTACGTTTTACGTTCGGGGATCGGTATTAAACCCGACACGGAATTCTGGATGCCCGAATCCGGTGAAGCAGAATTCCGTTTAGTTTTTCCGCCAATACCGGCCTCAGCCACTTCTATCGATTTCTCCGAAGGGGACAATGTTCAAGGGGCATTCAAGATATGGGGCATTCAACTTAAAGGAAAAGCTCTCCCCGAACTTTTGTTACCCCAAGAAGCCATTGTGCAGAAAGTAGATATAAATAATACATTGCCCGAACCGAGATTCGAATACAAGGAAGCCACTTTCAAAGGAAAGATTCTGGATTATCGCCCGGGGCTCATCTCCAAAATAGCACCGATTGTATTTGACCCGGTAAAGGGTGCCTACGAAGGAGCGGAAGTAAAAATAAACAATGACGGCACATTTGCCACTCAAATAAAAGTACCTGCCACTACTCCGGTCGCCCTCCGTATTTTCGGTAAAATGATTTCTTCCTACGTGGTACCGGGTGAAGAGAGCAGTATCATTATCAATACCCGCGAACTATGCCGGCAACAATCCAAGTTCCATAAGGACGACAAACCTTATGGCGAAGCTGTTTACTTTGGCGGCGCATTAGCCGGGCTGTCACAGGAATCTTTTAAATGTAACCTAAATCCTTCCGTTATGGATAATTACCGTCAACTATTCCGTGACATAGCAGGAATGGACGCCCAAGCCTATAAAGACTTTATTTATGGCAAACGGGCTACTATTCTTGAATCCATACAGAAAGCCTCAATCAGTCAAGCACTCAAAACGGTATTAATCAATCAGGTAGACGCCAGTACTGCCCAGGCTATCTCTTTAACGGAAATGGCCATCAAGCAGGCTTATGCCATGGAGCATAAAATGAAAAACGAAGAAGTCAGGGAATACTTTAAAACGACTCAAATAAAACTACCTGAAAACTATTACGCGGATGCTTTCAGACCACTTGGCTCCCTCAACACCATGGCATTACTTTACAATCCCCGGTTGACCGAACTGGTTCCGTATTACCTGCGTCATTGGAGAGATGAACTGGTTAAAGCATGGGGAACCGATAAAGGAGTTTATTTCGATATTAATAAAGCAAACGAACTCTATTCATCTATCAAAGACTTTACACCCCTGACCGCCGAACAGGAAGTCCTGCTTGCCACTCTTCCACCCGCTTGCCAAAATGAACTGCGGGAGGGCAATGAACAACTTCTGAAAACCATTGAAGCCAATAAAAAGAAAACCGGATATACAATTCATGAAGTAGGGGAAGTCAGTGATGAAAACCTGTTTACATCCATTATCTCTAAATTCCGGGGTAAAGTAATCCTGGCCGATTTCTGGGCAACCTGGTGTGGCCCGTGTCGCATGGCCAATAAAGCAATGCTGCCGATGAAAGAAGAATTAAAAGGTAAAGACATCGTCTATCTTTATCTCACCGGCGAAACATCTCCGTTGAAAACGTGGGAAAACATGATTCCGGACATCCACGGTGAGCATTTCCGTATGACTGATGCCCAATGGAATTATCTAAGTGATAAATTTAAAGTAGGAGGTATACCGACTTACCTTATCATCGATCGGGAAGGAAATGTGAAATACCAGAAAACAGGATTCCCGGGAACAGCTAAAATGAAAGAGGAGCTGATGAAAGTATATGATGAACAATAACCGATAAACGACAAACGGTAAACAACGGGGCGTGCCAAAAACTTTTCCACGGCAAAGGGCACAGAGTAACACTGATTATTCAAACTGAGAATCAACAATTTAAAAATCGTTCTGTGCTACTCTGTACCCTCTGCGGTAAGTGTTTTGACGCCCCCTTTATCGTTACTTATGTAACTCTACAATCTTTGTGGGAGCCATTTCCACATTCCGTTTGTCCACCTGTCGTACTACACTGGCAGCCAACGAAAGAAATGCACGGCCGGTAACCGTATTCTCATCCAAAGCAACAGGAGTACCGTTATCGCCGCCCTCGCAGATACTCTGTACAATCGGAATCTGTCCCAACAACGGAACATTCATCTCTTCAGCCAGCTTCTTGGCACCTTCTTTCCCGAAAAGATAATACTTGTTCTCCGGAAGTTCTGCCGGAGTGAACCAAGCCATATTTTCCACCAGACCAAGAATAGGAACATTCACCTTATCATTAGTGAACATGTTGATCCCTTTACGTGCATCGGCCAAAGCCACAGCCTGCGGAGTACTAACCACAACGGCACCGGTCAAGGCCAATGTCTGAACTACGGTCAGGTGAATGTCACTTGTTCCCGGTGGCAGATCGATCAGGAAATAGTCCAGATCTCCCCAGGCAGCATCTCCGATCAACTGCTTCAGCGCATTGCTCGCCATCCCCCCACGCCATAAAGTAGCTTGGTCAGGATCGACAAAGAAACCGATAGAAAGTAATTTTACGCCATACTTTTCAACAGGAATAATCATATCGCGTCCGTCTATTTTTTCAGCGTACGGACGGGCATCTTCTACCTGAAACATTTTCGGCATGGAAGGACCGAAAACGTCGGCATCCAGTAAACCGACTTTATAGCCCAACTTAGCCAACGCTACAGCCAGATTGGCCGACACGGTAGATTTGCCCACCCCTCCTTTACCGGAAGAGATACCTATGATATTCTTTACCCGGGGTAACAATTTACCGACTTCGGGACGTGCAGCCTGTACCGTTTTCACACTGATATTTCCTGCTATCTCCACGTCTTTGCTCACATGGGTAAGAATAGCTGTTTCAGCAGCCTTTATCACCGACTTCATAAACGGATCGGTCGGTTTTTCAAAAATCAGGGAGAATGAAACCTTCATTCCCTCTATACGAATGTTATCCTCCACCATACCGGCCTCCACAAGATTCTTTCCGGTTCCGGGATAACGCACTGTAGCCAGTGCATCGAGTATCAATTTAGGATAGATTGTCATAGTTTGTATTATTTAGATGTCTGCAATCCGCTCCGCTTGCTACGGTTATAGCTCCGGTACGAATCGAGTTCAATTTCAATATCCGGTTCTCTCAATTCTCCTTCCTGCGGTAACAGGAATTTGATGTATTTAATGCTTAAACCACGATCGAGCCATTGTTGTTCATAATAGGTCTTGATGCCCAGAATGTCATCAACGAGATCGGAGTGATAAAGATCTTCGGTGATAAACTCCACCGGCAGTTTGTTCTCCTCAATCATATATTTGGTATAAGTGAACATAAAGTTACTGTCTGTCTTCAGATGGATAATTCCGTTGGACACCAAAAACTTACGATAACGTTCCATAAAATAGGTAGAAGTCAGGCGTTTGGTCGCTTTCTTCATTTGCGGATCAGAGAAAGTCAGCCAGATCTCACTCACTTCGCCTTCCGCAAAAAAACGGTCGATGATCTCGATGTTGGTACGCAGAAAAGCAACGTTCTTCATGCCTGCCTGAAGAGATTCGGTGGCTCCCGTCCACATGCGGGCTCCCTTAATGTCTACCGCAATAAAATTCTTATCAGGGAACATCCATCCCAGTCCGACGGTATATTCGCCGCGCCCGCACCCCAACTCAAGTACAATCGGGTTATCGTTCTTAAAAAACTCTTTGTGCCATTTTCCCTTCATGTCAAAAGGCACATTGTCCACTGCCGAGTAAGGATACTCAAAAACATGCGGATAACTTGCCATATCGGCAAACTTCTCTAATTTATTTTTTCCCATTCAAAAAAGTTAAATCGTTTCTACCCAACCGGTATAGTTATAAAACACCCGGTCGTTAAATTGCTGGCGGAACAACGCATATTTGTCAATGCCCGTACAATGGCAGACTCCCAGACGTTTGGGAAGCTTCATGCCCAGAAAAGCGGAAATCACATTGAACTTTTCTATGCCTGCATTATGGATATGAAAGCCTCCCATCACCAGTTTCAGTCCCAATCCCGGAAATGCAGTCTGCACGGCACGAATAATATTGGTAATCCCCCGGTGCGAACAGGCGCTCAGCACTGAAAGGGATTTTTCACTCTTCAATATCAATGCCAGTTCATCTTCAAAGGTATCGGGACGCATCTCGCCTCCTATCTCCACGAAGAAATGCTCAAAGTGCGTGTCGTTCCTGTCTACTATCCTGACATCCGGAAACGCAAATACACCCGGTACAATCTCCGTAGTTTCGTCGATCAGCCAAAAGCGGGACTTATCCAATGCTTCGGGATGCAACATTCCGTTTTCACGTTCATTCTTGAACTTCCTGCGGAACACTTCTTGTTTACATACCACCTTTGCCCTGCTGTTCATTTTCAGGAAAGTATGCAATCCACCTGTATGGTCACGATGTCCGTGAGACAGTATTACAAATTCCACATCGGTCAGATCGACTCCCATCAAACGGGCATTCCGGATAAACAAATCCGAAGCACCGGTATCAAACAGCACCTTGTGTTCCCCCGCTTCAACAAGCAGGGAAAGCCCATGCTCTCCCTGTAATCCCTTACCGTAAACACTGTTTTCTGCGAGGGTTGTTATTTTGTAGTTCATTTATCGAACGTTTATTCTACAATGGTCACCCATCCGTGAGTGTCGGGCTCGTCACCGTACTGGATACCACGCAGCTTGTTGTAGAGTTTCTCACAAACAGGACCCGGCTTTCCGTCTTTCGAAATTACGTATGATTTACCATTCTCAAGGTCATCGATACGTTCGATCGGACTGATGACAGCAGCAGTACCGCAAGCTCCTGCTTCTTCGAAAGTGCTCAGTTCTTCTTCCGGTACAGGACGCCGTTCTACTTTCATGCCCATATCTTCTGCCAACTGCATCAGGCTCTTATTGGTGATGGAAGGAAGGATAGAAGTAGACTTCGGTGTGATGTATGTATTGTCTTTAATACCAAAGAAGTTGGCTGCTCCGCATTCATCAATGTATTTCTTTTCTTTGGCATCCAGGTAGAACTCACAGGAGTAGCCCAGATCGTGCGCTTTCTTGTTGGCACGCAGGCTGGCTGCATAGTTACCACCAACTTTGTAGATACCGGTTCCGTAAGGAGCGGCACGGTCGTACTCGCGGATAATGACATAAGGATTGGTAGAAAAACCACCTTTGAAATAAGGGCCTACCGGTGTGACAAACACGACAAACATGTATTCATCTGCCGGATGAACCCCTACCTGGGCACTGGTTCCGATAAGCAACGGGCGAATGTACAAAGACGCCCCACTCTCATAAGGCGGGATGAAGCGTTCGTTCAATTTCACTACTTTCAGAATAGCTTCCTTAAAACGGTCGGTCGGCAATTCTGCCATCATGATGCCCTGACAGGTGGATTGCAGACGTGCGGCATTCTCTTCCAGACGGAAAATACGTACCTTACCGTCTTTACCACGGAAAGCTTTCAAGCCCTCGAAAGCCTCCTGGCCATAGTGAAGACAAGTGGCAGCCATATGCAGATTCAGCACTTCGCTGCTGCTTATCTCAAGTTCGCCCCATTTGCCGTTACGGAAATTGATTCTCACATTGTAATCTGTCTTCATATAGCCGAATGACAGATTGGCCCAGTCTATTTCTTTCATATCGTTAGTTATTAGTTATTTTCGATTGAGCAACAAAAATAACCTTTATTCTTCAGATAGCCTCCTTTCTTGCAGTAATTTTTCAATTTCCCGATCCGCCTTTGTCAGCTTTCCGGCACAGAAAGCTATTATTTCATTGGCTTCTTTTATTTTTTCACTCAGTTCGTCAATCTCCAGTTCGTTACTGTCAATCTGGCGAACGATCTTTTCCAGACGTTCCATGGCCTGTGAATAGGTTTCTTTTTTCTTTGCTGGCATATTTATCATTATAAAGGAATACTTTCTACTTTCGATTTCACTTCACCTTCGTAAAGACGGGTAATCAACTCGTCTCCCGGTCGCAGACAGGCAGCATTCTTCACCGCCTTCCCCTCTTTCAGCGTTATGCTGTATCCCCGTTTCAGTAGTTTTTGTGGTGAAGCATCCGCAATGCGGTTTTGTAAAAGTTCCAACCGATGATGCTGACGAGCCAATAAGGTCTCAGCAGCATGAGAGAGGTTGCTCTTTGCCATTTGCAACTTTATCCGCGATTCCGAAAGCTTGCGCATCACTTGTGAAGGAATGCGCGACTGTAACAGTGAAAGTCTCTTTCGCTCTTGCTCCAGACGGTGATAGATGCGGGCATGCAATTCTCCGGCCAACTCTTCAAGCCGATCCGCGGCCTCTTCCATCCGGTTGATTAACAATTCGGCCGCAGCTGTCGGAGTTTTCACCCGGGTATGTGCTACGGAATCGAGCACGGTATCGTCCCGTTCGTGCCCGATTCCGGTTATAACAGGCAGCGGAAACTGGGCACAGGCAGCGGCCAGCAGGTAGGTGTCGAATCCGGAAAGGTCGGAAGTTGCCCCTCCTCCACGAATAATGACAACTACGTCGAACTCTTCCATCCGGGCATTTACTACATCGAGAGCGGCCAATACGGACTCTTCCACCTGATTGCCCTGCATCAGAGCGGGGAAAAGTTCCGTATTGAAGTAAAATCCACGGGAGTTGTGCTGCAATTGATGGCAGAAGTCACCATACCCCGCAGCCGTAGCCGAAGAGATGACCGCAATGCGTTGCGGCAGCAAAGGCATTTCCAGTTCTTTGTTCAGCGTCAACACTCCTTCTTCTGCAAGTTGCCTGAGTATTTCCCGGCGCCGGCGTGCCATATCCCCCAATGTATAGGTAGGATCGATGTCCTGCACAGTCAGACTGTAACCGTACAATTCATGGAAAGCAACGGTCACTTTAACCAGCACCTTAATGCCGGAAGTAAACGACTGCCCGGTGGCTTCTTCGAAATAGGGCTTCAGCAGCCGGTAGATATTGGCCCAGATCGTTCCCCTCGCTTTGGCTATCAGATTATTGCTGCGGGGATCTTTCTGGACAAACTCCAGATAGCAATGTCCCGTACTGTTTGTACGGACATCGCTCAACTCCGCCTGTACCCAGTATTCATCGGGCAGGCACTGTTCCAGGCTCCGCCGGACCAAAGCATTCAGTTCGTGAAGAGAAAGGGTGTCTTGCATACTTTATTTTTTCTTAGAAGCAGATTGATAGGCCTTCCACAGATCGGGCACTCCGTATCCATAGATGTTATCGGGGAAATCCACCCGGTCGCCGGATTGACGCACCAGTTCGATGATTTCCTTAGCAGTCAGTTGCGGACAAGCTTGCCACAGGCAAGCCACCATGCCGCACAGGATCGGTGAAGCAAACGAAGTGCCGCTCGCTTTGCGCAAATTACCGTTTGTCCCCATCACATCCGAGTTCAGTCCCACGGCAACCACATCGGGTTTCACGCGATTATCGGCTGTGTTGCCGATAGAAGAAAACGAAGCCAACACACCTCTACGGTCGATAGCACCTACCGTCAGCACATTCTCCGCATCACCCGGTGCCGTGATCTTCTTCCAGGAGGAGGCGCCCGAGTTACCGGCACTGCATACCAGTACGATTCCTTTATCTGCCATTTTCGATGCCTGGCGGGACATCAGTGCATGGTGTCCGTCCAGGTCACGATATTTATAGTTCTTGGTAGAATCATCGTACGTGAAATATCCCAGCGAAGTATTCACCACATCCACTCCCACACTATCGGCAAACTCTACGGCCGCCGCCCAATAGTCTTGCTCTACCAGGTGTTCGGACGCTTCATCTTCACTGCGAAGCAGCCAGTAGGAAGCTTCGGGAGCCGTACCCACCATCACGTAAGGTTCGTTCATTGCCATGCAAGACAAAACGGCCATCCCATGCGAGCCTTTGGCATAGATATCGCTTCCCGGTTCGACAAAGTCCTTTGTACCCAGGATACGGATATTCTTCATCGCATCAATCTTGTCTACGTTATGGTATCCGGCATCGATCACGGCGATGGTCATACCTTGCCCCTTGAATCCGGCTTCATGCAGTTTCTCGCCATTGCTGGTCTCTATTTGCCGGAAAGCGGGACCATAATAGGCTTCGCTCCTGGCCGGACTGTTCACCAGAGAGTCGCGTTTATCTTCCGCAGCAGGTTTCGACGGGGCAACCCACACCTTCTCCGTGGCGCGCACAAAAGGCAGCGCAGCTATTTCGCTTATCACAGTACTGTCGTTGCAAGATACGGTGACAAAATTATCCCATTTTCCAGTGACTACGATCTTCACTCCCTTGTCGCGAATGGCATCCACATACTGACGGCATACCGGCAAATCAGTCGAATCGATGGGCAACTGTTGACGTTGGCGGCGGGCAATCGCCTTTTCTGACAGAAACTTCTCGGGATGCTTCAGTGAGTAGGTTGTGGCAGCCTTATCTTTCAGGCTGATGCGATACTTCAACGTATCCTGTTGTGCCGATGCCTCCAAGGCTATGAAGGCTAAGGCAATAAGTGCTAATTTTTTCATTTCGTATTTTTATTTTTCCGTATTTATTCCCAGTTTTTGTTTTGTTCTATCACCAATCCGATGCCGCGTTGCGAAGCGATAAATGCTCCACCTATCACTCGCCGTCCGTCATAGAACACGGCCGACTGTCCCGGAGCAATCGCTGAGGCTTCTGCGAGAAAACGAACCAAAAGGCGTCCGTCTTCAAGCCTTTTCACCCGGCAAGGAATCGGACGGCTGCGGTAACGGATACGTACTGCGAGTTCCGGGCACGAAAACAGTTCGTCCTCATCCACAATATTATCTTGTTCCGCCACCATATATCCGGCTTTCAACTGTTCGGCATCCCCCAGCATGACAGTGTTCTTCTGCGGATTAATTTTCAAGACATAAGCCGGTTTGCCCAGTGCGATCTCGAGTCCTTTACGCTGGCCGATGGTATAATAAGGAAAACCCCTATGTTGCCCCAGCTTCACGCCTTCGGAACTGACAAACCATCCCGGACCGATCTCCGCATCAAGTTCCGGGCACTGTTCACGAAGAAAGTCCCGATAATCACCTTTAATGAAGCAGACTTCCATGCTTTCCCCCTCTTTCGACTTGGCTTCGTAACCTTTCTCACGCAGATAGTCGCGCACAGTCTGCTTGGTGTAGTTGCCCAAAGGAAAGATACAGCGTCGCAGGACGTCCTGCCCCAATCGCCAGAGGAAATAGGACTGGTCTTTCTTTTCATCATCACCGGCAACAATATAGATGTACCCGTTCCGTTCTTCCAACCGGGAATAATGTCCGGTGGCTATCCAATCGCAGCCCAGTTTGTCAGCCCATTCTATCAACATGCGGAACTTAAATAACGGATTGCACATCACGCAAGGGTTCGGCGTACGTCCCTGCCGGTACTCGTCTACAAAGTTTTTGACAATAGTATCTTTAAAAGGAACACGTTCGTCGGCCACATAATGTTCTATCCCCATACGTACCGCCAACTCTCTGGCATCCTGCGGCTCATCGCCCCAGACACGCATGGTGACACCTACTATCTCGTATCCCTGCTCTTGCAGCATCAGGCAAGTGGCGGTACTGTCTATTCCCCCGCTCATGCCGACAAGAACACGTTTATTGGATTCTTTCATATTCATTCTCTTTTTACGAAGAATGCAAATGTACGAGATTCCCGGCAGAATACAATCAATTGGACAAGTTAGTATACAAACTTTAAAACTAAAGGATGTATGATCGATGCGATACCATGAGGGTGTGTCGAAACTTCTTTCACCACGGAGTAACACAGAGTATCACAGAGTCTTTTTATTGATAATCAACAACCTAAAATCATCTCTGTGTTACTCTGTGTACTCTGTGGTGAGTTTTGACACAGTCCCCTTTTGTCTGTTTGTCAAATTGATAACAGAACCTATCCACGTTTCAGTTTTTCGAAGCTCCGGCAAGGTTCATGGAGAAAAACGGCTTATTTCCGGTTAGGAGATTATCCTTTTAGCAGGGAATCAGGAAAGAGATAAGCCGTGAGACAGAAAAAGAAACAAAACCGGAACATAGGGACAGTGTAACAAGAAATACAGGTTCTTTTTATTACTTCAGCAAGCTCTCTTTCCCACTGACAACCAGAGAAGATTCAAACACTTCGGAGGCCAGATTCCGGCACAATAGGAGTTATTAGGAAAAACATATAGAGATATTTGGAAAACATATAAGCATTTTCGGAAAATGTAACCGTCTTTTGGAAGAAATGCTTCCTTCTTTTTCGGAAAACCAACCGTCTTTTACTCCCAAACCCCGGCTCTAATCTTTCAAAACCCCGGCTTTCCGTCATCAAAAGCACCGTTCTTCCGCCCCATCCCCTCCAGTTTGCAGTTCCAGAAGGAAAGGGCTGTTAGCAAAAACTATATTATCATTACTTTTTGCACACAAAACAGGCTGAGATATATCAAAATCACAATTTCATTTAATCAGCGCAGACAATGGTTCTCTTCTCCGTCATTTCCAACTGTCACTGCCGGGAAGCTCCAAAATGTTATTACATTATCTTCACTCTTTCCGCAATAATAAAAGAGATACAAGAAATACGAAGAATAAAAAAAACAGCTAAAACCATTTGCTTTCTTCAAAAAGAATCTGTATATTTGAGTAATAAGAAGCTCAGATATGGCAAACCCAAAACTACCGGGAATACCCGAAGCTGAACAAGCTCTGTTGTATGCCAAGCTGAATGAATACAACCGGGGCCGCATGTCCTACAAAGAGGCAGGAGCCTACTTTGTGGTTCTGCCGAGACCGGGACATCCCACCTATTCGGTTTGGGTTTACTCTCCCTCACTTGAAAAGAACAGACTTCTGTTTATCCACGAGCTTTCCGCCGACATCAACGAATCATTACGGATGGCAAGTACGCTGTTTTTCTTCTCCAGACGCTGTCTGCTGATCGTGGAATACAATGAAAAAAGAATGCAAAACAATGGAGACGACATTATATCGTTCGGCAGATATCACGGACATTATTTACACGAAATCCTGAAAATCGATCCGGCTTACCTGAGTTGGATAGCCTACAAATACACTCCCAGAATCCCGAAACAGGAGCGTTTTGTTGCAATCGCACAAGTATACCACTCGGTGCATCTGGACATCATGCAACGAAAAGCACGCCAAAAGCGCGAAACCAGCCGCTTTCTGGGTAACGAAGGGGAAAAATTAGAGAGTCTGAATCTCAAAGTAGTGAAGGTACGGCTTGAAGACGATCCATATAAAACAAGAGTCGCGGGAAGCGCCGTTCAGTTCTTTGTACGGCAGATAGTGACACTGACCGATCCATCGGGAAATCTGGTGATCATGAAGATTTCCTCAAAGACACCCAGTCCTGTATCTTGTCAGCTCCCGGCCCTGGAACATGAGTTCCGTCCGGGTGAAATAGTCCACATCGCCTCGGCAAGGGTAGCGCGCACTTACGAAAGTTATGGCTCAAAGTATACACGTTTGAGCCATGTGAAGTTTCGTTAGGTAAGTTAACGCTTTGTCCAGTCGTCTTTTACATAACTGGACGGATAGGAAGTAGAATCTACTATCCCGCCTTTCTGACGAATCCAGGTATCAAACGTACGGCTACCTTCGTTCAACACAATAATGCGCGCACCATTAGGCAAATGATTGTACTCTGTATTACCACCGGTAAAACGACCGTAGGCCAAAAGGATGTTCTTCCACATCACAGCATAATCGTTATCGTGATCATGTCCTACGAAAACACCCATCACATCACCCGCCTCTTTCATGGCAGCAAACATACCGGTATTCAATTTCGGTGCGCAGGCTTTCTCCATACGGGTACCACGAAGAATGGCATTTTCATTGGCAGCAGCTTCATTATACTCCGGAAGGGGAATATGGAAAAAGGCCAGTGCCGGATAAGGTTTACCACCGTTCTGCGCTGTATAAGCGGCGCTTTGATCACGATACCACGAGATCTGACCGAAAGTCAGCCATGCATATCCATCTACATCCTTGAGTGAAGAGTAAGAATGTGAGTCCATACAATAGAGCAATGCGGCATCCTTTACGGCATCGGCAGAGGATTTCACTGTCAGTACATAGTCGGGCGAAGGAGAAGCGCCACGATCGGGCAACAAATTGCCGGGTACACCACGAATCAGGTCATAGAGTTCGGCACGGGTCTTTCCCTGTTCATTATCATGGTTGCCAAAAGTAACAACGAACGGAAGCTTACGGCGTTCCACTTGTTCAAGTACCTGGAGCATACCTTTATCGGCAGGAGAAGAATAAACAACATCACCGGTGAAAATTACGAGATCGGGATGTTCGGCATCCAACACTTCCCCTATACGCTCAAGGGCTATATCTGAAGCCGGGTTGCCATACTTAAAATGTACATCGGTAAACTGGACGATTTTAAATTTACCGTCTTTATTGAATCGTAAGACGGAACTTTGGGCAACACCATCATTTATTGCCATGAAAGAAAACAAAACGGCCAATAAGGTCCCAAGAGTCTTTTTCATACTATATTACGTTTAGGAATTGAATTTAATCACACGCGATTGATCAGCACGGTTGCATAAGCGGAGATGCCTTCTTCCCGCCCGGTAAAACCGAGCTTCTCGGTAGTAGTGGCTTTAATCGAGATATCATCCGCATCAATGCCCATCACTTCGGCAAGCACCTGCTGCATAGAAGGGATATGGGCTTTTAGTTTAGGACGCTCCGCACAGATCGTTGCGTCGATATTACCTATTTGGTACCCCTTGGTGGCGATCAGTTCCACTGTTTTCTTCAATAATATCTTGCTGTCTATATTCTTATACTCACCGGCATTGTCGGGGAAGTGATAGCCGATATCGCGCATATTGGCAGCACCCAGCAAGGCATCGCAAATAGCATGTACCAGTACATCGGCATCCGAGTGTCCTAACAACCCTTTTTCATGTTCCAAAAGAATGCCCCCCAACCAAAGTTCACGCCCTTCTACCAACTGGTGGACGTCGAAACCAAAACCTACTTTTATTTTCATAAGAGTTATTTTTATAGATGAATAAAGGAATTCCCGGATTTACCGGATATAGAAATCGAGCAACTTCTCTGCTTCAAGATACCCCTCCAAGTGCTGGCCGATACTGACCGGACCCACTCCCACAGGAGTCCCGGTAAAGAGCAAATCGCCGATTTTCAGGGTCACAAAACGACTGACATAAGCAATAATATCATCTATCTTAAACAGCATATCAGCCGTATCCCCTTGCTGCACGGTGTTTCCGTCTATATCCAGATGAAAACGGAGATTCTGCACA
>OGZE01000191.1_pt1 | contig 47405 bp, 26 predicted proteins | sample 1576731 | NCBI WGS metagenome assembly OGZE01 (sample SAMEA3541503, study PRJEB24748) | human gut metagenome | biome: human gut; feature: human-associated habitat; material: faeces | place: China | collected 2012 | reverse complement strand
GAAAAATAAAGGATTCGAGTAAATTCAAATTACTATTGCGTAACTCCTATTTTAAAATAACTTATCTCGATATTATAGCTGCATAAATTTTATGCAAATCGTTTTTTGTAAATTTAACATCTTTGTATTACTTATAATTATTATATTTAAACCCTATTATGTATAATTTAAATTTTATGTATGTTATGAAGAAACTATTATTGATACTATTCACTATTTTATTATGCTTTAATGCATTTAGTCAAAATTCAACTTATACTTATGAAAAATATGGTGTTATTAATCAATATACCAATAATATGGTATTAGAAGTTAATGATATTTTAAGATTTTCCAAACATAAATTGAAAAATGAAAATTGTTTTATTATTAATATCAATGATTTATCTTCTTCTAGTAAAAAATCTACTGGATTTATTTTAACTATAGCTTTAAAAGGTTATGATGAATTGAATGAACAGTATGTTTATATTGGTGATGCTATTGAAGCTATAAATGAGTTAGTTTATATAGGGAAATGCTTAGTTAAATCTAAGAATAAATTGGATATATATCTTAATAATCAAGGTTATAATTATGAAGAAATTTATTATAACAATGACTTATCCTTTAGTGTGAATTTTTATAATATGAGAACAGACGAAAAAGGATATATACCACAAATACCAAATAAATTTATAAGAATATATCCAATAAGAAATAAAACCGAGCAAGAAAAAAGGGAAAAGGCTTTAAAAGAAAAGCAAAAACAGGAATATGAAAAAAGAGAAATTGAAGAAATTAAATTAATCTTAGATGAAGTAAATATTGAGAAAAAAATTTCAAATATAAAAAATGATATGATAAAATCTTATCTACAAAAAACAAAGGATATAATATTAAACACTCCAATAGAACAATTAATTGAAGAGAATAAAGTGAAGAAGAAAAATGCTTTTTTAAATTATAATTTTGAATTACGCATAGATAGCAATAAAAATGTAAATATCTTTAAAGATAAATGTAGTTATGAATTTCCCTATTATAATTATAATAGAAATAAACCATTCGGTGATTATAAAGAGAAAAAGTTAAGTACTTTTGAACTTTCACTTAAAGATAAATGTAGGAATAAGTATTATCTAAATAATTTTAATTGTTGCAAGATTGGCAATGATATATTTATAGAAGATTGTGGGTTTTCCTATAAATTCATATTTGAAACAGATATAATTGGAGTAAAGGTAAAGAATGAGGATTTAAATTATTATGCACATGAAAATTTACCAAAATTAGATGCAATACATGATTGGTGTTCTAAGAATATTACACAAAATGGATTCTATTTTATTCATTATATTCTTATAGACGAAGAATTAGTTTGTAAAATTTTAGATTTGACTAAAACCCAAAAGAAAGATTTAAAGCAATATTTAAAGATAGGATTATTAAATAAATTAAATGATTAACTCCCTTTTACATCTCTTTATTAGACTTTGCATAAAGGATTTTTACCTTTGTAGAAAAAAGAAAAAATGTAACGTCTAATAAAGAGATTATTATGAATAAAATTAAAAAAGAAAATTTGTTGTATAGAAAAGCTATACCTTGTTCAAGATTATTTCTAAGAAAGGAAAAAACAAGAGAACAAGCAAAAGAAGTTCTGATGTTATCTGATTCTTACAAATCAGAAGAAGATATAGAAAGAGAATTAGATTTTATATATAGCGCTCCTCTTGAAATTTTAGAAGATGAATATAAAAGGAAAATTCATTTATTTCATAAATTAGGATTTGTTTTATCTGATAGTGTTCCTATTTCATAAGCACCTAAATACAAAATTTTTCCGCACTTACATTGTATAGGTTTATTTGTGTCATTTTTAACTTTATATGATGTTTTACATTTTTCACAAGTTATAAGTACATATTGAGGTTCCTTTTTCATTTTAAAAATATCTTGATTTTAAGATTGACAAATATATGAACTTTATTTCGATAAACAAAGGAATTTATTGATTTTAACCAATTCGTCTTATGAATATTATTATAAAATAATAATTACATAAATAAATATATTTATTTTGCAAATTTATAACTTTTAAGAGGTTTTAAGCTGTAAGATTGTATATAATTACCTTCTTTTTTTATGTCATAGGACTGAAAACCTTACTGTACCATTACGAATGAATCGACAAGGAAACAATGCATGACTTTACTACTGACTCAAAAGAAAAGCAGACTATCAATGGCGGGAATCTTCCCGCCGACTGATAGTCCGCTCTTTTTATAGTATTTACCTACTTGACTCTATATCAATTGGATTCTCCCATGATAGTAGTGGCAGATGATCCCCAAGTAAAGTTGCTCTTCAATGCCGAATTGGACTTCAAGTACGGTTGCTGAACCTTCGGTCCCTTCGTCCATTCTTCCGATTCGGATGTCAATGTATTCAACAGGTCTTGGAAGTGCATGGAAACTACGTGTTTCGGGTCCGGATTCTTGTAATATTCCAAATATTCCATCGGTACATATACCGTGCTCGGCCATGTCTTAAAGACAGTACACCATGTTGTCGGTTGGGTAGCACCTTCATCGGCATCACTACGGGCAACTTCCTTACACTGGAACGGTAATGACTTTAAGTGCAAAGTCTTGAGTGCCGTCACATTATCAAAGATGTATCCGTAAACATAAGTCATGGTACTCGGGAACCAAGCTTCATTTACTACCGAATTACCGAATGCATGGCGACCGATATAAGTCGGACCTTCGTTCACCACTACCGTTCTCAACTTGGTACAGTTACGACAAGCTTCTCTCGGTACGTATTGCAATCCTGTCGGGAATGAAATATTCTCCAGAAGGTTACATCCGTTGAATACACCATTCTTCAGCGTTTCATTCTCCACTTCCGTCATATCCAAAGTTTTCAGGTTGTAGCCCTTACCCGCTGTCATCATGTTCTTCAGTAAGTTCAAATCGGTATCGTTGAGTCTGCCCTTCAACTCCAGGCTAGTGATGGATTCCCAATCTTTATAGATTTCGTCATCAATAAGACTCTGCAATACATTTGTCAAACCTCCCGGAGCCGGAATTTCAATCTGAGTGGCCGCAGCCTGACGGATAACCATATAGTCTTTCTTGTTTTCATAACCCTTGCGATAGATGTAAACGGTAGCCTGACGTTCTCTCAGTACCTTATTCACATCGTACGTGAAGATGACACGTTCGGGCATGGAGTTGTTTGCCATATGCAGCCAACCATTCTCTGCCGTATAGCCACTTTCTTCCGGATATACGATATCCACCAAAATCTCGTTCTTCGGATCGGTCAACGTAGACTGTACGCTATACTTCACGGTAGCGGCACTGCCCAGCTTATCCAAACTTATTCTGAAATCGTTCTTGTTGGTAATAACCAGTTCCACATCGCTTGCCTGAGCTTGAGTCACGATAAACTCTTCTCTCACCTTCTTGTCGGCAGCGGCACAAAGCGCGATCGTTGCCGTACGTTCGCCACCGGTATTTTCTTTCACGGAAACAAGGAAGGTAGAGTCGCCCTTGGCATCTATAGCAGGCTTGAACGAAATCCAATCCTGATCGTTCTTATCAATATCAATCGTCAAATCCCTCGGTCCGTTGGTATTGGTTGCCTTATATTTCAACAGAATCGAATCTTCTTTCGATGCCAGGTTAGTGAACATTTCCTTGTTATCGACCGTAATGACAGGTTTGGGTAGACCGGTCTGGAAGATATTCATCGTAGCCTTTACATTATCATTATCTTTCGAAGAGATTTCAATGGTACCTCTACGAATATCAAACTTCTGATTCGGCAACACCTTAAAGTACAGTGTATGGTTTTCCATCGCACGTGTCTCCGGTTCACCTGCGGGGCGTTCGTCTGTCGGCATGATCCAGCCCGTGTCACCGGAATAGAGGAAACTGGTTTTATACTCTCCTGTGTTGATTCCAAACTCTACGGAAATAATATGCTCACCGGCATCCAGGTTTTCGTAGGCCTTCGGGTCGGTGATTACCACCGCATCCTTCTGTGCCTGATAGATAACGAAATCAAACTTAAAGCCACCGGACACGAGAGAAAAATTAGCACGGCGTGCATCCGGTTCCACATTTTCGGCTGCAGCTACCCATACTTTGTTGCCTTCGCCGGCCGTTCCTTCGCGTTCAAACAGCACTACCCAGCTATTATCCACACCTTCCGAATCATCCAGTACGATATGCCAATCCTGATTGGCATTGAATGTCAGTACTTGAGCGGAATTTCCCGCAGAAGAAAAACTGAAGGTGGACGCTTCGTTCACGATCTCCAATTTAGGCTCTAGCGGCGTCACCACTTCCGGACCGGTTTCATCGTCACCACATGCAGTCAGTAACGATGCCACCAAACATCCGGTCAAGCCGATATATTTCCAATTGATAAAATTTATCGCTTTCATGCTTATTTCACTTTAAATTCTTCTTTTACAATATTAAGGTATTTCATACCGTATCCATTCCCGTAATTCGGGTCAGTCGGTTCGATAGCCTGATCCACATTCCAACGGTTAAAAGAATCGATGATGACCATCGGACGCTTTCCCAAATTCATCTTGGCAACATTACACATCTTACGGAACATATCTTCATCCTTAAATACCACCGGGAAGTTATAGAACTGAGTTCCATCACCATCTATCCACTGATTGAACGAAGGTGAAACGCTAGGTACGAAGTCTACTCCGTAATTAGCCCACTCATATTCGCGGTTGTACTTAAAGTTCTGGTCGATGCACTGCGGATAGCAGGTAGGACGGAACCAGTCGGTCTGATTGTACATATTATCCATGTACACAGCATCCACTTTTCCGCTCAGGAAGAAGTTATGCCAGCGTGCGGGAGGCGTCCAGCGTTCCTGACGTGCTAAGATATAGATCTCAAGCCCATTGCCATTGCCGTCTTTTACATTTTCACGTACTCTTTCACGGATCGTATTATAAAGTTTCTCAGAATCGCGTGCATACAACTTATCAGCATTCCAGACTACAATCATCGGTTTGCCGTCTACAGTATAGTAAAGATCGTTGTTCGTACAGAAACGGCTTGTCAGGTTGACAAAAAAGCTATAAAGTTGCTCACAACGTGCAGAGACACCATTTTCATCGGCATCATCTTCTATCATGGCGGTATTATTCAGTCCGCTTGCAAAATTATTCATATCCATAGAAACCGCATAACGCAAACCTCCCCACTCAATACCTTCCGAGTTGGGATTCAGTCCCGCCATATAGTTCACGAAATTCACGTTACCTTCGTTCAGCAAATCTCCCTTACTGGTATCCAGACCGATGTTCGGCAAGATAAGGAAATTGATACCGGCATTATTTGCCCAGGTAAGGTGCTGCTGAATCAAGTCAGCAGTTTCGGCTTTATTGATATCCATCGAATAACGTCCCAGCACCGGACGCACATTCGGACAAAGCTGTGGATACTGTCCGCTCTGATTATATTCACCAATCAACCGCGCATACTTCTTTTCATCCACCCCCGTACTACCCAAGTTCCAATAAATGGCTCCTACCGGAATATCGCTGCTCGGTCTGATTTGCGGAATCTCATAGTTCAAGAAATGATCATCGATGGAAGGACCGTCATCTGTCGGTGAACAGGCCGATCCGGCCACCAGTCCCAACGTCAGGCATATTGCAAGACCTGTCTTATTAAAAATCTTATACTTTTTCATTTTTCAGTCATTACTTAATTACTACTTTTCTACCTTATAAACTAAAAGTGTAGCTTCTATCAAGAAGTTATAAGCCTTGTCCAAAGCCTCTTCGGCATCCTTGATACCAGTCAGCTCACGGGCATTCTTCAAGAACTCTTCATAAGTCTGTCCATACTTCTTGGCTTGGAAATCCATGTTGAACTGTACATAATCAATATTCTCCCAGCTGGCTATCATTTCTTCCTGATTAGGTACAGGTTTTGCGAACTGAAGCATTGTGAAGATATTGTCTCCCCAACGGGCGGCATTAGGCTTCGGGCTATTCTTCTGTAACAAATCGATAGCTCTGTAATAAGCCTCTGCATTTGTCTGACGTTCCGCATCCGGGAAGTAAAGGCGTTCGGGCCAGCCATAGTACATATTTCCGCCTTCTTCATAAGCCTGAGATCCGTTCAGAAACAGAGGCGGAAGGTTCAATGCACGTGTGCGGCGTTCCATACGCCAGGCAGACATTCCATCCAGGAAGTCGGCAAACCAGCGTTGTTTGTAGATTTGTTCCAACTGTCCTTCTTTACCGTCTGCTCCGTTGATGTCGGCAGTCATCAGTTTACGGGTATCATAGAATCCTTTATGACTGGTTCCCCAGGCGATTCCTTCCTGAGCCATATAGGCAGCAGAAGAAGCAGACAAGCCGTTCTCTTCGAACGAAGCACGGATGCCTTCTTCATAATAGGTCTGTGCATCCTTGGATCCCAAGTCGAACTTCACTTTCGCCTCAGCGCAAAGGAAACAAGCATCTGCCCAGCGCAGTAAAGGCATCGTAGCGTCCATTGCATAATATCTCGGGTTGATGTAGCATCTGTTGTCTTCATTCATTGACAACGGATCAGGGATTTCTCTTGTACCGTTCGGGTCGGTCGGGTCGATCGGTCTTCTCCAGCCGAACGGTGTACGGGCACCCGGATTGTCCGGTGTAGGAACGTATGGAATGGAGTAACGTACACGCAATGAATCACGCACTTCATATCCATCTATCATCCATTGCAGATGTTCCTGCTGATCGCTGGCAGAACAACCGCTCACATCACAGTCGTGTGAACGAGTCAGCACATCCGTCATACGATAAGGCTGGCGTTCCGGCCAATAAACGTTGGAGCCGTCGAAGTAAGTCTCCATACGCGGATCGTTGTATGAGAACAGATAAATGGCGAAATATTCGTTCATGGAAGGGATCAGTCCCCAGTTTGCTTTCGTCTGAATTTCTTCTTTATACAAACGAGTGTAATACCAGGAACAGTCTTTGTCGATCACCGTTCCATATTTGGGAGCAAACGCATCGTCCAGAGAACTGAACAGCCATTCTTCATGTCCCATAGATTTCGCAGCATATTCGCGTGCTTTCTCTTCGCTGATGTTCTGGATATTCATGGCTATCTCCAGGCGTAATGTATTAGCCAGTTTACGCCATTTCTGCACATCTCCGTTATAAACAGGGTCTTTCAGAATCTTATCAGTGGATGATTCGTCGAACTCATCGACTGCCTGATCCAGCCAACCCAAAATGGAATAGTAAGCATCGGCTTCCGAATCATAATCAAAGATACGCTTGTCCGTTCCTCCGTCCATACCGGCATGGCTTAGTCCGACCGGACCATAGAGTGACAGTAACTGGTAGTAAGTGAATGCTTTCCATGTCTTTACAACAGCCAGACTGTTAGGCAAAGAGCCATCATCGTATGCTTTTGCCAGCTCTTCCAGGTCGCGCAGAATCTCTACATAAAACTTACGGTAGAATCCGTCTCCCCTTTCGTTCCACGGTGTCTGGAAAGCGACGTTAGTAATGTAACGTGAATAACTCCACATACGGTTATTATTCAATTCACTGATCGCATTCATTGTTTTGTAAACCGTACCGGGGAAAATACTCTGTAGATTTACCTCATACAATTTGTTCGGGTCCGAGTTGATGGTTTCGAAACCGTCCGTACACCCCACGGCAGTCGATGCCAGCAGGAGTAACGGTAATATTTTGTTTTTCAATTTCATGCTTTACGAATTTAAAAAGAAACTTTAATATCAAATCCATAGGTTGCGGAAGGCAGGTTGAAACCACGTTCGAAACCTTGTGCATTTCCTGTTGTACTCGTTGCCTGCGGATCCAGCCCGTGCGGTGTATTGGCAAACAGGGTAGCAATATTTCGTCCGACAGCCGCCACACGGAATGTCTGGAACGGAGTCTTTCTCAGCCATTTTTTCGGTAAATCGTAGCTGACAGTGATTTCACGCAACTTCACATAAGAAGCATCGTAGATGAAACGGGAAATATCGCGAGAGGTATAGTGCATCCAATAGCGTTCGGGGGTACAATAACCCAATACTTGTTGTCCAGCCAGCCCTTCTACGTCTTCGTCATAACGGCAATTAGGAAGAACTACCCCTTTAGGACGTCCCCAGTCAGGATAAATCTGTCCGTTTGCAGTCGGTGTGTTGGCGTTCTGAGGACGCATGAAGCCATATCGTTCTTCGTCCGACTCACCCAAAATCTTTCTGGAGAAGAAATCCGCGTCACGACCTTCCAATGATTTGACGGATTGTCCGTCTACAGAACTCTGGATGGATGTCTGAGAGAAGAACTTACCACCCTTCTGGAAGTCGAACATGACAGAGAAGGAGAAATTACCCAAACGGAACACGTTGTTCCAGCCACCTCGCCAGTCGGCTTGTACACAGCCTAAATATTCATAGTCCTGTCCTTCTTTCGGCGACCCGTCGAGCTGACAAAGAATGTATCCTTCGGCATCGCGCTTAAATGTCTTCGCATAGATAGCACCGTAGGGCTTGCCTACTTCCGCATAAGACTTCACGTTGTACACACCGCTACCAATCTGTATCTTGTCGATACCTTCGGGCAATGATTCTACCATGGAATTGTTCTTTGACCAGTTGAAAATGGTTTTCCACTCGAAGTTCTTCACTTTCACCGGCACACCGCTCACGGAGATTTCCCAACCCTTGTTGGAGATTTTACCGGAGTTGATGATTACACGCTGGTAATTGGATAAATAAGAAAGTTCCGACTCGACAATCTGATCACGAGTGTATTTGTCATAGTAAGTAACATCTGCTGTCAGGCGTCCGTCCAGCAAACGGACTTCCGCACCGATTTCTTTTGATATGGTTGTTTCCGGTTTCAAGTTCGGATTCTTACGTACGGCGTCGCCCTGGAACCATGCCATGTCATTACGGAACAGACCTCCGTAACTGTAACTGTTAATCAAACGGTCGAAACCGGCATCGTTACCCACGCGGGCAATAGAACCACGCAACTTGGCGAATGAGAATGTCTTGCTCTTCAGTTTGGGGAAGATTTCCGTCAACACGGCACTGGCACTACCGGAAGCATAGAAGTAAGAATTGTTGGCTTTCGGCAAAGAACTTGACCAGTCGTTACGGAAAGTTCCGTCTACAAACAAACCATGATACCCCAAAGACAACATACCGAATACGGACTGTTTCTCTTTCGCATTCACACTTTCCGTCCCACTCAATATAGAGGCATTGTTGGACAATGACTTCACATCCGGAGCTGCCAGTTGAGAAACCTGATTCCAAAGTTTATACCAGTCATTCTTTTGCATAGAAGTACCCAAGTTAGCACTGAGGCTGACCTTCTTGATATTGCGGTTATAAGAAATAACTCCTTCATAGTTGTAGTTGTTGGAGGCTTCACGGAAAGTTTCGTACTGTCCGTCGATATCCCACATGGTATAATAATTGTCAAACTTCCAACCGTTCTTGTTTGCCTTTTCTACACTGGCACGCAAACGGATATTCATTCCCTGAATCGGTTTGATATTAAGAGTCAGGTTACCACGGAAGTTATTACGGCCGTCACCATTGCTGATTTCGTTCAGCAGCCAGTAAGGATTGTAGAATCCGTTACCACGCGTGAAGGCTTCACCTGTCTCGCGCTTCCACGGCAATAATTCCTCCATAACGACGTCACGCGGCATATTCATGATGGCACGCATCGGGTTACGATTACTGTCCCCTTTAAAGTCACGGTTATCGGCTGTTTCCAGCTGATAGTTAACGGAGATTTCACTGGACAGCCATTTAGCCAGATCCATATTCACACGCAGGTCAAATGTGTGACGCTTCATGTTATCAAAGTTCTTCAGCATTCCGTCGTAGTCGATACCCGTATAGTTGAAACGGATACCTGCTCCATTGAATACCTTATTGACCGAAACACTATGAGTCATGGCTACACCCATTTCATACATATCCGTAATACCATTCTTATTAGGTACATAAGAACGTATCTGATTATTACGTCCCACCAGGTCAAAGCCTAACATCGGCAACCCCCATGAGCGTTGGTTCGGATTCGCCCAGTTAAATACAAAAATACCATAAGGCAGGCTGGGGTCATAAGCATAACCGTTCTTTGAGTTGGAACCATAATAGTTGAATCCGTCACCCACACCGACAGCCGGAAGGCTGGCCGAACCATAAACATTCTGATAGGCAGGAAATTCACGCAAGAAAGTAAACTGCATATTGTAGCCATAAGAAACACCGAGTCCGGATTTCTTTGTAGCCTTACGGGTAGTGATCAGAATAACGCCATTGGCAGCATCAGATCCATACAAGGCAGCCGCATTGGCACCTTTCAAAACTTCGATTGATTCAATATCGTCCGGGCTGATAGCTGAAGCAGGATTACCGTAGTCCAGGTCTCCATCTTCTCCCATCGGGTTCATGATGGGCACACCGTCAATTACGTACAACGGCTGGTTATTTCCGGTCAAGGAGTTGTTACCACGAATTTCTACACGGGTAGAAGACAACGGACCGCCATTCGAGATAAAATTAACGCCCGAAACTTTACCGCTCAGGCTATTCAATAAGTTCGGGTCACGTGTATCCAGCAAAGATTCCGTGTCAATGGACTGACGGGCATATCCCAACGATTTGGATTCACGGCTGATACCCAATGCCGTAACCACGACATCGTTCAGTTCTTTGACATCCTCACTTAGAACGATGCGCAGCAGATCATTGTTTTTCAAGGTAGCCAGTCTGATAGTCTTTACAGCATAACCTATGAATCTTACATTCAGAATAGCATCTTTCGGCACATTGTTCAAGGTAAATTGTCCCTCCATATTTGTCGCAGTAGCTAAGTTTTGGTTTCCAACCACCGTAATATTAGCACCTGGAAGCGGATCACCAAACTCGTCAACAACGACTCCAGTGACCTTTCGGTTTTGCGCCGAAAGTGAAAGTGCGAAGAACGTGAGCAATACCATCAGGCACGTCCCTATCCTCCAGCTTCTTTTCAGATAAAGTTTCTCCATATTAGCTTAAGTTTATAATTAATAAATTTGTTCTTTTCATTTTTCTACAGTGATGGTGAAGTAGTTCAAATCAGGTTTGCCCGCCACAATGTTCAGCACGGTACGGCGCCAGCCGTTCACATCGCTCTTCATGGTGAAAGCGTCGACAGTAACCCATTCGCCTCCGGTAGCAGGAAGTTCTACGACAGGACCTTGTCTTCTTTTCGTGCCTTCGCCAAAATCAAAACGGATTTTAGCATCTTCTTTGGCAGCATAACATACCTTGACTGTAATATCTCCGGCAGCATAAGGCAGTTCTTTCCATTCCATCCACTCACCCGCCTCTGTGCTGGTGACGTACCATTCGGTGTTCTTATCCGGAGCCACACCGGCTATTTTGGCAACATCCAGACTTCCGGTACGGTATTGATTACCGCTATTCTTAGCAGATACATCGAAGAAGTAATCGCAGGCCTCCATTTCTACACGGAATGATTCGGCCCATGCCCGGCTGCTACTGTATTTACGGAGAATGTTCAGACGCTGATTGGGGAAGTCATAGTAAATGTTGTCGGTACTTCTCCAATAAGCAGCATTCTCGGCCATATCGGTAAAACCTTCCAGGAAGACCAGATCAGCACTCTTCGCAACCATATCGTCCAAAGCATCCGTCAAACGTTTGCCGTGATCTGCATCAAAAAACATACGGGTACCCGATTTATCATTGGTATAGAAAGCCGGAACAGCCACACCTACAGTTTTTCCATTGAAGGTACGTACCGTCCAGGAACTACGGGTGGGAGCCTGCTCAGCAGCAATAAACCAATCGTTCAGTGATTCTACGACTGATTCGTCCACCTCTTTATCACGGTCCTGAAAGGCTCTGTCGGCACAAATAAAGAGATCTTCGCCATAAGCCGACTTGAAGTCAGCATGAATCTTGTTCAGAATAGTCTTTAATTTGCCCTTACAGTCTATTTTCTTGTTGCCCAATGCAGCATAGTCTACATTAAGGAAACCATTGATGCTCCACAAAAACAGGACAGGTTTGCCGTCTATGCGAAGAAGATACTTGTTATTAGCTTTATTCTCGCCATAAAAGTTATCGAAGGCCAGTTTTATATTGTAGTCCCATATATACTTATATATATCGTCCAAATTGTCCAGCGGATACATCACCTCTTCATCGGTCAGTCCCTTGTTTTGCTGAGTTTCGGCATTAATGAATGTAGCATAAGTCTGGTACAAATCAAAATTGCGGGCAGCCGCCCAAGAAGCCGGACAGTCATCGAAGATGGCAATCTTCAGATTTTCTTCATTCCGGCGCTGTAAAGCAGCAATGAAATCTTTGATACGGGTAGGATCACCATGATCTCTGTCATAAGCAGGATCAGTGTCGGCCTTCGGCAAGCGTCCGCGGCAATTGGGAGCTACATAATCCAAACCACTATACACCATCTCTTCCACCAGATTATCCCACCACTCTGTTTCCGTAGCTCCAAAAGACTTCACTTCGAAAAGCGGCTTATTATAAAAGGTTGTAGAACTTGTCCCGCCACTGGCAGCATCTTCTCCATTGCGGAGATTCTTCTGGAAGCTGAACAATGCACCCATCAGGAAATTATGTTCGGGAATGTTACTCTCTACCGCAGGAGCAGGAAGTATGAACGTCCCTTCTGTCGGTATAACCGGGTCCGGATTAGTCTCAGGAACAATAGTATTGTCCTCATCAGAACAGCTAACAATCATGGAAGCTAATACAAGCCCCATCGTGATTTTCAAATAATTTTTCACGGTCTCTTTTTTATATTATACATTTGCTATTTGTTACACCTCGAAAACACCCTTTTTATCTATTATTTAAGAAAGCGTCGACTGAACAAACTTAATATTTAAGGTTATTTTTGAGTTCTGATGCAAAGTAACAAGAGCCTGCTTAAGATTTTTTATAAAATACGATTAAACTCTGATTAATTTCTAATTAATTTTAAAACTAATACTATCTTCTTATAATTTTTCGCAATCTTAGGTATTAATTTCGGGAAAAGGGGGAAGTTTTATATCCTATAATATGCTGTCCATACCCTATTTATTTATCCAAATGAACATTCATTTCCTGCAAAAAGAAGAATATTTCAAGTAGAAAGGCTAAAAAGGGGAATAAGGCAAATACTATACAAACATAACACAAATCAGGAGATATCCAATTAGTAACTTATCCGATTATATAAGATGTGGATTTTTAGTATTACAATGGCGTTATTCCTGGTAGATTTTCAAAGCGCTCCCGTGATTATTTGCATAAATTCCGCATTTAAGGGATATTTAATAGTCAATTAAGCGAAAATTAAGCTCTCACTTAACTACCTGTCTCTATATTTGCCACATCATTTTTCGTGATCAAACTGTGAATTGCAGTCTTTGCCAAATCATAATTTTAAATACAATGAACTTTTAAACTACAAAATCATATCATGAATCAAATTAGCAAAGTATTTTTAGCTTGCGCCTGTAGCCTGTCCGGTCTGACAACGCAAGCCCAAGATCAAACCGTATGGAGCAATGATTTCTCCAATGCCTCCCAACCACTGAATACTGTGGGACGTGGTGTCTGTCGGGTGAACGATGGAGTATTTCATTCGCGCAGCGCTTATGCCCTCTTCGGCAATCCTGAGTGGAAAGATTATACCCTGTCTTTCAAGGCACGTGCCCCGAAAGACGCCGAACAGGTACAGATATGGGCAGGCTTCCGTACACATAACCGCTTTGACCGTTATGTGGTAGGTATCAAAGGCGGGTTGCAAGACGATCTCTACCTGATGCGTACCGGATATATGGGTACAGACGAATTCATGGGAGTCCGTCCGCTGGGCTTTCACCCCGTGCCGGGAGAGTGGTACAAAGTGAAAGTGGAAGTATGCGGTAACCGTATCCGGGTTTTTGTAAACGACGAAAAGCTTCCTCATATTGATTTGGAAGATAAAAACAGCAATCTGGCTCCCACCGGTGAAGTAGCACTGGGAGGCGGATGGATAGATACGGAATTTGATGACCTCACTGTCACCCCATTGGCAGAAGACGCTCTCAAAGGTGTCAGGGTTGAGGAGTATCGCATGGCACTCACCACACAGGAAAAGGAGAAGAAACGCAGCGAAGAACGGGCGCAATACACCTCCGTCAAACTGGATAAACTAACTGCCGACCGCACCGAGCTATCACTGGACGGAAACTGGCTGTTCATGCCCGACTACCAACTAAACGATAAGACAAAGGCCATCTCCATCCAGACAAACGACAACGACTGGCATATAATGCCCGTTCCCGCTTTCTGGAACCCTATCCGCATCTGGCTGCATGGAGAAACCATGCCATCACCCACCGGGCCACAACATAAAGGGGTATCGGACACCTACTACCAACAAGAAACCGACCGATGCGAAAACTATACGTTCAACTACCGGAAAACCGGTGCTGCCTGGTATCGCCAATGGCTGGAACTGCCAGCCGACGTGAAGGGAAAACAGTTGACTCTTTCATTCGACGCCGTATCCAAAATGGCGGAAGTGTATATTAATGGCGAAGCGGCTGGTTCCAACATCGGTATGTTCGGTGATTTCCAAGTAGATGCCACCCGATTCCTGCGTCCGGGACGCAACCTGATCGTAGTAAAAGTGACACGTGACATCAACGGAAAAGCCGCACAAACCAGTGACGCCATGGAAAACTACTATTCATCAGTACGCAAGGAAGTAGAGGATAACCAGAACGACCAGCAGGCCAACAAAGCCGTATTGACAGACATCCCTCATGGATTCTATGGTGATAACCCTGCCGGTATATGGCAACCGGTGAAACTCATTGTCAGCAACCCGCTTAAAGTAGAAGATATCTTTATCAAGCCGGCTCTGGACGGTGCATCAATAGATGTCACCATCAAAAATCATGCGCCCAAAAAGAAAAACTTCGATATCCGCATAGATATTATAGATAAACAGACAGGGGAAACGTTGTACGGTGCACCTGTGCGTAGCAAACTCTCATTAGCGACAAGCGCACAAGAAACATTTACCTGTGATATCAAAGGGCTGAAACCCAAACTTTGGGAACCTGCCACTCCTAATCTTTATGATTTTCGCGTGAGCCTGACGGAAGGAAAAAACAAAGTGACGGACTGCATCACCGTAACTTCGGGGTTCCGCACGTTTGAAAGCAAAGATGGATTCCTTTATCTGAACGACCGCAAATATTGGCTGCGTGGAGGTAACCATATTCCTTTCGCTCTCTGTCCCAATGATTCGCTCCTTGCAGACAAGTTCATGAAATTGATGAAAGAAGGTAATGTACAGTCTACCCGAACACATACCACCCCCTGGAACGAACTTTGGGTGTCGGCAGCAGACCGCAACGGTATCGCTATCAGCTTTGAGGGTACTTGGTCGTGGCTCATGATACACTCCACCCCGATACCGGACAAAGGTGTGCTGGATCTTTGGAGCAGTGAATGGCTGCGTGTGATGAAAAAGTACAGAAATCATCCTTCCGTATTCTTCTGGACTGTGAACAATGAAATGAAATTCTACGATCTGGATGCCGACACGGAACGTGCCAAGCAAAAATTCCGCATCGTATCCGATGTGGTGAAAGATATGAGAAAGACCGACCCTACGCGCCCAGTATGCTTCGACTCCAACTACCTACACAACAAAGCCAGCAAACGCTTTGGTGATAACTTTCTGAAAACAGTTGATGACGGAGATATTGATGACAACCATGCCTACTATAATTGGTATGACTATTCGGTATTCCGCTTCTTCAACGGAGAATTCCAGAAACAATTCAAGAGTCCCGGACGCCCGTTGATCAGCCAGGAAATGAGTACAGGTTATCCGAATGCTGAAACCGGTCATCCGACCCGCTCTTATCAGCTGATCCATCAGAATCCCTATTCATTAATCGGATATGAAGCATATGACTGGGGAGATCCCGCCAGTTTCCTGAATACACAATCGTTCATCACGGGAGAGTTGGCCGAAACCCTCCGTCGCACCAACGAACAGGCTTCGGGCATCATGCACTTTGCCTATATGACTTGGTTCCGCCAATGCTATGATCACCAGAATATACAACCGTATCCCACTTACTACGCTATGCAACGTGCTATGCAGCCCGTACTTGTCAGTGCGGAACTGTGGGGACGCAATCTTTATGCAGGTGAGAAGTTACATACACGTATCTATGTAGTAAATGATAATGAAGAAGGACGTGACTTAAAGCCTACGTCACTGGCATGGAGCATTGTAGACGAAACCAATAAGGTACTGGCTTCCGGCACGGAACAATTTCCGGCAGTGGAATATTATGGTCGTAAATACATCGAACCGAACATCCACATGCCTTCCAATTTACCGGCAGACAAGGTTAATGTAAAACTGAAACTCACTCTCACCGAAAGCGGAGTCACTTTATCCCAGAATGAATACGGATTATTAGTGGCACGCAAGGAATGGAATATCGGTCAAGTAACTGCCAGCAAGAAGATTCTTTTACTGGATAAAGATCATATGAAAGTTACCCTTGACTTCCTGGACATCGCCTGCCAGACAGTACCGTCTATCAAGGAACTACTGAATGCCAAGCAAAAAGCTAATCTCTGCATTATATCGGGCTTGAAAGAATGTACCGATGAAGAAGCAAGATTACTGCGTGAATATCAGTCAAAAGGCGGTCGGATTCTCTTCCTGAACAGCAAAGAGGCAGCACAAAAAGTCTATCCCGAATATATCACCGGATGGATTATTCCCACTGAGGGAGACATCGTGGTGATGGAACGGAATGATGCCCCTGTATTCGATGGAATCGGTGCACTGGAATTACGCTATTTCAATAACAACAAGCGTGAAATTCCACTAGCTTGCACCGCTACATTGAAAGCTATCCGCCACGAGAATGTGAAGGAACTCGCCGCCCAAATGAAGATCCATGCTTATATCGACGGTGGTAAGCCGGAGGAACGTATCGCACGTATCGAATCTATGCGCGGACTGACACTGCTACAGATAGCCGACAATAAAGGAAAGTCTCTCGTTTCAACTCTATGTACAGAAAAGGCAACCACTGATCCGATAGCAGGTAAACTGCTGGTAAACATGGTGAATGAATTATTGAAATAGGTATGTAATTAATATCATTGAGTGGAGTTTTTCCATTCTTCCTGCCCGTCTTCCCATTAGAGGAGACGGGCAGTTTTGTTTTTGATTATAATCGAAGTAATTAGCAAAGATGTTCTTACAATTGCAATCCCTGAGTTAATTCACAAAAGATAAGAAATAATAAAAACTTCCCAATTCAGTAGAATTTTTAGTGTCTTCATTGAGGACTGACTAAAAAGTCGGTAGTATCTCGAATCTCCTTTTTAGTCAATCTCAATGAAGATAGTTTCGACTTTTAATCAAACCCAAGAACGAGCCTTATCCAAACTATTCACATCTTTATTCTATTGAACATAGATTCAAACCAAAAGGCAACTGATTCATTGCGAATCAATTGCCTTTTGGTTTCAGTCGTTAATAGTTGTCTCTGGACAGACTACATTACCTCCTTATACACTTAGTTTTCTCTTTATAAAGAAGATACGTTTTTAATAATATACGTTTTACCCTTCACAGTAGCAAAAGAGATTTGATCATCAGCAAGTACCTTTACCTTCGCTCCGGAAACTTTCAGATCCTTTGCATTCGGATATTTAATCACACATTCCGCACCGGAATTAGAAAGAATCTCTACAGCTGTTATCTTCCCGTCAGTCCATGCCGCATCTACTTCAAAGTTTCCTCTCGCTTTCATTCCTTTGAATGAACCATCTTTCCATGCATCGGGCAAAGCGGGAAGCAATTCGATATATCCGCCCTGACTTTGCATCAGCATTTCTGCGATACCAGCCGTACAACCAAAGTTTCCATCAATCTGGAAAGGCGGATGCGCATCAAACAAATTAGTATATACACCGCCTACATGGCTTCCGGGAACAGTCAGTTTCATGGCACTTCTCAACAGTTTATGAGAACGATTGCCGTCATGCAGACGTGCCCAAAAGTTCAGTTTCCATGCTTTGCTCCACCCGGTTCCTTCGTCGCCGCGTGTATTCAGCGTCACTTTCATGGCATCTGCATATTTATCGTCCTGTTCGCTTCTTCCGATTACAATCTGCGAACCCGGATGCAACCAGAAAAGATGATTCGTATGCCGGTGCCCACCATCTCCGGTAACATCCTTCGTTACTTCATCTTTCCATTCCATAAACTGCCCACCCAAACCGATTTTCGGTCCGGAGAGTTTGCTCATAGCTGTTGCTATCTCTATGATTTCAGGGTCTTTGTCCCTTCCCAGTTCTTTGCTGGCTTTGATCATCATGTCGAACATTTCACAAATCATAGCCTGCGAAGTTGAACAGCCCAGTGAGAACTCGCCATGTTCGGGAGAGTGAGACGGGTTTGCTACCAGTGTACCGTCGCGTTCGTCTGTCCAAAGATTGTCTACCCAAAAAAGAGCAGCATCGAGCATTGTATCATAATACTTTTTCAAGAAGTCTTTATCAAGGTTGAACTGATAATACTCCCAAATATCCTGACACATCCATATTGCCCCTGCCGGAAAATGATGAGGCGTGCTTTTCTTGGCTGGTGCCGTATTGCCCCAGATATTATTCTCATGATGCGTCACCCAGCCGCGAACATTGCCGCCATCGGGTTTGCAATAATATTGTTGCGCTGTATACTTTCCACGAGGCACCAGACTTCTGACATACTCTACCATAGGCAGATGACACGGACTCAGATTGGTAGACTGTGTCGGCCAATAATTCATCTGTATATTGATATTCGTATGGTAATCGGCATTCCACGGATTGGAAAGTCTTTCACCCCATACTCCTTGCAAGTTGGCGGGCAAAGAACCTTCTCGTGAAGAAGATATCAAAAGATAACGGCCGAACTGGAAATACAGCATTTCAAGATACTGGTTTTCCTGTTCCGAGTTGGTATTCTCGTCCATACCTTTCAGCAAACTGTCCGTAGGAGCAACGGGTGCCTCCGGCAAGTTACCGAGATTCAGTCGCATTCTGTCGTATAACGAATGATAGTCTTTCTGGTGAGTAGCCAACAGAGCCGTGTACTTCTTATCAGCTACTTTATGCAGCATAGCCTGCACTTTTTCCAACGGATCTTCTTGAGAGAAATAATTGTAGGAGTCGTCCATGCACTGTACATAGTTTGTGGCGGCAGACATCAGAACGATTATTTCATCGGCATCCTCTACTTTCAGCTTCGTTCCGTCCACTACCGAAATCTTTCCTCCTTTATTCTTCACGACCAGTTGCTGCGCATATTTCAGTCCATTCTTCCAGGCATCCCCTACTCGCTTGTCTCCGCTGACCGGAGTCGGATATCCCGTCATGGTAATAGTATGACTGTCTGCCGTAATGGTTTTATCGGTATGCAGCGATTCAAGAGAAATGATGCGTGAAAGTTTTCCCTTCTTCGAATCTGAGGTGAGACGCATCACCATTACATTATCCGGATAACTCATAAAGTATTCGCGCTTAAAGGTGATTCCATTCTCCTTATACATCACCGTATGAATCGCATTATCTATATCAAGCGTACGGGTATAGTCGGAATAAGGCAGTTCGGTAGAGGCATCTATCGAGAGTTCCGCCAATTGCGGTTTCTGTTTGTTATCGATTAATTCTGTGATTTCGAGTTTGAAGAAGGTGTACTTGTCCGCCTTCAAAGGAAAAGACAGGGTCTTATTGCGACTCCCCTTTCCGTCCTTATCATCCCCCCAAAAAGTGCCGGACTGCTGATCCAGCAAGTCGTATGATTTTCCGTCTGTCGAACCGTAGAGTTTCCATGATTTCGGATCTCTGCCCGGCATATCATTGGCCGAGGTCAGACTATAGGAAACAGCCTTGGGAGCATGGGTATATGCCCACTTGATAACGCATGGCAGGCTTCCCGCACCGGAAAACCGGTCGTTATCGGCAAACCATTTGCTGGTAGTGCTCTGATCGAAAAGGCTGCCTATCGACTGACTTTGATTCTTTGTATTGTCATAATTGGTCTGCACTGCTTCTTTTATCAAGACGGGAATGGGAGGATTGACAGTTTCTACAATGATATTGCTCAATGTCTGGAAAGAACCGAAATGCTCCTTTGTTCCTGCCAGATTATCAATCAGATTCCGCAATTCTGTGCCGTCACCGTCTCCATCGTAGTTATGGGTAATCAGCTTTCCATTTTCATCTATATATGCAGAACGGTTTGCCGTAAAGTCGTTCATCTTCTGTTGCAACATCACCCGCGCCTTGTGGAGATAATCCTTGTTCACTTCCGGAGTTCTCAGATGTCCTCCATTGTAAGACGAATCTTCACCGGGGCCTCCCGACCACAAGGTATGTTCGTTTGTCTGGATGACATCTACATAGACGTCACCAAAAATCATGGCTCCCATATAACCATTACCGATGGGCAGGGCTTCACTTTCCCAGTTTTTGGCAGGCTTATTATAAGTTGCCTTCAAGGTCGGCTGATAAGGCTGTTCGGAGCAAGCCGTCATCGTAGTTCCTGCCACAAAGCTAAGTAGAAATAATACATCTGCAAAACGCAAATACTTGTTTCTCATAATACTAAATTTTAAGAAGTAATGCCTTAAGATTGCCCCATACTGTGTCATGCTTGTGCCACCCTATTGGCACAACTGTGCCAAAGGCTTGGCATAACAGTGCCAGTGCGGTGGCACAACTGTGCCAATAGGGTGGCACAGACTGTGCAATCAGAAGGCATTACCTCAGTGAATATAATCTTAATCTTCTTTCCGGTTCAAATTTAAATAAAGTCTATAAATCAATGACTGTTTGCAGACGAATATCTTTGGAAGAAGCGCCAACCATTATGTCAAATGCCCCTTTGGGTACTACAAACTGTCCTTTTTCTACATCCCAATAGCGAAGTTGCTCTTTATTCAACTTAATCTCTACCCGACGACTTTCTCCTGATTTCAAAGGAACACGACGGAATCCCTTCAATTCTTTCAAAGGTACAATTCCTCCGGTATCCGGTATCCGCACATAAACCTGAGCAACCTCATCGCCATTTCTCTTACCGGTATTCTTTAACCGGAATGAAACAGTGACTTCACCAGCCCCGTCTTTTACTTGCAGATCGCTGTATGTAAAAGAAGAGTAACTCAGTCCGTAGCCGAACGGATAAAGGACATCTCCTTTGAAATATTTATAAGTACGCCCTTTGGTTATATCATAATCATCAAACGGAGGCAGTTCATCCAAAGACTTGTAGTAGGTGAGCGGCAGACGTCCGGCAGGATTATAATCACCGAACAATACCTCGGCAACAGCGGTTCCTCCCTGTTCACCCGGATACCAGGCATTCACAATGGCAGGAACATGCTCGTCCATCCAGTTAACAGCCAATGAACTGCCTGCTACCAAAACAACAATTATGTTGGGATTCACTTTATAGATTTCCTGCAGAAACTCTCTCTGATCTGCCGGAAGCTGAATATCATACCGGTCCTGTCCTTCACGCTCTATCGATTTATTGATACCCATCACAGCAACTACCGTTTCACATTCGCGAACCGCTTTCCCGGCTTCTCCGTACAAATCGAGACGAGTTGCCTTGCCTATCTGCGGAACTTTCCATTGCAACTTTGCAATGGCATAATCCCGGTTATCATAATATTCCGCTTTCAACTGGTATTCTTTTCCCGCTTCGAGATAAATGGAAGCGGAATCCGTAGATACGGCATGTGCCTGCCACGCATCAATCAGCATCTGATTATCAATGCTCAGGCGGCAACCGTCATCGGATGTAAAGCTGAAAGTATAGCGACCGGAAACGGTCGGTTTCAACTTTCCCGTCCAACGGACAGACAACGGAGATTTGGGCAGGAACGGATCGGGAGCCTGATTGGCAGGTTCAAAGTTGATCCAACTCTCCTTACGCACTCTCGGTGTACCTTCGAGGCGGGTATTGTCAAAATACTCAGCTTGCAGTCCTTCCGGGAAGTTCTCTCCCTGAATAAGTTCCAGCCCATCGGCAGCCGATTTCCAGGGAGCATAGACGACTTTCACCCGATCGCCCACCCTGTTTCTGATACCTTGTAGTATGGAAACCGGTTCTACTACCGGAGCGCCGCTGTAATCGCCAAATTCACATTTGCCGGCATTGATGCCGACTACTGCGATCGATTTCAGTTTGTCAGCATTCAGCGGAAGCCTGTTTTTCTGATTCTTCAGTAAAACGATACATTGGCGGGCAGCGTCCAGAGCTATCTGCTGATGTTCTTTCGAACCGATCACTGACGGAGAGATTTTAGTATACGGATTTCGTTCCCCGCTATCAAAAAGTCCCAGTTTCATGCGGGCCGTCAGCACATGACAGGCGGCGGAGTCAATATCGGTATCCGATACCATATATTGTTTGTAAGCATTCAATAAGGGGCCATCATACACATCGTCACCGCATTCAAGGTCGAGTCCCGCCTTGATAGATAAAGTGGCAGCCGCCTCCTTCGTCTTTACATATTTATGGGCATTGACCAGCAAGGCAGGTCCGCCACAATCGGAAACGACATATCCCTGAAATCCCCAGTCCTGACGCAACACCTTTTGCAGCAGCCACGAATTCAGCGTACAGGGCACATCATTCAGCGCATTATAGGCGGACATGATGGAAGCGGCTTTTCCTTCCTTCACACACATTTCGAAAGCAGGAAAGTAATATTCACGCAATTGTTTCTCCGATATCTGTGGATTGCAGACAAAGCGATTATGCTCTTCGTTGTTGGCGGCAAAATGCTTGGGAGTAGAAACGATTTTCAGGTAATGCGGGTCATCTCCTTGTAGTCCGTTCACAAAGGCTGTTCCCATTATTCCACTCAGGAAAGGGTCTTCTCCATACGTTTCCGGTGTCCGTCCCCAACGCGGGTCACGTGCCATGTTCACGGTAGGCGACCAGAAAGTCAGCACATCGCTGAATTGTTCTTTCTGTTCTCTTCCCTGATCCAGCTCGTTCCAACGGGCACGCGCCTCATCCGAGATTACTGTAGCTACCCTTTTCTGCAACTCCGGATTCCAGGTAGCTGCCAGTCCGATGGCTTGTGGAAATACGGTGAAACGTCCGGGACGTACTACTCCATGCAATGCTTCATTGCCATGATAGTACTTATCGATACCCAAACGGGGAATGCCGGGAGAAGTGGCACGAAGCAAACTAATCTTCTCTTCCACCGTCAAACGGGAAATCAAATCCATTACCCGTTCATGCACAGGCGCATTTTCATTCTTGTATAGCTCCTGTGCGTGAACGAACGAACAAGACAAGGCTGACAACACACCTGTCAACAAAATCTTTTTATACCTTTTCATCATGATCATTTTTCTATCCTATTTAATAACAAACATGGTAAGCCCCGTACTCTCCCCCATCATTTATCCCAGCTGTCCGTGCGGAAAGGAGATGCCGGCAAGCCTTTCTCATTGTACAGGTTACAACGGGGGCTATTGGAAAATCCGTAACGTACGGCAAGAGGTACAGCCACTTCACTGCTGGACACAATCACCTTATTTCCTTCAATCACCGCATCTGCCCATACAAACTTACGGTCCGCTCCTGCAATGCCGAAGCCTGTCAGCTTCGTCGGTTTCGGATGAGGCGGTTTTCCTGCCGGGATGTACGGAGAAGTTCCCATCACCAACTTTTTACCCTGATTGGTAAACTCCAAAATGATCTTATTTCCTTTCACAGACATCTTTTTATAAAGAGGCCCCATGCCGACAATTTTCTCTCCGTATGCCAGTTTCCGGGCAGCAAGAGCCAGCCGGTGTCCGACATCATATTTATCTACCGGATGCAAATCGAAAGGATCTCCTACATCGATAGTCACAGCCATTGCCGTGTTGGGCAGATTCAAGGCCTTCAGCTGTCCTTCCCGTACCCAGCGCCAGCCGTTTCCTTCAACGGACGGTTCGGGATCTACCGGTTCGAAATTGGGAAGCTGCACATATACAAAAGGAAAATCACCGATTCCCCATTTCTCTCTCCAATCCGTAATCATCCGGGAGAACAGGGTAGCATACTCCTTTCCAGAGCCGCCGGAGTTAAATTCCCCCTGATACCAGATGACTCCCTTTATACTCAAAGGGATTAAAGGAGAAATCATTGCGTTAAACAGATTGGACGGACCGTTATTTCCCCCATTCGGTTTACGCGGATTGGGTGGACGGGGAACTCTGGGCTGCGGTTTGGGCGGAGCCGGCTTTCCATCTGCTTGTGCCGCCTGCACAGCTATCGCCCATTCTTTTTGTGCCTGATTCCATTCTTTTCCTACAGTCTTATCCCATTCCCTTACCGCTTCATCAAATTCTTTCTGCTTCTGTGGATAAGTGGCGAGTATTTCCGGATTATCTTTCACATTCTTCTCATACGCAGTTACATAGTGAGCCAAAGCCGGTTCCTGTTTCAATCCGGAAAGGCTGGTCCAGGCTTCTGCACGTGTACCTCCCCATGCAGACTGGATAACTCCCAACGGGCGTCCGTTTGCAGCACGCATATCACGTGCAAAGTAATATGCTGTTGCCGAAAAGCCCTGTCCATTGATCTTAGCCAACATTTCCGGTGTACAAAGCACCCATCTGGCAGCCCGTTCGGGGTTAGATGTTCCCTGAGGAACTTCAATATCGGTCAATGGCTGCAACGACGTATTCTTGGGAACAAAGAACAAACGCAGCAAAGGATCTTCCGAAGCGGCTATATCGTCAGCATATTCTTTTCTTACCTTTATTCCCCATTCCATATTCGATTGTCCGGAAGCAACCCATACATCGCCTACCAACACATCCGAGTAGACAAGTTTGTTCTTACCGGCAATTGTCAGGAGCTGACCCTCTTTCTTCGTTTTTATCGGTTTCAGGTTCACTTTCCATGTTCCGTCAGTGTCAGCAGTCGTTTTCACTTTCTGTCCGGCAAAGACTACCTCTACGGTTTCTCCGGCATCAGCCCATCCAAAGATGGCAATCTTTGTGTCTTGCTGCAATACCATGTGATCACCGAAGATCAGCGGCATCCGTATATCGGCTTTCACCTTTGTCAGCCCAAAGCTTACGGACAACAAGAATATCCATGATATGAAAAGAAGTCGTTTCATTGTATTAAAAGTTAGGGAAATAAATTAGTATTACATAGATACCATCTTGTATTTGGTCGTAAACGCTACAGGCTGCTTATTCTCTTTTGCCAGCTTGAACGGAATCAGTTTTTCTTCGCCCGCTCCCAGTTCATAATGAATGGCATCTCCCACCTTCTTACCATCCACAAACATTTCCACCTTACCGATATCCATCAACGTACCTGTATTTTTCACACTCACCCACACTGTCTTTTGGTTCTTGACAAGGTTCTCTTCTATCTTGGACACAGTAAGATCGAAATTGGCACCAAACTCATGTGTATAATTAAGCATTCCCATGACACCTTTCTTGTTATCACTATAGCCTACACTATGTTTGATCTCATTTTTAGCTACGTAATCGGGACTCATTCCGCCTACCATGATTTTGAACTCTCCTTTTTCCACGACTCTGTCCATCCGGTCATTGAGCAATGAAATATCATACGGAGTCATTTCAAACGAAACTGTCTTCGATTCTCCCGGCTGCAAATGAATACGGGCAAAGTCTTTCAATTCCATAACACGGGTTTTCACACTGGCATACATATCCGTCACATATAGCTGAGCGACTTCATCACCCGCACGGCTTCCTACGTTCTTCACCGTAGCCTGAACTTCCACATTGCCATTCGCCTTTTCCTGTATCTTCAGATTAGAATATTCGAACGAAGTGTAGCTAAGTCCGAATCCGAAACGGTAAAGAGGATAATATTCCATATCTACATATTCGTAACGGCGTCCTGAAGTCTTGAAGTTATAATACAAAGGAAGTTGTCCTACGTGACGCGGGAATGTCATCGGCAGGCGACCGGCAGGATTGTAATCACCAAACAGTACATCTGCCATAGCCGGACCACCTTCTTGTCCCGGCAACCAGTTTACCAAGATAGCCTTGCACATTTCGGATGCTTTCAGAATATCATAAGGACGGCCTGCCTGAAGAATCAGTATCACCGGTTTTCCGGTTGCACAGACTGCTTCCAGCAATTCCTGCTGTTTGCCCGGAAGGATTAAAGTCGCCCAGTCGTTATTTTCTCCACATGTCTTACGGACATCATTGGTCGCTTCACTGGTAGAGCAGTCACCCAATACCATAATCACGACATCTGATTGGGAAGCCGCCTTCACAGCTTTCGGAATATTGGTTTCGTCCGGATTGGTAAAGTCACATCCCTGTTCATAAAGAACTTTGGTCTGCTTGCCCACTGCGCCTTTGATACCGGTCAGAACTGATTTCAATTGTCCCGGCAACAGCTTCGGCGTATAATCGCCCGGTTGAAGATCATCTGCACCGGGACCCAGTACCGCAATCGTACGCAGTGTCTTTGACAAAGGAAGAAGATTCTCTTTGTTTTCCAGCATTACAATTGATTCGCGTGCCGCCTGACGTGCCATTTCCTTATGGCTGTCCGAGTTCCATCCCGGATATATTTTCTTCCAGTCCAGTGGTTTGCAAGGGTTCTTTTCAAAAAGCTCGTTACGGAACATCGTACTCAGCATCGTACGGCATACATTGTCCAGATCTTCCATATTGATACGACCGTCTTTTGCCGCCTGAATCACTTCTTTATTATTGTAAGTATCACCGCAATTAGTTGCAATACCGGCAGCCAATGCCTGATTGGCAGCTTCAATCTTATCTTTTGCCGTGTAATGTTTACGAGCTGTCAGATTCCCGATAGCACCACAGTCACTGACGATGAATCCATTGAATCCCCATTCCTGACGCAATATCTGTTGCAGCAGTTCTTTGCTCTTGGCAACCGGAACTCCCATATAATCGGAATAGGCCATCATCAAAGACTGGCAGTCATAATTACGGATCGCATGCCGGAACGGAACCAGATGAATCTCGCGCATTTCACGTTCGGACAAGCCTATATCATGTGAATCACGTCCGCCCAACGGGGCACCATGTCCACCGAAATGCTTGGGAGTAGTAAACAATCCTCTGGACTGGTATCCTTTGATCCATGCACCTCCTATTTGTGACACCAATACAGGGTCTTCTCCGAAAGTTTCTTCACAGCGCCCCCAACGTGCATCCTGCGCAACGTCCAACACCGGCGACCATGCCTGTTTGGTATTGGCAGCCACTGTCTCGTCTCCAATCACCATAGCCACTTCTTCTGTCAGCTTCCTGTTCCAAGTAGCTCCCATCGCCAAAGCCTGAGGGAAGATAGTAGCACCGCTACCATAAGAGAAACCATGCACCGCTTCTACCTTTGTGATAGGAGGCACGTACAAATGAGGAATACCGGGAATACCCCATCCTTCACGGATCAGTTCCATTTTATCCTCCGGCGTCATCACTGCCAGCAAACTTTCCACCCGTTCTTCTACCGGCAGTGACGCGTCCATATACCGGCGGTCGGTTACTTTTCCCTGACTGTCCGTCAAGACCTTTTCTGCCACAAGAACTGAAATTTCTTTCAGAGAGAAAGGTTTATCCAGCTTTGCCGGCTTAAAATTCAGCTTGACGTGTGCACCGTATTTAGGAGTGAATTTGACTTTCATCTGTTTGTCGTTCCCTTCGATCCGGTAGTTCACGGGAGTTCCCAGATTCATGGGGTCATAAGTGACAAAGATATCCAGTACTTCTTTCAGTTCATTCTTATTGATGCCCTGCATCTGAAGGTCCAGTTCACAGACATCTCCGGGCTGCTGAATGGTAAACATCAGCCATTGTTCAGCCTTTAGTGCCTGAGAAGGGATTGTCCACATCGTTTTTACATTCCTGTCAAAGGCTAAAGCTGCATTTTCTGCATTTGCAGAAGCAGATACCGATAATATATCACTCTGTTGCTGTGCCATTGCTACTGAACATGACAATAGCCCTACTGCCAATATCCATTTCATTTTGTTTTTCATGCTACGTTCTTTTTTCAACTATTATAAGAATTCTATTTATCAATTGCCTGTGTATTGATGTATCTGTTATTTAGTTTGTTTCACCATTTTTATAGTGCCATCCGGATTGTAGTACAGTTTGTCCACACAGATAGAGCGCAGCCAATCATGACCGGACAATGCACTGTTGTGATAGAAAGAATACCATTGTCCCTTGAACTCGACAATAGAGCCGTGGTTGGTATAACTATCGGTGGGTTCCATGTAAATTCCCTTGTATTCCCAAGGTCCCAAAGGCGAGTCACTGATGGCATAACACATCCGGTTATGCTTTTCTCCGTCGTCATGATTATCAGAATAAGACAAATAATATTTTCCATTATACTTATGTATCCAGGTCGCTTCGTGGAAGTCTGAGAGTCCCTCCATAGTCCGCATGGGCCCATCCAGTTCTATCATATTATCTTTCAGTTTGCCACCTTTGCAGGTACCACCGCCACCATTGTAGATATAGGCCTGTCCGTCATCGTCCACAAATACACAAGGATCGATCATCGGGTCCATTCCCTCAATATATCCCTGTACTTTGAATCCTTCCGCAGGCTTGTCACTGGTAGCTACACCGATCTTCCAGCTATCATTCCAGTCTGTTTCGCTGGGATGAGGGAAGTAGAAATAGTAGGTGCCGTTTCTGTAAGCACAATCCGGAGCCCACATAAAACCTCCTTCTTTCCGTCCCACGGCACCTGGTCGGAACTCAGGATTTCTCCATGATCCGTCCAGTTAATCATATCATTAGTCGAGAATACATGATAGCGGTCCATCAAATCACATCCACGCGGAGGAGCAATGTCATGAGAAGCGTACACATACAATCTGCCATCTTTCCAGACATGCGCTGACGGGTCAGCGGTATACATATGCCGGATAAAAGGGTTCGGACTTTTCGTATCCAGCTTTGTACTAAATACCACAGCTTTCTCCTTTCTTAAAATCTTTGTGGCTTCTCCCACCAATTTCAAATAATGATCGCTTTCCACGCCTTCTTCAAGGGGCACAAATGTACTTTTACCTACGGGCACCTTCTTTGCACATTTAAAGATGGCCGTCCCTTCATCTATTTCATCAAACATAGCCACGTAGATCATTTCAGCACCCGCCCGAATGGCTCCCATCAATTGTGTCCAAAGGAAAGAACCTTTATTGCGGGGAATAAACGAATTATGATCTTTCCCCTTCAGATTTCCCCATGAGAAACCGGGGAAAACCAGTGGAGCATAATCTACCTGATTCTTCTTTGCCCACTGAATATCTTCTTCCACCAGTTTCTGATACTTGGGATAAGTCGTTTCATTATAACGCCCTACAAACCAAGGCATCATGATATCACATTTCCGGATAAGCTCATGCAGACGGGGATCTGATTCTGTGTCCCCATTCAGTGTCCGCCACTGCGTAGGTACTCCAAGCATCACACTGAATCCCTGTGACTTCAAGCCGTCAATAATATGAGCGGCTTCTTTCAGTCCATAGCGACGATTATCATTAAATCCGACTCCCCAAACCGTAACCAGCGGTTTACCGTTGTGATACAGATAAGAGGGGTTCTTTGCATGGTCTTTTAAAGAATAGCGCTCTGCTATTTCTGCTATGTCTTTCAGCAACAACTGTTCTTCTCCCGGTTGCATGCCGCTCAGGTCGTACATCACACAGATAGCCCGTTCATATTTATTGGCAGATTTCATCGCTGAATTCAACACCTTATTAAAATGTTTCAATCCGCTTTCGTTCCGTATTTCCGTGATAAAACGCTGCATAAATACTCCGTCCAGTCCATACTCCTGCATCCATTTAAAATGTACATCTACCGTAGATTCATCATGAGAAGAAAAAACATAAGCCGGTTTACCATCAGCAAAGGAAAATTCAGTCTTATAGAGCTTCTTATACTCCGATACTTCCGGCCAAAGGTCCACCGAACATGACCCCGGACGAAACCCATTGCGCCCATTATAATGATGCCAACCACGGCCCGAGCCGTCACCAGGGGTGTTGAACCACCCCTGATAACCTGCCATGACCAATCCCTTGTAAGAATTATACTGTTTCCCGCCGGATTGTGCCATCACCCCTATTGAAAACAATAAACACACCAACAACCAATCAAACCTTTTTACCATGTTATTCTTTTATTTTTCATGTTATGTTATTAAGTCTGCCCAAAAATATTTTTCAGCAAAGTAAAGGGGCATCCCTTAATAAATACCACAAAAACGAATTAATAATGACTTAAAATCGGATTAATTGAAGAAAAAGAAGAGTATTTGTAGAAATATTATACAGAAATATATAAATATCACAGATATAGTCCGCATTCTTCATGCAGACTATCAACAAAACAGGTCATTTATTATTTACTTAAAATTCGAACAGGTTTCTTGCACAGTCGCATCCTTCCTCATAAAATTCTGTCAGTTTCTGTACATCCCGTTCAATCCGGTCCACCATTACCGGTTTCTGCGGACGGATGACGATGATCTTTCCTTCATCTTCCATCTGTTCCACCATTTCCAGCTGTTCATTGTAAACTGCACACCGACGACTCAATGCCTCACGCAACTTCGGATATTTCCGGTAGACAAAGGATGGAATACGGATATCTTTCGTGTCTTTCCGGTAACCGCGATTACGGGTAAGTACAACCACATTACGGGTGTAACCGTCCGCAATAGCTCTCTGCAAGGGAATAGAGTCTACAATGCCTCCATCAAGCATCGGAACACCATCCACGTAAGTGACAGGACAAACAAAAGGCAGGCTACTGGATGCCCGGACAATATCAATCACACGGCTTTTATCCCGTTTCTCTTCAAAATAGTTGGCTTCTCCTGTCATACAATTCGTGGTTACCATCACGAAACGTTCGGGAGAAGCAAAGTATGTATCATAATCATAAGGAAGAATATGTTCGGGAAATTCGTTGAAAAGTAAATCAAAGTCGAGAATGTTACGCTTCCTGAGCAGATGTTTCAGGCCGATATAATTGTATTTCTCCAGCAGGTCAATATTGCTGAACTTGGCACGACCACGCTGACGGGATGCATACGACAAGCCGTTACAGGCTCCTGCCGATACCCCGATCGCATAAGGAAAACGAATATCATGATCCATTAAATAGTCAAGTACCCCACAAGTGAATACTCCCCGCATTCCGCCTCCTTCAAGTACTAACCCCGTATGTTCATCCAATTTCAAGTCTTTCATTTTTTTCTCCCTTATTCTTATTCCGACGAATAACCAGCAATGATGACAATTCCCGCATCACAAGCTCTTCCTCGGATAATTTTGTATAGGAAAGATGGCTCATTACCAGCAATCCATCTCTCTCTTTGGTTACTAATTCTTCTACTCCTGCAAACCATACCACTACTATCTGATCAGCATAATGAGCCAACAAGTCATCTATGCACTGATGAAACTCTTCATCGTCCGTTTCAAAAAGGAAAAGGCGCACCGAATGACCGTTTTGCAACATTATATTCAGATACGAAAGCAGGAATACATCAATCATTCCTCCCAAAACAAAACTAACCAGTGCTCCTTCCCGATAATTACGATTCACAAATACGGCAACAGGACATTTCACCTGTTCCATTATGTCATCAATCTTATCACGGAAGAGCGTCAGCCATAAAATAGCTCCCGGAGTTCCCGGCATTTCGGGACGGTAATGGCTACCGGCTCCTAAAAGCAACATATCAGGATGCTCTTTGCGAATAAAATGAATCATTTCCTGTACCAGCTTATCCGTCACCCGATAGTGATTGTCCACCTGAATATTCAGTTCGACAGCTTTTTGGTTGAGTAAAGCAAAGCTTTCGCTTTCATAATGCTGGGCATCCAACGGATTCAAATCCGTACCCACTGTATAATGCGCTGCAATCACATGTTCTTTCTTCAACTGCTTCCCGAATAACAAATCATAAATGGAAAGCAGACTGCGCCCGGACTCCGGACGACCAAAACAAAATATAAGTTTGCGCTTCAAAGATAACTTTTCTTCCCGATGTACAAAGAAACGTTCGACTAAATGTAGCAGCGGAGTGGTCATAAAGGTTGTAACTAGCGCCATAATGACCAAAATTACGAAAATAGACGGGGGAAGAACTCCCATTTCGTAACCAATATTCAATGCCACCAACTCCATCAATCCGCGCGTATTCATTAAGGTACCCACTGTCAGACTATCCTTCCATGACTCACCTACCAGACGAGCAGCTATGGCACAGCCACCGAGCTTACCGACTATGGCCACTGTCACCAGCAGCAAACACACCATCCATAACTCCGGACTATTGATCAGACCTATCTCCGTACGCAAACCTGTGAAAGCAAAGAATAACGGCAGGAAGAAAACCAAAGAAATGTCTTCCACCTTTTCCATCATCACCTTTCGGAAACCCAGATTCGACGGCATCACCACTCCTGCCATGAATGCTCCGAACAAAGCATGAATACCGATAATCTCTGTCAGACAGGAAGAAATAATCAAAATCAGCAGGATAAATGCCACAAACGTTTTATTGATCGCCTCCTTATTGGCATACACCTCTCCCACCTTTTTCAAAAACGGACGCACAACCAAAAACATGACTGCAATATACGCTACAGCCAATCCCACAGAATAGAGAGCACTGGCAAAGCTACCTGCCTTTGAAATAGCAATAACAACAGCCAGCAAACACCATGCAGTCACATCATCATTAGCTGCAGAAGCAATCGCAAGAGTCCCCAAAGGAGTTTTGGTCATATTTCGTTCCTGAATGATACGCGCCAGCACGGGGAAAGCGGTAATACTCATGGAGATGCCTATAAACAAGGCAAAAGGCAGAAAAGGAGTATGATCGGCGGCATACGTTTCGTAAATCCAATAAGAAGACAGGATACCCAAAAAGAAAGGTACTAAAATACCAGCATGACTGATCACCAGCGTTTCATTTATCTTATTTTTCAGCACACTGAAGTCCAGTTCCATACCGATAACGAACATGAAAAGGATCAGCCCGACCTGACTCAGCAATTCAAGATTGGTCAGCGAATGGACAGGGAACAGAAAATGAAAAGCTTCCGGGAAAAAAAGTCCCAAAACAGAAGGCCCCAAGACAATACCTGCTACGATTTCTCCAATCACTCCCGGTTGCCCGATAAGACTAAACAAATAACCGAAAAGACGTACCATCAACAATACGGCAATAATCTGAATAAGTAACGTCGTCAGCGGATGATGCAGATTATCTTGCATAAATTGTAGAAACATGGCAAAAGGCCCGTCTTGTAGCGTGTTTAACGTGTTCGCAGCATGATGTGAAAACCTGTCGCCCTCTTCAATAGCAACATAAATCAACCCTCCAAACAGAAGGAGCATAAGTACATAAATAATATAATTCTTCCGGGCTTTATTCTGCATAAACTTGTTTTTTTGCTATTTGTTGCATAATTATAATAAAAACAAACGAAAAAGGCAGATAGTTTGGCAAAAATAGTAAATATTCAAACAAAATCTTGTTTTTTTGCTTCAATCTATGTAACTTTAGGCTAGCTTAATTGTTTTAAGTAGGAAATTCAAAAAAAGTCCTGCCCGCAGGCAAGCACCATGAGAATACAGTTTGAAATTAAAGAAAAGTTGCCGGAACTCATTGAGGAAATCCTGCATTCCGACAAATGGCAAACTTCCGTGAAGGAAGAAATCAGCGGTCGGACGACCGTCGTGATCCGTGACCAAGCGTATGGTTCAGAAGCAACGATTGAGATTTACGCTCAATCCATCGAAATCAAAACCGCATGGTCAAAGTACTTCTATCGTATATTCGTTGCCAACGATCTTGTCTGGTGTGAATATAACGGTGCCTATCGTGGACTATTGGAACAAGTGCTCCTGCCCACCATCACTCCTAAAGAAAGCCTGCTTGATTCTGATGTTACTGAAAGTTCACTTTATGGACGTGAACATAAGAAGTTAAGAGAATATGCCGAAGACAACCTGAAGCTGAAACAATTCCGCCGGGAAAACTTCAACGAACAGAGGAATGGAACCGCAGCATTCGATCATCCTAAACGGGTTTATGATGAGTTTATAAAAGAAGACTATGTAGTGACACCGAAAGGCAATAAATAATAGAGGTAGGTGTGTCAAAAGTAACTAAATTCCCCTCCTTCCCGAAGGAGGAGAGTTTAGTTACTTTTGACACACCTACCTCTATATTATGAATGCTCTCCCTACCCCGCCAGATAAAGAAAATACCCCGCCAGTTACTTCAATTTTGCCTTATAAGTCTTTTCCGAGAAAGTCAGATTCAGAAAAAAAGAAAGTTTCTGCTCTTTAAATCTCCCCGAATTCACCTTCAGTTGATCTGTATATTTCACTCCTAAAGAAAGCGTACTGCGGCTACGAAACTCAAAATTAAGTCCGGTACTCAGATAATAATTCGTTGTCGTCTTATCATGCACTGAAATATATGAGTTGCCCATACCTGCTCCTAGCAATAAACGTACCGGTTTACTATAAGGATTTCCCAATGTATAGCTGCCTCCCAGCATCAAACGATGTTGATTACGAAAACTTATACTGGAATGCGAAGACTCCAGCCGGCTCCAGTCAACAAATTTATAGTCGATGGAAGCCATCCAGCGCAACGTAGTATAAGACGCTCCGAAGCCGATAAACTGCGGCAAACAAGTGCGATACTTTTTTCCTTTTTCTTCAATGTTTCCGCTGGAACTGCTACTGCTCACCGCATGATCATTATCCTGCATCAAGTCTTGAGAATATCCATATACGACTCCTGCCACCACCGAACGGTAATGATCCAGCTTATAGGTATACTGTAATCCGAAATCGGCATAAATCGTATGTTTATGCGAACTATTACTTTCTGTTGCACTCCCTTGAGTTTCTGTTTGTGAAATACTTCCTCCCACATAAGAAAAGTTTGTACCCAGTGAAAGCCCTTTCCACAGTTCGTACGCAACACTGATGCCCATTTTGGATACCCCTCCCTCACCTTGAAAAAGTGAAGTCACCGTACTTCCGTCCGTACCCGCCACATCCTGATCAAGCGATATGGCATACCCTACACTACTGACAGGAGCCATAAAAATAGCTCCATACCAACGGGGAGCTATACGGAATCCAACAGCCAAATTATTAAGATTGCCATTAAGAGAATGATTGCTCGCTCCTGACTGTGAATATTTCAGATAAGACCCGCTGACACCCAAATCGAAAAAGAAATACTGCGGCAATAATCCCGTTAAAGAAGCCGGATTGGCATCATTAATCACATTTTCTCCACGCAATGCAATACCAACTCCCCCCAAGCCTGAATAAATTCCGCCTTCTCCGGTAGACAATTCGCCGAGTCCGAACATGGAAACCGGCGAACTCGTCATATTTTGGGCAGCCACATTCAATAAGTTCGCACCTAGTATAAGGATAGATAAAACTCTTCTTTTCATTTCGTATATGTCTTATAATAAATAGTGAGTGATACATTATTATCATGGTCATTCACAGGGTGTTTGCTATCTCCCAGCACTACTCCCTGAACGGTATTATAAAAAGCATTGTCAGAGAGGAATATTTGCAGTTTCTCACGGCTCTCCCCCGCTGTCCCCAGATTATTCTGAATAAACGAGGTGATATCAAACGAATAGTGAGTATCTTCATAATAGATATTATCCTCCACCAAACTTCCCGTTTGCACGGTATTTCCCGAGATATCAGTAATGACACTCTGAGTGGCGTTATTCTGGTCTGCCGTATAGAGAGACAACGATTTCGGCAATGGATACTTTCCGTTATACGTACCTTTGATAGGATATAGCTTGAGTACTGCACTTTCAATGGAAACAAGCCTTCCGGTCTGATTCAGATTATTCAGATAGGGAAATTCGACATTGATATACATACCAGTCAGTCCTTGCAGATACACCTGATGTTCGCTCTCGGAAGAAGGCAGTTCATAATCTGTTCCTGCCTTGAGATTCTCCAAAGGAGTATTAGTACGGTCATGTTCCACCTTGGTGTAGTTCAGTGAAGTGCTGGCATTGAACACTAAGGTCTGTTCCGTAGGCTTCTCTTTCAGTTCATGATAATAAAGGGTAATACAAAAACTCGAATCGTTCACCTGAAAGCCGTTGATGCACGTCCCGTTTTCATCGGGAATAAAAGCTATTCCTTTGAAGAAAGCCCGGAAACGCTCCTGAGACTCCATACATTCATCATCTTCCAGCATTAAATTAAACCACTTCTTTCCCCATTCGTCAGGCAGGCGCGTTTCATGCAACTCGTTCCGATAGCCGGGTGTAGGACGTATAGAGACAGAACCAAGATGATTATTCTGATTATAGCTAACGTTGGTCTTATTAAACAGGTAACCGTTATCTTCCAGAGAGAGTCCTTGCGATAAACTATATAAGTCAATACGATGATAGACCAGCGTATCCCCCAGATAATCCCCGGAAGTATACCATTTGAACGTGATAGAGTCAAACTGATAGTCAGTAGTCTCATTAAGTGAGTGAGAAGGTACTTGATATTCTGCATAAAACGAAGTTTTTATTTCTCCGTAAAGAACATCCTTAAATCGCCCGATCTGGCAGATCGTATCTCCCGAAGTTGCCAGCGAATCGGCTAATAATGTGCTCAGAGTCACCATACACGTATCTGTCACTACATTTATAAAAGAACTCTCTACCCATTTACTTCCAATGGAAGAAGATTCATCCCTACAGGAGAATATTGTACAAAATAAGAGTAATGAATAAAAAAGTGTAATTAATAGTCTCATAATGAATATTATTTTTGAGTTGCAAAGGAACCCCTTTAGGAAAGCATCCCCAAAATTAATCGACTATTTCCCGCTATTTATAGACTCGGTTTTGTTCGATAGAGAAAATAGGGCTATTTGTCGATATCTTTTTTCTTCAACCGCATTGATAGCTACATTTGCCCCAAGTTTAAAACGTAATAAAACGAATGGAAATAATGAAAAAACTACAACTGTTATTAGTATCAATAGCTATGCTATCCATGTTCTCATGTTCAGATGATGATGACGACACATTAGGTGTGTGGTATCGCCGTTCTGATTTCGACGGAAGGGCAAGGGAGGACGCAGCCGGATTTGTGATAGATAACCGGGGATATTTGTGCGGTGGATATCGGGGAAAAGACCAGCGGGAAAGAGACTGTTGGGAATATAATATCGATAACGACTGGTGGACGCAATGTGCCGACCTTCCCGAAGAGGCGGCGGCCCGGAACGGGGCTGTCGGATTTGCGATCAACTCCAAAGGATATGTGACTACGGGATATACCGTATACAGAGATGACGATCCACTACATACCGGAGGATATGCATATTTAAAAGATACATGGGAATATGAACCGGCAACGGACACCTGGAAACAGATGGATGACTACCCCGGAGATGCCCGAATCAACGCCATAGCCTTCGCTATCGGTAATTACGGTTATGTAGGCACCGGTCAGTCTAAAGATGATAAACAGACCAAGGACTTTTACCGCTTTGATCCGACAGCCGCTTCCGGCAGCCAATGGACTATCGTCAACGGATTCGGCGGTCAGAAAAGAACCGGCGGACTCTCCTTTATTATCGATAATGTCGCCTACATTGTCGGAGGAACAAACAATGGTAAGGATGTCGATGACTTCTGGAAGTTCGATCCCAGCAAAAGTGAAGAGAACAAATGGGTACGTCTCCGTGACATTACAGACCAAAGCAGTGACGACTACGATGACGATTACAAATCAATCACCCGCACCTATGGCTGTGCTTTTATTATAGACGATCAGGCATATATCACTTTAGGACAAACAGCCTCCGGTAGCTTCCGAAGTAATTACTGGATATACGATCCTGCTAAAGACTTATGGCGCAGCAGTGAAACGGAAGATGTTTTTGACTACACTCCTTTCAAAGGAAGTTCACGCATCAAAGCGGTTTGTTTCGCTACCGGCAGACGAGGTATTATCACTACCGGAGGCAGTAGCAGCTATTATTATGACGATACATGGGAGTTACATCCATATGAATGGGAAGAGAATGACTAAGAAAAAGATACTCGGATGCTCTGTTACAGGAATATTGACAGTAATCGCTTGTCTGTCTTTTTCTAAAGCATCTTTTTCTAATACAGATTCTTCTGATCCTTCTTTTTCAATGGAAGTGATTGAGGTAAACGGAGGATATGGCTATCAAATATCTCACAACAATCATATAACGATTTTTCAGCCTTTCATACCCTGTATTTCCGGTAAAAAACCTTTCAAGGAGAAAAGGGATGCCGAACAAGTCGGACAGTTAGTAATGAAACGAATGAAAAGCAGAGAGAATTATACCGTTACTCTCGCTGATTTAGAAAGTCTCAGGATCAAAATAAAATAAAGATAGAAAAAGGAAAAGGTGATCACATACGATTGCCTTTTCCTCTTTTTATATAGTGAAGAAGGTGGGATACAGCATTTTCTACTCTTTTTTTATGCAAAATCTATGCAAGAATATGGAATTCCCCCAAGGAATCCATATCTTTGTAACCAAAACAATTTAATATTAATTTCATCAGAATGAAAAAGAGTATCCTTATCGCTGCCTTAGGCTTGTTCAGCCTGAGCGCAATGGCACAAGACGCAAAACCCGAAGAGGGCTTCGTTTTCACAACAGTGAAAGAAAATCCGATTACTTCTATCAAAAACCAGAATCGTTCAAGTACTTGCTGGAGTTTCTCTGCTTTGGGATTCCTGGAATCAGAACTACTACGTTTGGGTAAAGGTGAATACGACCTTTCGGAAATGTTCGTTGTACACAAAACAATGGAAGACCGCGGAACAAACTATGTACGCTATCATGGCGACAGTTCTTTCTCTCCCGGCGGAAGTTTCTATGACATCATCTATTGTATGAAGAATTACGGACTGGTTCCGCAAGAAGCAATGCCGGGTATCATGTATGGTGATACACTGCCGGTACACAATGAACTGGACGCTGTTGCAGAAGGATACATCAATGCGATCGCCAAAGGTAAACTCACTAAACTGACTCCGGTATGGAAGAAAGGTCTTAGCGCCATCTACGATACTTATTTGGGAACGTGCCCGGAGAACTTCACTTACAAAGGCAAGGAATATACTCCGAAGACTTTCGCTGAATCGCTCGGACTGAAAGCTGAAGATTATGTGTCACTAACTTCATATACACACCATCCTTTCTATTCTCAATTCGCTATCGAGATTCAGGACAACTGGCGTAATGGTCTGTCCTACAATCTTCCGCTCGACGAGTTCATGGCTGTAATGGACAATGCTGTAAAGCAAGGATATACATTCGCATGGGGTAGTGACGTCAGCGAACAAGGTTTCACCCGTGACGGTGTTGCCGTAATGCCGGATGCTGCCAAAGGAGCAGAACTTACCGGCTCGGATATGGCTCGCTGGACAGGTCTGACTGCTGCCGATAAACGCAAAGAACTGACTTCCAAACCGCTTCCGGAAATGGAAATCACTCAGGAAATGCGCCAGACAGCTTTCGACAACTGGGAAACTACAGATGACCACGGAATGGTAATCTACGGTATCGCCAAAGATCAGAATGGAAAAGAATACTTCATGGTAAAGAACTCTTGGGGTACAAGTGGTAAGTACAAAGGCATCTGGTATGCATCCAAAGCATTCGTTGCTTACAAAACAATGAATATCCTGGTACACAAAGATGCACTTCCTAAAGAAATTGCAAAGAAACTAGGTATCAAATAAAGATTCACTCTTATTTAAACATAAAAGCTCCGGAAGTAATCTTAACTTCCGGAGCTTTTATGTTTAATGATGTTCTCTTGTATACTGTAAATAGCCAAATACTTAAGAGAAACTCAACTTGCTGATATGTTCCGAAAATCTCTCCTTATAATTATCACCAACAGGAATATATGTATTTTTATCAAAGATGATACGAAGCCGGGAAACTTCGGTTATCTTACGCAGATTGACAATGTAAGAACGATGTACCCGCATAAAATACGTTGGAAGCCGTTCTTCCATTTTTTGAAGACTGGCAAGGGTTATGACCGGTTTATCCTCTCCTTCTATACAGATACGCACGTATTCGCTCATCCCTTCAATATACCGGATGTTTTTCACATCAATGCGCACCACTTTGTAGTCACTCTTTACAAACAAGGAATCTCCTTTGATCTGCGAACTATTTCCCAGTTCTCCCTGCTGTTCCAATAGCCGGTATTCGTACTGTTTTCGCGCCTTATCCGCTGCTTTCAGCAAATCCTGAAATTCAAACGGCTTCAACAGATAATCGACAGCATCCAGTTTGAAACCGTCTACCGCATATTCAGAATAAGCAGTAGTAAAGATCACCATCGGACGGCTGATTAAAGAGCGGATAAAATCCAGTCCATTCAAATCGGGCATATTGATATCCACAAATATCAAGTCCATCTCTTCGTCTGCCAACACCTTCATCGCCTCAAAAGCATCCTGACAGGACTTGACTAAAGATAGAAAAGGGACACGGGATATATAATCCGTTAATTGCTTCAATGCTAAAGGCTCGTCATCAATCGCTATACATTTCATTATAATAAAGGTATAATAAGTAATACATCAAATTTATCATCTTCCTCAGTAATGGAGAGGGTGTAGTCATTGCCAAACAACAGCCGCAACCGTTTGCGTATATTCTCCAAACCGATGCCGTGATGCTGCTCGTCAGACGAATTCCCCGTACTATTGGTACATCTGAAAGCAAGACGGTTTCCTTCTTCCAGTTGCATTACAACATGGACAAATGACTCTTTCCTATAGCTCACTCCATGTTTAAAGGCATTCTCCACAAAAGAAATAAAAAGTAAAGGAGGAATTTGAACTTCGGGCACTTCAAGAGGGAAATTCTTTTCAATAGAAACTTTCTCTGGATAACGCAAGCTCATCAAAGTGACATAATTCTCTAGAAACTGAACCTCGCGCAATAGCAGAATGGTTTTATTACTGGCCTCGTAAAGCACATAGCGCATAAGTTTAGAAAGTTCTACAATCGTACTCTTAGCCTTTCCCGTATCAATATCCACTAGTGCATGGATATTATTCAGTGTATTCATAAAGAAATGCGGATTTATCTGATACTTCAGATACTGCAATTCCGACTGTAAACGCTGGTGCTCCAGTTCTTTCAGCATTTCCTCATCACGAAAGGATTTAAAAAACAGCTTGACAGCAATATTAAACCCTACCATCAAAAAGGCAATTACACAATGAATAAGGTAACGGATGGTGAAGGGAGGAATGGGATAAAGGGTCAGTTTAGGGAAGCCGACCGGTCGTTGCATTTTTTCCAAAGCCGGATCGTTTGCCCTAGGCGTTTCCCAATGAACAGACTCTTCCTGCCGAGCCTTCTCTCTCATCTTAATAATCTGGTCTCTCTGGATTTTTCCTTCACCCTTGCGAAGATCGCCATATCTGAATTCCTTTGGAAAACGCTCCATAGAGGGATCAGGAATAACCCAACAAGCAGTAGAGATTAGAAAAACCAAAGAAATAATATAATACCAGTACTTTTTCTTAAACAGGAAATACGGAACTAATCCATAATTATTCAACAGAAACAATACGAAAAAAGGAAGAATGCTCAACCACGAATCATAAACAATTACACGGATTTCTTCTTTTTCAAGTCCACCACTGACGGCAAAGTATCCTCCTATCAATGGGAGAAGAAAAATAACAGTCCAAATAGCCCCATAAATGCTCTGCTCCAGCAATTGTTGTTTACGCAGTCTTTCCATGCTTCATTGTTCCAAATTACTGATACAAAGATAGAATCGCTGCTTCATCTCCACAAATATAATCGACCAAAGGACTTATTTCAACGGTAAACTGCTGTTTTACCATCCTCCGGAGCATCCCCATTCATCATCGGTCTGACTACCGTCATCCATTAACATTCCCGATATTCCTGTGGAGTCATTTCCACATGTTTACGAAAATATTTATTGAAAAAGGAAAGATTATTAAATCCTAATGAAAAAGCAATTTCCTTTACAGGCAATCGGGTTGACTTCAATTGTGCCTTGGCATTCATGATAATAATTCCCGTGATAATCGCCAAAGGGCTATGCCCGCTGGCTTTACGGATAGCACCGGAAAAGTGAGCCGGAGTCACTCCGCACTTCTTCGCATAAAAAGAAACTTCGTGTTCCTGCGTATAGTGAGTCATCAGCAACTGGATAAACTGGCGATAAAGTTCATGTTCCCGCTTGATAGGTTCGTTGGTAGTCGGCTTACAGCGTTTATACAACTCACCCACCCCCTGAAAGAATATAGTAAAAATAGACATTAATATCTCTTTGTTATCCAGTGTGTTCGGTAAAGAATAGGCACGGATAAGCAGGCTGAAAGCGTTTCGGTATAATTGCGCTACCTCTTCCTGTAATGTCATAATAGGGTTGTCCAAAATCATAGGGAGAAAATCCAGATAAGTCTCTACATAGCTCACACGGGAGATAAATTCCGAAGAAAAGCCCGCAAAGCAAACACGGGTATCCGAAGATACTTCGTGAATCTGTATGAATGATCCGGGGAGGACAGTCACAAAGTCATTATGGGTAATGGTATACTCGGACAGGTTGATAGTGGCACGTACAGTTCCCCGCGTGCAAAGAACAAAGACTCCCGCCTTTATATGGCAGGGAAAACGACCGTATTGATTCAGAATATCGCCGGTTATGCTGTCATCTGTAACAAAATCGACCGGAAGGTCAAACTTGGGAAGAGCATCATCTATGATCATAATTAAGAAATTTAGTTCCACAAAGATATCTTTTTCCATTCGAATTTCCTCCAAGTCCTTTATTAAAATATGAAAAACAGAACATCTATTATTTAAAAGAGAACATTACAATTATCTATTCAAATACACGTGCATATAAAATAGTTAAAATAGAACATCGAATACCAAGAATAGAGCTTGATGTAGAAACAATATTAACCGACATTTGCAATGTTTTAATAAATACGTTGAAATAAAAACAAAAAAGAGAATGAAAACATTACGAAAACTATTTTATGTAGCTTGTACAACATTCTTCCTTGCATCTTGCGAAGAAACCTACAATGACAAGCTGTTCTGGCCGGGAGAACTCAGCCAGGAATATGGCTCGTATATCAAACCATCCACTCTAGACCTGACCTACAGCGGAGAAAAGTTAATCGGAAAAACCGTCAACTTTCAGACGGAAGACAGTAAAAAAGGAACATTGACATTAAACGATATCATTCCGGGAGAAAAAGAGACATCATTCCGGATAAACTTATCAGAGCAGGAAGACAACTATACGTTCAGCGGAGAAACAGTTTCGTGCGCGGGAGCAACTGTGAAATACGCCGGCTCCATTACTCCGAAAACGATGAAACTGGATTTGAATGTAACGATGCCGCAAAATCAATGGATAAAAACTTATCAGATGAGCGAACTGACACGCGGCAGAGGAAAAGATGTCGTACGCAATCAGACAACCGGCGAATATGAATGGGGAGAGTCGGACAATCAGATACTGACAGCAGCCCTCTATACCGACATGGATTTAGAGATGGTAAAGGATGCGGGAAGTTTGTACGCAACCGTATCCGTTATTATAAAAGGCATGGGAGGATACCTCTTACCGCAATTACTCAAAAGTGTCACTCTGGAATCCGACGGAAACATTACGGCCGAATATACATCGGACGAACTGCAATTGGGGGAACAGAAGTTCAGCGAAATCGACATGGATAATCCCGCATCCCAGCAACAAGTCATTAATTTCATTATGATGAAGTTAATGTTCAATACATTGTCTGCCGATGATATTACTGCCGCAACCCAGGGACGCAATTATGCAGAGTCTCCCCGGGGACTGGCTTTCTGGTATCTGAAAAATGACCTTCTCTATGTCAAACTGAACCTTCCGGGCATTATCAGCCTGGTCATGCAAGGGCAGGGACAGACGGTCGATGCTCATCTGATAGCAGGCATTGCAGATGCTATCCTGAAATCCAATCCTTTCTTACTGAAGACTCTACTGGGAGTTGTGAGCGAATCATTGGACAACTCTTTATTATCTATGATCGCCAATATGGATCACCAAAGTTTTCAGATGTTCTTCTCGTGGATAAAGGAAGGCATCCCCATGCAGATAGAAAAGGAGAACGGACATACGCATATCTATCTGAACAGGGAAGCGCTGAGTCCTCTCATAGCCTTCATCCCCCATCTTCAGCCAGTGATGGAAGGTATTCCTAACTTCGGTCCGATGTTGTACAATTCCTATTTAGGTCCACTGTATGACAACTGGTCTATCATCACCCAACTGGACTTGGGACTCGACCTGACAGACAAAAATGAATGAGACTTTCCACCAGAAGAAAAAACATAAATTACAGAAACAATGAAAAAACTATATATTCTGACATTATTCATCTGCCTTGCCGGATTCGGGACTAGTTTTGCCCAGACGTTGAAAGGACATATATATGACGCCAATACCAATGAACCTTTGGTTGGCGCAGCGGTAACGTACAAGTTGCACGGCAATCAGGGAACCGTGTCCGACATAAACGGAGCGTATGAAATCAAACTTCCGGAGGGAGGTGTCGACCTTGTGTTCAGCTATATCGGTTATGAAGACGTTCTGATGCCCATTGTTATCGGCAAACGTGAAGTGATCACTAAAGACGTGTACATGAAAGAAAGTACCAAGCTGCTGGAAGAGGTAGTGGTAAGCGCCGGACGCTTTGAGCAAAAGCTCAGTAATGTCACCGTATCCATGGACTTGGTGAAAGCGGGCGATATCGCCCGTCAGGCACCGACAGATATCACTTCTACTCTCCGCACGCTGCCCGGCGTGGACATTGTGGACAAACAGCCTTCCATGCGTGGCGGCAGCGGATGGACCTACGGAGTAGGTGCCCGCAGCCAGATTCTGGTAGACGGAATGAGCACCCTAAATCCAAAAACCGGAGAAATCAACTGGAACACCGTACCTCTAGAAAACATCGAACAGATAGAAGTAATCAAGGGAGCCTCATCCGTTTTGTACGGTTCGTCTGCTCTCAACGGTATTATCAATATCCGTACCGCCCGTCCGGGATTGACACCGAAAACCCGCTTCAGCGCCTATATCGGTATATATGGCGATGCCGAGAATGACGAATACCAATGGAGCGACAAGAGTTTCTGGAAAGACGACAAGTATTCCGTCAAACCCATCCTGCGCGGAAACCTTCTCAGCGGCATACGAAACCCTATTTATGAGGGATTCGATCTCTCCCACTCCCGCCGTATCGGCAACTTTGACGTCAGCGGAAGCATTAACCTCTTTACCGATGAAGGATACCGGCAGCAAGGATATAACAAACGTTTCCGCATGGGCGGCAACCTGACTTATCATCAACCGGACATGGGTATGAAGATATTGAACTATGGTCTAAATGTTGACTTTCTTTCCAATCAGTACGGAGACTTCTTCATCTGGAGATCACCAACAGAAGTTTACAAACCTTCTCCTTTCACCAACATGGGGCGCGAAGAAAACAACTTCCACATCGACCCGTTCATCAACTACGTAAATCCGGAAAACGGAACGTCACACAAGATCAAAGGACGTTTCTACCATAGTGCCGACAACATAGTCAAGCCCAGTCAGGGAGCATCCATCACTGATATTCTTGGGAATATGGGAACGAACGCCCAGACTATACAGAATATAGCAGGCGGCGATTACAGTTCGCTCTACCCGGCATTGGTCGGCATCGGTTCCGGTCTGATCAACAATAATCTGGAAGATGCCATGAACGGGGTATTCACTTCCTTGGGCAACATCTTCCCCAACGCCACCACCGCCGATTATTGTGACCTCATCTCGTGGGTGATGGACAACGGACTGCCAAGTGACCTGATGAACGGCATACAAAACGGACAAGTCCCCAGTGATCTCATCCCCTGGCTATCCAACGTAATGAATCCGACCCGAAACAACGCTAAGACAAAAACGGACAAGAACTATAATTATTATCTTGACTACCAATTCAACAAGAAATGGGACGGCGGCGCACAGATCACTACCGGAATGACTTACGAGCACGTCCGCTACAATTCTTCCATCATGGATCAGGTGTACAAAAGCGATAATGTAGCCGCCTTCTTCCAGTACGACCAGCGCTTCTGGGACCGCCTGAGCGTATCGGCAGGGGTACGAGCCGAATATTATCGTGTGAACAACCATCACCGTGAAGCAGAAACGAAAATATTCGGAGCCAAAGTTCCGTTCCGCCCCGTGTTCCGTGCCGGACTGAACTATCAGTTAGCCGATTACAGCTTTATCCGTGCCAGCGCCGGACAAGGTTACCGCAACCCGTCCATCAACGAGAAATATCTCCGCAAGGACATCGGAGGAGTAGGTATCTATCCGAACCTCGACATCAAACCGGAGAAAGGTTACAATGCCGAACTGGGATTCAAGCAAGGATACAAGATCGGCAACTTCCAAGGATTTGTAGACGTAGCCGGATTCTATACCGAGTACAGAGACATGGTTGAATTTCAGTTCGGACTGTTCAATAACGCAGACTACAGCATGATCAACAGCATCAGCGATGCCATCCAGATGGTGACGGACGGCAAAGGTTTCGGTATCGGAGCACAGTTCCACAACGTATCGAAAGCGCAAATCTACGGTATGGAGATTTCGACAAACGGCGTTTATGACTTCAACAAGAATACGAAACTATTCTATAATCTGGGATATGTATATACTGAGCCCCGCGATGCCGACTACAAGGAACGTAATGAAATAGAAGATTTATACACCGACGCCCTTCAGATGAAGGAGAAGTCGAATACAGGCAAATATCTGAAATACCGCCCGAAGCACAGCTTTAAAGCCACGGTCGATTTTCAATGGAAGCGTATCAATCTGGGTGCCAACTTTGCATGGAAGAGCAAGATACTGGCAGTGGACTACCTCATGATGGACGAACGTGAAAAGCAACAACAAGACTTAATGGACTATGTACGCACGATCCTCTTCGGAAAATCGAGAGGAGAAACACTGGCTACTTACTGGAAAAAACATAATACAGACTATGCCACCGTTGACTTGCGCTTCGGGGTAAAAGCGACCAAAGAAGTCGCCTTCCAA